>Ga0315902_10013698_pt1 | contig 10476 bp, 10 predicted proteins | sample LakEriMetagenome_9_FD_203523 | JGI IMG/M metagenome (GOLD analysis project Ga0315902, IMG submission 203523) | Freshwater fungal communities from buoy surface, Lake Erie, Ohio, United States - Buoy 12 MA117 | ecosystem: Environmental > Aquatic > Freshwater > Lake > Lake biofilm | place: USA...
GCATGCCGACATAATAGAGGCGGTTGCTCGCCACTTTTCCGCTCGCCGTGTCGAAGATCATGACCGGGCGTCCGCCGCCGGTGGGATTGGCGGAAATGGTGTCGACGAGAATATAGCGGGGAATGTTCTGCGCGCCGCGCTGACGCGCCTGATCGACGAGCATTTGTCCGCGCTGCTCGGCCATCAAACGCTGGTCGCGTCCGACCGACATATTCGTCGCGGCCACGGCGAGTGCGCCGGCACCCGCGGCGGCGCCGAGCGCGATGGGAACGGAGGAACTGGAAGGAACCCCCGTGGTGCCGAGGGCGATGCCCGTGGCCGCGCCGGCCAGACCTGCGGCGAGGAGTCCGGCTTCGGTGGCGCTGAAATTTTCGCAACCGGCGGTGCCGATCGAACCCGCAACGGCCAAGGCCGTGCCCAAGCGGAGAGTGCGCTTCATGCGGTCTCCATAATGCATCTTTGGAAATGTGCAAGTCCGGAGCAGTAATTCACCGCGGCTTTGCAGTGGATGAGGGATCGCGCTAAACTACAGAGTCATGAATTTGAGCGAGGAAGACAAGAAATCGGTCGTATCGTGGGTGGCGGAAGGAGCTTCGTTGGCTGAAGTGCAACGGCGCCTGAAGGAAGAACTCGGGGTGTCTGTTACCTACCTGGATGTGCGTTTTCTCGTCGACGATCTCAAGTTGCAGCTCAAGGAGCAGCCGAAGCAAAGCGAAGCGGTCGAGCGCCTGGCCGCGGCCAAGCAGGAAGGCGAGACTGCGCGGTCCGGTCCGCCGCCCGGCGGCGTCAGCGTGACCATGGACACCATCACCAAGCCTCACTCTTTGGCCAGTGGGAAGGTGACCTTTTCCGACGGCGAGACGGCCGACTGGATGTTGGATCAGACGGGTCGGCTCGGGCTCAATCCGACGAAGCCCGGTTATCGTCCTTCGCAAACGGACGTTATGGCCTTCCAGCAGGAATTGCAGCGTGTGGCACAGGGTTTTTGAACCCCGCTATTCCATCACCGCGTTAAACCACGAATCGTAGCGTTGGTCGCGCGCTTGGTTGCGCAGGTAGACGTCGTTCATGGTCCGGTCCCATTTCTGGTTGCGATGATAAAGATCGCGCTGCAGCACGTAGGTCGGGTCTTGGTAAGGATCCTGGTTGGCGCAACCGACCGAGCCGATGGCGAGAGCCGCGAGGAGGAACGCTTTCATTGCTGTCAGCGTAGGCCGGTCAGCCGGCCTTTGTGAAGTCCAGCGAGCCAAGGCGCTTGGCCGCTTCTTGCACGCGCTCGCGGCTGTTGAAGGCCGAGATGCGGAAGTAGCCTTCGCCGGCCGCGCCGAAGCCGCTGCCCGGCGTGGTCACGATGTTGGCCTCGCGCAGGAGGAAATCGAACATGGTCCAGCTAGGAACGCCCTCGGGTCCGCGCACCCAGATGTAGGGCGCGTCGATTCCTCCGTAGACTTTCAGCCCCGCGCCGGAAACTGCTTCGCGCAGGATGCGCGCATTCTCCATGTAGAAATCGACCAGCGCATCGACTTGCAGGCGACCTTGCGGCGAGTAGATCGCTTCGGCCGCGCGTTGCACCGGATACGACACGCCGTTGAATTTCGTCGTGTGGTTGCGCAGCCAGAGCGGGTGGATCGGCTTGGTCTCGCCGCCGCGCGTGCGAGCGTGGAGCGATTTCGGCACCACGGTGAAAGCGCAGCGCAATCCGGTGAAGCCACCGTTCTTCGAGAAGCTGCGGAACTCGATGGCGCACTCGCGTGCCCCGTCGATCTCGTAGATCGAATGCGGCACACCCGGCGTGCGCACATAGGCCTCGTAGGCCGCATCGAAAAGAATGATCGCGCCATGCTTGCGGGCATACTCGACCCACTTGGTGAGTTGCTCGCGCGTGGCCACCGCGCCGGTCGGGTTGTTGGGATAGCAAAGATAAATCAGATCGACCGCTTCTTTGGGGATGGACGGAACAAATCCGTTCTCCGCGGTGCAAGGGAGGTAAACCAAGCCGGCATAAGCGCCGGTCTCATCCGCATCGCCCGTGTTGCCGACCATCACATTGGTGTCGACGTAGACGGGATAAACCGGATCCGTAATAGCCACGCGATTGCCCGGACCGAAGATGTCGAGGATGTTGCCGCAGTCGCACTTCGATCCGTCGGAAACAAAGATTTCATCGTCCTCGATCTCCAGCCCGCGGTCGCGGAAATCGTGCTGCGCGATGGCATGACGCAGAAAGTCATAGCCCTGCTCCGGGCCGTAGCCGCGGAACGTGTCGCGGCTCCCCATTTCGTCCACCGCTTTGTGCAGCGCTTCGAGGCAAGCCGCGGGGAGGGGTTCAGTCACATCGCCGATGCCGCAACGGATGATTTTCGCCGCCGCGTCGGGATGCGCCTCGCTGAAGGCTTTGACCCGCCGTGCGATCTCGGGAAAGAGGTAGCCGGCTTTGAGTTTGAAATAGTTTTCGTTGAGGTAAGCCATGGGAAAAGAACGCGGATTTTAGAATCCGCCGCGCAGATGTCAAAGCGTGGCCGCCGCGCTTATTCGCCAAGGGCTTCGGCTACGGCGCGTTGGAAGACTTTTTCGTCCGGCGCGATGCCGGTCCATTGCTCGAAAATCTGCATGGCCAACTGCACGAGCATTTCCACGCCGTCCACGACACGGCAACCGCGATCGCGGGCCGTGGCAAGAAAAGGTGTGATGCGCGGGTTGGTGATCACGTCAACGGCCGTGCAGTCTTTGCTCACGGTATCCCAACGAACCGGCACCGGCTCCAGTTCGGGCGCGCAGCCCAGATGGGTAGCGTTCATGAGCAAAGTGGTGCCGTCCGGAACTTCCACTTCGCGCTGCCACGCTTGCCAATCACAAGGCACGCCGCTGGCTTTCGTAACCAGGGCGGCCACTTCGCGTCCCTGCTCTTCGCGACGTGTCACAAGGGTCATCTTAGCCGCTCCGGCCCAGGCGATTTCCACGGCCATGGCGCGTCCCGCGCCGCCGGCGCCGAGCATGACGACGTGTTGTCCGCGCAGAGGCACCACTTTTTCGATCGCTTTGACCACGCCCTTGCCGTCGTTGTTGTGTCCGACCAGGCGACCTTCCTCGATGGTCACGTAATTCGCCGCGCCGATGGCCTTGACGTCGCTGTCGAGTTCGTCGAGCAGGGGCATCACCGCCACTTTGTAGGGAACCGTGATGGTGAAACCGCGGTAGCCGAGCGGCGCCAACGCGGGGACCGCCAAGGTCAGGTCAGCTTCCGAAGCGAGGTCGCTCTTCCAAAATTGCCAGGGCAGTCCGTAGTGCGCGTAGACCGCGTCGAACATGCGGTCGATCGGGTTCTCGGCCACGGGGTGACCGAGCATGCCGGTCATTTGTTTTTGCGGAGGGATCATGGAGCAAGCCTAGGGAGGATTGTTGCGCTACCGAGCAGAAAAAAGTCCGGGGTGCGAACCCCCGGACTTTTCCGTGCAAATCCGCGGCGGATTTCTACGCGCCTTTGGCCGCGAGGTAATTTTTCTCGGCTTGGTCCCAGTTGACCGTGTTCCACCACGCCTTGAGGTAATCGGGGCGGCGGTTCTGGTAGTTGAGGTAGTAAGCATGTTCCCAGACGTCGCAACCGATGACCGGTGTGCCTTCGACGCCGGCGACGGCCTTGCCCATGAGCGGGCTGTCTTGGTTTGCGGTGGAGACAACTTCGAGTTCACCGGCCTTGTTGACAATGAGCCAAGCCCAACCGCTGCCGAAACGCGTGGTGCCGGCTTTTTCGAAGGCTTCTTTGAAAGCGTCGAAGCTGCCGAATTTCGCGTTGATCGCCTCGGCCAGTTTGCCTTTCGGCGCGCCGCCGCCGTTCGGGCCCATGATAGTCCAGAAAAAGGTGTGATTGGCATGACCTCCGGCATTGTTGCGCACCGCGGTGCGAATCGCTTCAGGCACAACGGTGAGGTCGGCGATGAGCGCGTTGACCGGCTTGGCCAGAAGGTCGGGATGATCTTTCAGCGCGTTGTTCGCGTTGGTGATGTAGGCCTGATGGTGTTTGTCGTGGTGGATTTCCATCGTGCGCGCGTCGATGTTCGGTTCGAGCGCGTTGTTTGCGTAGGTCAGAGGAGGTAGTTCGTATGCCATGATTTTGGTGTTTGTTGGAGTCTGATTCTTATCCCCGGGGATAACGCGCCGCAAGCGCGCCCGGTTTCAGGAATTCTGAAGCAGGCCGTCCCTGATGTGGAGCACTCGATCTCCGCGGGAAGCGAGGTCGGCGTCGTGGGTTACGGCGAGCAGAGTGGTGCCGTTTTCGCGGGCCAAGCCGAGGAGGAGGTCGATGATTCCGCTGCCGGTTTTCGAGTCGAGGTTGCCCGTCGGCTCATCGGCGAAAAGCATCGTCGGGCGGTTGGCCAGTGCACGGGCGATGGCCACGCGCTGTTGCTCGCCGCCGGACAGTTCCGAGGGCAGATGGCCGGAGCGCGGACCAAGCCCGACTTTGTCGAGCAACTCCGCGGCGCGCTTGCGCTCGTCTTTGCCTCCGATCAATCCCGGGAGCGCGACATTTTCGAGCGCGGTCAACTCGGGCAGCAGCATGTAGCTCTGGAAGACGAAACCCATGCGCGTGTTGCGCATGTCGGCTTGGCGGCTCGCGGAGATACCGTAGAGATCCTCGTTTTCGAAATGCACGTCGCCCGAGGTCGGACGTTCGAGTCCGGCCAGCGTGTAGAGCAATGTGCTTTTCCCCGCGCCCGAGGCACCGCAGAGAAAGACGCGCTCGCCGCGGTGCACGTCCAAATCCACGCCGCGCAGGATTTCCAGTTGCGTCGCACCGAGGCGGAATGATTTGCGCAGTCCGCGCGCGCGCAGGTGGACGTCGTCCGCCATGGAATCAGAAAATGGCCGCTTCGAGGCGCGCGCGGAGTTCGGAGATCGGAATGCGCTCCTGCTCCATCGAATCGCGATGACGCAGGGTCACGGTGTCGGCCTTCTCCGGACCATTTTCACCGATCGTGTCAAAGTCGATGGTCACGCAGAAAGGAGTGCCGATCTCGTCCTGCCTCCGGTAGCGGCGGCCGATGGCACCGGCTTCGTCGTAGAAGACCATCATGTGAGGTCGCAGCGAGGCCGCAATGGCTTTGGCTTTCTCGACGAGAACCGGCTTGTTTTTGAGGAGAGGGAAGATGCCGCATTTGACCGGGGCCATGCGCGGATGGAAGCGGAGGATGGTGCGAACCTCTTTGTTGCCTTTCTCGTCCGTCACTTCCTCCTCGTCGAAAGCTTCGCAGATGAGGGCAAGGGCGGTGCGGTCCACGCCGGCGCTCGGCTCGACAACGTGCGGGACGAACTTCTCCTTTTTCTCGTCGTCGAAATACTCGAGCGGTTTGCCGCTGTGCTTGATGTGCGCAGAGAGATCGTAATCCGTGCGATAGGCAACGCCCTCGAGTTCGCTTACGCCGAAGGGGAACTCGTATTCGAGGTCATAGGTTTTCTTGGAATAAAAGGCGCGCTCGCCATCGGGGATGTCGTGGATCTTGATCTTGGAGCGCGGAATGCCGATGTCCTCGTAGAATTTGAGGCGCTCCTCGAGCCAGTAGTCGGTGAGGGCGAGTCCGTCCTCCGCGCGGCAGAAATATTCGATCTCCATCTGCTCGAATTCGCGCGAGCGGAAGGTGTAATTGCGCGGATTGATCTCGTTGCGGAAGGCTTTGCCGATCTGCGCGATGCCGAAGGGGAGTTTCTTGCGCGAGGTTTCGAGGATGTTCTTGAACTGCACGAACATGGCCTGCGCGGTCTCGGGGCGGAGGTAGACGAGGTTCTCGTCGCTCTCCAGCGGACCGGCATAGCTCTTGAGCATGAGGTTGAAGGCGCGGGGTTCGGTAAGGTCGCGTCCGCCGCAGGCCGGGCAGTAAGGCACGCCGTCCTTTTTCGGCAGCTGGTCGGCGCGATGGCGGGCTTTGCAGGTTTTGCAGTCGACCATCGGATCACTGAACGTTTCCTCGTGGCCGCTCGCTTTCCAGACCGCGCGGTTCATGATGATGGCGCCGTCCATACCGACCATGTCTTCGCGCTCGTGCACGACGCGGCGCCACCAGAAATCCTTCAGGTTGCGCTTCAGTTCGACGCCCATCGGGCCGTAGTCCCAGAAGCCGTTGAGGCCGCCGTAGATTTCGGATGATTGGAAAATGAAGCCGCGTCTCTTGCAGAGACTGACGATTTTTTCCATGCGTTGCTGCGCTTCCTTGGACATGAGGCCGAAAGCGTAGCGGCGGGGACGGCGCGCGTCACGCCAGAGGTTTGAGTCCGGCTTCGATCTGGCGGCGGCGCGGCTCAAGGAACGGGGGCAGGGAAAGTGTTTCGCCGAGTTTGTCGAGCGGCTCGTCGGTGGTGAAACCGGGCTCGTCGGTGGCAATTTCGATGAGAATGCCGTTGGGATCGCGGAAGTAGAGGCTGCGGAACCAGAAGCGGTCGACCGGCCCGCTGTTCGGCAGGCCTGATTCGGCCAGTCGCATGGCCCATGCCTCGTAATCCGCCAGCTTGGTGCGCAGCGCGAGGTGGTGAACCCCGCCGGCACCTTGGCGAGCAGGTGCTGACTCGGGGTCCGTGACAATATGGACTTCCCGCGCCGCACCGTCCGTCTGACCACAGTGGTAGACGCGCGCCTCGTTGCCGTTCCATTCGTAGACGCGCACCAGATCCATGCCGAGCAACTCGCGCAGAACGCGGTCTGTGGATGCGATCTTTCGCACCGCGATGATGACGGGTCCGAGTCCGCGGATCTGATGTTCCGGGGGAACAGGGCTTTTTTCCCAGATGGAAGATACCGGCTCTTCGTCGACGACCAGCGAGAGTCTCTGTCCTTCCGGATCCTCAAAGTCCAACACGGGCCGGCCATCGCGTTCTGTCAGGCACGCCTGCGCTCCGAGCCTTTGCCGCCACCATTCGAGCGAGGCCCCGTTGCCGATGCGCAGACCGGTGCGGATGATGGAATTTGTTCCGCGGGACTCCGGAGCAGCGGGCCAATCGAAAAAAGTCAGGTCTGTCCCGGGCGTGCCCGCACCATCGGCATAGAAGAGATGGTAAGCCGAGACGTCATCCTGATTGACCGTCTTCTTGACCAGACGCAAGCCGAGCGTCCGCGTGTAGAAGTCGTGATTGGTTGCCGCGTTCGCCGTGATCGCAGTGACGTGGTGGATGCCGTGCAGTTTCATGCGAAAAGTTCGCGCCGCGGGTCGCGGGCGAAAGCAAATGCCTCGAGTCGAGCTTCGCACCCTTTGGCCAAGGCGAGAAACTTGAACGATGTTCCCATGCTTTCGGGGTGGAGTAGTTGGCGCAGACCGCGCATTTCGCGTGCGGCATCCGTGGAAAGCTCGTCTTTCGGCATGGAAGGAAAAACTCTCGCCGCCAGCGCGGTGAGCGCGTGGTGCTGGTCGGTAAAACCGGCGAGTTGCAACCCCGCGGCCTCCGCGGCGCGCGCCACCGCGGTGAAATCGACGTGGGCAGTCAGGTCCTGCGAGCCCGGATTGGCCAGCGGATTGTCCACGCGTCGGTGTTCACGGTAAGCGGCCAAGCTGCCCGCGGCACGCGATGGGTGATGGCGGACGCTGGCGGGATGGCCGTAGTCGATGAGGAGCATCCATCCGCGCTTCAACTTGCCGGCCGCGATTCGCATCCATGGCGCGAGCGAAGGACAAATCTCCGTGGCAAAACGTGGGATATCCTCCTCCACGGCAGGCGCTTCCCCGGCGAATGGAGCATCAACGAAAACAAAACGCCCGTCCTCGCTGCCGACACGACGCTCGATCCAGCGCCCGTCCTCGCGCACAAGCAATTTCACCGGGAAAGCATCGAGCAATTCATTGGCGAAAAATATGCCGGTGAAGTCCGGCAGTTCGTCTTCGCGCGTGACGTGCTGCACGCAGCCGATCCATGGCTCGAGAGTTTTGCGCTGCGCTGCGCGCCTTTGTTCGAGGGGCTCGACAATGATTACGCGCGGCGACGGTCCCGGCCAAGCGGCGAGAATGTCGGCGAGAAGCTGGCCGTCGTTTGCTCCCTGCTCGACCAGCGTGAAGTCCTCCGGTTCGCCGAGAAGCTGCCGCATTTCCACGAATTGCGCGGCAAGGAGTTTTCCAAAAACCGGACCGACGCTGACGCTGGTGAAGAAATCGCCGCGACGTCCAGTCCGGTTAGCCTCTGCTATGTAGTATCCGCCTTGCGGATGATACAGCGCAACGGCCATGAATTCGTCGAAGCCGATCGAGCCGTGCCGCGCGATGCGTCGGCGGAGTTCCTCCGCGGGTCCGCCGGACGTTTCCGGTTGAGCGGTCACTCGCCGGCGGATGCGTCGCCCGCCGCGTCGAAGGGTTGCAGGGGGACGACCGGCTCGGCCCGGCGCACGGGAGCATCCTCGGCCGGTGATTCGGGAGCCCCGGATGCGTTCGGTCGGACAGCTTCGGCGCGACGCACCGGAATGTTCTCCGCGGCGGCGTCCACGGGCAAAGCGCGGGCCACGGGAACACCGCCGCTCGGTGCCGGTTGTGCCGGTTCTGCCGCGGCGTTGCGGTTCACCGGCACGGCGCGGGCCACGGGGATGCTGCTTTCCTCGACGGCCTCGGTCCGCTGCACGCGCATGAGCGCCGGCGAGTGGACAGGCTGCCCAGTGCGCTCGACATACGCCGTGTAGCGCTGGTCGGCTTCATCGACGGCGGCTTCGTTGAGAATCGGGAGACCGGCTGAAATTTTCAGGTCGGCGGGCGGTTCGAGGTTGAGCGTGCCAGTTGCGTCGGTCGAAGTGTAGCTGCCGTAGAGGAGAGGCACCGCGGTAAGAATGACGCGGTTGTCGGGCATGGTCCGGGCATTGATCAGCGCGCTCAAATCGAGGGTACGCGCGAGTTTCAGATCGAGCCCCATGCGGAGCATTTTTTCGAGTTGGCCGGCGTCGGCCTCGGCGGAGGGAAAGACTAGTTCGAGCAGGACGGAGGGATTTTCCTTCGAGCGAGCGAGAGCGACAACGCCATCGGTGAAAAAGTTTTTCGGTCCGAGGCGGAAGGCGCCCATCACGGTGAATTCGCCCGTGACATAGGGAACAAGATCCTTTGTTCTTTCGTAGTTCCGCAGGTAGTTGCGGAGCAATTGCTCGTTCAGGGTCCGAAGGTCGGCCTCGGGCATTTTTCCGAAGCGCTCGAAGAGCTTGTTCGCGTCGAGGAATTGCCCGCGCGGCGCCTTGGTCAGCTCGAAGCGTTTGGGCGGACTGATTTTCCCGAGGGTGCGCAGGACGGCGTAGCTGAACGAGCGCTCGGGATGGCCGAAAATGTAGAAGCTGCCGACCCAAGAAAGCACAGCGAAGCCCGCGAGCAGGACAAGGAAAATGGTCCAACCGAAAAGGTTGTCTTGGCCGCCGCGTTGCCTGTGCGATCTGTTTTTAATCATGGCGTTGCGTGGTCGGGGAGCCGGGCGTTGAGTCGTGCGGGCGGGCCATGTATGAGGAAGCAGTGTCTCTAAATCACGTTGTGCAGCCAAGTCAAACGGCAGGAGCGCGCTGTGGGTAAAATACGCGTGCTTCCCGAGGTCGTGGCCAGCCAAGTCGCGGCCGGCGAGGTGGTCGAGCGCCCGGCTTCGGTCATCAAGGAGCTGATGGAAAACAGCCTCGATGCCGGGGCGCGCTCGCTCGAGGTCGAGGTGCGCGGGGCGGGAACCGGACTGCTGCGCGTAACCGACGACGGGTCGGGCATGGATCGCGAGGACGCCCTCATGGCTCTCGAGCGCCATGCCACCAGCAAAATCGCCTCGGCCGCCGATTTGTCCTCGGTGCTGACCATGGGTTTCCGCGGCGAAGCGCTCCCGAGCATCGCCAGTGTTTCGGAGTTCACCATGCGGACGCGGCGCGCGGATGCGGCCGTCGGAACCGAAGCCGTGGTCAAGGGCGGCAAACTGGTCGCGGTGCGCGATGCGGGATGCGCCGTCGGCACCACGATCGAGGTGAAATCACTTTTCTACAATGTGCCGGCGCGCCGCAAATTTCTACGCAGCGAAGCGACCGAGACAGCGCATCTCGACCGCGTGGTCGAGACTGTGGCGCTGGCCTTTCCCGCTGTCGCCCTCCACTACCTGCGCGACGGTCGGACGATTTACCGTGCGGCTTCATCCTCATCGCTTGCCGGGCGGGTGCGGGAGATTTTCGGGGCGGAGGAGGCCGATGTGCTGCTTGAAATGCCCGACACGGAGATGGGCGGAATACGCGTCAGCGGACTGGTTTCGCGCCCGGGCACGACGCGTGGCGACCGGACACGGCAGTTTTTTTTCCTCAACGGTCGCGCGGTGGAAAACGTCTTTCTTTCCACCGCAGTGCGCGAGGCCTACCGCCAGATGCTCGAGCCCGGACGGCATCCGGTGATTGTCGCGCACATCTCGATGGATCCGCGCGCGGTGGATTGCAATGTGCATCCGGCCAAGCGCGAGGTTCGCTTCCGCCAAGGCGCGGCGGTGCGCGATGCCCTGCGCGGTCCGATCGACTCG
>Ga0315902_10013699_pt1 | contig 10476 bp, 7 predicted proteins | sample LakEriMetagenome_9_FD_203523 | JGI IMG/M metagenome (GOLD analysis project Ga0315902, IMG submission 203523) | Freshwater fungal communities from buoy surface, Lake Erie, Ohio, United States - Buoy 12 MA117 | ecosystem: Environmental > Aquatic > Freshwater > Lake > Lake biofilm | place: USA...
GCGGAGGAGCTTCATTGATGGCATAAAAGTAGGAATTTTTTCCGGTCCCTGCTCCTCAGCACCTTGTCCATTGCATTTCGTACCTTGCACCCAATGGAAAAATCAAATTTTGTAGACCAGATAAGGGTGTTTTGCAAAAGCGGACATGGTGGGGCGGGCAGCAAGCACTTTGCCCGGACCAAATTCAACGCCCAGGCAGGGCCTGACGGAGGTGATGGGGGCCGAGGCGGTCATATCATCCTGAGGGGGAACAAGCACTTGTGGACACTGCTTCACCTGAGATACTATAAGAACGTCATTGCTGAAAATGGACAGGGAGGCAATAAAAACAACATGACCGGAAGGGATGGACATGACATCATCATTGAAGTACCCCTGGGTACGGTTGCTCTTGACGAAGAGACAGGTGACAAGGATGGGGAGATACTGGAAGATGGTCAGGAGTTCATCTGGGTAAAAGGTGGACGCGGCGGACTGGGCAACAAGAACTTTGCCACCGCCACCAACCAGGCACCTGAATATGCACAACCCGGAGAAGAAGGATTCGAGGGCTGGAAAGTACTTGAACTGAAAGTGCTGGCGGATGTAGGGCTGGTGGGTTTCCCCAATGCCGGCAAATCAACCCTGCTCTCTTCTATGACAGCCGCAAAGCCCAAAATTGCAGATTACGCATTTACCACCCTGACACCGCAACTGGGCATGGTGGAATACCGCGACGGAAAATCCTTTTGCATTGCAGATTTGCCGGGTATTATTGAAGGCGCTGCTGAAGGAAAGGGGCTCGGCCATCGCTTCCTGCGCCATATTGAAAGAAATCCTGTATTGGTTTTCCTTATCCCTGCAGACAGCAAGGATCACAAGAAAGAACTGGAGATCCTGTTCAATGAACTCGAGGAATACAACCCTGAACTGCTGGATAAAAAATTCATCATCGCCGTCAGCAAAAACGATATGCTGGATGATGAGCTGAGAACAGCAATTGCAAAAGAACTTCCAACGGATATCCCGCATGTGTTCATTTCATCAGTGTCCGGTTCAGGATTGCTGGAACTGAAAGACATGCTCTGGAAAGAACTGCAATAGAGGAGGAATGAGGGAGCGGAGGGGAAACCTAAACACCTAAACCACCAAGATGTCAGCGCTGAAAAAAGGCCTCCAACAACTTGCCATCCTCCTGCAATTGCTATGGGCCTTTATGCCGGCAATCTTGTTCATCCTGTTTGCTTATGTTTTTTTCTCGGGATTTATTCAAGGAAAAGACATTATCCTCACGGGTCTGAAATCAAGGCAGACCGGACTTTTCTTCATCATTGGCCTGCTGTTTTGGGTATTGATTACCTGGTATACCTCCAGGCTCATTTCGTACAACCACGACAGGTTGTTTCAGGTGTCCCAAAAAGGCCTTTACCATGCCCCAAGAATCCTTGGCTATGCCTGCTTCACTGTAACAATCATCGCCCTGGCGGTACTCAAGCCCTCAGAAAGCAACAAGCTGATAGAATTCATGATTGTCAGCATCTCTGCAATCGGCTATGCAGTGTTGCATCCCCTGTTTGAAAAAATAAAAAACAAAAGCAACAGGGAAACACTCATCCTTTATAGAAATGGTCTTTGGCTGTTCTTTATCATCATCATTGGAACAATGGTGTTGCTGAACACAAGCCTGGCATACATCTGCCTGCTACCACTGCTACAAACAGGATATCTTTTTCTTGTCATCACCAGAAAAAAAATCAGTGAAAGCAGCCTGAAACAAGATCCGGATCCTGCTCACAAACACATGTTCAACATCCGGCTGGCTTATCATCATCATGTTGTCTGGATTTTCACAGACAAGGAAGGCAAAAGAGAGCCCTTGAAAAAAGAACTGATGATACAGACAGAGAAAAATATTTTTCTCTGGTTCAACATTTTCTCTTTCACCGCCATGCTTGTTTATTTTGCGGCTGTCTTCTCCATTTCATTTTCCCGTTACATTACGGCACTGCCCATCATCCTGCTTTCCTTTGCCATCCTGCTGGGCGCAGGAAACATCATCACCTTGTTTTCACTCAAACAAAAAATAAATTTCCATTTTCTGTTATTGGTTGCCATCATCATCGCAGGGCTTTTCAATGAACCTCATTTTGTGAACCTGATGCCATTGAAAGAAAACAATCAATACAGTACAAGACCCAGCCTGAGGACGCATTTCAATGGATGGATCCAGGAAAGAAAAAACCAACTGGAAGACAGTTCCCTTAAGAATTTTCCGGTCTATTTTGTAATGGCAGATGGGGGTGCTTCAAGGTCTGCCTACTGGACAGCATCTGTATTGGGAAAGATTCAGGAGGAATCGTCCGGTCATTTTTCAAAACAGGTTTTTTGCCTTTCCGGTGCATCAGGTGGAAGCCTTGGCAATATGTCTTTTTACGCAACATTGATCAACAAGTCAGGCCAGCAAACAACCAAAACAGTACAGAACTATCTTTCCAACGATTTCCTGAGTTTTCCGTTGGTACGACTTTTGGGGCCAGACATCATCCTTCCCCTAATCCCTTTTCACCTCCTGCACGACAGGGCAGTAGCATTGGAAAAATCGTTTCAATCGACAAAAAAAGAAAATGAAATCACCCAGGTGATGAACCTGCCTTTCTCGGCGCTTCAACTTCAACATGACAGCAGCTACGCATTGCCCCTGATCTTCATCAATTGCACAAGGATGCAGGATGGCACACCTGCGGTGGTCAGTAACCTCAACATTGAAAAAAATGTATTCGGAAAAAGGATTGATGTATTGAAAAGCCTGGATTCCAGACAAGACCTGTCAGTAGCCACTGCAGTGGCCCTTGGCGCAAGGTTTCCTTATTTCAGCCCTGCAGGAAGAATAGACAACCAGTATTTTGTGGATGGCGGTTATTTTGACAACTCTGGTGCAGGGGTTGTACATGAGATGCTTCTTGATCTTCAAAGCATGATCATGGACAGCATCAGGAACAATCCTCAGCATCCTTATAAAAAAATCAGGTTCAATGTGCTGCACATTACCAATGAACCCGAAACCGAAAAAAAGATTGAAAAAACACATCCCCTGGTAAACGATCTTGCTGGGCCGGTAAAAACAATCCTGGGATCTTATGCTAGACAAACAGATATCAACAACCTGCGCCTGTACAAATACCTGCTTGAAATTTACAAGGGAGATACCACCTACAGGTCCATCAACCTGTACAAAAAAGGTGAGGAGGAAGATTATCCCATGAACTGGTCCATTTCTGATCAGTCACTGGGCAGGATGAACAAACGGCTGGCAACACATGAAGGCATTGCAAATATCCTGCAGTCCATCAAGCAATAAAGCCTGCTGTTGAATGCTAGACGATCTCCCAACTGAGCCCGCCATCCTTTTCGTCCTTGAGCTGTATGCCTGCTTCAAGCAACTGGTTGCGGATCTTGTCTGAAGTGGCATAGTCTTTTTTGGCCCTTGCATCTTTTCTGATGTCAGCAATCAACTGGAGCACTGCGCCAAGTTTCTGGTCGTCGTGCTTTTTTTCATCTTTCAGACCAAAAATATCGACAAGAAAAGTATTGAACTTCTCTTTCATCAGTTTCATGGTAGCAGTGGTGAGGGCATTGCTTTTGATCAAACCATCCTTGATGGAATTGATGACCGGCACCAGCTCAAACAGGCCTGCCAACACTTTTGCGGTATTGAGGTCATCATTCATGTCATCATCCAGGGCACTGAGCACTTCAAAACAGTGCTGCTCCAGATCAGGATCTCCGGCACTGATGTTGTTCTCTGCAATGACGAACTTGTTCAATTGCGTAAAGGCTTCCCAGATCCTTTTCAAGCCTTTCTCTGCAGCCTGAAGGGCTTCATTGCTGAAGTCCAGCGTGCTCCTGTAATGGGTTTGGAGTATAAAGAAACGAACGGTCATGGGAGAATAACCCTGTGTCAGGATTTCATGATTACCACTGAACAGCTCACTGAGCTTGATCACATTGTTGTAGCTTTTCCCCATCTTTCGGCCGTTGATGGTGATCATGTTGTTGTGCAACCAGAACTTGGCAGGAATCTGGTGGTTGCAGACGGCGCTTTGTGCAATTTCACATTCATGATGCGGAAACTGGAGGTCCATTCCTCCACCATGGATATCGAATTCAGCACCCAGGTATTTGTTGCTCATGGCAGAGCACTCGATGTGCCATCCCGGGAAACCCTCTCCCCATGGGCTTTGCCAGCGCATGATGTGCTCTGGCGCTGCATGTTTCCACAAGGCAAAATCAGACTTGTTGCGCTTCTCCTCCTGTGATTCCAGCTCACGGGTTGTTTCGAGTTGATCATCCAATACCCTGCCACTCAAAATGCCATACTGCATTCCTTTTGCACTGAAATCCCTGTGGTATTTTTCAACATCAAAATAGACTGAACCATTGACTTCATAGGCATAGCCATCGGCCATGATGTGCTGTATCATGACAATCTGCTCAACAATATGTCCGGTTGCGGTAGGTTCTATGCTTGGCTCAACATTGTTGAATTCCCGCATCGCCCAATGGAAAAGATTGGTGTATTTCTGCACCAGCTCCATCGGCTCCAGTTTTTCCAGGATGGCTTTTTTCGAAATCTTGTCTTCACTTTCCCTTCCCTCCTCTTCAAAATGACCGGCATCTGTGATGTTGCGAACATACCTTACCTGGTAGCCCAGATGGCGCAGGTAACGGTAAACAATATCAAAGGTGATGAATGGCCTGGCATGCCCAAGATGGCTTTCTCCACTGACAGTCGGGCCGCATACATACATGCCAACCCTGCCCGGGATCAATGAACTGAAGACTTCTTTCTGCCTAGTGAGTGAATTATAAAACTGCAATGAAGACATAAACAATATTGTAAGGGCAAAGATAAAGATTGAAAAGCAGAACGGTGGTCGAACCCAGGAGAAGCCTATTTTTTTCTGATGTCTGAGACCAGAAACGCGTGATCAGAGAGCCTTTTTCCTCCCTGGGTAAATTGCAAGGCCTCATATTGCTGGGGATGAAAAATATAATCAATCCTCAGGGTGGGCAAAAGCTGGAGGATGAATGAGGATGAGCTGGTGAATGTTGCTCCCAAACCAGTGCCTTTCTCAAGAAATGCATCTTCCCTGTTACCACGCACTGCTGAATAAGTATAGGATCCTGGAACATCATTCAGGTCTCCCATCACAAAGGTGGGGTATGGTGAGGATGCCATCTCGTTAACAATGAAATCAGATTGGACGCCATGCCAGTAGAAAGTATTGCGCATTTTTTTGATCAGCTGTTTGGACTGGATGACACTGCTGTCATTTTTTGCCTTGACATCATCAATCACCTTGTACTCCCTGGCGCCAAATCCAAAAGATTGAAGATGGACCGCATAGATGCGCAGCGTGTCTGCACCATCGATGATATCAGCAAAAACAGTGTTTTCTGCATTGGCATCCTTTGATGGAGGAAAAGGGATAACATTTCCATTAACGATGGGAAGTCTTGAAAAAATAGCAATGCCGCTGTATTGGCTTGTGCCAAAAATATCCTCGCCTGCAAATTGATGGTACTTGTATCCAAGTTCATGCTCGAGATAGTGCATGGGGTCTTTTTTACCCTTGCCAGGCATCGATACAAACTCCTGAAAGCAGATCACATCGGGCTGGTATTTTTCTAGCTGCTCAAAGATCAGTTGGAGGTGCTTGTCCTGATCAGGCTTGAACATGCTCTCATCAAAAGGAACGAAATGACGGAGGTTCCAGCCCATGAACCGGATAGAACCAGGGACTTTTTTGATTGTAAAATCATCGCCTCCCTTAAAAGAGACATGTTTGGCCACGGCTGAAAAACCAGCCAACATCACCAGTAAAGGAAAGAAAGCCAATTTGATGCGAACAAAAATCCAAAACAAAAAGAAGAGCAGCAACAGGACTAGAAAATAAGGAAAGAACAGTCCCAAGAAACCAGTGAACCACCAGGTCTTGGGATGCATGTACGGCGCAAAACTGCATGCCAGGTATAATGCAGCAACAATGATGTTGAGCAGCATCATGGCACCAACAGAAACGGATTTTAAAAAATTACCCATCGACTACTTTATAGGTCTTTCTTGCTGGCCTCTTTCAAAATCTTCTTCTCGTCTTCTGTCAGATTATCGTATCCCTTCTGGTTGATCTTGTCAAGAATGGTATCGATTCTTTCCTGTGTGATATTGGGCTTTTTGACAAATGGCGCCTTTGATCCCTGGTTGTAAAAAGATGATTGCTTTGCAGAATATCCTTTGTTTTTTTTAGGAGTAAACCATGCACCAATCCATGAAAAAAACGCGTTCAACCATTCACCAGGATCATTCCCTTTTTGCAGCATGCGGATGTATACAAACCCGGTCAATCCTGCTGCAGCGACAGGAAACAACAAAACAGGATTGGAAAAAGCAGAGGAGAGGTTCAGCAACAAATAAATCACTGCAATGATCCACAAGGGAATGCCACCGCCAATCATTGGGAAAAAACGGTATTGTGGAGATACCGTAGTTGCTGCCACCGCCAATCCAAGGATTCCGGAAACCGCCCCACTGAAAAAGATTGATGCAGTTGCGCCTGGATAAAAAATATTGGCAGCTCCAAAAAACGCAATACCCGAAATGGTTGCACTGTAGATATAAATGGGGATGATTTTGTCGTTACCAATCAGGTCCTGGATAAGGTATCCGAAAGTCCACAACCAAATCAGGTTGCTGATGACAAGAATCACCTTTACTTCAGTAAACTGCATGGTAATCAGCGTCCATGGCCGGGTGATGAATTTTGCCGGATCTCCTGGCATCACAAACCAATGGTAAATATTGCGGTAGAATTGCTCTTCCGGAATCCTTGAAAACACATAAATGCTTTTCAGGAAATTCATCAGAATGAAAAAGGTGATTTGCAGTACAATCAGCATCACCAGAGGGTTTGCTGTATTGAACAGATTTGAACGGCCTGATCCCGTATTGTCCCTGTATCCCATGCCGCTTGTTTTTTGGTCAATAAAAATCTCTTCTGTTTCGCTTGTTCCAGATCATCACAATGATGATCCCCACTGCTGCCCCACCCAGGTGTGCAAAATGCGCTATCCCTGTAGACTCGCTGGATATACCACCCAAGATGTCCAGGATGCCCAGACCCAGCAACGCCCATTTGGCCTTGATGGGAAAAGGAATCGGGAGGATGATCATCTGGCTGTTGGGAAAAGTATAGGCAAAGGCCGCAAAAATACCCATCACGGCACCAGAAGCACCCAAGGTAGGAACATTTGTCAGTACAAAAAGTTCAGCAGCGCCGATCTGCCCTGCTGCAAACATTTCGTTGTACTGGGATATATCGTAGGTCAGTGCAATGGCTTGTGTAAGCCCCGCACCAAAACCACAGACCAGGTAAAAAGCCAGAAACTTCGCCGGACCCCAGAGGTTTTCCAAAGTGGAACCAAACATCCACAAGGCAAACATGTTGAACAGGATGTGAAAGAAAGAATCCGATGAATGCAGAAACATGTAGGAGAGGAACTGCCAGAAATGATAATGCACTGAACTGAAGTGATGCAGCGCAAAAAGATCTTCAATAGACAAAAGGTCTTTGCCAACAGTGATCTGCGCGAGCCAAACCAGGGCATTGATGATGATGAGGTTTTTGATGACTACGGGAAGCACCTGAAACCTACCCGGTCTGATTTCTGATTGCATACGTTGGTTTATGTTACAAATTTAACGAACCTGGGGCATCTTGCCTCAGCTTCAATTGCACAACATTCTCAATATGATGGGTATGGGGAAACATGTCCACAGGCCTGATCGCTGTCACCTCATATTTCTCGGCCAGCAATTGCAGGTCCCTTGCCTGTGTGGCAGGATTACAGCTTACATATACCACCAATGGCGCTTCCATATCCAGAATCTGCTGCACAAGCTTTTCATGCATGCCCGCCCTGGGAGGATCCGTGATGATCACATCAGGCCTGCCATGGGTTTCAAAGAATGCATTGTTGCAGATATCAGCCACATCCCCGGCATAAAACAGGGTATTGTCAATGCCATTCATTGTTGCATTTTCATGCGCATCATCAATCGCTTCACTGATGACCTCCACCCCAATCACTTTGGCAGCCTTGTCGCTGACAAAAATGCCAATGCTTCCTGTGCCACAATAAAGATCATACACAATTTCAGTTCCCTTCAGTTCTGCAAAATCCTTGGTGATCTGATACAGCTGCTCCGCTTGTTTTGAGTTGGTCTGGAAAAACGATTTGGGACCCACCTTGAACTTCAGTCCACCCAATTGTTCAATGGCATATGCATTGCCATGGTACAGAACAGGGTGCTGATCTCCCAGGCTATCATTGAACTTTCGGTTCACAGTGTAATAAAGGGATGTAATGGAAGGGAATTCTTTTTTGATGTAGTTCATCATGTCCTCCCTTGCCTTTTCATCATCCTCTCCAAAAACGAGGTTGACCATCAGGTCTCCGGTGGTACAAAGCCTGACCAGCAGGTTCCTGAGCAATCCGGTATGATTGCGTATATCATAAAAGCTGTAACCTTTTTCCAGTGCATGGGCCCTGATGCCATTGCGGATGGCATTGCTGGGTGCTGCCTGCAGAAAACATTCGTCGATATCAATCACCTTGTCAAAGGAGCCGGGCACGTGAAAACCCAGGGCTGGGATAGAGGGAAGACCACGAGGCCCTTCAGCAGGCATTTCGAGGGAGGCAATTTCCTCTTCGGTAAAATATTTTTTGGAGCTGAAAGTGAATTCAAGCTTGTTCCTGTAATACTGCGTTTCACTGGCCCCTGCAATCGGCTGCATCTCAGGGATGTTGATCTTGCCGATCCGCTTCATCTGCTGTTCCACCTCCTGAAACTTGTACTCCAGCTGCTTTTCATAGGGCAGCATCTGCCACTTGCAGCCCCCACAGACCCCAAAATGTTTACAAAAAGGGGTTGTTCGTTCAGCCGAATAGGAACGAAACCTGATGGCCTTGCCTTCTGCCCAATCTTTCTTGTTCTTGCTGAGCCGAACATCCACCACATCTCCTGGCACAGCCCCTTCAATGAAGACCACTTTTCCCTCCAGTTTCGCAATGGATTTTCCGCCGGCGGCATAACCACTGACCTGCAACTGCTCCAATACCAATTTCTTCTTTCTCATGTTCCGGCTTGAATTGCAAATCTACAATTTAATATGCCTTCGCAAGCCCGGGATCCCGACTTCCCCTTTTAACATTGTATTTCCCGGTTATTGAATATTTTTACCGAAACTTTCACAGATGCGCATTCTTTCAATCCTACTCCTCTCTTTGTTGTTCACCCAATTTTCCCAGGCACAAAACGCCTACGAAATCAAGGCCAACATCAAACCCTTCAACAAGGGATTCCTCTACCTGGCCTACCATTTTGGCAGCAAGCAATACCTGATTGATTCAGCCAAACTGGATGCCAATGGTCAGGCCATCTTCACCGGAGCAAAGAAATTGCAGGGCGGCGTTTACATGATTGTGTTCCCTGAAAAGAACGGATGGATTGAATGCATGCTCGACCAGCAACAAAAATTCAGTGTATTCGCAGACACATCCAACATTGTGAAAGGATTGCGGTTTGAGGGTTCTCCTGACAACACCCTTTTTGCTGATTACCAGAAAAAATCGTTTGATATTGGCTCACAGGTGGCTGCACTAAGGGCCAAGGCTGGCGGAGCAGCAGAAGATCCTGCTACAAAAGCAGCACAGGCACAAATCAAGCAATTGAGCCTCGACATGCAAAAATACCGCGATGATCTGCAGCAAAAAAACCCCAAGCACCTGTTGAGCTCCATTTTCAACCTGCTGAAAGATCCTGAGGTTCCGCCTGCGGCCCAGCACCCGGGAGGAAAATACGATAGCCTGTTTGCCTACAATTACTACAAGGACCATTATTGGGACGGCATCAGCCTGGCAGATGATCGCCTGGTGAGGACTCCCGTATTGCAGGGCAGGTTCGACAAATATTACGATGAAATCCTTCCCCAGGCCCCTGATTCATTGACAAGGTATGCAGACAAAATGCTTGCTGCCGCGAAGCCCAGTGAAGAGATGTTCAAATACGTATTGTCCAGCCTCACAGACAAATACGTGAACCCCAAATTCATGGGCCAGGATGCCGTTTTTGTACACCTCTTTGAGAAATACTACCTGAGTGGTCAGGCAGACAGCTGGATGAATGAAAAATACAAGAAGTTCATATTTGACAGGGGATATTCACTGATGTCTAACGTAATTGGCAAAAAAGCGGCTGAGCTTCCCATGATCGATACCCTGGGAAAAAACTTTTCCCTGTACGCCCTGCAATCTCCCTTCACCGTGATCTGTTTCTGGGACCCTACCTGTGGTCATTGCAAGGAAGAAGTGCCAAGAGTCGATTCCATCTTTCAGGCCAAATGGAGAAAAGAGGGTGTGAAACTGGTTGGTGTCATG
>Ga0315902_10013706_pt1 | contig 10471 bp, 7 predicted proteins | sample LakEriMetagenome_9_FD_203523 | JGI IMG/M metagenome (GOLD analysis project Ga0315902, IMG submission 203523) | Freshwater fungal communities from buoy surface, Lake Erie, Ohio, United States - Buoy 12 MA117 | ecosystem: Environmental > Aquatic > Freshwater > Lake > Lake biofilm | place: USA...
AGTAAATTGTCGCATTTGGATTGTTGGGGTCTGATATCGTTACAGAGATTGGACTGGGGAATATGCCACTGTTTATTGAAAAGACAGGTGCGGCAGCATAGCCATCTGAAGGAATGGAAAAGTTGTTGCTAGTTCCCGGTGTTGATACACTGAATTGTTTCAAGGTACCGGAAGCATCCAAAAAGTGACCAATACTGACGTCATACCCAGGCCCACAATTGATATTCAAAACACTAACTAATGATCCGGAAGGGTTGTATAATTTAATTGCTTCACCTGAAGCGCTAATTTTAAAATTGGTATGATTAAAATTTCCTGCTTCCGGAATGAAGCGTGTGGTCATCTCATTCAAACCGGTGTTTGCAATACTTAATTCGATGTAATTATAGCTTGCAGGGTCTGGAGATAAGACCTCAAAAGCCAAAGAATCGATAATTCCTGCGGTAAGTCCAGCAGCTTGCAACTCTGTTCCTTTAAGTAAAATTTGGTGTTTAGAACTCCAATACCAATTCCCATATGGAGCTGGATAATCAAAAGGACTGTTTTGAATGGCCCCATTATCGATAACAATATTATTCAATCTCAAATTAGGACGCAGGGGTGCAGTAGACCAGCCATTTTGATAGTTGCATGCCGAAGCCGCCCCAGTTTCACCTCCAGCAAATGTCGTTGAATTATATGTTGTGGCGGTTTGTGCGTGAACAGAATTGTATGTCCAGTTATCGCTGTATGAACAAATATTTAATACGAGGTTAGAAATTCCATCCCAATTATACGGAGTGCTTAAATGATGGTTGCTCCATCCTACCTGAGCAGAATATGAAGAGTCAGATAAGACTGTTGTAAACGAACTGGAATAATAACGGTTTTTCTCACTACAAAATACCACAATAAATTCACCTGGTTGAATAATTTGATGGGGGAAAACCCATTCGCCTGGCGCAGAATTATCGCTAAGGCTGTAATTGTGTAAATCAATTGGAGAGGAACCCGCATTATAAATTTCAATCCAATCTTCATAATCACCGTCTTCATCAGAAAGGATGGTGAAGTTTTTATTGCTTCCTTCGTTAAGGACTATTTGCCCAAAACCCAAAGACACAAGAAAAACAAATAGTGTGGTAATAAGCGAATTCATGTGGATTTTATTTGTTAATCAAATATAGTATATTTTACAAAAAGTCAGAGCAGGTTGATTTTAAATGAAAAGGCATTGAATTTCACAAGACCTTAGATCATTTCATTGGAATCATTTGTTAAAAATCAAATAGAATTCTTGTTGAGGTGGATGTTGAAACCCCATTTAGTATACATCAATCCTTATTTTGTGTTCTTATATTCATTAAATACACATCTACTTTTGTCAAAAAAAGAAAATGAAGAAAACAATATTAATTACAGGTGCTAGTAGCGGAATTGGTAAAGATACAGCGAAGTATTTTCAATCAAAAGGTTGGAATGTTGTTGCGACAATGAGGAGTCCGGAAAATGAAAAGGAACTAACCACATTAGACAATGTGGTTGTTACTAAATTGGATGTATTGGATCTTGATTCAATCGATAGTGCAATAGCTAATGGAATACAACGCTTCGGAAAAATTGATGTGTTGGTAAACAATGCTGGTTATGGAGCTTATGGGCCTCTTGAATCCTTCCCAAGGGAGAAAATTCTTCGTCAGTTCAATACGAATGTAATTGGTTTAATGGATGTTACCCGAGCAATACTTCCCCACTTTCGACAAAATAGAAATGGAATCGTGATCAATATTTCCTCGATGGGTGGTAAAATGACGTTCCCATTGGGTTCATTGTATCACGGTACGAAGTTTGCCGTTGAAGGTATTTCGGAATCGTTGCGCTACGAAATGGAGCAAATTGGCTGCAAAGTTAAAATAGTTGAACCTGGAGCAATTGCAACAGATTTTGCAGGCCGCTCCTTTGATTTTAACAATGATGAAAACTTGAAAGAATACCAAAATATCGTTACGAAAATAATGACGGTATTTCCAACAATGATAAAAAGCGCTTCACCGGTAAGCATTGTTTCGAAAGTGATTTTTGAGGCGGCGACCGATGGGAAAAGTAAATTAAGATATATGGCAGGGAAGGATGCCAAGATGTATAATTTTATGCACAAGGTTTTTGGTTACAATTTTATTGTTTACATGAATAAAAAGTTTTTCAAATTATAAGAGATGAGTCAACTAATCCATTTAAAATCAATTGCTGACCTATCTCGGCTTTTGAATGAAAATGACTTCCATCCCTTGGTTGCAGTGGTAGATTTTAGTAAAACCACGGATCACATCGAAGAGGAAACACGAATCACAACTGATTTTTATTCGGTGATGTTTAAGAATTATTGTAAAAGTTCCATTACTTACGGACGCAAAGCCATCGACTTTAATGAAGGAAGTTTGATTTGTATGGCACCCAATCAGGTGATCATGATAGAGACTGAAATTGAGCCCCGGGAGAATCCGATGGGTTGGGGCTTGTTTTTTCATCCTGATTTGATCCGCAATACCTCCCTAAATGCGAAAATGAAAGATTATTCGTTCTTTTCCTACGAAAGAGCCGAAGCGTTGCATTTATCAGAAAAAGAGAAACAATTACTTTTTGAGTGCATAGTAAAAATAAAAACGGAATTGAAGGAAAACATTGATGATTACAGCCAAACAATCATTGTTTCAACAATTGAACTTTTACTGAACTATTGTAATCGATTCTACGGAAGGCAATTCATTACCCGCAAAGCAACAAACAGAGATGTACTGGCAAAAGTGGAGGCTTTCTTGAAGCAACATTTTTCAATTAAAACACTCCCTAATGGATTACCTACTGTAAAACTCCTTGCCGATGCTGTCCATTTGTCGCCGGGATATTTGGGTGATTTGCTCAAAAAAGAAACGGGTTTGAATGCGCAGGAACATATTCATCTTTATGTAATTGAAGAGGCTAAGAATATCTTATTAAATTCTAATCAATCGGTGAGCGAAATTGCCTTTCAATTGGGTTTTGAATACCCACAATATTTCAGTCGTTTGTTCAAACAGAAAACAGGAACATCTCCAGTGGAATATCGGAATTTGAATTGAACAATAAAGCTCAAAAGGTTTCAGAAATGCAAAAAAGCCAGTCAAATTGACTGGCTTTTCCTTGTAGCGGGGACACGACTCGAACGTGCGACCTTCGGGTTATGAGCCCGACGAGCTACCAACTGCTCCACCCCGCACTCTATTCAATCAAACAATGATCTGTTCGAATGCGTTGCAAAGATAGTCACACTTTAAAGCAATTCCAAATAAAACGTAAAAAAACTTCCAACGGCTCCGTTCAACCTAACCTCTTGTTTTTCATTCTTCTTGTTACTTTTGTATGTCGCTAACATTATCCGGGAAAAATAACGCGCCATGAAAACAAAATTAAGTTGCCTTGCTTTACTGGTTATCTCAACTATGACCGCTTGCCAGTCTGATACTACAAAAACAGAAGATCCAAATAAAAGCGAAGTTGCCGGTTTGGAAAATGAAGGGGAGTATGAAGACCGCATCGGTGCTGTCGAGAACAATACTGATCTCAAGGTTATGAACAGTCTTGATTACAATGACAATGCCGGCTCACGTGAAGAGGCTGTTGCATATCTGGATGCTGCTGACAATGTCGTAAAGATCGAAGAGGTGTTCTCGGATGTGAAAACCGGAAACTATGGAGTGTACACATTCTATGTGGACAAAGGGAAAAAATTTGCCACGAAAGAGGTGTATTTCGATAATCAGTTGAAAGTCCCATCCTTTGTCGAGCGACTAACCTTTTACGATGAAAACGAAAAACCGGTTTTCACGCGTGAGCGTCTCGCTCCATTCGAGGATGAGCTTTCGAAAGAAGCTTTTCAAACCAGATCACCCCGAGACCTTTCGATCGATCGAGCTATGCGTATCATAAACCAGGAAGCGGAATTTGAGACAACTTTTCAGGGTTTTGCTGAAGGTGGAAACCTGAAATACTTGCTTGTGGGAGAAAATACACCGGATGGCTTTGCATCTTCATTGGCCGTACAATACCAGGAAGGAGATATCAAAAAGCTCCTGGCAAATGAAAGAGCAATGGTCGGAACACCATTGGAAGTGGAGCACGAGATCATGGTGGATGAACGCGGATTGAAGTTCCAGGTCTTACTTTCGGTGAAGATCAAGTAACGTTTGCTTCAAGCATTTCGCGATCGAAGAACGAAGCTGCCCAATTTACCTCGATCCTCGACCTTTAAGCAAAATATCCTGCCGTTTGACATTTTTGCAAACTTTACCCGAATCTGTTTGTTTATACTTGTACCTCGAAAAGTATAGGCAAGAATGAAGAATGTTATAAAAGTATTCACGTTACTGACCCTCGTGTTCATGTCAACAGGAGTAAACGCTCAGAACATGAAGGTCACCGGGACAGTATACGATACTACCGGCACGCAACCGCTCTATCAGGCGATGATCATGGCAGTTCGCGTAAAGGATTCCCTTTTGCTTGGGTTTACCCGAACAAACAAGAACGGTGAGTTTTCGCTCACAGGATTTCCGGTGGATACGTTCACGATGGTTATTTCGCATCCTCGGTTTGATGATAAGAACATCTACATATTCGGGTCTCCTGATAATGTTGATATCAATATTCCAACTGTAAAAATGCCATCAAAAGCAAAGGAACTTGAAGAAATAATGATCTATGCGAACAAGAATCCGATCTTCTACAAAGGAGACACTCTGGTATATGTAGCGGACTCTTTTAAAGTGGCAGAAGGCGCAGTGGTGGAAGATCTTCTGAAAAAATTACCGGGGATCAAAATAGACAAGGATGGAAAGATCACATCACAGGGACAGGAGATCAACAAAGTACTTGTTGACGGGGACGAGTTCTTCGGAAGTGATCCGACTGTTGCAACCAAGAACCTGGGCGCGGACGGTGTAGAACAAGTTCAGATCTACGAGAAAACGGATAACGAAACAATTGGCGGCTCAGATGAAAAGATCAAGGTTCTGGACCTAAAACTGAAAGAAGAAGCAAAGAAAGGGTATTTCGGACGTGTATCCGGTGCTTCGGATCTCGCACTGACCCCACTCGGGGATGACTATACCGGAACGAAACCTTTCTACGAAGGCGAGTTGCTATTCAACAAGTTTAGCAGTCGTGAGAAAATCTCAGTTTTCGCACTTGGATCGAACACGCCGCGCTCCAACTTTGGCAGAGGCGACCTGAATAAATTCGGACTGTCCAATGAGAATGGTGCCAACCGTAATTTCTGGGAACCTGATAATAACAATAACAACAGCGGTATTCCTCAGACATTCAAGGCAGGGGTCTATTATTCCAATAAATTCGGGAAAAAGCAAAACACGGAATTGTTGTTCAATTACTCGTATTACAACGACCGACTGGATTCCCGTTCTGATAGTCGTTCACAGTATTTCTTGACAGATACAACCTACTCAACGGAAGACCTTACAAGAGATAAAACACTCAACGAATCGCACAACCTGAACCTCACAATATCCAGTCAGATCGACTCGCTAACCTTGATCGAATTCAAACCCTCTGTTTCGTTTTCAAAAGGGTCCACGGAATCAGATTACTCCACGACCTTCATCGGAGAAACCGGGCTTGAATCACTTTCAACGTCTATTCTCAATACCAACGATTCTAAAGGTATTCAAGTGAATAATACAACCCGCATTTACCGCAAATTCAAAAAGAAAAGACGGGAGTTGGAAGTGCGTTATGATCTGAACATGAAGGACAACGAAAACGACGGTTCACTTGTCACGATCAACGATTACAAGTTGTTCTTTTTCAAAGACACTGTGGATCAGAACAGAACCAACAATAATTCATCAATGAATCATTATGGAACGGTAAGCTATTTTGAACCGCTCGGCAAGAAGGTACGGATAGGTTTCAACTATCTGTATGAGTACGGATTGTCAGATCAGTTCAGAGAATCCAATGACCGGATCAACGGGATCTCGTCAACTATTGCAATCGATTCACTGTCCAATAAATTTGACAACACACGCATGCAGAATCGCTTTGGAACTGAACTGTGGTGGGAGAACGGCAAACATTCAGTAATGGGAGGAGCCTATGTTCGTAACATCAATATTGATAACCACAACCAGGTGACAGATTCGATAATTAACCAGAACATAAACAACATTTTGCCAAAGTTCAAGTATGAATACCGTCCAAGCATGAGTAAGCGTTTTAGTGTAAATTATACCACAAGTTCTCAAGCGCCATCGGTGAATGATCTGCAGCCGGTGCAGGATAACACGAATCCCAACAGGGTGCAGGTGGGAAATCCGGATCTGCGTCCGAATTATGTGCACAACGTGATGGTAAATTTCAATACCTGGAATGCACTCTCTGGTAAGTACATCTGGTCCGGAGGATCGTATACGCTCACAGATGATGCTTTTGCGACGAGAACAACCTTTGACCAGTTTGGTAGAACGAATTCGATGACAGTGAATGTGGATGGGAATATGTCAGTAAACATGTGGGCTGGTGCAGGTTACCCGATCCTTGGCAGAAAGATCGAGTTTCAACCTAATTTGACAGCCGGTTTTAATCGTTTCAACAGCTTTGTTGGTGATTTTGAAAACACAACGGATAATTTTTCGATCACCCCGGAAATGGATATTGACATTGAACTGGATTCCTTGGAGATCGGTTTAAAATCGAGTTACTCTTATAACAACCCGAAAAGTTCCTTGAGTTCGGTTTCCAATACCCCGTTCTCTACCCAGAATTATTCTATGGACATCCGTTGGCAGTTGCCGCTTGGATTCAAGTTCGAGATTGAAGGGGAGTATACCAAGAACTCTCAGCCGGGTAACGGATTCTATGATTATGAGTTTTTCATATTGAATGCTGAGTTCAGCAAGAAGTTCCTGAAGACACAGAACCTGGTTGTCTCTGTGAAGGGAAATGATATCCTGAACCAGAACATCAATGCGCAACGAACGGTTAACGGAAACTCAATCACTGATTTCCGCACCACCATCATTTCGAGATATTTCTTATTGAAGGCAACATACAGATTTAACAACAGAAGAAGTCGTGAAGAAGATTTTAAAGGCATGCACTAACAAGGGAGCACTCTCAGTATTTTTTATACTGTTCAGTTTAGCTGCCTCCGCTCAGATCAATTCAGGAAGGATCGTATTTGAGCGAAAGACGAACCTCAAAAAAAGGTACGGAGACAATCCACGGATGAAGAATTTCATCACGGAGGAAAATAAATACCGCATCGAAAACTTTGAGTTGTTATTCAATGACACGGCATCGGTCTTTAAACCGATAGCTTCTGAGGAACCGGAAGCTGCAGGAATGATGAAGTATTTCACACAGCAGAATACTGTTCACCTCAACATGAACACGCGAAAGAAATTTATTGCAATGGACCTGTGGGGGAATCCTGCCTACATAAAGGACTCGATGGATGATCGCCTCTGGAAGATCACGGAAAGCAGACGAAATATCAGTGGATACAATTGCCGTAAAGCGATCTGGCAAATGAATGATTCAACACGCATCTATGCCTGGTATGCCATCGATATCGTTCCATCGATCGGACCGGAAGGCTTCGAGGGTTTGCCGGGTGCGATCTTGGGGCTGGCAACGGAGGATGGAAGTGTTGTCTACTTTGCGAAAGAAGTCAAGTTAATGGACCCCCCTGCTACTGTTTTCGGTTACGATGAGAAAGGGAAGGATGTCTACACGGAAGAAGCATTGAAGAAAATGCTCATGGAGCGAATGGGTCAATGGGTGAAACCCCGAGACCTCGAAGCGATGTTCTCCTGGTTATAAAAGGAATATTGAAAAACAAGAAAGCACGATGATTTCATCGTGCTTTCTTGTTGATATTAACTTTTTTAAAGTTCTGCAACGACCTCTTTCACTTCGGGAAGGTGCGATTTCAACAAATTCTCAATTCCTCCCTTCAACGTTGCTGTAGAGGATGGACATCCTGCACAGGATCCGCGCATCTGAACCGTTACCACACCGTCTTCGTATCCGCGAAACTCGATCGCACCGCCATCGTTTTCAACAGCCGGTCGGACATATTCATCCAATAATGCACGGATGGCTTCGTCATACTCCGATGGGGTGTAATCCTTCCCGGGAGCTCCTTCCACTGTTTCCGCAGCTGGTTTTGGAGCCGGCATCTGGATCAGGACATCTTTTCCTTCAGCGATCCAGTCCTTAACGAACTCGCGCAATTCCATGGTTATAAAGTCCCAGGGAACATTGTCCGTTTTTGTGACGGTGACAAAATTTGCTGCGATGAAAACATTCTTTACGAACGGAAAGTTCAACAGTTCTTCTGCAAGTGGTGAAAATCCTTTAGCATCTGCCTTAGATCCAAATTCAACCGAATCTCCCGTGATTAGTAAGTATTTGTTGGCTACAAACTTCATTGTAGAAGGATTGGGAGTCATTTCTGCGTATACGGTTACCGGTACATTCATGTGTCTGTGTTTTGAACAAAATTACGTTAAAGTTCCAAGAGTGATGGTGTAAAATAGTTTTATAACGACAATTAATACCCTACCTTTGTTTTGTGAAAATGCTTCGAAGTACCTTGTTGATCATGTTGATCGCATTCACCTTTCTCGGGAATGTTGGTCTTCGTGTATTCACACACTCCTGTGAAGAGGACGGTACCTTCCGTTCGTATTTCCTGGAATTGCAGAACCACTGCGAGGAAAAGTCCGAGGAACTTCTGCCTCCATGCTGCCGAAAGGAAAAGGGCAATGCGTGCGAAGTAAAGCTGGAAGATGATTGTTGTTCGGATCAGATCGATGTGTACAAGATCAAGTTAGATTTCTTTTCACACTGCTCAGTTTCTGCACCTGATCTGGCTTTCACAGAAATCGTAGGAGATAAGTGGTTCCAACCTGAATTTACTTCCACGAGCTGCAAGCCTGAACACAACACTCATCCACCTCCCATCCGGTCCGGACGGGAAATTCTCATTCAATATCAAGTATTTCGTATTTAAACAACAGGTGACTTTCATCTTTTGAATATCACTTAATGTTTAAATATTATGAAAAATCAGATCTTAACAGGCTTCTTGTTTATGCTGACAACCCTCGTCAATGCTCAAATGAAGGGCATCGTCATGGGAATGACAGGAGTAAAAAGGGAGCCGATCATTGGCGCAAAATTAAAATTGCTGGGTAGCCGGGAAGGTACCCAAACAGGGGAAGATGGTAAATTTGAACTGGTTCTGCCCAAACAGTTGCCCGATACACTGGTCATTAGTGCAGTTGGATTTGCGCCGGATACCGTTATTGTTAATCGGTCAGACCGTTTCATTTCATTGGATATCACATTATTTGCCGAAAAATTATTGCCGGAGATCGTGATTGAAATGCGCAGAAAGACCCATGCGATCTCACGCCTTAAAACCTTACAGGTTGAGGAGTTGACATCCGGGGAATTGAGGAAGGCCGCTTGTTGTAACCTTTCAGAATCTTTCGAGACGAACGCTTCGGTGGATGTGAATATCACGGATGCGGTTTCAGGCGCAAAAAAGATCCAGATGATGGGGATTGATGGGGTTTATACCCAGATCCAGATGGAGAATATTCCCTACTTGAGAGGATTGGAAAGTTCATTCGGATTAAACTCAATTTCAGGAACATGGATCGAATCGATCCAGATAACAAAGGGAACCGGTAACGTGGTCAATGGCTACGAATCAATGGCAGGACTCGTAAATCTGGAGCTGAAGAAACCAACCGAGATGGAACGGTTCTATGCAAATGCGTACGCGAATATTTTCGGCAGAGTAGAAGCGAATTTCAATGCGGGCCACATACTGAATGAAAGATGGAGCACGGGTTGGTTGGCACACACTTCAGGAATGTTTGGAGATATGGATAACAATGGAGACGGTTTCCGCGATATACCCATGGGCAACAATCTTGCTTTTTTAAACCGTTGGTCATATCAGGGAAAGAAGATGGAATCGCAGTTTGGCTTCAATACGTACCTCGATAGAAAATATGGTGGTCAAGTCGGCTACGACCGAAACTTGGATGAAGGTAAATACGGAGTGGAAATAGATTCACGCCATATTGATGTATTTGCCAAAACAGGGTTCTTTATGAAGAAACCCTACAATTCGATCGGTGTAGTGTACAACTTCAAATACCAAACGTTTGATGCAAAATTCGGGATCCGAAATTTCAAGGGTGAGGAGAAAAGGGGATACGTGAATGCCATCTTCGACGGGATACTCGGAACAACAGATCACAAGATCAAGGTAGGATTAAGCAATGTCTATGTGGATATCCTTCAACACATGGATTCCCTCAGTTCAGACAGGGTTGAGTTTGTGCCCGGGACCTTCGCAGAATATGCGTACACAGGAATGCGCATGAGCGCTGTGCTGGGGGCGCGAGTGGATTAT
>Ga0315902_10013708_pt1 | contig 10469 bp, 10 predicted proteins | sample LakEriMetagenome_9_FD_203523 | JGI IMG/M metagenome (GOLD analysis project Ga0315902, IMG submission 203523) | Freshwater fungal communities from buoy surface, Lake Erie, Ohio, United States - Buoy 12 MA117 | ecosystem: Environmental > Aquatic > Freshwater > Lake > Lake biofilm | place: USA...
GTTTTTTACCCGACTTGAAAAGATCCAAACACCTGAATTTTTATGGATCGGTTGCAGCGACAGCAGAGTGCCGGCCGATAAAATAACCGGCACCAATCCGGGAGAAATATTTGTGCATCGGAATATCGCAAACATGGTGGTGCATACCGACATGAATATGTTAAGCGTGTTGGAATATGCTGTTAATGTTCTTAAAGTAAAACATGTGATTGTTTGCGGACATTATGGTTGCGGTGGGGTGAAGGCGGCCATGTCGCAGCACAGCGTAGGTATTATCAATAAATGGCTTCGGAATATCAAAGATGTATATCGTTATCACCGGACTGAGGTAGATGGTCTTTCTGAAGAAAAAGACAGGGTAAACAAACTGATCGAATTAAATGTACAGGAGCAGGTAATGAATCTGGCCAAAACTTCCATCATCCAAAAAGCATGGAAAGACAGAAACGGACCAGATTTACATGGATGGGTATATGATTTGCATGATGGAATGATCAAGCCTGTTTTTGAAATGTTACACGGAACGCATATTGACCCGCTCTATGAATTTGATAATCTATAACTAAAAACTAGTTTTTAGTTATAAGTGCGCCAATCGATCCTCTTGCCGCTTCCGTCAGAACCAATCGCCCGCTGATCGCAGCCCTGTCATATAATAATGTTGACCAGTGATCGGTTCCTGCCCACAACATTTTTTTGATCTCTTTCATCGCCTCTAAAGAAGATGCAGCTAGTTCATTAACCTTTTTATTGATTGCTTCATGAAGCAGCTCGTCTGTTGCGTGTACCTCGGTAAATAATCCTTTTTGTAAAGCCCAGGTTGCGGAATACCAGTTGCCGGCGTCAATGGCCATCTGACTAAAAGCAGCCGCGCCGATCTTTCTCTCTACAGCCGGACCAATCACAAAAGGACCAATCCCCACTTTTAATTCACTTAACTTAACAGAGGCTTTCTCCGATGCGATCGCATAATCACAGGCGGCCGCTATACCTACGCCTCCACCAACACATTTGGATTGAATCTGCCCAAGAATAAATTGAGGCGCCTTTCTCATAGCATTGATCACATTGGCAAATCCACTGAAAAATACTTTTCCCTCTTCTTCATTTTTTACTGCGGCCAATTCATCAAAAGAAGCTCCGGCACAAAAGGCTTTCTCTCCGGCAGAGCGTATGAGGATCACTTTCGTATCACTAGATGCTGAAGCTTTTGTAATGGTGACGGCTAGTTCAGACAATAACACTCCCGGCATTGCATTGCCTTTGGGATGAAAAAATTCAATCGTGGCTATGCCGTTTTCTATAGTTGATTTTACATAGCTGCCATCGGCATGAATCGTTGACATATCACAGAGTTTGGCACGAAGGTAAGTCAGCAAAATTTGTTTATACAAATTATCAACTGGTTGTAATTTACGAAGTCAAGTATCTTCGGGAGGATCTCCTGTTTGAGTATTCTATGAAACATAAGATGTTTCGCTAATGCTCAACATGACGAATGTTGACTAATTCGTAAATTGCAGTTATTAAAAGTACGAGATAAAATATTTTATATGTTTCAAAAAAGCTTGCTCTTCATTTTTGGATTTTTTGCCTCAATGTGTTTACAGGCACAAAAAATCAATCTCACCAAAGATCAAATGCTCAAAGGAGCGCCTCATCAGGTAACTAAACCGCTTCCTTACTTTCTTATGTGGGAAGATGCAGAAAACTTGATTATAGCTAAAAAAGAAAACAGCTTTTCTTCTTACAAAAAATACCGCATCAACGTCAAAACAGGTAAAGAAACGCAGGTGAACGATGATGACATAAAAGAAACACCCGCAAAAGAAGTGGCCGTAAAAAAAGGAGATATTTATTTAACAACTACTGACGGCAAAGAAATTCAATTAACACAAACAGTGGCAGAAGAACAAAACCCAACTTTATCCCCCGATCAAACTAAAGTTGCGTTTACAAGAGCCAACAATTTGTTTATAGTTGATCTTATTACAAAAAATGAAACTCAGCTTACTTCTGATGGAAATGAAACCATATTGAATGGTTATGCCAGTTGGGTATATTATGAAGAGATCTTAGGTCGACCTTCCAAATATAAATCTTTCTGGTGGAGTCCGGACAGCAAACGAATCGCCTTCATGCGGATGGATGAATCAAAAGTTCCTTTGTTCCCGATTGTGAGTGAAGAAGGGGCGCATGGCTATATAGAGAACACGCGCTATCCCAAGGTAGGTGACCCTAACCCTGAAGTAAAGATTGGCATTGCAGAAGCAGATGGTAGCAATACTTTATGGGCAGATATCGATGCTAAAAAAGATCAGTATTTCGGAATGCCCTACTGGAAACCCGATGCCTCTGCTTTGTGGATCCAGTGGATGCCCCGCTCACAGGATACGCTGAAAATATTTGAAATGAGCTTAGGTAACAGCTCGCTAAAAGAAATTTATACCGAAACGCAAAAAACATGGATCGATCTGGATGATCAGGGTTCCAGAATTCAATTTCTTTCAGACAAGAAACATTTCATATACAGAAGTGATGTCAGCGGCTGGAGTCACTTATATCTGCATGATATAACCGGTAAACGAATGAATGCGATCACTTCGGGGAATTATACGGTTGTTGATATTTTACAGGTAGATGAGAAAAAGCAATGTGTTTATTTTACCTGCCGCAAAGACAACAGCACCCGGTATGATCTATACAAAGTAAAACTGAATGGTAAAGAACTTCAGCGATTAACCTTTGGCGAATTCACACATGAAGATATTCATCTGTCTCCCGATGCCTCTTATTTTATTACGACTTACTCCAATGCCACAACACCAGATATTATGGCGCTGGTGAACAACAAAGGAAAAATAGTTTTGGAGATCGCCAACACGAAAGGCGAAAAATTTGATGAAACGATCATTGCCAAAACAGAATTAATGCGCATCAAAAGTGAAGATGGCAAATATGATTTACCCTTCAGAATCATCCGGCCCCTACAATATGATTCAACCAAAAAATATCCGCTGCTGATCAATATCTATGGAGGACCCAATGCAGGAACGGTATATGACGGATGGGATATGCGTATGCAACAACAATGGTGGGCCTCCGAAGGACTGATACAGGTAGCGATGGATCATCGTGGGAGCGGACATTTCGGGAAAGAAGGAATGAATGCATTACATCGCAATCTGGGTTACTGGGAAATGAAAGACTGGATTACGATCGTGAAATGGCTGATTGAAAATGCAGGGGTGGATCCTGAAAAAGTTTGTATCAGTGGTTTCAGTTACGGCGGATATATGTCGTGCTATGCACTTACCTACGGAGCCGATTACTTTACCCACGGACTGGCCGGGGGAAGTGTGACCGACTGGCGATTGTATGATAGCCATTATACGGAGCGATTCATGGATCTGCCCTCAGAAAATGCGGAAGGATATACGTCATCATCGGTGTTCACTCATGTAAACAAATACAAAGGCCTGCTACGCGTTTATCATGGCACAATGGATGACAATGTACACGTACAGAACAGTTTGCAACTGGTTAAAAAGTTACAGGAAAAGAAAAAGCATTTTGAGTTTATGTTATATCCCGGCGGCCGACATGGCTGGAGAAATTTACCGGCACAGGATGCACACAGCGCCAATGAAATAACCCGATTTGTTTATCAGTATTTATTGGAAAAGGAAACGCCTGCAGAGGTGTTGAAATAAACGTTTTTCGTTGGTCGTTTTTCGTTGGTCGTGAGGATAGTTAATGACTATCCCCCTCTGTGAGGGGAATTCAGGGGGAGGATATATTTAGAAGTAAATCATTTCAAGCTGATTCTTCTTCTCATATAAACGAAACCACCGACGAATAATGCCAGAACTTGAATGGCTCTACACGAGTATATATAGCATTACCCTCGCTGTCAAAATTCGCTTTCACCAGGACATACCATTTTACCCAGCGATAACGCTTATCGCCATCACCAAGTTTTTTAAAAAAATAACTATCTCCAAGTATTTGGATATATTCATTCAGGTTCTTTTCGCTAAGCTTATTCCTTATAATGTAATAAACGACATACATCAGAAAGCGATAGCTAGCCCATATTAAAAGTGCGTAAGAAAGAAAATAAAAAATACCGCTTACGGCTTCAAATCCGTTCGACAGAATCTCAAAAAAGGTGGGGCCAGACAAAATAAATGATTGCAGCATATTGTGGTTGGCTCTTTGAATATAAAATTAAAAAGCTTAGATCATCAATCCAAAAACAGATCTCTGTAAAGTTGCGCACCCGGCACCACACTGTATCTGGAAAGATCCATAATACCCTCTTCATTCAACACCTCTTCATCAAGCAGTAAATTGCCAGAGTATGAAGAAGATGGTTTGGAGAGAATGATCGCCGCTGCATCCGCTAATATTTCTGGGGTTCGGCTCATTTTAGCGAGCGCCTCTCCTCCCAGTAAATTTCGCACAGCTGCCGTATCGATGGTGGTTCGAGGCCAGAGGGAATTGGCGGCAATCTTGTCATTCTTTAATTCTTCTGCCCACCCAATGGTCATCATGCTCATATTGTATTTACTTAAGGTATAGGCCAGATGATTGCCGAACCATTTGGGGCGCATATTCAGGGGGGGTGACAAAGTAAGAATATGCGGATTGGCCGATTTTCTCAGATAAGGAATACAGGCTTTGGTCATCATGAATGTTCCGCGAACATTTACATCATGCATCAGATCAAATCGTTTGGGCTCGGTTTTTTCTGTGGTTGCTAAGTTTATGGCCGAAGCATTGTTTATCAGCATATCGATCCCGCCAAATGTTTCAACGGCTTTACTGACAGCCGCTTCGATCTGATCTTCAAATCGTATATCTAACTGAACGGCCAATCCCTCGCCTCCCGCAGTCTTCATTTCATTGGCGGCAGAATATATAGTGCCTCCGAGTTTTGGATTTTCTTCTGTGCTCTTGGCTGCCACAACAATGTTAGCCCCTTCTCTTGCCAAGCGAAGCCCAATTGCTTTTCCGATTCCTCTGGAAGCGCCGGTGATGAAAATGGTTTTATTTTTAAATGACATAAAGATTTACTTTTACTTCGTTTTAAAATTACAAAAGGGTTTGCGTTAATTAAAATAACCATCGATGAATTCTTTAAAAAGACTAAACCAACGATTCATGATCCGAAATATCGTCAGATATATTCTTCCGATTCTTTTATGTTTTTTTTCTCTGAGTTCTTCTGCTCAATCAAAACCATCAACAGAGGTATCCTTTGCCGGTGCAGTAATGATTTCAACAGACGGCAAATCCGTTTTTTATAATATGGGTGGCCCTTCTGTTAAATTAACTTATAAAAAATGGTCCGGCTCTGTGAATATGTTTCCCAGTCTCCGTTTTTTCGATGTAAAGGGAACCATCACTATCAATCCTATTCTTGGTACCGGAATAACGATCGGATATAAGCGCTGGATGATCGGTTTCCCTTGTTATTATCTCGCCGATAAAAAAATATGGGTTTTAACGGCAGGTGCCGGCGTTCGCTTAGGAAAATAATTCAGTGCGCACGCACATCCAACCAGTCCCGCAACCCGTTGCCCAACAAATGAAAGGCCAGTACCATCAACATGATGGCTGCCCCCGGGATAATGGCCAGCATCGGATGATTGGTAACAATAAAATTATAGTTCTCTTTCATCATCAAACCCCAGCTGGGCTGTGGTGCCTGTATACCTATGCCTAAAAAACTGAGTCCGGCCTCCAGCATGATCGCTGTGGCAAAATTGGCAGCGGCCATCACCCAAACCGCTCCCATGATATTTGGTAAAATATGAACGAATAATATTCTGAAATGGGAAAACCCCATGAGTCGGGCAGCTTCCACATAAGGCTGCTCTTTCACGCTTAATACCTGCCCTCTGACTAAGCGGGCTACATTCACCCATAAACTTAACCCAATGGCCAGAAACACCTGCCAGAACCCTTTACCCAATAACATGACCACGCCCAATACCAGCAAGATGGCAGGAATGCTCCATACCACTTGAATGAACCACATGATCAGACGATCTGTTTTTCCGCCTTTATAACCGGCAACCGCTCCTAAAAATATACCAAGTGAAAGCGATACCAGCACAGCAATGGCTCCCACACCCAACGCCACCCTTGTGCCGATGATTATACGACTGAGGATATCTCTGCCAAACTTATCGGTGCCAAACCAATATGTTTTTTCTTCAATCATACCTGATAAAGCATTCCGGCCAATTGGATATATCACTGTTTCGGTGACCCCTTCATCAATATATTTTTCCACTTGCAGCTTATCAGCTATGCGTCTACAGGAAACAATCGGAATCCATTCATATTCTTCCGTCTTGCCACGCCATAAAACTTGTCCGATATGCTCTTTGATATTCCCTTCTTTTTTGATCTTTAAAAAAAGTTGCCTGTATCCGGGATCTTTAGATCCCGCTTCCAGAACCATGCGGTTCGCCTGGGTGGTATTATCCGGAGCGATGAGATAACCGAACAACGCAACAATACAGGCAAATCCTATGATGACCAGGCCTGTCATAAAACGCTTATCAGAACGGAGTTTGATTGACATGAAGAGTATAAATCTACAAAGTGGCGACGAGTTTACCGCACCATTCTGCCTTTCCAGTGATATTTTCCAAGATTACCGAAGGTGCCCGCAATGACCATATATAAGATGTGTAATGGTTGCAGCGGCATAAAATACCAAAGCAAATGACGCTGATTATAAAACTGAGAAGCGGGTATAAGAAGGATTAATTCAATGCCTGTTTTAAGAAGGATTGCTGTCAAAAACAACGTCATATATAGCGAATTCCAAAAACCGGCTATGAAAAAAACAAGCATTGAAAGATTAAAGAGATAAACAAATAACAAGATTATTTTGAACACAGCGCTCTGATAGTATTTTCCCTTGCTGGCCCAGCGTATCCGCTGATCCATAAATGCTCGAACAGATTGCGCACCGGCCGTTTTAACAGTCGCTTCTTTTGAATGACAATAAATGATGTTATCAGGATATTTGGCAGCTATTTTTTGCAATAACAGCATATCATCCCCGCTTGCTATATCGTCGATCTGTTTAAACCCTTCTACTTCTTCGAAAGCCGTTTTCCGGTAACACAAATTGGCTCCGTTGGCCATGCTGTGCACTCCTGAGTGTACGGCTGCCGCCGTGATAGCCTGCAACATCATAAAATCAAGCGATTCAAATTTATTGAGCAATGACGGCTGATCATGAATGGATACCGGAGCAGCGATCAATACCGCATTTCGGCTTTGAATACACTGATTGAACTGAAGAAGCCATTCCGGCGAAACGTCACAGTCGGCATCGGTTGTAACAATATAATCTCCCCTGCTTTGCAGTATGCCCGTACTGATGGCCAGTTTTTTATAAGAGTTGGCCGCCCCGCTAATATGATCCGATAATCGGATCCGTCTTACCTGTGAAAAGGTTTTCACAATATCGGCCGTCCGGTCGCTGCTATGGTCATCCACCACGATGACCTCGTACAGATGCGATGGGTAATTGAGTTTAAAAACAGACCGCAGGCAAGCGGCTATATTTTTTTCTTCATTTCGGGCAGGAATAATGATACTGAAAAATATCCGTGGTTCTCCCTCAGCATCCCGTCGCTGCGACGAAGATCGCTGCCAGTGATACCGGTAATACAAAAACAATAAAGCATACAAAAAAAGCTGTACGCCAAGAACAGCTGCAAAAAACATATCTGCAAAATAATTATTCGGAGATAGCCGTTAAAATATATTCTTACATAGTTTTGAAAAATGACCGCCAAAAAAAGGAAAAAAAAGCGATGGATGCCTATGCTTATACTGATCACCATAATGGGGACCCTTTTATTTGTCGGCTGGATCTTTTGGGCCATGGAATACGGATCGGCTTACTACAAGGCCTTTGGCATCCGTATTCCGGAAGGGTTTAAGGTGCATGGTATCGATGTGAGCAAGTACCAGAAAAGAATCAACTGGAACGATGTGGCCGATATGAATATCAATGGTATCGGCTTTGAATTCTGTTTCATCAAAGCTACGCAGGGAACCGGTCGCACAGACCCTTATTTCAATCTCAACTGGGAACGATCCAAAAACGCCGGACTGATCAGAGGCGCCTATCATTATTTCGAGCCGGGGCAGGATGGGCTCAAACAGGCCAACTTTTTTTTAAATCAGGTTGATCATGAAGCCGGAGACCTCCCGCCAGTGCTGGATATTGAGGAAATAAACGGCGTGAGTAAATCAACGCTGAGAAAAAGGTTGAAAGACTGGTTGAAAAAGGTAGAAGAAAGCACGGGCGTTCAACCAATCATATATACCAATCTAAAGACCTATTACTATCTGCTGGATGATGATTTTTCCCACTACCCTTTATGGATCGCCCATTATCACGCAGGAGGAAGACCGCGTATCTTCAGAAACTGGCATTTCTGGCAGCATAGCGAATCGGGGCGCGTAAACGGGATACGGGGCAATGTTGATTTCAACGTGTTTTCCGGAGATAAAAATGAACTCAGTAAATTACTCATTCCGTAAATCGCAATTACACAAAAAACGACCAACGAACAACGATCTTCATGACTTCCACTCACAAACATTTCTCTCCAAAAGAGTGTTATATTCATTCATCAAACCGCATTAACTATGTCGGAAGGAATTGAGCCGGAAGTAAAAGATTTTCTAAAACGAGTCCTCCAGACGGTTTCGATGGGCATGTTATTCCTGATTGTTCATATGACGTTCGGCCTATATCTCAACTGGGGATTCTATGAAGAAGAAATGACGACAGGTAACCTGATTTATTATATTTTTTTCGTAACTAGTTTTATCGCGCTGTTGTATTACTATTATCGTATGTGGAATACGCATCTTACCCATAAAAAAAACGGCGCTCCATGAGCGCCGCCTTTATAGTGGTTAATGAATAATTAATACGTACAGGTAAAATCTTTTTTCCAGCAGCACACATCTATATCGGGCTGTTTTTCCATGATCAGTGAATAAGCATGCAGTGGGCTGCTCATTTTACAAAGGAAAGTAACCTGATCGGGATCTGCCCCGCGAATGACATCTAATGTCAACACAAGCCCCTTCTCATTTGCAGAAACGAACTTGTACTGCTCAGTACCGTCCTCTTTATTGATTACTTCTGACAACACCCCGGTAAAACGGGCATCGCCGGTAATCATAAAATCAACTTTTTGATGTTGTTTGAAATTGAATACCTGACCTAAGAAAGCAAGGTTGCTGTTCTTGTTCTCGACTTTCTGGAAGAGTCCGGATTTCTCCTTGTCAGAGATTTTCATCTTGGCATTGGCGGGAAGCACTTCATTTACTGTGCCGGCAAACAGATTGGATCCGAGAACCAGAAGAAGTGACCAGCTTAAGATTATTCGTTTCATGGGGTTTGAATTTAAATTGGTTTAAAAATTGGATATTGATTCCTGATAACAACACTAAATTACTTCTCCTCATATCAACGGAAGAATAAAAAAGATGCTTTCCGAAACAAATAAAGGCAAACCCTTAGTCAACCCTAATTGAAATCAGCAATAAAGTCTCATATCAGGTAAACATAACCCCACTCAATTCCTCGATAACAGCAGAGGAAGGTCTGTGAAAATACACGCCTGTTTGGGCGCCTGTTCTCATGCCTCTGAAAAAGAGATAGAATACCCCTCCGAATTGTGTATCAAAATCAAAAGAAGGAATTCTGCTGGTCAGATATCTCCGGAATGCCATACCGTAAACATAATACTGTAAGTAGAAGTGATTCTCTTGCATGGCCTTACAAAGTAGAGGCCGCTCATATGCACCCGTATGATTCCCGAGAAAATTTGATTTCCAGTCGAGAATATAATACTTGCCTTCATGCAGAAAAACAAGGTCTATTTTACCATTCAGTATACCGGAAAGAGTTGATATATCTTTTATACCTAATGGTATATTTTCATCCACAACTTCGGGAACAGATGCCGTTGAAAACCGTGTCATTGGAATATCAAATTCAAATTCGCTCAGCCGCTGATCTTTACGAATATCTCTTAAATGAATTACGCTGCTTTCCGTCTGAAGGCCGGTATCAACAACCGTATCGATCAACCTGATCATATTTGAGATGAATTCCGGATCGTCTTTTTGTATCTGATAACGGCGGATCATCTGACGAACGACGGGCTCCCATGTGTCCGTATCAGAAAAATCGATCCGTTCAAAAATATCATGTAAAAAATCGCCGGCCTGTGCCCCTTTTGGCAGCGTTTCAAAAATAAAATGATCATAATCATTCATCACAGGCGCCACAAGCATATCTTTTATCACACGACCCGACTCCTTCTTTAATCCGGAGTAGCTTGTTTTTTGCCAGTCATGATCCGGCAAATGAATTCGGGGTATCGGATCGATATCCCGGTCGTCCCGAA
>Ga0315902_10013710_pt1 | contig 10469 bp, 8 predicted proteins | sample LakEriMetagenome_9_FD_203523 | JGI IMG/M metagenome (GOLD analysis project Ga0315902, IMG submission 203523) | Freshwater fungal communities from buoy surface, Lake Erie, Ohio, United States - Buoy 12 MA117 | ecosystem: Environmental > Aquatic > Freshwater > Lake > Lake biofilm | place: USA...
CTGTAATTATCTCTATCGTTTAAAAAAACTCAAGCATCTGGATAGTATCAATCGTTCAAACAAATATGAAAAAGTTTATGACTGGACCAGTGAAGTATTTCACAACCGAAACAGTTACGCACCGTTGTTTGGAAACAAAGTATTTCCATATAAAAAATACAAAGAATGTGTTTTTACATTGTATCAGTACGACCCGGTAGACAATGAAAAAGGGTTCATGGAAATTATATCACTGGATCAAAAAAAAGTGGTAGCGCGTTTGGAACTACCGGGAATTTCGGAACTGCCTCCTCAAATTGGCGATGTAAACAAAGACGGCAAACTGGATCTTCTGATCAATTCAGGTTCAAAAGGAGAACTGTATTGCTACGACTTGAAGACACCTGTCAGTTCGAATTAAAGTAAAAGACAACCCATTCCCTTCATTCATAAATTTTTATACATGAAATGCCCATAACGATTGGTCGATACCAATGGCGAAGAGAATAAAGGGCATAACATATGACCATTAAAACTATAACTATTCACATATGAAACAATCAACTCTTGTTACTGGTCTGGTTCTTATTATTGTTGCAGGTGCCATCATCGGATATATTTCTAAAGACAAACCCATTCATAAAGAAGTATCAATGAAACTTCCAAGGATACAGCCTCCGGTGCCGGATTCGGATCTTCCGTTTGATGAATACACCTTGCTTCCGAATGAAGATAAACTCATTGAAAGAAGTACCGGAACACAGCTATCCATACCAGCAGGATGTTTTCGAAAAAAAGACGGTTCAAAACCTTCGGAGTCCATCCGGTTAAAGGTCCGGGAAATCCATGATCCGATGACGATTCTTCAAACAGGTATTCCCATGGAAATTGCCGGAACAAACGGCGAACATTTGCAATCAGCGGGCATGATCGAGATGCATGCTTATGAAAACGGAAATGAACTTGCTTTAAATCCGGGAAGTTATATTGGTGTTGAGCTGGCAGCTTACCGCCCATCAGATGGTTACAGTCTGTATTATCTCGAAAACAATCAGTCCTGGAAGGTAAGCGGCACGTTTGAAAACAAAGAAAACACGCGTAAGAAAAAACGCAAAGCACAATTGTCCGAACCGCTGCCTGTACCGGATACTTTGACAAATGAATCCTTTGTATTTAATATTGACGCAGACACTTCGGCGCAGCCACAACTAATACCGTTTATCAACCAATCGTGGGCCCTTGTTGAATCTGTAGATCAAAACCGATTGAGTAAAGCCCTTCGTCAAAATTGGCCAAATGTAGAGGTTGAAGTTGTCAATGAAAGAAAGATGCATTACCGCATTCGATTTTCAGCGGAATTTCAGGACGATAAGGGTAGTCCTCTTAAATCATCCTTTAGCGTTTTAGCTACACCCGTTTTTAAAAATGAGAAAAACCGGAGGTTAAACAGAAAAGATTTTGAATTGAAAATGAATCAATATGTATATATGGAAAATAAACGCAAGGAAGAATTAAATCGTTTAGAGGAACAGGCGAATCTTCTCAATGCATTTAAAATGGAACAGATGGGTGTTTATAATATCGACCGGATATTGAAAGAAGAAATGATTATTACAAACGTGCATTTTGACTTTGAATCTTCACTTGGAAAATTTCAGAAAAATCAAAAAGTATATATGGTACTTGAGGAAGATAACAGCGTATTTGGATTCGAAAGAAACCAATGGGATAAAATGACGATCCCGGCGAATAAAAAATTCCAGTTTGTTACGGTACTTCCGGGATCGGAGATTGCCTATGTCGGATTTGAAGAAATTCAATCTGCCCTTATGAAGAATAAAAAAGAAGTCCACCTGGTGAGCCGGCGAAAAGCAGCCGATGCATTTTTGAAAAAATCCATTTCCGAATCCGTCACGGGTATTTAAGCAAAAAAATTACCTGCTTTAAAATCCAATCTGTACGAGGAAGAGAAACAACAGGAACAGAAACCTATGAAAGATACCTGAAACCCCCGCTCGTCTTAGCCGACGGGCGGTTTTTTTATTCAGAAACAAATTCTTTCTTCATCTTTTCAAGCAGCTTTGTTTCAATCATCTTTACAGCCAGAAGAATCATATTTTTAAATGCCGTAGCAGTGGAAATTCCATGCCCTACGATTACCGGCTTATCCACTCCCAAAATCGGAGTACCCCCGTAATTTTCAAAATTGAAGCGCTGAAAATAGGTGTCTTCCTGAAGCTGACGTTCCTGTGCTATATCAAACAAAGACTCTCCAAGTTTGAGGATAATATTCCCGGTAAATCCATCGCAAACCATTACATCTGCTTTTCCGGTAAGTACTTCTCGTCCTTCAATATTCCCGATAAAATGTACAGAAGGATTTTCTTTTAACAGCTGATAGGCCGATTGAGCCAGCAGATTGCCCTTACCTTCCTCCTCTCCGATATTGATCAATCCTACTGAAGGTTGTTCTATATCCAGAATATTTTGCGCATATAAACTTCCTAAAATCGCATTTTGTAAAAGATTCTCAGGCTTACAATCTGCCTGCAAGCCCACATCAAGCAACAAACCATAACCACCCTGTACCTTCGGTATAACCGTTGATATGGTTGGCCTCAACACCCCTTCAATCGCTTTGATGGAATAAAAAACACCAACCATCATCACCCCCGTATTTCCGGCACTGATAAAGGCATCGATTTCCCCTTTGGCGAGTAAATCAAATCCTTTCGCCATGGAAGAATCCGGCTTATCCCTTAAAGCACGGGTAGGCGACTCGTGCATTCCAATCTGTTCGGTAGTATGAAGAATCTGAACACGTGGTGGTAAATCGGGAATCAGAGAACGGATTTGTTGCTCATCCCCGATGAGTCTTAGTGCCACATCGTTTCTGGCTGATGCCAAAAACAAAACTACGCCCTGCGCAGTAGCCTGCGGGGCGTAATCTCCACCCATCATGTCAATACCAATTGTCATGAGCAGGGTTGTAAAAAAGATGAATTACGCTTTGAGGGGAGCTTTCTCAGCTACCAGTTTTCCCTTGTAATACAGTTTACCTTCACTTACGTGAGCACGATGGCGTACGTGTATTTCACCGGTAGTGGTATCCTTGCTTAAAGTAACGGTCTCTGCCTTGTAGTGCGTACGGCGCTTGGCACTGCGTTGTTGAGAATGTCTGCGTTTCGGATTCGGCATATGATTCTTTTTATTCTGTTCTGAATTGATCCAGATTTTTCCAGACCGATTTATCGTCTGCCGGTTTCGGATTCATGGCCGCTAACCTGGCTAAAACTTCTTTATTACAATAGGGACCTCCTATTTCTGACTCTGCACACATCTTCTGTAACGGTATACTCAGAAGTGTGAACTCATAAAGCCAGTTTTTTACGTCCAGATGACTTTCAGTTCTGGAGATGTAAAAAACATCCGGGTCTCCTTCCTCTTCATTCATCTTTTCAGGCTCTTCCGTCATCTTTACCACCAGCTCAAACTCATCCCAAAGCTGCATGGGAAGCGTATTGCCGCAACGATCACACACAACATCTGCCACGCCTCCTATTTCAAACCTGAGCTGAAAAAACCCGGTGTGCTTATCCAGTTCAAGTTTGATTTCTACCCGGCAATTCGAGAAATCCTGAAGGCCGTAAGATTCAAAAAACTGATCGTCCAGTGTGTACCGGAACGTATGTAAGCCGGGCTTCAAACCTACAAATGCAATCTCAAAATCGCGACGGCCTGCCATACCACGCTCGTTTAAAGAGTGGGCAAAGGTATAGCAAAAACCACTAGCTGCCAAACCCTTCCTTTACCCGTATATATAGCCCCCGCCTGTCTAATTTTGCAGCATGACTTCCCTTTTTCGGTCGAAATGGGCCCGTTTCGGGATGCTGATACTGCTTGTGGCCTTAATCAGGATGGCCGCAGCATTTTCAGACCCGGTTGAAACCTACTATTCCAGGCTGACTTTCCCCTATATATCTCTATTTCTCCGGTATGCGCTGGGCTTTTTACCCTTCAGTGTTGGAGATCTGCTCTACGTGCTGATCATATTCTGGGTTTGCTACCAGACGTGGATTTTTTTTCAGCGCATGCTTTCGGGTACTGACCGAAAAGCCTCAATAGCCAGAGCTCTCTACAAAACTACTACCGGTATTCTTCTAGTGTACTGCCTTTTTTATGTCCTGTGGGGACTAAACTATTACCGCCGGGGAATAGAAATGCAATTTGGGTTCCCCAAAAAACAAATCCGGAATCATGAATTGCTGACACTTACGGAAGACCTTAAAAACCAACTGAACCGGTTGAAAGTCAATTGCGCCAACAGACCATACAGCCTGGAATACCTCAAAACAACAGCTTCAAAATCTTACGAACAACTGCACCTGAAATTTCCCTTTATTCATTACCGCCAACCATCAGTCAAACCCTCAGTCTTTAGTACAATTGGAAATTACATGGGCTTTCTTGGGTATTACAATCCTTTTACCGGCGAATCGCAGATCAACAGGGCTTGTCCTTCATTTCTGCAACCGTTTGTAGCCTGTCACGAAGTTGCACACCAGATTGGTTATGCCAGTGAAAGCGAGGCTAATTTTATTGGATTCATCGCTTCCGTCCACTCCGATATCCCCGATGTGCAATACTCTGCTTATCTACACATGTATCTCTATGCATCGGGAAAACTCAGATGGATGGATACCGCATCCGCAAAAAGAATTTATAAAGAGCTTACACCGGCCGTTCAAAAAGATATCCGATTGTATAAAGCATATTTATTGCGCTATCAGAACCCTATACAGGATGGCAGCGATGTCTTATATGATTTTTACCTGAAACAAAATCTTCAGAAGAAGGGTTTGGAAAGTTATGGTGAAGTAGTTGAATGGCTGCTGGCATACAAAGCGAAATACGGTTCATTGTAAAAATAACCTTCAGGCTATTAGCAACGATACAGAGCAGAGAAGAAATATTTACACGTTATGTGTTATGAGTCTTTGCCGAACACAATTCAAGAAAATAAATGGTTCGTGAGGACACGAAGCACGGCAACGGAGTTTTGCTCTGCTCGAATAAATACAAACAACCCCCAACTTCATTTTTTATGAAACTCTATCAACCCTTCCATCGGATGCTTTAATACCTTTCCCAACTCGAGTCCGTATAGCGCGCAAAGATTATTCAATACATCTTTAAACGCATGTGCAACTCCTCCCACAAAATGAATCGGATATTTCCAGCTCTCTTTATACTTATATAGATGATTGAAAAAAAACTCATTGAAGGAATCTTCCAGAATATTCTCCACCATATAATGCCCGCGGTTCTCAGACAAAAAGAGCGCGAAAGATGCTAAATAACGGTTCGGTAGCGGCTGACGATAAACCCGATCCAGAATTTCTACCCGATTGGTTTTATACTTCATCTGAAACTTATCCATTAATTCTCCGTCAAATGACTGATACAGAAAATGCTGAATGATTTTTTTGCCGAGAAAAGCGCCGCTTCCTTCATCTCCTAAAATATAACCCAGACCCGGACTATTTCTAACAATCCTGCTCCCGTTGAAATAACAGGAATTGGAACCGGTACCCAAAATGCACGCAATCCCTTTATGATGCCCGCATAAAGACCGCGCCGCACCCGTTAGATCCTGGTCAACTTTAAGAAGCTCTGCATTCGGGAAAACCTGCCTCAAGGCCAGTTGCACCTGACGCACATTGCCGGGATTGCTACAGCCTGTTCCATAATAGAAAACTGAATGAACCGGCTCTTTTTTAAGCTGTGGCAACAGTTCTTTAACGAGCAAGTCGGCAATCTGTTCCCGATTCATGAAATAAGGACTAATCCCTTGTGTAAAAAAAATCTTCTTCTTATTCCCTTTCAGCAAACACCACTCGGCCTTGGTAGCTCCACTGTCTGCAATCAAAATCGGTGCACTCATGTAGTTTTTTAATTGTTATTCAAAGTTAATGACAACAATTATTCTGCCGATTCAGACTGATTGCATTATTTTCGTCATCTTTGCGCCTCTTTTGATTAACTGTTGAGAATGAATAAGAAAACCCAGATCTGGCTACCCTTTCTTTTTTCGCTCTTCCTGCTGGCGGGCATGTTTTTGGGTTATAAACTGAAAGAAAACATGGGCATTTACAGCCCCGCTTTCCCCTCCGCCAAAAAACAAAGCAGCCTCAAGGAAATCCTGTCAATAATTGACCGCCATTATGTCGACTCTGTTAATCTCGACTCTTTAAGTTTTAATGCCATCTCGAGTATCCTTCAAAAACTGGACCCCCACTCCGTATACATTCCTGAAAAAGACGTTCGGATCATGCAGGAGGAACTGCAGGGAAATTTTGAAGGCATCGGTGTTGAATTTGAACTTTTAAGAGATACCGTTTGCGTCGTGGGGATACAGACCGGCAGCCCGGCTGAAAAAGCGGGTATTCGTGCAGGCTATCAGTTACTTAAAGTTAACCAGCAAGCCGTTTCAGGTGTTCGGATGCCGGTTGAAAAAATCCGCAGTCTGGTTCGCGGACCTAAGGGCACTGAGCTGGAAATATCGATGTTTGCCGGGCAATCTGTTCAAACTATAAAACTCAAAAGAGGTCGGATCAATCAGGAATGTATTGATCTTGCCTGGATGGTAAAACCCGGAGTCGGGTATATTCGGCTCAACCGATTTGCTTCTACCGCCTACGAAGAGTTCATGCAGGAACTGGAAAATTTAAAAAAAGAAAAAATAAATACCCTTATTCTCGATCTGCGGGATAATGGAGGCGGTATCATGGATGATGCCGTGCAGATGGCAGATGAATTTTTAGACGATTCCAAAGAGATTGTATATACCCTTGGAAAATCTTCATCCAGACAGTCGTTTCAGGCAAAGCGTCCTGGATTATTTGAAGATGGAAAGCTAATGGTTCTCATCAATGAACATTCCGCCAGTGCCAGTGAGGTGTTGGCCGGCGCGTTACAGGATTGGGACCGGGCAACCATCATCGGCAGAAGATCTTTCGGAAAAGGGCTGGTGCAGGAACAATTCAATCTGAGTGACGGAAGCGCTCTTCGGCTAACCGTGTCCCGCTATTTCACACCCATCGGAAGAAATATTCAGAAACCCTATCTTTCAGGAAACGATTCTGCTTACAACAATGAACTCCTGCATCGTTATACAAACGGATCTCTACTCCGCAACGACACATCCGATCATAACGGAAAAGTATACATTACCAAAGGTGGCAGAAAGGTTTACGGAGGCGGAGGCATTTCACCCGATCTATTTGTACCGGCCGATTCAACCGAATTGATACTGGCGAATAGATATTCCTTACTGGTATCAGAAGCAAAAGCAATTACATTTCATTTTTATGTGCAGAACAAGTCTGCGCTGCAGGCATTAAAAACAGGAAACCAGATCGATCAGCACATCCAAAATAATCCGGAGTTTAAAGGATTGCTGGAAAAAACGATACAGAAAGACAGTGCTGCGTCAAAATATTTTACATTGGTACAGAAAGAAAAACTTCAGCAATTGATGATAGATTATCTGATCCGTTTAGCTGCCGGTAAAAAAATCTATTTACAACATGCCCTTATGCCGGATCCAGTTCTGCAGACGGCACTGAATCAAAAAACTCAGAATTAAATTTCTGAAATCACTTCTCCTTCCAGGTCGTAATCAAAAGCCTGTTTAATGTGCACCTGTACAAATTCTCCGATCTTGAGTGGTTTTGAAGAATGTACGACTACTTCGTGATCAACTTCTACGGAGTCGAATTCCGTTCTGCCGATATAGCGACCGGCTTCTTTTTTATCAATCAGGGTTTTAAATACTTTACCAACTTTCTGCTGATTCAGTTCATAGGAAACAGATTGTTGCACTTCCATTATCTGTTGAGCCCGCTTTTCTTTTTCTGCAGCAGATACATCATCTTTCAAAAGATAACCACTGGTATCTTCTTCATGACTGTACGTAAAGACCCCAACCCTATCAAATCGCTGCTGCTCCAGAAAAGAACAGAGAACGTCCACATCCTTCTGAGTTTCTCCGGGGAAACCTGCAATAAGTGTTGTACGTATACATATCCCCGGAACTTTTTCACGGATTGCTGATAAAAGTTCTTCCGTTTCTGATCTCGTAATCTGACGCTTCATAGCCTTCAGCATCCGGTCGCTGGCATGTTGCAGGGGCATGTCGAGATATTTACAGATATTTGAACGTTCGCGTATAACATCCAGTATTTCCAGTGGAAATTTATGCGGATAAGCATAGTGAAGTCGGATCCATTCCAACCCAGGAATATCTGCCAGCCGGTGAAGCAGTTCCGGCAACATCCTTTTTTTATAAAGATCCAGACCATAATACGTCAACTCCTGTGCAATCAGCATAATTTCCTTCACCCCTTTTTTAACCAATGATTCCGCTTCCGCCAATATCGCTTCCATGCTCTTACTGACATGCCCTCCGCGCATCAGAGGTATGGCACAAAAAGAACAGGTACGGTTACAGCCTTCAGATATTTTCAAATAAGCATAATGTGTAGGCGTAGCCAGAAGCCGCTCTCCGATCAATTCTTTTTTATAATCAGCATTAAACCGTTTCAAAATCAGCGGAAGCTCCATGGTACCAAACCATGCATCCACTTCGGGAATTTCTTTTTCCAGATCCTGACGATACCGCTCGCTTAAACATCCGGTTACATATACTTTTTCAAGCTGTCCCTTCTTTTTACGTTCAACCTGATCCAGGATCGTTTGGATACTCTCCTCCTTGGCTTTATCAATAAAGCCGCAGGTATTTACCACCACAATATTATGATCCCGCTTACGGCTCTCGTGCTCTACTGAGATATCATTGGCTATTAACTGCCCACTCAGCACCTCACTGTCTACCATATTCTTGCTGCATCCGAGCGTAATAATATTGACTTTATCTTTTCGCAACGATTTACTCTTCATAGCCCGCAAAGGTAACCATTCAAGAAAACTCTGGCCGACTTAAGAACCTGGAATCAGGGAGGGCATAGAATAAAATATCCGGCCGGCATAAATCTATTTTTACAAATTTTTAATCCGATTGCGTTCAACAACAATACTTTCTTCGTAAATTGTAACGTGTTCTAATTCGTGAGAGCCCCGTTTTAAATTCAATGATCCTGAAAACGTGTAATTCTGTATGCGTGAAGACGAATGAACCCAAACCCGATTAATCGTCCGACCTTGTGTCGTACCCAATGTCCGTGAAAGACTTCCGTAAGGAAGTTTTTCCATTTATAGAGACTCCAATTCCAACACGCTCCGGTACTTTTGCAATATGCTTTCCAACTATCAGATTGCCGATCATTTTCGTTTGCTGAGTCAGCTTATGGATATTCACGGAGAAAATGAATTCCGTTCAAAATCCTATGCCGCAGCAGCATTCTCGATCGAAAAACTACCAGTACAATTGGCAGAAACGGATCCGGACAAATGGATATCGTATAAAGGAATCGGAGAAAGCGCTGCCAAAAAAATCGGTGAGCTGATTGTAAGTGGTGAGCTTCCCGATCTGAAACGACTTCTGGAAAAAACTCCTGCCGGAGTATTGGAAATGCTCGCTATCAAAGGACTGGGTCCAAAAAAAATTGCCGTCATCTGGAGAGAAATGGAACTTGAAAGTATTGGCGAACTGCTTTATGCCTGTCAGGAAAACCGCCTGTTGCATTATAAAGGGTTTGGTGAAAAATCTCAAAAAAGTATTGAAGAGCATATCCTCTTTTACCTGCAACATAAAAACATCCACCTCTACAGAGATGTGGAAGATTATGCCAAAGGTTTGCAACGCCTGCTGCTTGAAAATTTTCCGGATAAGCAAACTGAACTTACGGGAGAATTCAGAAGACAGATGGAAATTATTCACAGCCTGGAGTGGGTAACAACCATTCCTTTAGATATCCTTGCAGAAAAACTGAAAGCCTTTGAAATTGAAATCACCGACATTCAGCCCACATACTTAAAAGGGAAAGGAAATGCTTCAATTGAACTGCAATTTCATTTTACAATAACGGAGCGGTTTGGAAGTGAATGGTTCAAAACATCCGCTTCGGAAAATTTCCTCAAAGCCTGGGGAAATATCGAAGCACATGCAAAGGAAGAAACACTCTTTATAAACAAAGGTATTTCCTACATTCCTGCATTCTACAGGGAGCAGGAATTGCTGAAAGAAGTTCCTGTCGATCTAATTTCAACTTCTTCCATTCGGGGTATTATTCATTCGCACAGCAACTGGAGCGACGGCAATAATACGCTTGAAGAAATGGCAAATGCCTGCATAGATCAGGGCCTTGAATATCTTGTCATCAGCGACCATAGTAAAACAGCCAGCTATGCCCAGGGACTAAGCATTGATCGTGTCAAAGCACAACATCAACTGGTGGATGAACTGAATACCCGCCTGGCTCCTTTTCGTATTTTTAAAAGCATTGAATCCGATATTCTGGGAGATGGCG
>Ga0315902_10013712_pt1 | contig 10468 bp, 6 predicted proteins | sample LakEriMetagenome_9_FD_203523 | JGI IMG/M metagenome (GOLD analysis project Ga0315902, IMG submission 203523) | Freshwater fungal communities from buoy surface, Lake Erie, Ohio, United States - Buoy 12 MA117 | ecosystem: Environmental > Aquatic > Freshwater > Lake > Lake biofilm | place: USA...
TGGATTTTTTAACATTTTATAAACAGTACTGAATTTTATGGTGTTAACCATACCATACAATTAGGAACTTATTTTTATTTTGTGACACCATAAAATAAAAATAAGTTTTTGTGCACATAAATATTAATTAAGCGGATACGGCATAACGTGCTGTACTCATGAGAAAATGTCTGATTTTCAATCTATAGTGGTCTACATTATATATTATTATTTATAGTGCTACAGTAACATTATAAATAATAAAATATTTACTAGATTTTATTCAACTCATAGGCAATAATAATATATTATTATTATTATTGCCTATGAAGCGGATTTCGCATTTTGTGAAATATTATTTAGTTTATATTACATTTTTATTATTTGTTACCTTAACATTATAAATAATAAAAATATTTACTATATTTTATCCGCTGGATAGCCATTATTGTATAACTTGAACAAAAAACTTTACCGTACTGCGTTCATATCCCTGGTGTATAAGTATTCTTGTGATATGATTACATAATCACTCTCATCTATTCTCCACTGTAATTTTACAGACTCATGATTTTTAACAATTAGTTCAAATGGTATGTACATACCAACCTTTAAACGATCATTAATTGTAAGTACAACTGTTTTGTCACGACTTTGAACACCATTAACAGTTAAAGATACAAGATTAACAATATCAGTATTAAGATATATTGTTATATTAGTTGTACATTGTGGTACTTTAATATATCCATTAAATTTATATAATAGGTTGTCAGCTCTAGAAATACCAAAAGTATCATGATCAAGAATTTGATCAAGACTATTAAAATTAATGCTAGGTGTTTCTGTTTTAAAATATATAATAGTTCCATCAGAATTTGTCACTGATAAATGAACCCCATTTGTGTGGTGTTTATAGTTTCCTAACCTATCAACACCATCCTCTCCAAACCTACCGCTGAATTCATTATTAACCTCATCATTTAATTTGGTTACTTTTCTCGCTATTGATAATAAGTCTACCTTAGGTGGAAACGGTATATTATGTTTAATGCTCCAATCTATTTTATCTTGCTTTCCAAGCTTCATAAATGAACAACTATTAGTATTGTTATCTATAATAGGATCACCTGATGTATTTAATGTATTATCAGAGCATACAGTATTTATATTTGTAGTGGTGGGGGGGCTACATTTTCTTTCATCATAATCAGTCAATGTCCATCCGATCGGACAACTATCGTAATTAAAATTATTTTCATTGTAGTATCTTCTTGCCAATTTATTACAAGTGCTTGAGTCGTCAGATACACTGTCACATTTTGTAAAATTAACAGCATTATCTTTATTAGCACACGCGTCTCGTAAATACGATATTTTACCACCATCTTCTTTGCCAATTTTTACTATATAATCGATATCATCTATTTTTACACATTTAGGTGAATCTGAAATAGTATTGCTATATGAATATTTTTGGGGTATTTTCTCTCTTACAATATTCTCAACATTTTCAGATACACTCTTTCGCAATTCTATAAAAGAATCGTTAACCAATTTGTTTGTTATATCAGGTGTTATAATATCATCAAATGTTTTTTTTGTCTGAGTTCTCATAGATTGTATATTAGCATCATTCGTTTCTGCAAGATGTTTCATTATAGTTTCAGTGGTAGTAAGATTTTTCATATTACCTTTATATTTTCTAATATCAGCATCAGTTTTTTGTAAATCTGTATTATGTACATCAAGAGCACTTTTAGCCGCACTTATCTCACGAAGGAACGTATCTTTATTTGATGTAAAGTTATTTATTAAACTCATTGTACTATCTACTACATTTTTAACATCAGTTGCTGTTGGTTCGGATGGATATTTAGATAAAGACCCATATCTTCCACATGGTGATACACCATTACATTGTGATGGTTCATGACTTAAAAAAAATTCACGAACACCACGTTTCTCCAGAAAGAAAAACCACAATAAAATCAATGCTATTATTAATAATAATTTATACATATATTTATTAACAATAAAATTATTAAAGTACAAATATTTAATAAATACTTATTAATATTATAAAAAAATAATTTATATTTATATATGAATTTGTATATTATTATAATTTTACTAGTATTATTGTTTTTTTTCGTCTCTAAGTTTAAAAATATACGTGAAAATTATGAAAATTATTATAGGGATAGTAGTGCTATATTTGGAAGCAAATATAATTTGGGCGATAAAACCATATATAATGTTAATGTTGATGAACAGGTGAAGAAAATGAAAATAAAATTAAATCCAAGTGTTAATAGCGAAGTAACAACATGTTCAAGTAGCTCAACGTCTTTAATAAAACAAAATGTAGAGGAAGTAGTACCAAAACCTAAACCATGTGAAAATAATATTAATATGGATGATACCACAGAAATAATTAAATCTATAAGCTATATAGACAATAAACATCGTGGTATTTTAAATAATACTATAGAAGTTTCAAAAGAAATACAAACAGATATTAGTGGTGGCACTAATAATATCAATATTAATAGCGTACAGAGTTTAGCAAGTGGATTGGGTAACGAAGTAAGGCCTTTGATAGAGAACGTTGACTTACTTCTCACTGATTATAAAGATATTAATGAATACAAAAGTCTTGTTGATTTAAGTAATAAGAATGACAAATTTAATAGTCTATCAGGGGACTATTTAAGTTCATCAAAATTTGAAGATACTCTTAAAAATACTGATATAATAAAATTATATAATGATCATACTGAAAAACTAATAGATAAGATTATTAGAGACGAGTTCACAATTAAATATAACCAAAGTATTAAAAATCCAGAATTATATTTGGATAGTATTAAGAAAAAATTAATGAACATTTATATGATAAAGCTAGATACAACAGATACATCGCTTATAACTCAGGTTCTACAAAATGCTGTTGGTGATAATAATGGTAATAAATTAAAGGACAGTATTAGAAGTCGTATTACCAGTGTTATTGTAAGGGATCCATTATTGTCACAATTAATTAGTAGTGTTAACCCTAATGATTTTAGCATGGATGAGTTAGTATATTTTAAGTATACTGTTAGATCTTCTGGTTTTGACGGCACTAGTCCATATGCTCTTGGATATAATGGTAGTACTAACAAGAACCTAATAATAGGAGGACGCATTTGTCATATAAATAATATTAAAAAAACTGTTAAATTAACATACATGGTTATTTATAATCCTGATAGAAGAACAATTTCAGCTGGTGGTAGTCATAATGGTTCATCTATTGTTCAGTATGATGAAAATGTTAATGGTCTCCCTAAATGGTATGCTAAAACATCACCAGAAAAGAGTAGAGAATGTTATATGAATGGATTTTCAGATGATTTTGCTTGTAAGCCATCACAATGGGATGAATCAGAAGATGTTTGGATAAGAAAATATGTAACTGGATTTGACCGTACATCTGATAAACTAATGTGTGGGGTAGGGCCAAGTGAATTAAATTTGCCACCTGAAATTCCAATGGTTTCACTGAGTAGAAATGTTCAAAATTTATTGAATAGTAATAATACAAACATAATAACGGAAGGTATGGTACAATTCGATCCAAATGCCTCTCCTAATTATCCCAATGGAGATCCTAGTAATACAAGTAAATCTTATTTTATCAAGAATGCGAGTGAAAACTTAATAGTTACACAATTTAGGAATGCCAGAATGAATATTACATTTTCAAATAACCGAATAAATATGTCACTTCCTGATAGTACTAATTCTATCGACATTACTCCAACAGGAATAAAAATTGAACATGTTGGACGTGTTAAAAACAGATTACTTGCCATGGGACTTACAAGTAAAACTCCTACCTGGTATATTGTTAAGTCTATTACTACTATAAGACGTGAAAATGATGGGAGCATTAAATCCCCGGTGGGTGGTGGTATACTAATAGATTTAGGGACTGAAAATTTGGGTTTAATATGGCAAACATTAGAACAATACGTTGCTAAATTAAACAATGAAAACTCAGATGAGGAAAATGTTATGTTTATTACAACAGATGCTTTAGTATGCGAATTGAATGCATTTTTGCCTGGTAGTTGTAATGATGTTATATCAAAATCTAGTACCATATCATGTAAAAATTCTTATGCATAAAACAGTACATCTTATCTACCGCTATAAAGCAAAAAGTCGGAAGCTGACATATAGGTGTTCTAATGTAATGTAAGTTTTTAAAACTTTAGAACAGAGTTTGGTTAGTTTAATGCCTATCACTCGAAAACCGGGAGTTTCCCGAATGTATATAATTTATGTAAAATTTATACATGGTATACACTGTATATATTTTACATAGTATTACTATTTAAATTTATCCGAGTGATAGCCGTTAATATTCATGTAGTACCATAATAAAAATACAATTTACTTTTTATTTTATAATTTGGCTATCCATTGGATAAAATATAGCAAATATTTTTATTATTTATAATGTTAAGGTAACAAATAATAAAAATGTAAATTAGACTAAATAATATTTTGTAAAATTCGAAATCCACTGGATAGTCATTATTATGAAAAGAATACATAAAAATTTATGTAGAATTATTGGATTTTACAAAATACTAAATATTGTTTACTTTACAGTATAATGTCTATGTTTTACATTGATATAAAATAAATTTATAGTTTTATTCATAATATTATGGTATATGGATAAAAAATATATGTATGATAATATAATATATTATGAATACAAGTGTAGATACTAATACTACTATCAGCGCTGTCAATCTTAGTAACAGTATAAAAAGTTTAGATAGTCAGTATTCTGATTTGAAGAATGAACTAATTAAATTTAATGTTCACAATAGTTTAATTAATAGTGTAAATGAAATGGATAATAATTATGATAGTAATAATCAGCGATCAATAAATGCGCTGGATGCTGATTTAATGACTACTAGACGTCAAGTTGAGATAGTAAATAATAGTAGTCTAATTAAAGAGGATGTGATATCCGTTCTTAAAGCAAGTTTTACATTATTGTCATTGGCCTTCATTAATCTATCACTAAATAAAAATGAGGTTTATAGAAAATATGTATTCTATGCTCTAATAATAATAGCATTAATATTTTTCTCAAGTAAATTGTTAGAGTGGAGTATTAGACATGTAAATAGATGGACCATTCATAATTATCCTAAACAAATTACTACTTCTACTGGAAAGAATAATAATATTGAGGAAGAAATAGACGAGTGTGCTTTAGAGGAGAAGGAATTACAAGATAATATTGACAAAACTAAGGCGCGTATACTAAGTAAATTAGCCGCTCTAAATGATAAACGTGCTAAGATAGAAAAATCTAAACTTGATTTAGAAAAAACAAAGAAAGCTATGGAGACTAAATATGATGAAAATGTTAATATATTAGATAAAATATATAATCTTGATGCTGATAGCAAAAAAATAACACTATCAGAAAAGGAAGCAATATTAGAAAAACTAAAAGAGGAATATAGATTAAGGCATGGAACTCTTCCAACCGAACTTCAATTGATGAACCTAATTAAAAACTTACCTAGTGAACAAGCCAAATAAACTATGGGACATTTTTTTATAAAAACATAAAACAAAATTAAACTAAAATTAAAATCATTATTCTATCAGCTAATCAGTTAGAATATTTGTCCAATAAATATTCCGCTTATTAGCTCCTTGATAGCATCAAGTAAACAACCTTATTATTTTAAGTACGCCATGTATTATATTTAACAATACTATAATATGTTGATAAAGGTGCTATATGATGTTTACTATTTATAATATCTAAATATAGATCATCACAATAATCATACACACTATATGCTATGTCGTGATAATCCTTATTATTAATATTATATTTACCTATCCATTGATTTATTTCATATATAGATAATTTTTCCTTGCGTTTAAAATATTGGAATAACCATCTAGCTTGTAAATCACTTACCATACACCAGTTAAATGATGTACAATACCCAACAAACCCCATATTTTCCATGGTTGGATATAGAATATGTTTGTATAATTTTGGTATGTTATCTAAATTTAGGAATGATATATCATTTTTATAACCTACACACTCTATTACAACATCACTATTATATATTCCTCCAGTTGTTCTAACACCATTATTTAATATTTCTAATACATTTTCGTTAATATAATCTATGTGATTTTCTATTACTAAGTTATAAAAATCATCATTAATAACTATATTATATCTATTAACATTTTCAGGTGGTAATTTTATTTTATTAAGATAAGAAAAATAGGGTACATATCCGAGTATTAGTATTATAAGACGACAAAAGAAACCACTAATATATTTTCCAATAAATAAAAATATACGCATTGTTAAAAAATGCAGACTTAATCCATAAAAATATCTGGGTACAACAAATCTTGGACTTTTATAAAAAATTCGACATGTTTTTGCCCCATTTTTAACAGAAAAACATGCCATGTCTATTCCAGTAGAACCATTGCCTATAACTGATACTGATTTATCTATCACTACAGTTTTTAAATGATCCAAACTTTTAAAATCTGTAGCATAATAGTGTCCTACATATTTTTTAATACTATTCTTAGTATTGGTGTAAAATCCACTACATATTATTAAATATTTTGCTATCTTAGTATCAAGTTTTTTATTATTCAATAAATAACTTATATGCCACATATTATCAACATAGTTAATATGAGTTACTTTACTATTATACTGAACATATTTATTTAGATCATATGTTATTATATATTTTTCTAGATAGTTTAATACTTCACCCGCTGTAGGATATATTGATACACTATCTGTAAATTCCATATCACTAAAAGCATAATTATATCTTGTAGTCTGTAATTTTAATCCTGGATATGTCTTATTTAACCAACATCCACCAAAAGTTGTCTCAGTTTCTAAAACAATTGGTATAAAACCAAAATGGAGAGCCCACCTACAACTGGCGATCCCACTAACACCAAAACCTATTATAATAACACTATCCATTATATAAAGACAAAACATTTATTAATATTATTAGTAAACGTTTCACTTATTTTATGAAATAATGCTAGATGACCAAGTCACTAGAAGGCAAACATTAGGTATTGTATAGACTATACAATATTTACTATAAAGCGAAAAGTGGATGTTGGCTAGATTATTATTTTTGCATATTTATCTATTTATCTATTTATTTTATGCTGTTAACATAGACCACAAAATAAAATAGATAAATATTTATTCTATTCTATTTTATTTTATAAATATTCTGGTTATTAGCCGTAGAATAATACTATTGATGAATACTATTGATGAATACTGTAGATGAATACTGTTGATGAATACTGTAGATGAATACTATTGATGAATACTGTAGATGAATACTGTAGATGAATACTATATAAAAATAATGATTATATAATCTACTATAATGAAAATAGCATTTATTACAGGTATAACTGGTCAGGATGGTAGTTATCTAGCGGAATTACTATTATCAAAATCTTATAAGGTGTATGGTATATTGCGCCGTCATTCTACCACGGCAAGTACCAAACGCATAGATCATATTTTTAATAAAATTCATCTTATGCATGGTGATATGACTGATCAGACTAGTTTACATAATTGTTTTCACCAAATTTTTGTGGAAAATGTGGATTTTGATGTTTTAGAGGTGTATAATTTAGCGGCACAAAGTCATGTTAAGGTTAGTTTTGAAGTACCAGAATATACTGGTAACGTGGATGCTTTAGGAACATTAAGATTACTAGAAACAATTTTGAAAAGTGGTAAAAAGGATAAGATACGTTTTTACCAGGCATCTACAAGTGAATTATATGGAGAAGTGTTAGAAACACCACAGACAGAAAAAACCCCATTCAATCCACAAAGTCCTTATGCTGTTGCTAAATTATATAGTTTTTATATTGTGGAGAATTACCGTAAAAGTTATGGATTATTTGCGTGTAATGGAATATTATTTAACCATACTAGTCCAAGACGTGGTGAAACGTTTGTATGTAAAAAAATATGTGATAGTGTAGCGAGAATAGAGAAAGGACACCAATCATGTTTAACACTTGGTAATTTATATTCAAAGAGAGATATTGGACATGCTAAGGACTATGTATATGGTATGTGGCTTATGTTACAACGTGACAATCCTTCAGATTATGTTTTAAGTACTGGTGTTACTTATAGTATTAAAGAGTATGTGGAAATGGCATGGAATGTATTTGGTAAAAAGGTGGAATGGCATGGAACAGGTGTAGATGAAATAGGTATAGTGGAAGGAGAACCACGTGTTAAAATAGATAAAAAATATTTTAGACCAGCTGAAGTAGAGTTTTTGTTAGGTGACTCTAGTAAGGCACAAGCTGAGTTAAACTGGTCTCCATTATATCTTACTAAAGAAATAATATCTGAAATGGTTTTAGATACTTACAACTCAACTATTTAATTTAAATAACAAAACATTATCAATTGGTATATGTGTATAATCTAAGCTTGTAAATAAAAAGTAAATTATATTCTACACTATGACATTGATAATAGTTTGTAATATCATGGTCTATGATATAAATATTAAAACTTTAGTTTTGAAAATTTACAAGAACATTTAATGGTTAATACTAATTTTCTAATTTTATCCATAAAATTAGTGTTATCACTACAGTAATCAACATGATTGAACAATCTAATATGCATTTTTCAGTATTTTGTTTAGTAAATTAATGTAAAATGTTGTAAAAGAGTGCCTTCAATTTTTGTGTTTTATATTTAATATTTGTTTATCTAACTAGTTTAATATCGCAACTATTATATTATTAGAAGTGTATGAAACCAGTAAATAATAATATGATATACAAGCCATAGATTGAGAATATAGATAAACTATTACTGTGATTATAATAGGGATAATTATATAGCTGAAAATTTGAATTTTAAAAATAGATATAGATAAATTATATGCTTAGATAAATATATGTCGGTAAAAATAAGTGAGTTAGATACTGGTGATCTGGTGTTGTTTGACACTAGATTTTTTTATAGTAAATGGATAGAATATTTTACAAAAAGTAGATATAGTCATGTGGGGATAATTTTGCGAAAACCAACATGGCTAGACGAAAAGTTAACGGATGATTTGTATTTGTTGGAAAGTGGTGGTGAAAACTTTGTGGACGCGGAAACTGGTAAATTTAGATTTGGTGTACAAATAGCTCCATTTAGTAAAATTTGTGACAAATATTTTAATGAAGGTTATGGTACTATATATGTGCGAAAGATGTTAACATTAGATTTAGATAGAGAAAGCTTTTATACTAATATTAAAAATGCATATCTAAATGTGTATGATAAACCATATGATATAAACCCATCTGATTGGTTAAATGCCTATTTAGATTTAGATAAAGATATAGAGAGTGATAGTAGTTTGACAGATAAATATCAAAAAACATGTAGTTTTTGGTGTAGTGCTCTTGTTAGTTTTATGTTTGTTAAGACTGGTTTGTTAGATAAACAAATACCATGGACAATAATAAGTCCCAGTGATTTTTGTTATAAATTTAATAGACTTAAATTTATAAATTGTGTTTTAGATATAGATAAAATATTGGAAAATAAACTATAGAAAATAAAAAAATTATAAATATATATAATGGATATAAAGGGTAAAATAGTAAGTGGCCTAAGTTCTCTTAAAGATAACAAACCAAGACTTATTGGTGTTATAATAGTTGGGATTATATTACTATTAGCATTACTATATAGAATGTATAAGAATATAGAAGCTAAGGAGTTAGCAGAACCATTAATAATAAGAAATGTGCTGTCAATGGCAGCACCTGATTCTAATACGGCATTAGTATACTACCCATCTGACAAAATGGCGTATCCTGAAAATGGCAATGGTTTCACATTTTCAACATGGCTTTTTGTAAATGATGTTGTTGGTATAAAAGGTAAAGGTCATGATAAGTATAAACATTTATTTCACTATGGAATGTTAGACATGAGCTTAATGGCTCCTGGTATATTTTTAATAACAAACAGTAACACACTCGCTATTTGTGTAGATAATGGTGCAAGAAAAAATAATGTAACAACCAGTCCAAATCATGATACAACTATTGAGGAATTAACTGGTACTAGTCCAGATAACCAAAATATTACAAAATTTAAAGTAGACGCACCTTGTGGTTGTGAAAAATTATTAAAGGAAAATCCACAATATAACACTGCCTGTTTTGTTCCTCTAAAGAATACAGATGAATCTAATACATGTGTATTATCAACTAAAAAATATATAGATAATGTCCCTAGAGTCACAAAAGATGGCTATATTACTTATATTAAAAATAATGACAGTGATAAATTTGGTATGAACCCATATAAAACCAGTGGAAATATATT
>Ga0315902_10013717_pt1 | contig 10465 bp, 5 predicted proteins | sample LakEriMetagenome_9_FD_203523 | JGI IMG/M metagenome (GOLD analysis project Ga0315902, IMG submission 203523) | Freshwater fungal communities from buoy surface, Lake Erie, Ohio, United States - Buoy 12 MA117 | ecosystem: Environmental > Aquatic > Freshwater > Lake > Lake biofilm | place: USA...
GTGTCTGCTCGAGGAAGGTGTCCAGCTGTCGGGGATCGAACACGGGCTGGGTAATGGCATATTCCGCGCCGGCCTCCACCTTCCAATGGAAGCGACGCAGCTCATGCGCGGGATCGATCGAGGCGGGATTCACGCCCACGCCGATCACGAAGCGGGTCGGCTCACCGATCGGATTATTCCCTGGATCCAGACCACGGTTGAGCTTGCTCACGAGATTCGTGAGGCCGATCGCGTCAATGTCAAAGACGGCTGTCGCGTCGGGATATGGGCCCATCTTCGGCGGGTCGCCCGTGATCAGCAGGAGATTGCGCAACCCGAGTGCGGAGGCGCCGAGCAGGTCACTGAGCATCCCCAGCAGATTGCGATCTCGACAGGCGTAGTGCGTGACAGCTTCGATCCCGTGCCGCTCAATGATGAGGCTGGTTGCAATGGCCCCCATCCGACTCTGCGCGCGCGGCCCATCGGGCACATTGATCGCATCCACGCCCGCAGCGGCAAGCGCCGCCGCATCCTGCTCGAGTTTGGCGGTGTCGATACCGCGTGGGGGAACGATCTCCACCGACGTGACAAATGCGCCCGCTGCCAGCTTCGCGCCGAACCGCGACCGCTCGACGAGCGGCACGGCGGGGCGTTCCGGCGCCGTTTCGGTCGTCGCCGGACCGGCGGCGGTCGGCGAGACGACTACGCCGCTTCGCGGGGCGAGGGGCCGAATCCCTTCGACCATGGCTTTCACATGCTCGGGGGTGGTACCGCAGCAGCCGCCGACGATCTTGGCGCCCGCCTGAATCAGATGGCGCGCGTAGGTGGCCATGTATTCCGGGCTCGCCATGTACATGCTGCGCCCTCCCACCTCGCGCGGCATCCCCGCATTCGGCTGGGCGGATAGCTTCCGCGTCGTCACGGTCGCCATGCGTTCAATGGCGTCCAGAATCGTCTGTGGACCCACGGAGCAATTCAGCCCGATGACATCGACGCCCCACTTGTCGAGCGCCCGTGCAATGTCCTCGGGCGAGGCCCCGAACGCCGTCCGCAGCTCGGGGCCGACCGTCGCCTGTGCGATGATCGGCATGGTGGCATCGACCTCGCGCGCGGCTCGAATCGCCTGCTCGAGTTCATCGAGGTCGGCAAAGGTCTCAAGCACAAAGCAGTCAGCGCCCCCCTCACGCAATGCCGCCATTTGGTCATGAAAGGCTGCTCGTGCTTCTTCGCGACTGGTTGGCCCATACGGTTCAAGCCGCACGCCGAGGGGGCCTATGGCACCGGCCACGAGGCGTTGCTCACCGGCAGCCTCGCGAGCCAGCTGCGCCGCTTTGACATTGATGGCCCGGACCTGCGCGTCGAGTCCGTATTGCGCCAGTTTGTACCGATTGGCACCGAACGTGTTGGTCTCGACAACATCAGCACCGGCCTTCACATAGGCCGCGTGGACCTCCCTCACCAGGTCGGGATTGCGGAGGACGAGTTCATCGTAGCACTGATTGATGAACACGCCGCGTGCGTATAGCTCCGTTCCCATGGCGCCATCGAAGACGACGGGCACATTCGGATCGAGGAGACGTTGACGCAACGCGGCGCGCGGGCCCACTTCGGTCGTTGGCGCCGGAGGCGCAGGCACTGAGGTCATGAAATCGCAGCAGAAAGGGGTCTCTGGAAAGATAGCGCATCCCCTCAGCGCCGCAGCACACCCACGAGATCGGCTCCAAGGCCGCGCAACGGTCTCCATCGCGTGGCCCGAATCATCAGACACTCCAATACCGTCAGCAGGATCGGGCGCCGGAAGAACGGGATATTCCGGTGGACCACCACACGGGCTTCTCGAAAGCCGGTACGGCGTGCCAGCTTCGCGATCTGTCCCGGCGTATTCGCCCGATAGAAGGTCGGAAAAACGTGTGCAGGATCGCGTCGTTCGACCTGCACCGCAGCGGCCGTCCGGCGTCGCTGTGTCAGAAGCAGCCAAGCGGTTCGAATGAAGGGGTGATTCAGGTTCGGCGTCACGAAGATGAACACCCCGTCGGGGCGTAGCACCCTGGCGACTTCACCGAACACGCGATCCGGGGCCGCCAGATGCTCTACGACCATGTTGGCCGTGACGACATCGAAGCTCGCATCCGGAAAGGGAAGCGCGTCGCCCATGGCACCCACGGCGTCGGTCAGACAGGAATTGGTCTTGAGGTGTCCAGTGACGGGATCCGCCCCGATGAGGCGTCGAGCACGGCGAGCGAGGCGCTCGGGCGGAATGACGCCAAATCCGTCATGGAGCTGGCTTCCCGCTCCCAGGTCCAGCCAGTCGACGTCTCGGCGGATCTCGAAATCGAGCGCCGCGGCGTAATGGTTCTGGTGAAATCCGACATCGGGAATCAGTCGGGGGATCACTCGGTCGGCGGTGGGCGTCATCCGATCACCAATCGGACGGCAGCCGTGTTGGTCGCGACCGTCGGCCGCCTTAGCTTTATTGCATCTTGATCTCGAACAGACTCGGCCATAGTGCCTGGCGCCTCCGGTCAGCAGGACAGATCGTGGTGACATCGGCCGGCGCCGATATCCGCTGTGCCTGTGTTCCTTTGCCATTTTCGTGCTGCAATGACTGCTGCCCGCTCCGCACGCCTCGTTTCGCTCGCTGACGCCCTGACGCACCGTATCCTGCTGCTTGACGGCGGGATGGGGACCATGCTCCAGCGTCATCGCCTCACCGAGGCCGACTACCGCGGTATCCGCTTCGCCGATTGGCCGCGCGATCTCAAGGGCAACAACGATCTGCTGGTCCTGACCCAGCCCGACATCGTCGCGGGGATTCACGCGGAGTATCTCGAGGCCGGCACGGATATCCTCGAGACGAACACGTTCAATGCCAATGCGATTTCCATGGCCGACTATGGCATGGAGTCGATCGCGTACGAGCTCAACGTGGCGGGAGCAGCGTTGGCGCGTCGGGTGGCCGATGAGGCGGCTCTACGCACGCCGGATCGCCCGCGCTACGTGGCGGGCGTTCTGGGACCGACGAACCGGACCGCGTCCATTTCTCCTGAGGTTGAGAATCCTGGCGCGCGCAATGTGACGTACGATGAGCTCGTCGCGGCCTATCTGGAGGCGACGCGAGGGCTCGTGGATGGTGGGGCGGACATCCTGCTGGTGGAAACGGTGTTCGATACGCTGAACGCCAAGGCCGCCCTCTTCGCCGTCGAGCAGTACTTCGAGCAAGTCGGTTTCCGTCTTCCGGTGATGATTTCCGGGACGATTACCGATGCGTCGGGGCGGACGTTGTCGGGGCAGACGGCGGAAGCCTTCTGGACATCGGTGGCGCATGTGAAGCCGATGTCGGTCGGGCTCAACTGTGCGCTTGGGGCGGCGCAGCTACGCGGTTACGTGCAGGAGCTATCGCGGTTGGCGGATTGCCACGTGAGCGCGCATCCGAACGCGGGTTTACCCAATGCGTTCGGCGGCTACGACGAGACCGCCGAGATGATGGCGGAGCATATCGCGGAATGGGCGCGCAGCGGCATCGTGAACATCGTGGGCGGCTGCTGCGGCACGAATCCCACGCACATTGCCGCCATCGCCCGGGCGGTGGCGGGAGTCGCCCCGCGTGCGATACCGGCTATCGCTCCCCAGTTGCGCCTGTCGGGTCTTGAGCCGATGACCATCGGCCCGACCACCAATTTCGTGAATGTTGGAGAACGCACGAATGTCACCGGCTCCGCGAAGTTCGCCAAGCTCATCCTCGAGGGGAACTACACCGAAGCGCTCGCTGTCGCGCGTCAGCAGGTGGAGAATGGTGCGCAGCTGATCGATGTGAACATGGACGAGGGGCTGCTCGACGCCGAGCGGGCAATGGTCACCTTTCTGAATCTGGTGGCGAGCGAGCCGGACATTGCCCGGGTGCCGATCATGATCGACTCGAGCAAATGGAGCGTGATCGAGGCCGGGCTCAAGTGCTTGCAGGGGAAGGGTGTGGTCAACTCAATCTCGCTCAAGGAAGGCGAGGGGGAGTTCCTGCGCCAAGCTCGACTGGTGCGGCAGTATGGCGCGGCAGTCATTGTCATGGCCTTCGATGAACAGGGGCAGGCGGACACCACCGCACGCAAGGTCGAGATCTGTACGCGCGCCTATCGGTTGCTGACGGAACAGGTCGGCTTTCCCCCGCAGGACATCATCTTCGATCCGAACATCTTCGCCATCGGAACAGGGATCGAAGAGCATGCCGGCTATGCCGTGGCATACTTCGACGCCACGCGCGAGATCAAGCGGACGCTGCCGCACGTCAAGGTGTCCGGCGGCGTCAGCAATGTGAGCTTCTCGTTCCGTGGCAACAATCCGCTGCGTGAAGCGATCCACGCGGTGTTCCTGTACCATGCCGTGCGCGCCGGCATGGATATGGGGATCGTCAATGCCGGTCAGCTGATCCCGTTCGAGGAGATCCCGGACGATCTGCGCGAGCGCGTGGAAGATGTGGTCCTCAATCGACGGCCTGATGCCACCGAGCGGTTGCTCGACGTCGCTGATCAGGTGAAGGGGCGCGAGAAGGCCGCGGAGGATGTGGCATGGCGCCGTCTGCCCGTCGAGGACCGCCTGACCCATGCCCTGATCCACGGCATCGACGCCTTTGTCGTGGAGGATACCGAGGAGGCGCGCCAGACCGTCGCCCATCCGATCGAGGTCATTGAAGGTCCGCTGATGCGCGGCATGAACGTCGTAGGCGACCTGTTCGGCGAAGGGAAACTCTTCTTGCCGCAGGTGGTGAAGAGTGCGCGGGTCATGAAGAAAGCGGTGGCGCACCTCATCCCGTTCATTGAGGCGCTGAAGACCGCCGATACGAGATCCGCTGGCCGTGTCCTGCTGGCAACGGTCAAGGGCGACGTGCATGACATCGGCAAGAACATCGTTGGCGTCGTGTTGCAGTGTAATGGCTACGAGGTGATCGACATGGGCGTCATGCAACCCTGTGCGGCGATCCTCGATCGGGCGCGTGAGGTGCAGGCGGATATCATCGGTTTGTCGGGGCTCATCACGCCCTCGCTCGAGGAAATGTCCTTTCTGGCGAGCGAAATGGAGCGTCAGGGCTTCACCATTCCCCTGCTCATCGGCGGCGCCACGACCAGCAAGGCACACACCGCCCTCAAGATCGAGCCGCTGTATCGGGGCCCGGTGGTACACGTTCTCGACGCCTCGCGTGCCGTTGGCGTGACCAGCAATCTGCTGAGTGACGACCGTCGCGACGCCTACGTCAAAGACGTCCGGACGGAATACGCGATGCTCCGAGACGCGCGGGCGGCGCGGGGCACGGCCGAGCGCCTCATTCCGCTCGAGCAGGCGCGGGCGAATGCGACGCCGATCGATCTGGCGGTGCCGGTGCCGGTCCCCACGTTTACGGGGGCCCAGACGCTGGCGCCGTATCCGTTGGAAGACCTCGTTCCGTACATCGACTGGACGCCGTTCTTCCAGACGTGGGAGTTGGCTGGCCATTTCCCGGCCATTCTCACGGATCCGGTGGTGGGTGAGACGGCACGCACCCTCTATGCCGACGCGCAATCGCTCCTGGACCGCATCGTGCGCGAACGCCGCCTCGAGGCCCGCGCGGCGTTCGGTTTTTGGCCAGCCAACCGGGTGCATCATGACGACATCGCGGTGTATGCCGACACCTCGCGAGCCGATCAGGTCGCCACGCTCCACATGCTCCGGCAGCAGCTCGACAAAAAGGGGGATGGGCGGCCAAATGCGTGTCTGGCGGACTACGTCGCGCCGATCGACTGCGGCGTGGTCGATTACGTGGGGGCTTTCGCCGTCACGACCGGGCATGGGTTGGAATCCCTGGTGGCCGAGTTTGATGCGCAGCATGACGACTACAGCGCCATCATGGCCAAGGCGCTCGCCGACCGTCTGGCCGAGGCCTTTGCCGAGCGGTTGCATCAGCGCGTTCGGACGGAGTTCTGGGGTTATGCCCAGGCGGAGTCACTCGACAACACGGCTCTGATCCGGGAGCAGTTCCAGGGAATTCGCCCCGCCCCCGGGTATCCGGCTTGCCCGGACCATCGCGAGAAGGGCACTCTCTTTGCGCTGCTTGAGGCCGAGTCCCGGGCCGGCATGACCCTCACGGAGAGCTTCTCCATGATCCCCGGCGCCTCGGTGAGCGGGTGGTACTTCTGGCGCCCTGAAGCGCGGTATTTCGGGGTGGGGAAGGTCCTGCCTGATCAATTGGCGGACTACGCGGCTCGTGCGGGACGGAGTGCGGACGACCCCCGCTTCACGGCGGCGTTCGGCGCCACCTGACCGCGGGGTCGGCGAGGCCGTCTGGGGAAGCCGGCCCGGGGCGTGACAGCGGCGTCCTCTTGGGCGTCTTACCAGTGTCTCGTTTCCGATCCCTGTGACCCTACCGCTGCCCATTGCCCTGCGGGACCCGGCTCGTCAGGTCCACGCCGCGCTTCGCTCGCTGGCCCCGCTCGAGGGTGCCGCGTTGGCGCTCACCGCGCTGGCCTACAGCTGGCTGTTCGCCAAACCAGCGCGTCTGCTTTTCGACGCGTGGTGGAATGATCCGAACTCCGGCCACGGCTTACTGCTGGCGCCGCTGTCGCTCTGGTTCGCCTTCAAGAGCGGCAAGGCGCCGGCAGCACGACCGCAGCGCTGGATGGGCGCCGCCATCTTGTTGGTCGCCGTCCTTGCCCGATACGCCGCTGATCTGGCCGCCGAGCTATTCATCATGCGCGGCTCCATGCTGCTGGCGCTGGGTGGCCTCGTCGTCTGGTATGCCGGATTCCGGCAGCTCTGGCACTGGTGGCTCCCCTTCGTGCTGGTCGCGCTGTCGATACCCATCCCTGAGGTCATCCTCAACACGGTGGCGCTGCCGCTCCAGTTCACGGCGTCCCGCATCGGCGCGGCGCTGCTGACCTGGCGGGAGATTCCGGTATTGTTGACCGGCAACGTCATTCGGATTCCCGGGCAGGAGCTGTTCGTGGCGGAAGCCTGCAGCGGTCTGCGCTCTCTGACGGCGCTCCTGAGTCTCGGCGTACTGCTCGGCGCGCTGTTCCTGCAGCATTGGTCGTCCCGCCTGTTGCTCTTTGCCCTCACCATTCCGATCGCCATTCTGATCAATGGGCTGCGCGTCTTCCTGACCGGTTTCCTCGTGCTCTTCGTGGGGCCCGAAATGGGTGAGGGCTTTATGCACACGAGCGAAGGCATGGTGATGTTCGGTGGCGCCTTTGTCATCACGGCGGCGGTCGCGTGGCTCCTGAGTCTCGCCGAAGTCGCCATTCGTCGGCGCTGGCAGTCGCAGGCGGTACCCGCATGAAGGCCCTCATCTTTCTGCCGGCTGCCGTGCTGGGACTCGGCGTGCTCGGTGTCTCCGGGATCCGTCCGCAGCATGTCATGCCTCCGGTTCGTCCGATGGCGGCCCTGTCCGACTCGCTGCAAGGGCTGCGCGGTCGCGACATCGTCATCGACAGCGTCGAACGCCAAGTCGCCGGCATGAGTGATTACGTGCTGCGCGAATATATGGTGGATAGTACAGTCGCCTTCAGCGTCTATCTGGGCTATTACGATCGTCAGGTGCAGGGCAAGACGATTCACAGTCCCCGCAACTGCCTCCCGGGGGCCGGTTGGGAAATCCTGCAGGCCTCACCGCTTGCCCTCACCACCTCGCCGATCCCTGCCCGCGTTAATCGCGTGCTACTGGCGAACAAAGGGGTGAAGGCGTTGGTGTATTACTGGTATCAGGGGCGCGGCCGTGTGGAGCCGAGCGAATACAAGGTGAAATGGGACCTGCTGCGGGATGCGGCCCTGCATGGACGTACCGAGGAAACACTGGTGCGCGTGGTTGTCCCCGTTGCTAGGACGCGTGTGACGGATACCGTGAGTGCCAGGCACGCGATTGCCGCGGCGGATTCCGTCGCGGCACGGGTGGGTCGCGAATTGGTGGGGATGGTGCAGCAGATCATTCCCGCCGCGCCTGGTACGTGAGAACCTGCCGTATTCGCGCACGGCGTGTCGCGCCGGTCCAGTAGTGGTACGAACACCCTTTCAGGGAGTGTGATCGACTGCACCAAGTGCCGGTGACGGCACGAAACCCAGGTCCGTCGTGACAGTGACGAGGCTGGTGGATGCGTTCTGCGTGTCCCGATGCGCGTCGCGAACGAAACGGCAAACCGTGCGAAAGCACGGGGCGCAACGCCACGAGGCTACCGTGCCCCACCCGACGACGGGCGGCACCATGCTGGTCGGGCTGCCGAATCCGTCACCCGCTCGGACCCATGCTTACTCGGACGCATATCCGCCCTCGCCTTTTCGGCGTTGGGCTCGCTTCCCTCCTGACCCTCAACGCTTGTGCGGACACTCCGCTTGACCCCTCCGTGGACCTGGTAACGACCAGCAGAGCGAACGCCGTGTATTCGGCGTCCTGCATGGCGGTGTCGGCATCGGATAGCTCGCTGGTACTTGGCGACAGCGCGAGCCTGTCGTCGACCGCCACCGCGGTACGCCGCAATGGTCGTACCATCACTGGTCCGGTATCGTGGCGTTCGAGCGATTCGACGATTGTGCGCATCGTCGGGACGTATGCGCGTTCGTTGCGCGTTGGCTCCGTCGTGCTCAGCGCCACGCTGTCGAGTTGCAATGCCACGCTTCCGATGTCGGTTGCTGACAAGCCGGGGAGCATCGTGGATTCCACTGTGACGCCCACCCCTACCGCGCCTCGGCAGTTGCTGCTGAACGTGACCCTCATCGACAGTAGCCGAACCGCGCCCATTGCTTCGAACGGGCTGCCGTTACCGCAGGGCTATCTGTTCGAGAAGGATCTACCGACGGCGGCTCTCACAGACGGCAGCCGGGAGATTGCCCGTGTCCTGCGTCCGCTCGCCGGCCGGTATCCGGATGGCAGCGTGCGTTCGGTGCTGCTGCAATTCCAGGGAAGCAGTACGCTCCGGCAGGTCACGCTGCTGATTGGCGGGACGCGGACCGTTGCCGAGCCGACCGGTTGGCCCATTCCCTCGGGGCTGCCTGAGGCCGTGGCGTTCCCGGCCGATCGGGGCTTCCTGTTGAGCACGTTGCTCGTTGGACCGACCGTCAGCGTGCAGGACTCGCCGATTCCACAGTACGAAACGCAGTTCATGACGTACGCCGAGAAGCATTTCCAGCTCGATGGGTCGGCGTGGGATCGGGCAAACTACTATGATCGCGCGCTGAACCATTTCACGTACTGGATTCGCTCGGGAAATCTTGTGTACTGGCGGCGTGCCATTGATCTCGCGCTCGATTACCGTCGCAACTATATCGAAGCGAACAATTTCAATCCTTCGCCGCACTGGATGTTGCTGGAAGGATTGGCCGTCCATTATTGGCTCACCGGTGATGAGCAGTCGCGGCAAGCAGTAATGCAATCTGCTGCGAACATGACGGCCGGGTATACGCCGGAGCGGATGGCGAATCCGCTCTACGAGTACAGTGAAGGCCGCATCCTGGCCCGCGCCCTACTCGGTAGTCTGCTGAGCTGGGAACTGGGTGATATCTCACAGGACTGGCGCACAAAGACGACCGCCTATGCGCAAGCGGTCAGCAAGACCCAGCGCGCGGATGGTGCGTACGCGTGGCCTGCTTGGTGCTATCTCCAGTCCAATTACATGGTTGGCCTGCAGAATGACGCGATGATCAAGTACTACGAACGGCACACAGCAGACCCAACGGTGGTCACCACGGTCAAGCGTGCCGTCGACTACATGCGCACGTCGTCCTGGCTCCCGCTGGAGCGAAGCTTTGCCTACATGGACGGGACCTGCCCCAACGTCGGCGACCGGACGGCCGCACCGGACCTCAACATGCTGATCGTTACCGGACCGGCCTTTATCGGCGCCAAAACCGGCGATCGCAGCTATATCGCCTTTGCCGACTCCATCGCCACCGGTGCGATGGACAAGGCCTGGCTGGATGGATCGAAGCAGTTCAATCAGCAGTACTACAATTCCCATCAATGGCTATGGTATCGGCGCTGAGCGGCGGTGGTCAACCTCGTCCACTGCATGTGCTGGCACTCATGGACACTACCTCGGTATCCGGGCCATTGCGCCAGCTGGTGGCGAATCTCGACGATCTCGGTCGCGACCACGCCGTGTCATCGCATGTCGTGATTTGTACACGGTTCGGGAGCGATATCACCGCTGTAAAGGCGTTCCTTGCTGCGCATGGAATCAGTATGACCCATGTGGAAGACCGTGGTCGGTTTGACTGGTCACTGCTGGGCACGTATCGGAGAATTTTGCGAACGTCGGGCGCAGATGTGGTGCAGACCCACGGGTACAAGCCCAATATTCTGGCCGGCCTCCTGCGTATCGGACGTTGTTGGTCAGCGCCGTGGATCGCCTTCTTTCATGGGAGAACCTCGGAATCCCGTTTCGTACGGGTTTTCGATCGTGCGGCCATCATGATCATGCATTGGGCAGATCGGATCGTCGTTGTGAGTGATCGGCACCGGTCGTACTTTCGCTTG
>Ga0315902_10013723_pt1 | contig 10463 bp, 8 predicted proteins | sample LakEriMetagenome_9_FD_203523 | JGI IMG/M metagenome (GOLD analysis project Ga0315902, IMG submission 203523) | Freshwater fungal communities from buoy surface, Lake Erie, Ohio, United States - Buoy 12 MA117 | ecosystem: Environmental > Aquatic > Freshwater > Lake > Lake biofilm | place: USA...
TGGTGAATTGATGTTCGTCCCAGATGCGCAGATTCTTCGTGCCGTCGGGCAGTTCGAGCGACCCGAACAGTTCGCGCTGTTCCTTCCACATCGGATGGTCGGTGTGCACATGCTTGAGCACGAGGTCGGCGATGATGAACGAGTCTCTGGCGTGCGCCGCGGCGATCATTTCCTTGAGCGCCTTCTCGCCGCCGAAGCGCGGCTCGACCTCGGTGTGCGAGACCGGCCAGTAGCCGTGGTATCCGGTGTAATGGCGGTAGGGTTCGAGGTATTCCTGCCATGCGCCATCGGGGTTGCGGTTGATCGGCGCGAGCCAAAGCACGTTGACGCCGAGTTTCTCGAAATAGCCCTCCTCGATTTTCTCGCGGATGCCCTGGAAATCGCCGCCTTGGTAGTTGGCTGCCGGCAACACGCGGCCATCCTGCACCGGCCTGTCGTTGCTATTCTCGCCGTTGGCGAAGCGGTCGGTGAAGGCATAATAAATGACGCCATCCTGCCACTGGAATCCCTCGAGCGGTTGCGCGGGCAGACGGGCGGCATTGCTCACCTGCCCGGCCGCATCGGCCACCACAACGCGGACCCACGATCCAGCCGGCGCGTCCTTGATGGCAACCGAAACCGTGTCACCGGCCTTCTCATGCGGCAGCGCGCGGCTCGATCCGCCCGGAAGCTGCAGCACCGAAGACACCACATCGGGCGCCGCACCGACCACACGAAAGACCGCTTTGCCGTCGCCGGAGGATTGCGCGAAGACGACCGGGGCAGGCTCCCCTCCCGCGCTTTCCATGCTGATCACCGAATTTTCGCCGCCCACACCGTCGGAACTTTTTTCCGGGTTGCCCGGGTCGAGGTTCCACTGTCCGTCGATGACCAGTTTGTAGGGATGACGTCCGGGTGAGAGCGGAACGAACAGCTCGTAGGTTCCGTCCGCCGCGCGTTTCATCTCGTGCGATCCCGTGTTCCATCCGTTGAATTGCCCGGCGACATGCACTTTGGGCGAAGCACCCTCCGGCGCTGAAAAGCGGAAGGTGTGTCCGGTCGGGTTCTGCACGCCGACGAGCAGGACGGCCGTGAGGGCGTCATCGCCCTCGCCCGCGCGCAGCGGGATCTCAACCAGACCCTTGGCGTTTTTGTCGATTGTGACGGTGAGGAGAAACTTGTCGCTGTCGTAACCCGCCTCGAAGCGTCCCGGCTCAGCCGGAGGCGTTTGGAGTGCGAGAGGATTTGCCGCACCCGGATAAAAGAACCGCCGCATGTCGATCTCCAGTTTCTCGCCGGGCGCCGCCGGCTGCATCGGAATCCAACCGAGATAGGGCTTGGCGTCTTGGAGAGCTTCACTTTGCGCGGCGCGCAGCGAGGACACGCCTGAAAACGCGACAATAAGCAGTGGGAGCAAAACGGGAATTTTCTTCATGGGATCAAGGGGTGGATTTCAATTCGTAATAGGCGGCGCCGAGAGGTTGAAGTTCTTTGATGCGCAGACCGGGATTTTCCATCTCGGCCGGCGTGGTCTGGATGGCGGCGCACTCGCCCGTCATTTCGCCGAGGCGGTCGCCGGCCAAAACGGGGACGGTTTGCGAACCCGCAATGGTGTCCCAACCAAGAAAGCGCATGGCTTTCCTCGGGAAACGGATGCGCACATCCAGGAGCGGTTTGTCCGGATGCAGATTGACCACCACGAGGATTCGTTGCCCCGTCGCCGGGTCGTAGCGCAGATAGGAGTAAAGCCAATGGCCGCTGATGCCGGAGGGCAACCGGCCATAGGAAGGATTGTCCGTGTTGTCGGGATTGAGGGCGTGGAAATCACCATCGCGGAACGCGGGCTCGTCGGAAAGATGGAGCAAGCGTCGGTAGAACTCGCGCAAAGACTTTTGTTCCGGGGAGAGGCCGCCGCCGTCGAACTTGCCGCCGTTGACCCACTTGGTGAATTCCGGCATCGACCAATAGTCGTAGATCGTGGTGCGCGCATCGTCACCGCCGTAGCCTTCGGCCCCGAGCGCGGGTTCACCCACTTCCTGCCCGTGGTAGAGCATGACCGGGCCGCGCGATAGTCCGAAGAGCAACGCGGAGACCGGCTTGCCCACATTCATGCCGTGGCCGCCCCACTCCCGCGGAGAAGCGAGCCGCACTTCATCGTGGTTCTCGGCATAACGCAGCGAGTTGTCGAAGAGGAAGGAACGCGGGCGCACTTCATCCAAGTCGTTGGCCGTGCCCGCCCCGTCGAAAATTTCCTTCAGCGTATCGTAGCTCGGATCGTCGTAGACGGCATCGAACCCGGCTTTGAGCAGCTCGAGCATGACATCGCCGCCGGTCACCGCGGTGGCCGTAGCATCGCCCGAAGGGACTTGCGCATCGCCGGCGTAAGCTTCCGCGACGAAGAGAACATCCGGGTCGCGTTCGCGGGCTTTGACGATCAGCCAGTGCCAGAATTCCGGCGGCACCATGTGCGCCATGTCGGCGCGGAAGCCGTCGACACCCAGCGCCTGCCAACAGGCGATGACCTCGTCCATTTTCTTCCAGGTGTCGGGAACGGGAACGTTGTTCTTTTCGGCGTGCGGATAGCGTCGCGTCTTTTTTTCCGGATCGGTGAAGTCCCAGCCGTAGTTGAGCTTCACCGTTTCATACCATGTGTCGCGGCCGGGGGACCAACTGACGATGTCGTTGCCGGTGACGCGGCCGAATTCCTTCTCGCCATCGTAGAGGCCGTCCGCGCCGGGCAGAGGACCCGGTCCTTCCCCACTCTCGAGCGTGGGCAGTCGCAAAGGCGCCCCGCCCTCGGCCTTCGCATCCCCGGTCAAATAGAAGAAGTTGTTTTTCGGATCGAAAAATTTCCCGCGATCGTCGTTTGCGCCGAAAGACAAAGCGGGATTCACGGTTGACGCGTAACTGCGCGCCACATGGTTGGGCACAAAGTCGATGATCGCTTTCATGCCCTGTGCGTGAATGCGGTCGATCAGTGCCTTGAATTCCTCTTTGCGCTTCGCCGGATCGTCGGCGTAGTCGGGCGAAACATCAAAGTAATCGCGGATAGCATAAGGGCTGCCGGCGCGCCCCTTGAGCAGGTCGGGGTCGTCCGGAGGCTCGCCGACCACGGAGTGGTCCGTGGCCGTGGCCTGCTGCAGCACGCCTGTCAGCCAGAGATGGGTGAAGCCCATGCCTTTGATCTCGGCCAGGGACGTGTCGTCGATGTTGCCGAATTTTCCCACGCCGTTCTCTTCCATCGTCCCGCCGGGTCGCCGCGTCTCGTTGGTGTTGCCGAAGAGTCGCGGCAAGAGCTGATAAATGCGGACCCGCGGTCCCTCCGGCGGCGTGCGCCCGGCGCGGCGAAAGGTGGTGGCGCCCTTTTCCGAGCCCATGGCAAGATAGTGGCGGATGGTGCGCTCGCCAGTGCCGGAAGCGGCGGCGCGGTCGATCGCCCCGTAAAGCCGCCCGCGTCCATCCTCGACCGCGAGGTCTTTGAGGTAGATGACGATGCGGTCCGAAGAGCCAAGCAATTTGGACGGAAGGCGCACGCTGACTTGGGCCGGTTCGGCCGAAGCGGTCACGTCCTTCGCATCCTGGCGTGAGCCCCACGAAGTTTCGGCCCAGCGCCGCAAGGAGACTTTTTCGCCCCCCGCCGTGCTCCGGGCCGAGACGAGCAAATCGGCGGCAAAAGGCAGCCAGACCGGCGAACCCTCCTCGCCCGGATCCGAGGGCACCAAAGGCGAACCCTCACCCGAGGATTTCCCCAAAGCGACGAATACCGCCTGCTCCGGGCGATCGACCCCGGCACCGAGCACCCGGATTTCCAGCGCCTCCGTCGTGCGGGTCAGGACATACCTGACTTCGTCGGCCCCGAGGGAATCGTAGCGGCCCGGCGATCCATGCGCCCCGGCGACAGCAAAAAAGAAAAACGACAGAGCAGCGAACCGGCGCATAGAAACATAAATCAGAATCGGAGGGCCATCGCCTGTCAAGGAACCGCGGTCCGGGCTTGCCGTCGCGGCGCCGAAGGCATCTGCTGGGCGTGATGAAAAAATCCGCCCCAGCGGAAAAGCATGTGCACGAGGAGCGCACCGCCTCTGTTTTGCGCAGGGTCGGCACTTACGCGCTGCTATGCGTGGCGGCCGTGCTGGCCATCGTGCCATTGTGGCATGTCGGGGTGCTCGCCTTCGAACCGGTGGCGCATACCGCCGCGGAAGCAGCGTGGCGCCTGCCCATCGCCCCGGGATGGGGAAACTTCGCACGCTTGCTCACGCAAACCGATTTTGCCCGCTGGGTGGTCAATTCCCTCGTTGTTTCGCTGGCCGTGGCGGCAATCGGCGTGTTGCTTTCGTCGACCGCGGGCTACGCCCTCTCCCGCTTCCGCTTTTTCGGGCGGCTGGCCGTGATGCAAAGCCTGCTCGTCACGCAAATCTTTCCCGCCACCATGCTGCTGCTCCCGATTTTTCTCATTCTCGTCCAACTCCAACTCATCAACACCTTCTTCGGCCTGCTTCTCATCTATCTGGCCACCGTGCTGCCCTTCTGCATCTGGCAGATGAAGAATTTTTATGACAGCGTTCCCGAGGCCGTGGAGGAAGCCGCGGCCATGGACGGATGCACGCCGGGCGAGATTTTCCGCAAAGTGGTCCTTCCGGTCTCCGCGCCGGGGCTGGCCGTGGCGGCGCTGTTCTCCTTCGCTGCCGCGTGGAATGAATACGTGGTGGCGGCCATCCTCCTGCAGGACGAGGAGCTTTACACCTTGCCGCTCGGTCTGCGTCTTCTCCATGCCGACAGTCCGGTCGGAACACCCTCACTCTTTGCCGCCGGGGCTTTCCTGGTCGCCCTGCCCATGCTCGCCCTTTACCTCGCGCTGAGCCGGTTCCTCGTTTCGCGCGTGCAGGACATCACCGTCCGGCACTGATCGGTAAAAATTCGAAACGAGAAGGGAACCGACATCATCGTGTGGAGGTGTAGCGGCGGCGTCCTCGCCGTCGCATCCTTTTTGTTGGTGCACAGAAGTGACTACCAAACTATCGCGAAAGCGAAGGCTTGGGCAGGGGGCACGGGCGTCTCGCCCGTTTTCCACACTATATCATCCGCGAGGGCGCGGATGACCACGCCCGAGGCGGGCGTGCTCCCCATGGAGTCGTGGCATCGGTCCCGCGCGGGACCGATGATGTTTGGTCAACACGGGCAAGATGCCCGTGCAACTTTTCTGCGAAACCGCTTCAACGCGTGTAAAGAGCTTCGCCGAAAACGCGCTAGTCGCCGCGGTAAAGACAGCGCGAGGTCGGCGTTTCGTGGATCGCGATTTCGCTCAAGGCCGGCAGCGAAGGCTTCAGCTTCCGCCAAAGCCAAACGGCGAGCTGTTCGAATGTCGGATTCTCCAAGCCGGGGATGTCGTTGAGGTAGCGGTGGTCGAGTTCGCCGATGAGCGGTTTGACCAAGTGGCTGATCTCGGCGTGATCCATCAGCCACCCCGACCCGGGATCGACCGGGCCGGTCACCGAGACTTCCACCTTGTAGCTGTGACCGTGCATTCGGGCGCACTGGTGGTCGGGCGGGACGTTGGGCAGGGTATGGGCCGCCTCGAAGTGGAAAAGTTTGGTCAGGGTGACACTCATGCTTGGCAACACGCTAGCGGAACCGATGCCCCGCGGCAAACGGTCAGACGCCCCTCGCCCGCGGCTCCCAGATGAACTTGTGCATCTGCAACTGGAAACGCGCGGGAAGTTTGTCCTCCAGCATCCACGACACCATGTCGGACGGCGCGATTTTTCCGAAGACGGGACTGAGCAGCACTGCGTTCACCTTGGTCGCCAGATCATGCCCGCGTATCTTCTCCCGAGCCCACTCGTAATCCTCCCGCGAGCCGACGACGAACTTCAACTCGTCGCGCGGCGTGAGATGCGCAATGTTCGCGTAAAGATTTCGTCCCTCCTCGCCGCTGGAGGGCGTTTTCAAATCCATGATGCGATGCACCCGCGGGTCGACCGCCGCGATGTCGTGTGCCCCGGATGTTTCGAGCAGAACGGTGAAGCCGGCCTCGCAAAGCATTTGGAGCAGAGGAACGCAGTTCGGTTGGAGCAAAGGTTCGCCGCCGGTCACTTCGACCAGCGGACAGCCGAAACTGCGGACTTTTTCCATGATTTCCCCGAGGGCCATTTTGTTTCCCTCGTAAAAAGCGTATTCGGTGTCGCAGTAGGTGCAGCGCAGGTCGCAGAAGGTCAGCCGGACAAAGACGCAGGGCAGGCCCGCCCAGGTGCTTTCGCCCTGCACGGACAGGTAGATCTCGTTCACCGTCAGCTTCAAGAGACCGGAGCTTAGCCGAAGCGCCGGCCACGGCAAACCGGACAAATCACTTTTGCCCCGGAGCAAACACCATTAGATTCCCACCCTTCCATGAAACGACCCGAAGACCATGCGACCGCCACGCTGAGGGATACCCAAAGCGAACGGGACCATCGGCGCATCGTCATCGACCGGGTGGGCGTGAAAAACCTGCGCTTCCCCATCCAAGTGGCGGTCGGTCCCGGCGGACCGCAAAGCACCATTGCCACCGTGCAACTCACCGTGGAACTGCCCCAGGAGTTCAAAGGGACCCACATGAGCCGCTTCCTCGAGGTGCTGCAGGCCCACGGTCCCGTCCTTCACCCCGAGGATATCGAGCACCTGCTCGGCTCGCTCATCGAGCGCCTGCACAGCAAACGCTCGCACCTCGACTTCGAATTTCCTTTTTTTCTCGAGAAAAAAGCGCCGGTCACGGGCGCACCCGGACTCGTCGACTACACGGCGCGCTTCAGCGCGACTTCGGACGGCGACTCGCACGATCTCGTCACCACCGTGGTGGCCAATGTGACCACGCTCTGCCCCTGCTCCAAAGCGATCAGTGAAACCGGCGCGCATAACCAGCGCGGTCAGGTCACGCTCAGCCTGCGCTCCAAAAAACCGCTGCCGCTCAGCGAAATGGTTTCGCTCATCGAGAGTTCGGCCAGCAGCGAGTTGTACAGTGTCCTCAAGCGCCCGGACGAAAAGGCGGTTACCGAACGAGCCTACGCCAACCCGGTGTTTGTCGAAGACCTCGTGCGCAATGTCGCGGCCAAAGTCATCGCCGACCCGCGCATCACTTGGTGGCAGGTCGAGGCGGAAAATTTCGAGAGCATCCACAACCACAACGCCTACGCTCTGGTCGAGAAGCACACATGAAGACCGCCCTGTTTCTTGTTCCCGTTCTGTTTCTCGCCGGCTGCGCCTCCGCGCCGCGGGAAGTCCGCCGCGCCGAATCCGTCGCGCCAGCGGTCGCCTCGGCTCCGTCCTCATCGCCCGTCTGGCCGGACAACGCCCCTTCGCTCGCGGCGGAGTCGGCCATCATCATCGACGCGCACAACGGCGAAGTCCTCTTCCAGAAAAACGCCGACGCCCGACGCCCCGCGGCCAGCACACAAAAGCTGCTCACCGCCTTGATGATCACCAAGCGCGGCGGACTCGACGGCAGCATGATGATCATGCCGGAGGACACGCGGGTCGAGCCGACCAAACTCGGACTGCGTCCCGGCGACCGATACGCGCGGCGCTCGCTGCTCGAGGTCATCATGGTCAAAAGCTGCAACGACGCTTGCACCGCCCTGGCACGCGACCACAGCGGAAGCGACGGCACCTTCGCCATGAACATGAACCAGACTGCGTGGGCGCTCGGTGCGCGCAGTTCCCACTTTGCCAACAGCCACGGCCTTCCCGCCCCGCAGTATTCCACCGCAAGGGATATCGCGCGCATCGCTTTTTACGCTTACCGCAATCCCGAGTTGCGGCGGATGATGCGCCAGCAGAACGCGGTTTTCCGCCACAACAGCGGGCGCATCACCGTGCTCAAGGCGACCAATAAACTGCTCTCGCGCTCGCCCGCCTACACCGGAATGAAAACCGGCTACACCGACGCCGCCGGACGCTGCCTCGTCTCGAGCGGACGGCCCGGCGGACGCGAAGTCATCCTCGTGCAACTCGGGAGCAAAACGAAATACATCTTCGAGGATGCCGAGCGGCTCATGTCTTGGGCCGGACGCCCGTCTTACTACGGTCCGGTGGCTTCCACCGGCACGACCTACGGGACGTTCTAGGGCGGCTTAATACCGGACCTCATAGGGTTTCAGACTCTGATTACGGGGTGGATCGCGATGTCCCCATCGCGATTTACTGATTCCTATATCGCGCCGGGACGGCGCGATCCACCTTGCCAGACGTCTGGGAGCTTTTCGCGATTGGTTTAATAATACCAACGTCCCGCAGCTTTTGGACTTCATCCATGCTTTGACCCCGGTAGGGCCCGCTGGCCCAGCGGGCCGCTGCTTTTACTGCAAGAAAGCGTGCGGACGGCTGAGCCAGCCGTCCCGACCACCCCAGACCAAAAGTCTGATCGCAGGGGGACGTTGGTATAATAACTTCTGTAGCCGCGGAGCACGCCATTCGTCGGCCAGGACGCCGACGCTACAGCACATGTTGCGGCGCCGTCCCCGGCGCTGAAGACGACAAAGGCCCCGACTTTTCCAAAACCACCCTACGCGCTGAGCGCTGCGATGAATTCCGCGGTCTGGCGCGCCGCGGCGGGATGACTGACACGCTGCAGATTTTCGCGCCAGCGTTTCCAACGCGCCCCGCTGCTTTCCAGCATGGCGACACGCACCGCTTCGATGATGGCCTCGGGAGTGGTGGCCAGTGTGCCCGCCCCGAGATCGGCCAGCAATTCGACATTGCCCTCTTCTTGTCCCGCGACAACGTGACTGATGATCATGGGACGCGCGATGGCCAGCGTTTCCTGCACGATGGCGCCCCCCGCTTTGCCGATGAAAAGGTGGCTTTCGGCCAGCAACTCCGGCATCCGGTCGGTCCAACCGTGCAGGGAAAATGAACTCATGGGCACGTCGAGTCTCTTCAGGAAGTCGTGGAGATGCCGGTGGCGTCCCGTAACCACGGTGAGATGGATCCCCTCAAGCGCGGTGAGGCCGCGCACCACTTTGCCCACCGTGCGACGGCTGGCCGAGGGCAGATAGAGAATTTTCCACGGCGGCCCGGGCGGCAGCGGTCGCTTGGCCAACTCTTCGAAACGGGGACTGACCGGAAAGCCGAGCACTTTGATTTTTTCCCGGGGAACCCCGGCCTCCGCCATGGCATCGGCGGTCGGTTCGTTGGCCACCAGGTCCCAGTCGGCCGGGGCGCGGTTCCAAACGCGGTTGATGACGATCGAATCGGTCACCACCATGAAATGCGGGCACGTGGCGACTTCGCCGGACTCCATGAGCGCGCGGAGCAAATAGGAATAGACGGGATAGGTCGTGACCACCGCCGCCGGTTTTTTCTCGAGCAGGAGCGCGCGCATGGCGGCTTTGAGTTTTCCCAGCGTCGGCAAAGTCGCCTCGAACACCGGGGTCTTGTCGAATACGTGGAAGAAAGCCTTCCAGGTGACCGGCACGCGCTGGATGGAAATGTTGTAAGCCACCTGCAGGAACTTCGAGGCGCCGGGATTCACCTCGACGTAGGTGTCATGCACCTCCGCATCGAATCCGGGCATGTGCTCGAACACGTCCTGCAGGTTGCGGGCCGCGGAATTGTGCCCGTCGCCGAAGCCCGTGGTGAAGATGAGGATTTTCTTGTCGCTCACCGGATCACAATTCGCGCAAAGCGGCTTTCGCCCGTGTTTGGGCCTCGCCATCGTCCTTCGTGCGGCGCGGCAGGGTCAGGGACTTCTCCAACGCGCGGCGCGCCTCGTCTTTTTTGTCCAAGGCAAGATACCCGCGCCCGAGTTCGGCCTGGAAAAGCGCGTTGTTCGGCTCGAGCTGTGCCGCTTTACCCAGACAACGCACCGCCTCCTCGTAAGAGGCGGGCGGCATTTTTCCGTAGATGACCTCGGCCAGTTTTTTGAGCAGCGGATTGAGCGAGGCAATCTCGTAGTTCCAGCGGCCGAGCATGTGCCAGCCGAGCGCGTAGCCGGGCTTCAGGCGGATGGCTTCGGAGGCCTCCTGCTTGACGACTTTGGAAAGTTCCAACTTCGTCTTGGCGTCGCTGTAAAATCCAAGCCGCGCGGCGGCCACCGCGACAGTCAGCCGACCTTCGGGATTATTCGGGTCGAGCTTCTTCGCCTTCAGCGCGGTGTCGTAGCCTTGCTGAGCAAGACGCAACTTTTCCGCTTTGCCCGGCGCGTCCAGCGCCAGCTCCACGTATTGCTTGGCAATCTTGCGCAGAATGACCGGATCGTCCGGATTTTCGGCCAGCGCCTTTTGGTAAGCAGCCAGCGCCTCGGCCGACTTGAATTGGCGCTCGAAGCTGTCGCCCTGCTCGATCCATTCCGCGGACGCGTGCAAAGTCGAAGCCGCCGCCAAGGCGACGAACACAACAAGCAAAACCTTCATTTGGCGAAAAGATAATGCGAGACGATCCATTCCTCGCCGTAGCGGTATCCCCAAAGTCCCGCGCACGCCATGAAAATGACACGCCAGTAGACTCGCCAC
>Ga0315902_10013726_pt1 | contig 10462 bp, 9 predicted proteins | sample LakEriMetagenome_9_FD_203523 | JGI IMG/M metagenome (GOLD analysis project Ga0315902, IMG submission 203523) | Freshwater fungal communities from buoy surface, Lake Erie, Ohio, United States - Buoy 12 MA117 | ecosystem: Environmental > Aquatic > Freshwater > Lake > Lake biofilm | place: USA...
GATCGGCATCGGCCGGTATCACGCGGCGCTCACGCATGAAGCGGAGCGACACGGCTTCCGGCATCACATGCCGGGTGGGCCAGGATTGCGCCAGCGGCAGGCCGAACAGCCCCGCCAGCTCCGTGGCGAGGACCTGCTGATCCACCAGCCCCTCCCGGATCATCACCCGCACGGCCGTCTCCCGCCCTTCCGAGGAAAGGCTGCGGATCCGGCCGGCCTGCTCCGTGGAGAGGAGGCCGCGCCGCGCGAGTTCGTCCACGAGATTCGTCACAGGGAGCGAGTCTAACGGCAGAGGCCGCGCCGCACAATCAAGAGCGGCGGAAAATGCAATCAAAAATGGTTAAGAGGGCAGGAGTGCCTGGCTTTTCTCCCGCAGGAGGAGCGAGGCCTGCCGCACCTCGGCGGCGATGGTCTGCAATTCACGGGCGAGCGGGTTCGCCTTGCGCCAGACCATGCCGACCCGGCGGCGCGGTTCAGGTGCTGGAAAGCGGTCCAAGGACACCAGCGCGGATCTGGTTTCGACGGCGACAGCCATTTGCGGGATCAGCGTCACGCCGATCCCCGCACTCACCATCTGAACCAGTGTCGAAAGCGAGCTTCCTTCGAGGATTTCGCGCGGGCGGGCGCCCTGCATGGCGCAAAAGGACAGGGCCTGATCGCGGAAGCAATGCCCCTCTTCCAGCAGCAAAAGGCGCATTTCGCGCAGCATTTCCGTGTTCGGAACAGGCTTCCGGGCGTCCTCCTGCGGGCGCACCAGGACGAAATACTCCTCGAAAAGATCGACTTCCTCGAAGGCCGGGTCCGATACGGGAAGCGCCACGATGGCCGTATCGAGGCGGCCCTCCGCCACCTCGCGCAGGAGCTTGGCGGTGAGCGTCTCGCGCACCTGGAGGTCCACCTGCCGGTAGAGTTGGCCCAGATGGGCAATGACCGCGGGCAGCAGATAGGGTGCGACCGTCGGGATGACACCGATCCGCAGCCGACCGGCCAGCCTGCCGGTGGAGGCCCGGGCGAGATCGCCAAGTTCATCGACAGAGCGCAGGATGTCACGTGCGCGGGGTGCGAACTCCTCGCCAAAGGGCGTCAGCCGCACCTGCCGGGGGCCGCGCTCGAACAGTGTGACGCCGAGCGTTCCCTCCAGATCCCTGATCTGCTGCGACAGGGCAGGCTGCGAGATGGCGCAGGCGTCCGCCGCGCGGCCGAAATGCCCGTGCTGCGCCAGGGCCTCGAAATAGCGGAGCTGGCGAAGGGTGAGATTGCTCATAAGAACAACTTATCACTGCAATCAGAAAATCCAACTATTGCTAATCGCAAACTTCCGCTAGAACCACGCCCGGGAAACGGAGCAACGCCAAAACCGCCAAGCTGCGGCGGGCGTAGACTTCTCGACACAACAGTCAGAGTGGAGACAAGAATGGACAAGAAGGTCGCCGACACCACCAGCCAGTGCCCGTTCCACGGCGCACCCAAGCATGCAGCCCTTTCCGGCCGCTCCAACCGTGACTGGTGGCCGAACCAGCTCAACCTCAGGATCCTGCATCAGAATTCCGCCCTCTCCAACCCGATGGGCGAGGCCTTCGATTACGCCAAGGAGTTCAAGAAGCTGGATCTCGCGGCGCTGAAGAAGGACCTTTATGCGCTGATGACGGACTCGCAGGATTGGTGGCCGGCCGACTGGGGTCACTACGGGCCCTTCTTCATCCGCATGGCCTGGCACTCGGCTGGCACCTACCGCACGGGCGATGGCCGTGGTGGTGCGGGCTCTGGCACGCAGCGCTTCGCGCCGCTCAACTCCTGGCCCGATAACGCCAACCTCGACAAGGCCCGCCGCCTGCTCTGGCCGATCAAGCAGAAGTACGGCAACCAGATCTCCTGGGCCGATCTCATGATCCTGGCGGGCAATTGCGCGCTCGAATCCATGGGCTTCAAGACCTTCGGCTTCGGTGGCGGCCGCGCTGACGTGTGGGAGCCCGAGGAAGACATCTATTGGGGCAAGGAAGACAGCTGGCTGGGCGACAAGCGCTACACCGCTGATCGCGACCTCGAAAACCCGCTCGCCGCCGTGCAGATGGGCCTGATCTATGTGAACCCCGAAGGCCCGAACGGCAAGCCGGACCCCGCGGCCTCGGCCCGTGACATCCGCGAGACCTTCGCGCGCATGGCCATGAATGACGAGGAAACCGTGGCGCTGATCGCCGGCGGCCACACCTTCGGCAAGACCCATGGTGCTGGCCCCGCCACCAATGTGGGCCCCGAGCCCGAGGGTGCAACCATCGAGGCCCAGGGCCTCGGCTGGCTGTCGAAGTTTGGCAGCGGCAAGGGCGGCGACACCATCACCTCCGGCCTCGAAGGTGCATGGACCACGACGCCCACCAAGTGGAGCAACAACTACTTCGAGAACCTGTTCAACTACGACTGGGAACTGACCAAGAGCCCGGCCGGCGCCTGGCAGTGGACGCCGAAGAACGCGGACGCCAAGGGCACCGTGCCTGATGCGCATGATCCTTCGAAGCGCCACGCGCCGATGATGCTGACGACCGATATGGCGCTCCGCATCGACCCGGCTTACGAGAAGGTCTCGCGCCGCTTCCTCGCCCATCCGGAGCAGTTCGCGGACGCCTTCGCGCGCGCCTGGTTCAAGCTCACCCATCGCGACATGGGTCCGAAGGTGCGCTACCTCGGGCCTGAGGTTCCCGCTGAAGACCTGATCTGGCAGGACCCGCTTCCCGCGCGCAACTTCGATGTGATCGATGCGGCGGACATCAAGGCGCTGAAGACGAAGATCCTCGCCTCCGGCCTCTCGGTCTCGCACCTGGTCTCGACGGCCTGGGCTTCCGCCTCGACCTTCCGCGGTTCTGACAAGCGCGGTGGCGCCAATGGCGCGCGCATCCGCCTCGCTCCGCAGAAGGACTGGGACGTGAACCAGCCTGCCAAGCTGCAGACGGCGCTCGCGGCACTCGAGGGCATCCAGAAGGAGTTCAACGCGAGCCAGAAGGGCAAGAAGCACGTCTCGCTTGCCGATCTCATCGTGCTCGGCGGCGTTGCCGCTGTCGAGGCTGCGGCGAAGAAGGCCGGCCATGACGTGGAGGTTCCCTTCACGCCCGGCCGCACCGATGCGACGCAGGAGCAGACCGATGCCGAGTCCTTCTCGGTGCTCGAGCCCACGGCGGACGGCTTCCGCAACTACCTCAAGACCCGCTACTCGCTCTCGGCCGAGGAACTGCTCGTCGATAAGGCACAGCTCCTCAGCCTGACGGCGCCGGAAATGACGGCACTCGTCGGCGGCATGCGCGTGCTCAACGCCAACCACAACCACGCCCAGCACGGGGTGTTCACCAAGCGCCCCGAGGCGCTGACGAACGACTTCTTCGTCAACCTGCTCGACATGGGCACGGTGTGGACGGCGACGACGCCCGCCGAAGACGTGTTCGAAGGACGTGACCGCAAGACGGGCGCCGTGAAGTGGACGGCGACGCGCGTTGATCTGCTCTTCGGCTCCAACTCGCAGCTCCGCGCGCTGGCCGAAGTCTATGGCCAGGGCGATGGCGAGAAGGCCTTCGTGAAGGACTTCGTCGCGGCCTGGACCAAGGTGATGAACCTCGACCGCTTCGACATCGCCTGAGGCGAACGTCATCATGAAACGAAGAAGGGCGGCGCGAGCCGCCCTTTTTTCATGTCTCAGAAGTCGATGGTGAGAAGAGAGAAATCGTCCGGCAGCGGACCCGGGCCATTGAGGCCGCGCACCCAGTCCAATACATCACCGGGGTTTTCCGACTGGCTGAGCCTTTCGACGAAGGTGTCGAAGGAGAGCATCTCGCCCGGCGCGGTCTCGACCTCGAAGGTGCCGTCGCTCACCAGATGAAGGCGGTCTCCGGACTCGATCATGCATTGCCCGCCGCGGTAGGACATGTCCGGCATCATGCCGATGGCGATTCCCGGCGTGGCGAGCGTCAGCACCTGATCACCCTGCTTGCAGAGCACCGATGCGGGATGACCCGCACTCGCATAGCGCAGCGTACCGGAACTCCTCCGGTACACGCCATACCAGATGGTGAAATACATGTTGTTCTGCCTCTCCATCGGAAAGGCATCATTCAGGGCTGAGAGAACCGCACCAGGATCGCGGAAATCGGTGTTGGGAAGCGCCGCCGAGCGCAGCACATTGATGGCCGTGACCGACAGCAGCGCCGCGCCCACGCCATGGCCGCACACATCGAGAAGGTAGAATGCGATGTGGTCCGGGTCGATCTCGTGATAGCCGAAACTGTCGCCGCCCAGTTCGGTGGACGGCACCAGCAGCCATTGCGTGCGGGGACCCGCGCCTCGCGGTTCGGGGAGAATCGAGAAGATGTAGTTGGCCGCTTCGGTCAGTTCCTCGGACAGCCGGTCCTGGGTGCGCTGAAGGGCGAGATTGCTTTCGGCGAGCTGGTCTTCAACCGCCTCGCCGTGCTCGATCGTGGCCTGGTAAAGAAGGGTCAGGTCCTCGAACTCCGCCTTGAGGCGCTCGAGTTCTTCCTCCACCTCCGCCAGACGTGACTGCAGCGCCTGGCTCACGCTCAGCCGAGCGAGGCCCGCGCCGCGTCCACGCTGTCATGCAGGCCGAAGATCGAATCGAAGCCGCTGACGGAAAGCACTTCCTTCACATTGGCGCGTGCGCAGGCGATGGTGAGGCCGCCGCCCGCCGCCTTGGCCTTCTTCGCGGTCGTCAGGATCACGCGCAGTCCGGCGGACGAGATGTAGTCGAGGTCGGAGGCGTCGATCACCACCTTCTTCGGGCCCTTGTCGACAAGCGCACTGGCCGCGTCCTCGAAGGCCTTCGAGGTGCTGCTGTCGATACGGCGCGACGGCTTGAGAACGAGGTTGCCGCCGATCACTTCATGGTTGAGGTCAGTCACTTTGTTTATCTCCCAGCTCTCGCGGCTTGTTAGGCCGCCTTCAGTTTCATTTCCACGTTCACACGGTTGAACCCGCCATCACGTCTATAACAGAGGCGGTCCATCGCGGACTTGACCAGGGCGATCCCCAGTCCCCCGATCTTGCGGTGCTCGATATCGCCCGAGGGCGCCTCGAGCTCCGCCCCGAAGGGGTCGAATGGCGGGCCATCATCGACGAGTTCGGCGCTCAGCACATCATCCTGATGTTCGATGGCAAGCAGGATCGTACCGCTGTCCCTGCCCGCAAATCCATGCGAAATAATATTTGTGATCAGCTCGTCCAGCGCCAGTGCGAACCGCAGCGACTGGGCGGGTGCGATGCCCTGCCGCTGGCCGAATTCCTCCAGGCTGTCGATGACGCGGCCAACCTCCTGAACGTCGTTCACCAGCGACATGTCGAGACGGCCTTTCAACCTGAACTCCTTGGCAAGGACCTCTCCCAAGCGGTTACGCAACTCCGCATGGATGGTCAAGTCCGCTGAGTTGGGTGATAAGTCAAGTTTGCCAAATTGAGATACCGCTTCGCCGGAAGACTTGTTATGCTTGGCAAGTGGCGGCCTGTGCCGCGATGACAGATTGGGGGATGAGCATGTTGACGGTTCCCGAGGAGTTCCTGCTTCTCACGCTGAAGGATGAGGATGGCGGCTTCGTCGACATTCCGCTCGAATATCAACGCGCGGGCTTTCTTGGCGCGGCCATCATGGAGCTGGGCCTGCAGGGCCGCCTCGACAGCGATCTCAGTCGCGTCTGGGTTGTCGACAAGACCCCAACCGGCGATGCATCGCTCGATCCGGTGCTGGCGAAGCTTTCCGCCCCCGAATTCGACAGCCATGCGGATAACCTGATCAATCAGCTGATCGAACTCGGCGATCCCGTGCGTTCAGCCGCACTCGCGCGCCTTTGCGACAAGAAGATCCTGGTCGAGACGGAAGGCCGCCTGCTGTGGTTCCTCAAGACCCGCCGCTATCCCGTGATGGACGGCAAGGAAATCCGCGAGGTGAAGCTCAGGCTGCTCGAGGTGCTGCTGCGCGACGGGCTGCCCGACCCGCGCGACGTCTGCCTCATGTCGCTGGCCGAAACCTGCGGCATCATCCGCCAGATCGTGCCGGCATCCGAACTCAAGGTTGCGCGCGAGAAGATCGCCAAGCTCTCCAAGATGGAGCTGATCGGCCAGAACGTGAACCACTACATCGAGCTGTTCGAGCGCGCCATGGCCATGGCGACGCCCGCGCATATGTAAGGACGCCTCAGCGCTCGACCTTGTTGAGATCGGCCTGCATGTCCCTCGTCCTTTCCATTGTCAGGAAGTCGAGGGTCATCGGCAGGCCGAGCTCGATTGAGGGCGCATGCTGGATGCCGACGGTGACGCCGTTGGGCGCTGCCGCAAGCAGGTGCCCGCCCTTGGTGCGGTCCGCGGTGATGAAGTGCAGGTGCAGGCCTGGCAGGTGCACGCCGCTCAGAAACGTAGGCGTGTAGAATCCGACGATTGTGCCAGACACGTTCCGGTATTCGAAGACAGTCTGCAGCTTGGCGATCTCGGCCAGCGGCAGATAGTTGCTCTGCTTCGGCACCGAACGGGCGCGGACATAGTCGAAGTGTCCATCGATGCGGATCGCATACATCAGGTTCGACGAGGGAATGAGATCGAGAATCGCGTGTTCGAAGGCCGCCTCGGCGACAGGACTGTCGAACCGCTCTTGGGTGTCGCCCTCGTAATGGGTGGCGAGCGCGAAGGGCGTCATCACGTCATCGGCAATGATTTCAGCATCGCCCTGGGGCCTCAGGCAGAAGACCTGGCCATCAAGCAGCACCATTTCGCCGTCGAGATCGTTGAACGTGCCGATCCCGAGATTGCCTTTCTGCCGGATCAACCCGATCGGCGTATCCGCGCGGTAGATGCCCTCCACCAGCGCGGCCAGCGGCGCTGAAATGAAGACGGGAGGACGGGACTTCTTCGCCTGGGGGACTGCCATCGTTTCTCCTGCACCATGCTGAGGGTAAGTGGACACCTGGGCGCAAACTCCGTCGACATGCAGAAATTCGCAAGCTTAATTTGCTTGTCCCGGAATATGCCTGTAGCTACCATCGTATCGGGCGGCAGAAACTTACTTCCTAAATTGACAGCACACGCCTTCGTTGAGCGCGCGGCCGCGGCCCGCCGTTCGCGTCAGGGGAGGCGGCGGGACAAAGCATGAGCGGGACGGACCAGCTTCTCGAAGTATCCATGGGAATCGAGGATTTCTCGTCGGAGTGGCTGCACTGCGACCGTATCTCATCCTATGTCGCCCGCATGGTGAGCCACAACCGCGCCGACTCCCTGCTCTATGCCAACTTGCTCAGTTCGGCGCTGAACGAATTGCTCGAGACCGTCTTCGCGAACCACGGGCCGCGGGGCGAGTTCAATTGCCGGGTGCGGCGGTCAGGCCCAACGGATGTCATCGAACTGACGCTACCCTGCGATGATACCACGCTCCGCTTCTACACGGATGCGGCGGGCGTGCTTCAGCGCGGCGACGTCGCCGAGATCTATCAGTCCGCCCTGTTCCATCCCGGCGCGCAGGATCCGCGGCTGGGGCTGCTTGAGGTGGCTGTCGACTACCAGGCCAGGATCAGCGTCGCCCCCATGGGCGACAGGCTCAAGCTGTCTGCTGAAATGACGATCGAGGGTTCGCACTGATGCGGCAGGCCGGCAAGTCCACCTTCGAGGTGGCGTTCAACGAGAACAACCAGGAATTCGTCATCGCCGGAAAGCTCCGCCCGCAGAGCAGTGCCGAGATCGAGCTGATCGCGGGCGCGATGGCTGCCGCGCTGGAGAAGGTGCAGGGAACGCTCTATCTCAACGTCAAGCGCCTCGCGCGGCTCAACAACACGGCCTTCCGCGCCATCGCCAACCTGATCGCGGAGGTCTGCGAAAGGCGCAAGGACCTCAGGATCGAGATCGTGACGTCGAGCGTCATGGGATGGTCGACGCGCAAGTTCCAGCCGCTGGCGAAGCGCTTTCCCAACATCACCGTCACTGAATACGACAAGGACTTCTATCCGGGGCAGTCCTTCCTGGAGGATGGCGGCTTCATTCCCATCCTGCGCAACCAGACGCGCATCACCTGGCGGCATGAGCGCAACCTGCTGCCGCGCCACGGGCTGAAGCCCGGCATGGAGATGGCGGATATCTGCTGCGGCATCGGCGATTTCGCGGTGCTTGCCATGAAGGAGTTCAAGCCCTCGCGCATCCTGGCCCTCGATCACTCTCGGCCGAGCCTCGAATATGCGCGCAAGGTGGCGGCGGATTTCGGCATCTCCGGAATCGAATATGTCTATGGCGACGCGTCCGAGATGGTGATCGAGGACAGCAGCTTCGACTTCGTCACCTGCCGCCACTCGCTGCAGATCTTCGACAGGCCGGAGCTGATCCTGAAAGAGCTGTTCCGCATCTGCAAGCCGGGCGGGCGCGTCTACATCACCAACGAGAAGAACTCCCACTGCCTCGGCGAGCCCAGGGGCGAGAGCATCCAGTGGACTTACACCGAGGTCGCCAAGCTCTTCGCCGACTTCAAGATGGACGTCGAATTCGGCCCCAAGAGCCGCCGCTACCTCCTCGATGCGGGCTTCGAGGACGTCAAGGTCGACAGCTTCATGGTCACCAATCTCGATGGTGACCCGCAGGAGTTCGCCGACATGATCCAGGCCTGGGAGAATGTCTATGCCGGGCAGATGGCGAAGGACCGCGGCGACAGCCCCGAGTTCATCCAGCGCTTCCGCCAGGGCTTCCAGGACCACATCTACGCCGCCCTTCATCCAAAGGGCTACGCGGGCTGGCCCATCTGGGCCGCATCGGCACGGAAACCCGGATGAGCGCGTCAGCGGACCAGGTCATCAAGGGCAGCGGGCTTTCAAGCTTCCGCACCAAGTTCATCGCCCTGATGTGTGGCGCCGTTCTGCTGTCGCTGCTGCTGGGTGGCGCAGTCGCATTGTGGAACGTGCAGCGCCTGTCGCGCGATGCATCCGCCGAGATCGAGAGCGGCCTGACCAAGGCGAGCGAACAGTATCTCACGCGCTACATCGACATGACGGCGCAGCGCGCCGACCTGATGTTCGCGCGCACCTTCGACCAGGTGAATGCGCTGGCGCAATTCGGCCAGAGCCTCATCGACCAGCCGGAACTGGGCAGAAGCCTCGGCACGCTGCTCGAGAGCTATCCCGGCTTTCAGGACCAGATGACGTTCAACAGCGAGAAGAACTGGCTGCAGAACGCGCCCGGCGAAACCTCCGTCATCAGCGTGTGGGGCTATCTGCTGGACGGACCCGGACGGATGCGGCCTGACGTTCAGGAGGCAGTGCGCAACTCGGGCATCTTCGATCTCGTCGTGCCGCCCTTCATGAAATCCGGCCAGAGCAAGCTGCAGATGTATTATGTGGGGCCGAAGGACCGCCCCATCATGCGCACCATTCCCTATTCGGAGCAGGCGCAGACCTTCGACAAGCTCTATGGCGGGCACAATGAGCAGAACTGGTGGGACTTCTTCTTCCCCGGCGCCTATGAAGCCTGGCAGCAGTGGGCGAAGGATCCTTCCGCACGGCCCGTAGAGTCAAACATCACCGTGCTTGCGCCCTATGTCGATGCCATCACGGGCAAGCTGATCATCAGCTATTTCCACCCGCTCTTTACGAAAGACAGGACCGACGTCGCCGGCATGGTGGGTGTGGATATCACGCTCGAGCAGTTCACCTCGCTCGTGGAGGACGTGAAGATCGCCGAGACGGGCTTTGCTTTCCTGTCCCAGCAGAACGGCAATGTACTGACCGTCAACGAGGCGGGCGAAGCGCTGCTCGGCATCAAGCCCGAGAACGCGACTGGCGCTGGCGTCACCGGCCTTGAACGCTCGCTCGCCAAGAGCCGCTTCGCCGACATCTCCAATCTGAAGATGCCTGAACCCGGCACCACCAGCATTGCGCATGTGACGGTCGAGCGCGACGGCAAGCCAGAGGGCCTGCTCGTGGCGCTGCATCCGCTGGAGCCGATGAACCTCTGGCAGCCCAATGCGGGCATCGCCGCGGAGCGCCTGATGCTCGGCTTCGTGGTGCCGGACAAGGAAATCTACGCCTCGCTCTATGCCGCGCAGGCGCAGATCGATTCCGCGACGAGCCGCATCGTCAAGGGTATCCTCGCATCGGTGCTGGCCTTCCTCGTACTGGTGCTCGCCGTTTCGGTTGCGGTGTCGCGCCGCTTCACGGCGGGGCTCGTCGCCCTCGCTGACGCGGCAGGGCGGCTGACGCGGGCCGACTACAACATCCAGGTGCCGGTCAAGGGGCGTGACGAGGTGGCGCTGGTGGGTGCGGCCTTCAACTCCATGGCGCGCGAGATCCGGGAATACACCGGAACGCTCGAGCAGCGCGTGGCGGACCGCACGCGCGAACTTGCATCGGCAACCCAGGAAATCCAGCAGCTTTACGAAAAGCTGAAGGATGAGAACCTGCGCATGGGTGCCGAACTCGATGTCGCCCGGCGCATCCAGATGATGGTGCTGCCA
>Ga0315902_10013728_pt1 | contig 10461 bp, 8 predicted proteins | sample LakEriMetagenome_9_FD_203523 | JGI IMG/M metagenome (GOLD analysis project Ga0315902, IMG submission 203523) | Freshwater fungal communities from buoy surface, Lake Erie, Ohio, United States - Buoy 12 MA117 | ecosystem: Environmental > Aquatic > Freshwater > Lake > Lake biofilm | place: USA...
CAAGAACGGCCGGAAAATCGCACTCGTGGGTGATCCCTACGAGATGCTCCGACGCGCCGAGGGCGGCCACGATCTCCGAGGCCGCCGGGAGCAGGGAAATGACACGCATGGGCCGTCGTCCTCCGCCTACTTCGCGGTGAATACCTCACGGCCGCCGATGAACGTATGCAGGACGCGCGTCCGCATCACCAGTTCGGCCGGGATGCGCATGATGTCCTGATCAAGGACGACGAAATCGGCGTACTTGCCCGGGGTGATCGAGCCCATCTCCTTCTCCTGAAACCCGGCATACGCCGGCCAGATGGTCATGCTGCGGAGAGCGTCTTCGCGCGTCATCCGCTGTTCGGGATACCATCCGCCGGCGGGATAATCCCGCGCGTCCTGTCGCGCGATCGCCGCATGGAATGAGATCAACGGGTTGATATCCTCAACCGGGAAATCGGAGCCGTTGGGAATCACGACCCCCGTCTGCAGCAGCGACTGCCACGCATACGCCCCGTGCAAGCGCGTGGGGCCAAGCCGCTTGCCAACCCAGTACATGTCACTGGTCTGATGGCTCGCCTGCATGGAGGGGATGACACCGAGCTGCGCGAAGCGCGGGATGTCATCGTAATGCAGGATCTGTGCGTGCTCCACGCGGAAGCGATGATCCGCAGTCGGGCGCGCTGCCAGCGCCTTCTCATAGGCGTCGAGCACCACGCGATTCCCGCGATCACCGATGGCGTGCGTATTGATCTGGAACCCAGCGCCAAGGCCGCGTTCGGCCACCTCGAGGATGTGGGCCGGCGCGCTCAACAACAGGCCGGTGTTGTTGGGATCGTCGCTGTAGGGCTCGAGGAGTGCCGCGCCGCGTGAACCCATCGCGCCGTCGGCATACAGCTTCACGGCGCGCACCCACAGCTGCCCATCGTGCAGCGCCGCACGTGGTCCCATCGCGAAGAAGTGATCGAGCGCAGCCTTGTCATCGCCGATCATCACGTACAAGCGCAGACGCAGTTCATCGCGTTGCGCCATCTCTTCGAACAGCTCGATGTTCGCCCGGGTGGCACCGGCATCGTGCATGCCGACCAGTCCCACGCCATGCATGGCCGCAACGGCGTCCTTCAACGCCCCCCGCAATTCCTCCCGGCTCGGCGCGGGAACCTTGGCCCCGACGATTCCCTGCGCGCGATCGATGAGGACCCCGGTCGGATTGCCCTGCGCGTCGCGGAGAATCTTGCCACCGGAGGGATCTTTCGTCGTCGCGGTCAGCTCGGCGAGTCGCATGGCGGCCGTATTGGCGAATCCGGCATGGCCATCGACGCGCGTCAGCAGCACGGGATGATCAGGCAGTGCCGCCGACAGCTTGTCGTGGGTCGGGAATCGCGTGTCGCCCCAGGCGTTCTGATCCCATCCCCGACCGGTAATCCACGTGCCCTTGGGGAGAGTCTTCGCTTTGGCCACCACCCGAGCGATCACTTCGTCGAGACTGCGCGTCCCCACGAGATCCACGGCGCGCAGCTTTTCGGCCAACCCCACGAAGTGGGCGTGACCGTCGACCATCCCCGGAATGATCGTGCGACCGCCCGCATCGATCACGCGGGTGTTCGGACCACGTAGCACGGCGGTTTCACGCGTGGAGCCGGTGAAGACGATGCGCCCCTTGCTGACGGCGAAGGCCTCCACGAGGGGGCGGGCATCATCGACCGTATACACCCGCGCGTTGGTAACGATGAGGTCGGCGGGCACGGCCGACGTCGGGCGCGGTGCTTGGGCGCTGATTGCACCCGGCAGGATCAGGGCGACGCCAAGATAGTGGCGTACACGAGAGAACAGGCGCATGCGGCTCGCGTGATGAAGGGGCACGGAGGGGAAACGAACCCCTCAAACGTAGCGCGCCGCGGATGCTCTGGTGAGAGCATCCGCGGCGCGGGTCCTACGGAGCCGAGTGGCTTACTTGGCTGGCGGCAGCATGACCGCGTCGACGACGTGGATCACGCCGTTCTTGGTCACGATGTCGGCCTTCGCGACATGCGCGTTGGCGATCATGAGCGTAGCGCCCATCTTCATGATCTTGGCATCGGCACCCTGCACGGTCTTCGCGGCCTTGCCATCGAGCTTCATGGCATCGGCAGCCATCACCTTGCCGGCGACGACGTGGTACAGCAGCACGCTCTTGAGCGCGGCCTTGTCCTTGGCGAGCGCTTCGAGGGTCGCGGCCGGCACCTTGGCGAACGCTTCGTCCGTCGGCGCGAACACGGTGAACGGACCCGGGCCCTTCAGCGTCTCAACGAGACCGGCATCGCCGAGGAGCTTGGCGAGCGTCTTGAAGGAGCCGGCGGCAACCGCCGTCTCCACGATGTCCTTGTCCTGCGCCTGCACCACGGACGGCGCGGCCACGGCCAACATCGCAGCGGCGGCAATGATCGACAACTTACGCATCTCGAAACTCCACATGAGGGATTCGTATCGGTTGGTCGTGCACATTCATACGTCACGACAACGGTAGAACACCCCGTGATGCGCGTTCGTTCCGACGCATTTCGGTAGCATCATGGATGAACGGATTGGATTCTCGGTCCTAAGACCCGAGTCCAAACGCGGATTTACCGAAACAGCGCGGTCATCACCAGCGATTCGACGATGCCGAGGGCGAACCACGCCACCAGAACGGACAGATCGAACATGCCGAGTGGGGGAATCACCTGACGTAACGGCGTCAGGAACCAGTCGGTGAGACGGTAGGCCCACCGCCATCCACGCGAATAGGGGCCGCCGCCAACCCAGCTGGCGATCACGCGGGCGAAGAGCGCGATGCGCAGCACCGAAAAGGTCCACCGGAGCAGAACGGCGGCCATGGACGTGCCGCTGCTGCTGGCGAGGGCGACGAGCACGATCTGGTCGCGCAGGAACTGCAGCGCGGTGATCAGCACGAGTCCACCGATCACGACCAGTGCGAGCGCCCACCATGGTGCGGCGTACGGCGTGCCCCCGGCGCGCAACAGGCGCCGCTCCATGGGGGTGATCAGCCAGGGATCGATCGCCGTCCGGATGAACCGGGCAATCGGTGAGAACGGGGAGAGTCGTCGGGTGCGTACCGCCCAGGAGCCGGCGGCGGCGGCTAGGGCGACCACGCCGCTCGCGAACACCAGCGGGCGGACAACCATCAGCAGCAGGTCGAATACGACAACGATCGAATCGATCATACTGAAATATACTCGCGTGCCGTCGGGGTTCGGGTCCGACGGGACACGATCATCCCTGTGATCAGCAGCGCACACATGGTCAGTCCATCCGTCAGCGACGGTAGGGGAAGTCGCACCATCCACGCCGGTAGAACGCATGCTGCAGCGAGAGCCAGCATGGCAATCCCCGCCGCCGCGCGCGGGTGCGCGGTCCGTGCATTCCACCACCCGATCGGCAGGACTAGCGTCATCAACCAAAAAAGGTGAATGACTGGCGCCATCGGATGCGTGGGGCCAATCAGGCTCTGGAGCATGCTCCATCCCAGGGTCGGCGAGAGAGAAAGCGACCGGATCACGCTCGGGGTCTCACTCTTCGCCCAGAGCCGAAGATGACCGGGCGTGGCGACGGCGTTGATCTGCATCGGCTGGGCATCGATGGTTGCGCGGTCATGCAATACCTGTGGTAGGCGCACGTACGGCATATACAGCCCCCAGTCCGATCCGCGACGTTCGATGTGTAGTTCGAGGTGGTCGCCACGCTGCGAGAGGGCCACATCGGGCAAGGTGTCGTCCGCCGCATGCACGAAGACCATCGCACGGGTGTAGGACGCGGCGTCGCGCCCTCGAAGCGTCGCGCTAATCAACAGGGAGTCGGGAACGGGACTGCTCTCAACGACGACCGGACCATCGCCATGATGCGGCATATACCGGCCGTTGAGGACGACTTCCGTCAACCGACCTCCATACCACCCGTACCCCGGCGCATAAGAAAATCGACTCGGCCGAAGGGGCGTGGCGTCGGCACGGGACGGGCGCCGCGGGGTCAGAGCGAACGTCGTGAGCGAGAGGGTCAGCACGGACACCGCGATCGCCCCAGCACTCAACCAGCGGGCCTGCTGCGGCGTCGGGCACAACAGGGAACGCCCGTGTTGCCACAACAGGACCCCAAATATCGCGCCAATCGTATTCGTTACAAGGTCGCTGACCGAGGGCGAGCGCGAAGGCGGAATGCCAAGCGACTGCATGGTTTCCACGAAAAACGACAACGCGAATGCCACCAGAATGACCCTCCGTACGCGCCACGCGCGCGAGCGGAGTGACATGCCGAGTGGCAAGAAGAGCACAACGTTGCTCACGGCGTCCATCACCCATGCGCCGCCGCACGCCAGGCACCATGCCGCCGGAATGCGCATGGGGGCGAGGCCAAGCCAGGGGGAGAGGGTGGCGAGGAGAATCAGCATGACACTCGCCAGCACGCCTATCGGCATGCTCAACAACACATCGACCCGTGCGAGCCGTCCATCCGGGGTATTGCTCCGGTGGTCCGATTTCACGAGGCGGTATACCGCGGCGCGTCGCCACGTCGCAGCCAACCCCGGGCCATTCCATGCAGCCGTGCGGGAAAGGTGAGCGCCATGAGCGCCGTTGACGCGAGGAGTGGCATCCGTCGACGGAATTGGCGCTGCCGCGCCAGCACGAAGAGCGCTGGCGTCAGTAGGAAACCAACAAGCAGTAGACTGATCGACTGCCATGGGGCGACCGCCATGCGTGCGGCGGCCGCGGCGATACACAGGGTGAGCACGATCCCGTGAAGTAGCGTCGCGTAGATCATCGGGGCGCGCTGCATGCGCCCGTGTGCATCAAACACGCCCTCGTTGTGCCAGACGATACGGAGCCAGAAGTCACGGAGCCTCTGTGGATTGCCAAGATGCAGCACGGCGAGACGCTCGCTTTGGAACAGGTTCCCACCCCACGCCACGAGGCGCTGGCAGATGTCGACATCCTCACTGCTGGTCCGGGTCGCATCAAACCCGCCGATGGCTTCGAACGCCTCCCGCCGTATCGCGAAGCACGCCGAGTTGATGTAGTGCCGCGGGCCGTCACCGCCGGGGCGATGCAGGGCGTCCCACGCGCGCTCCGTCCAATGCCCATCCTTCGGGGCGTACACTTCACATCCGACGGCGTCGGCGCCGCTCTCCGCAAAGACGTCGACGCAACTCCGGAGAAAATCGGGAGGCACAAGACAGTCCGCGTCAAGAAACACCACGGCGTCGGGTGCCGCGGCGTCCAATGCCAACGCAGCGCGTGCGCCGTCGTTCCGCACCCCTCCGACACATGCCGCCATGCTGTATGTCACGCGCACGGTCGGCATATGCTCCCTCGCCACACGTACCGTTTCGTCGTGCGATCCGTTGTCCGCCACGACGACGTCGACCGTGTGCCCCGCCTGTGTGGCGTCGTGAATGGCCGCCGTCAACGCTGACAGGCAGCGCGTGAGGAGCGCGGCCCGGTTCCTTACGGGAATGACAACGGCGAGTCGCACGTGGGGAAGGCGGTGATGCTAGCGGAGCACGGCCTTGGCAATCGTCTGCAGCTGCATGTTGCTGGTACCCTCATAGATCGTGCCGATCTTCGCGTCCCGGTAGAACTTCTCTACGGGATACTCGCGGGTGTACCCGTAGCCACCGAAGAGCTCGACACAGAGGGATGTCACGCGTTCGCACATCTGCGATGCGTAGAGCTTGGCCATCGCGCCTTCGCGCGCGATGTCGTGTCCAGCGTCCTTGAGCCGCGCGGCATTGTACACCATCAGGCGCGCCGCCTCGAGTTCCGTCGCGGCCTGTGCCACCTGGAACTGGATCCCCTGGAAATCGGCGAGCGCTTTGCCGAACTGCTTGCGCTCCTTCAGGTATCCGATCGCGGCCGAGAGCGCGCCCTGCGCGACACCGATCATCTGTGCGCCGATGCCGATCCGCCCCTCATTCAGTGTCTCGATGGCGATTTTGTAGCCGCTGCCGACGTCGCCCAGCACGTTCGCGTCGGTGACGAAGACGTTTTCGAAATGCAGTGCCGTGGTGCTGGAGGCGCGAATACCGAGCTTATCCTCCTTGCGACCTACGGTGAATCCCTCGGCGCCACGCTCCACGATAAAGGCCGTGATGCCCTTGTAGCCGGCATCCGGCTTCGCGTTGGCGAAGACGACGAACACATTGGCTTCGCCGCCATTGGTGATCCAGGCCTTCGATCCGTTGAGCAGCCAGCCGCCCTCCGTACGGTCGGCCCGGGTGCTCAACCCGAAAGCATCGGACCCCGAACCCGGCTCCGACAGGGCGTAGGCGCCTACGGTATCGGCCGTCATGCGCGGCAGGATCCGGGCGCGCTGCTCATCCGAGCCGTATCGGTGGAGCGGATAGTTCACCAGCGTATTCTGTACATCGACCTGAATCGCGGCCGATGCGTCCACCTTGCTCAGCTCCTCGACGGCCAGCGTCACCATCATCAGCGACCCGCCGGCTCCGCCATACATGTCCGGCAATTCGATGCCCATGAGCCCCAGTTCGAAGAACTTGGCCGTGAGGGCCGGATCCACCTTGCCGGCCTCCTCCATGGCGCGCACGCGCGGCAAGACGTCCGTTTGGGCCAGTTCGGCAACGGCGGCGCGGAACAGTTCTTCCTCCTCGGAGAGGAGCGTCAGGGGCGGGCGGACGGAGAGATCGGCCAGATCAGTCATCGGTGGTTCCGGGAGATAGGGGAGACGCGGGAATAAAGGCGGCGCGCACGACGATTGCAAAGGCGGCGGGGCGCTCGAGGGCGGGTTATCATCTGGAAAGCGGTCTCCGTGCCGCGGATACCGCACCGCGGATACCGCACCGCGGTCACCGCCGCCGTGATCACCACCCCTGTGGCCCAGTCCCGGCTTGGTCACGGCCCGTCCCAATTCGAACTCGGAGCCCCTCTGTCCCCTTGTGCTGACGCCGCTGCGCTGATGTGCCCGGAGCCTCGTTGATGGCGCTCTGGATCGCGGCCCTGTCCGGGGGGATGCTCGCGGCCGTCTGGCTGGGGTATCCCCTGGTGATGTGGGTGCGGGCGCGCGTCCGGCCACGGCCGCTGGTCCCGCATCCGGCCGATGGGGCGAGACGTACGGTCACGGTCGTCTTGGCGACCCGTGATCGCCTGGACACCATCGTCGCCCGTGTCACGAATCTCTTGGCGTCCCGGCATCCCGCGGCGCTGCTCAATGTCATCGTCGCCTGGGACGGGGATGCCGAAGGGGTGACGGCCGTACAGGCTGCTTTGCACGAGGGACTGGCCGTCACGCAACGTCCCCACGTACAGATTGTCCCAGCCGACGCCCCCGGCGGTAAGGCCTGTGCCCTCAATGCCGGGGTACGCGCCGCGCGCGGCGATCGGCTGGTCTTTGCGGATACGGCACAGCGATTCGATGACGCGACCATTCCCGCGCTGGTAGCCGCACTGGAAGATCCGCGCTTTGGCGCCGTATCTGGGGTATTGCAGCTGCCCGATGACGCCTCGCCATTGCGCGTGTACTGGGCGCTCGAGCGGTTCCTGCGTCGGCAGGAAGCCATCGTGCATGCGAGCATTGGGGTCACGGGGGCCATCTACGCGATGCCTCGGGCGCTGTGGACGCCGCTCCCTCCCGGGACGTTGCTCGACGATGTGTGGGTCCCCATGCAGCTCGTGATGCGTGGACAGCGGGTGGGGGTGGCCACGGACGCACAGGCGTGGGACGTCCGCCAATTCGGTGCGAAAGACGAAGTCACGCGAAAGACCCGCACTCAGGCGGGTGTCCTGCAGCTCCTCGCGCTCATTCCAGGGCTGTTGTCGCCGCGAAATCCGGTGCGCTGGTCGTTTGTGTGGCACAAGCTCGCACGCTTGCTCTCACCCGTTCTAGTGCTCACGATGGCCCTCGCGCTTGTTGTCGCGCTCGGGACATCACTGGTGCACGCCGGCATATCATGGCGCGTCGCCGCCGCACTCGGACTCGGCATGGCGACGCTGCTCTTTCCGATACGCCGACGACTGCGCTCGGTGGGTACCTACTTCATTGCCATGCAATGGGCGCTTGTCCGTGCCGTGCTGATGGCGTGGTCCGGTCGTTGGAGCGTGTGGCACCCAACGCGCGATTGATTCGAGGCACGTGGCGCCATGATGTCATTTCATCGTGGCCCGGCCCTGACCACGTGCTGCGTCAGGCCAGATCGCTGATCCGATAATGCGCGCTCCAGAGGTGCAGCATCAGCACGCCAAAGCAGGCGTCCCCCACGCGATCGTCTCCCGCATCCAGCGTTCGGTAGAGAGCATCGCGTGCGCGTACATCAATCGCGTCGTGCAACACCGGAGGCAGTGGCACGTCACGTAGCGGGCGCCATGCTCCCCGCATTGAGGCGGCGACCGGCATCGCAAACCCCTGTTTGCGGGTCAAGTCGAGCGAGGGAGGTAACCAGCGTTTCGCAAGGTCGCGCAACAGAACCTTACGGGCGTCCGGCGTTGCCTTGAGGGCGTCGGGTACGTCGCGAAAGGCGAATTGCACGACGGGGACATCGAGCAGTGGTGCTCGAACCTCCAGTGACGCCAGCATGCTGGCCCGATCCACCTTCACCAGCACGTCGTCCACCATATAGGTGGAAAAATCGAGGGCCGTGGCGCGCGCCACGACGCTGCCGCGAGCTGGCGATGCGCGACGAATCTGTTCGGGGGTTTGCAATGCCGAGTCGTGCAGACGACGAAGCGCTGGGCTGAGCGCGCGACGCTCTCGCGCTCGCATCAGGCGCCCCGCGGCCGCCATGCCGTGTCCGACATCGCCAGCGAGTGCTTCAAGGAGCCCATGCCCACGTGCCGTGCGGGGCCACACGGTGGCGGCGGTGCGCAACAGCGGCGTCCGGATGGCGTCCGGTAGCCGATGTCTCCATCGCTCTTGTTGCAGCAGCGCCGGATATCGCAGATAGCCGCCAAATAATTCGTCGCCCCCATCGCCCCCAATGGCTACGGTGGCATGCGCGCGAATGGCCCGACTCACCAGATGCGTTGGTACCATCGAGGAATCCGCGATCGGATCGTCGAATTGGATGGCCAGCGCCGCCAGCACATCGGCATCGGCCGAGTCGGCGACCAGTTCCGTGTGCATCGTTCCGAAGTGGGTCGCGACCTGGCGCGCGAACGGTCCTTCATCGAGACGTGGCGCCTCGGGAAAGCGCACCGTGTAGGTGCGGAGCGACTGGTGACTCTCCGCCGCCGCTAGTGCGGTGATCAGACTGGAATCCACACCGCCGCTCAATAGGACACCCACCGGCACATCCGCGACGAGCTGCCGTCGGACCGCCGCGCGCAGCATCGACTCCAGCTGCTCGACGAGCGCGTCTCGCGTCATCGCGGCCGACGGGTCGATCGGATCCGGGATCTGCCAATAGCGCGTTGTCTCAATGGCAGACCCATCGAGGGGGACCGATAGATATGTCCCGGGCAGAACCCGTTGCACATCGGCCAACATCGTCTGCGCCCCCGTCACGAACCCATACGCGAGGAACTCATTGAGTCCCGCGATGGACAGCCGACGGGGGCAGCTGGGATCCTCCAGGAGCGCTTTGATTTCACTCGCGAACTGGAGCTGATTAGCATCGCGCCGTACGAACAGCGGCTTCTCCCCGGCTCGGTCTCGCGCGAGTATGACTCGATGGGCACTGGCGTCAAAGAGTGCGAACGCGAACATCCCTTCCAGACGGGTCAAGGCACCCGTTCCCCATTCACGCCACGCCGCCAGAATCACTTCGGTATCAGACTGCGACTGCCAGCGATGACCACGCGACGACAGCTCAGCACGCAACTCGCGGAAGTTGTAGATCTCGCCGTTGAAGGTGATCACATTGCCGGTAATCGGATCGACCATCGGCTGGTGGCCCGCCGGCGACAGATCGATGATGGCCAGACGCCGATGCCCGAAGCCGACGCGTGCATCCTCCGAACACCAGAGCCCCTGCGAGTCCGGTCCCCGGTGCGCCAGAATATCACGCTGCCGTTCAAGCAGGGACCGATCGACCGTGCCCCGAAATCGGATGGTCCCGACAATGCCGCACATGGGTCGTGGGGGCTACGCGACCAACCCGTCGAACACCTGCAAGGCCAAGTCGATCTTGCCGAACGGTGCACTTACCTGCACTCCTTGGACGGCACCACGCACGTGTGCGAGCGCCTCACGCGCGATGGTGATCCCCTCGGCGACTGCGTGCTCCTTGCTCTTTTCGTTCGCTCGGCGCATCCGCTCGAGAATCTCCGGCGGCACTGTGACCCCGGGCACCTCGTTGGCAAGGAATTCCGCGTTGCGCGCCGAGACGAGCGGCCAGATCCCGGCAATAACGGGGATCGATAGGTCGCGTGTCTGCTCGAGGAAGGTGTCCAGCTGTCGGGGATCGAACACGGGCTGGGTAATGGCATATTCCGCGCCGGCCTCCACCTTCCAATGGAAGCGACGCAGCTCATGCGCGGGATCGATCGAGGCGGG
>Ga0315902_10013731_pt1 | contig 10461 bp, 7 predicted proteins | sample LakEriMetagenome_9_FD_203523 | JGI IMG/M metagenome (GOLD analysis project Ga0315902, IMG submission 203523) | Freshwater fungal communities from buoy surface, Lake Erie, Ohio, United States - Buoy 12 MA117 | ecosystem: Environmental > Aquatic > Freshwater > Lake > Lake biofilm | place: USA...
TGCCGAGGCCGCGCGCGCCTTGGTGCAGGGTGGTAGCGACATCCTGCTGATCGAAACGGTCTTCGACACGCTCAACGCCAAGGCCGCGCTGTTTGCGGTGCGTCAAGTGCAGGAAGAACTCGGTACCACATTGCCCGTGATGGTGTCGGGCACCATTACCGACGCCTCGGGGCGCACCCTGTCGGGCCAGACCACCGAGGCGTTCTGGAACTCCGTTCGGCACGGTGAGCTCTTCGCCATTGGCCTCAACTGTGCGCTCGGCGCGAGCGACATGCGGCCCTACGTCGCTGAGCTCGCGACGCTCGCCGATTGTGCGGTCTGCGCGTATCCCAACGCCGGTCTGCCGAATGCCTTTGGCGAATATGACGAAACGCCTGCGCAGACCGCGGCGATTCTCGGTGAGTTCGCGCGCGCTGGCCTGTTGAACATTGTCGGCGGTTGCTGCGGCACCACGCCCGATCACATCCGATTGATCGCCGAGGCCGTGCGCGGGCTGCCGCCGCGCAAGCCTGCCACCCCTGAGGTGAAGTGCCGTCTGTCCGGGCTCGAACCGCTCGGCATCGGCCCCGATTCCCTGTTCGTCAACGTGGGCGAGCGGACCAACGTCACCGGGTCCGCCAAGTTCCGCAAGCTTATCGAGGCCGGAGACTACGCGGCAGCGGTCGACATCGCGCGCCAGCAGGTGGCAGCCGGTGCCCAGGTGATCGACGTCAACATGGACGAGGGCATGCTTGATTCGGAAGCCGCCATGGTGCGTTTCCTGAACCTCGTGGCCTCGGAGCCCGACATCGCGCGCGTGCCCGTGATGATCGACTCGTCAAAGTGGACCGTGATCGAGGCCGGGCTCAAATGCGTGCAGGGCAAGGCGATCGTCAACTCGATCAGTTTGAAGGAAGGGGAAGCTGCCTTCATCGAACAGGCCCGCAAGGTGCGTGCGTACGGCGCAGCCGTGGTGGTGATGGCGTTCGACGAAAAGGGTCAGGCGGATACCGTCGAGCGCAAGGTCGCGATCTGCGAGCGCTCCTACGCGGTGCTCACCCAGCGGGTCGGCTTTCCGCCCGAGGACATCATCTTCGACCCGAATATCTTCGCGGTCGCGACCGGCATCGAGGAGCACTCGGCGTACGGCCTCGATTTCATTGAGGCGACGCGACTCATCAAGCAGCGCCTGCCGCACGCCATGGTCAGCGGTGGCGTCAGCAACGTGTCGTTCTCCTTCCGCGGCAATGACCCGGTCCGCGAGGCGATGCACAGCGTATTCCTTTACCACGCGATCCGCGCTGGCATGGATATGGGTATCGTCAACGCGGGACAGCTGGCGATCTACGAGGATATCGACCTCGAGTTGCGCGAGGCCGTCGAGGACGTGATTCTCAACCGCCGCAGCGATTCGACCGAGCGGCTGCTCGCCATTGCAGGACGTTTCAAGGGCGAGGCGGGCGCCGGCAAGCGTGAGGTCGATCTCAAATGGCGCAGTTGGCCTGTCTCGAAACGTCTCGAGCACGCACTCGTCAAAGGAATCGACGAATTCATCGTCGAGGATACCGAGGCGGCACGCCTCGAGGCGGAGCATCCGATCCGGGTCATCGAAGGTCCGCTGATGGATGGCATGAACGTCGTCGGCGACCTGTTCGGTGCGGGCAAGATGTTCTTGCCGCAGGTGGTCAAGAGCGCGCGGGTGATGAAGAAGGCGGTGGCGCATCTCGTGCCGTATATCGAGCGCGAGAAGAGCGGTGCGGCCCGCAGCAACGGCAAGATCGTGCTGGCGACCGTCAAGGGTGACGTGCACGACATCGGCAAGAACATCGTCGGTGTCGTACTGCAATGCAACAATTTCGAGGTGATCGATCTCGGCGTGATGGTCCCGGCCGAGCGCATCCTCGAGGTCGCACGGCGCGAGAATGCCGCGCTCATCGGCCTTTCGGGTCTCATCACGCCATCGCTCGACGAGATGGTCAATGTCGCGCGCGAGATGCAGCGGCAGGGCTTCAGCGTGCCGCTGCTCATTGGCGGCGCCACGACGTCGCCGGCGCATACCTCGGTGAAGATCGCGCCGCAGTATCGCGAACCCGTGGTTTACGTGAAGGACGCGTCGCGGGCCGTCGGCGTGTGTCAGAAGCTGGTAACGCCAGCGCAGAAGGCAGTGTTCGCCGCCAAAGTGGCCGAAGATCACGAGCGCCGACGCGAGCAGCATGCCGGCAAGAGCATCAAGCAGCCCGAAGCGTCTCTCGCCGCCGCGCGTGCCAATCGGCGCCGCATCGACTGGCAGGCGTATCGGCCTGTGGCGCCGTTGCGGCCCGGCGTGCAGGTGTTCGAGGACTATCCGCTCACCGACCTGCTCGATTACATCGATTGGATGCCGTTCTTCAACGCCTGGGAATTCGCCGGTAAGTTTCCCGACATCTTGACCGACCCAGTGGTGGGCGAGGCCGCGAGCAATCTGTACGCTGATGCACGGCGCATGCTCAAGCAGTTGATTGCGGGCAATTGGCTGAGCGTACGCGCGGTGCTCGGTTTCTTCCCCGCGCATTCGATAGGCGATGACATCGAGGTCTACAGCGGCGAGGATCGGCGCGAGGTGCTGCTCACGCTCAATCACCTGCGGCAGCAGAAGGGTAAGCCCGCTGGCCAGCCGCACGAGTGTCTCGCCGACTACGTCGCGCCGCGCGAGAGCGGCGTACGCGATTACATCGGCGCTTTCGCGGTGACAGCGGGTGTCGGTATCGAGGAGCACGTCGCACGGTTCGAAGCGGCGCACGACGATTACTCGAGCATCATGCTCAAGGCACTTGCCGATCGGTTTGCAGAGGCGGCCGCCGAACATTTCCACGAGCGCGCCCGGCGCGAGTTGTGGGGCTACGATTCAGCCGAACAGTTGACCAATCCGCAGCTGATTGGCGAGGCGTACCGCGGCATACGACCCGCGCCCGGGTACCCCGCGTGCCCCGACCACACGGAAAAAGCCAAGCTCTGGCAGCTGCTCGACGTCGAGCGCAACACGGGGATACGGCTGACCGACAGTTACGCGATGTATCCCACTGCTGCCGTGAGCGGCTGGTACATCGCGCACCCGGAGGCGCGGTATTTCGCCGTTGGCAAGGTGGATCGCGATCAGGTCGAGGATTACGCGCGTCGCAAAGGCGTCACTCTGGCAGAAGCAGAGCGCTGGCTCGCGCCGAATCTCGGTTACGAGCCTGCCTGATCGGGTCTTCCGCCGGCGGGGCGGTGCTTGGGCACCGTCTCAGCGTGCGGGTTCTGCGTCATCGAGCTGCTTGAGAAAGCCGGGTCCGCCGAGGGCCCGCATCTGCGCCATGATCGTTTCGCGGCGGCGCTGCACGTAGGGTGAGGGCGTTGCGGCCTTGAAGCGTTTGGGATTGGGCAGCACGGCGGCGAGCGTAGCGGCCTCGCGGCGTGTCAGCCGTGCGGCACTCTTGCCGTAGAAGCGCTGGGCGGCCGCCTCCACGCCATATACGCCCCGCCCCATCTCCGCGATGTTGAGATAGACCTCGAGGATGCGCTCCTTCGGCCACAGCGTCTCGATCAGCACCGTGAACCAGACCTCGAGTCCCTTGCGGGTCCAGCTGCGCCCGGACCAAAGAAAAAGATTCTTGGCCACTTGCTGAGAGATCGTGGACGCACCGCGCTTGCGCTTGCTCTTGGCGTTGTGTTGCACCGCCTTGCGGATCGACTCGAAATCGAAGCCGGCATGGAACGGGAACTGCTGGTCCTCGGCGGCGATGGCGGCCATGGCGGCATGCGGCGAAATGCGTTCGAGCGGTACCCAGCGATAGTCGTTGCGGTACTCGGTGTTGCCCGCGAGCAGGGCGGAACCGCGCTCGGCGAGCATGAAGGCCGAGGTGGGCGGTGGCACCCAACGCAGCAGCAGAACGAACAGCACCGACAACGCGGCTGCGCCGAGCAGCGCGAGCACGACCCGTCGCAGCGCCCGCAGTAGTAGAGCGAGGGGTCCGCGCTTCAGGCGGTGGTCTCGCGCGTTACCGACAGTACAACGACGTCATCGACCGGCACGTCCCCGTGTCCACGGCGTCGCGTGGTCGGCACGCCGGCGATGGCGTCCACGACTTCCATGCCCGAGGTCACGCGACCGAATACGGCGTAGCCGTAGTTGCCCGGCGAGTGGTTCAGAAAGTCGTTGTCGACGAGGTTGATGAAGAACTGCGCTGTCGCGCTGTGGATATCGTTGGTGCGCGCCATGGCGAGGGTGCCGCGAAGGTTCTCAAGGCCATTGGTGGCCTCGTTGCGGATCGGCGGTCGGGTCGACTTCTGTTCCATGCCGGCGGCGAAGCCGCCGCCCTGGATCATGAAGTTCGGGATCACGCGGTGAAAGAGTGTGCCGTCGTAATGACCGTCATCGACGTACTTCAGGAAGTTGGCACTGCTCTCGGGCGCCTCTTTCGTGAACAGTTCAACGGTGAAATCGCCGGCGGTGGTCTTGAAACGCAGCATGTTCGATCCTTCAGTGTGAGGGGGCAGGGAGCCAACGCCCCTCGGTCACCCGTTCGTGGCCGGCGAGGTCGCGGTGCGAGACTACGTGAGCGAAACCCCGCGCGACAAGCCGCGAGCGCAACTCCGCCGCCTGCGTGTTGCCATGCTCGAGGAGCAACACGCCGCCGGCGGTCAGGTGCAGCGGGGCCTGCTCAAGGATGTGCTGCAGGTCGGCAAACGCGTCGGTTCCGGGCGTCAGCGCTGCCGAGGGCTCATGGCGCAAACCGTCCGCGTGCAGTACGGGATCATCGGCCGCGACGTAGGGTGGATTGCTGACGATGAGTTCGAAGCGCTGCTCGCTGAGCGGCGCGAACCAACTGCCGGCATGGAACACCACGCGGGTTGCGCCGAGGCGCGCCGCGTTGTGCCGCGCGACGTTTAGCGCGTCCGCCGATCGCTCGACAGCATGCACGTGCCAGGTGGGCCGCTCGAGCGCGATCGTGACCGCAATGGCACCGGATCCGGTGCCGAGGTCGACCGCACGCACGGGCCCTGCGCCGAAACTCTCGCCGGCTCGCAGTGCGCGCTCGACGAGCAGTTCGGTCTCGGGTCGCGGCACGAGGACCGAGGAGTTGACCTCGAAACTGCGGGACCAGAATTCGCGTTCACCGCTCAGGTAGGCGAACGGCTCCCCCGCGGCACGTCGGCGTGCCCACTCGTGCACGCGCAGAGCGAGCGCCTCGGGCACCGGCCAGTCCGGGTCGGTGATGGCGCGACTACGAGGAATTGCGAGCGCCGCGAAAACCAACGCTTCGGCCTCGCGACGCGCGTCGGCTCCAAGTGCTGCGAGCGTCGTCGTGGTCGACGCGAGCAGGGTGCGCAACGTGGGGGTGACGGGCGAAGCGAGCATGAGCGAAGTTTGCCATGCAGCGCGTTCTGCTACATTGCGTGCGTGTCCTCATCCGACGTTCCCCGTACTGCGGAGTCTGCTGCGCCGATTGTTCTCGGGACCACGCTCGAACTCGGCTGGCAGCTCTTCAAGCGCAGCCTGCCGCGCTGCTTGCCACTGGCTTTGCTGGCCGTGCTCATCGGTCAGTTGCCGGCGGTCTATCTCTTGAACATCGCGGATCGCGGCGCCGTGTGGTTGCTGCTCAACGCCCTGGCGGCGCTCGCGGGTCTCGCCTTGTGGTTGCTCATCATGCAGCGTCAGTACGCGCTGTTGCAGGGTGATCCGAGCACCCTCGGGCGCGAGCTAGGGCAAGTGCTCGGCGCGCTGCCGCGTGCGTTCGGCGTGCTCGTGGTCACGGTGTTGCTGATCGCGGCGGGCTCGCTGCTGCTCGTCGCCCCGGGCGTCTATCTGCTCGTCGCGTTGTGGCCCGCTCTCACGCTCGCGGTGTGCGAGGGCAGGAGCCTGCGCGAAGCCGTGGATGGCAGTCTGCAGCTCGTACGTGGGCGTTGGGGTGTCGCGGCAGGCGTGTGGGTGATCACGCTCATCGCGGTGTTCGGCGTGGTCATGCTCGGCATGGGTGTGGGACTGCTGCTCATCGAATGGCAGCTTGTCACCGGACTGCCGGTGGGCCTGCTGGTGTCGGCGCTCGTCCCGGGACTGATCGGGGCGCTGTTTCCCCCGCTCGTCATCGCCTTCGGGCTCGCGCTGTACGCGCGATTGCGTGCCACGGCTCAGGTCGTTTCGTCCGCCAGCAACTCGGCCTGATGCTCCTGCAGCAGCGGTTCGACGAGATCGTCGAGTCGCCCATCCATGATTTCTTCGATCTGGTACAGCGTCAGGTTGATGCGATGGTCCGTGACCCGGCCCTGCGGAAAGTTGTAGGTCCGGATGCGCTCGGAGCGATCGCCGCTACCGACCTGTAATTTGCGTGATTGCGCCTGCGCGGCCTCGCGTTTTTCCTGCTCTGCGGCGAGCAGCTTGGCGCGCAGCAGTGACATCGCGCGACTGCGGTTCTTGTGCTGCGATCGCTCGTCCTGACATTCGACGACGATGCCCGTTGGCAAGTGGGTCATGCGCACCGCTGAGTCGGTCTTGTTGACGTGCTGCCCGCCGGCGCCCGAGGCTCGAAAGGTATCGATGCGAAGATCCGCCGGGTTGATCTCGATCGCATCGAGTTCATCCAGTTCGGGCAGGATCGCCACGGTCACCGCCGAGGTGTGGATGCGCCCCTGTGCTTCGGTTGCCGGCACGCGCTGCACACGATGGGTGCCCGACTCGAATTTCAGTCGCGAGAACACGCCGTTGCCGATGACTCGGCAGATGACCTCGCGAAAGCCGCCGTGTTCGCCCGGATTCTCGCTGATCGTTTCGACCTGCCAGCCGCGTCGTTCCGCGTAGCGGGCGTACATCCTCAGCAGATCGCCGGCGAAGATGGCCGCTTCGTCGCCCCCCGTTCCCGCACGGATTTCGAGGTAGATGTTGCGCTCGTCGCGAGGGTCTTTGGGCATCAGCAGCTTGCGCAACTCGAGTTCGCCGGCCGCCAGGGCCTGCTCGAGACGGCTGACTTCCTCGGCGCCGAGTTGCCGCATTTGCGGGTCGGTGTCGGCCGCGAGTTGTGCTGCGGCGTCCCGCTCGGCCTCGAGCCCGCGGAATGCACCGTAGCGTTCGGCGAGGGGCGTCAATCGAGCGTATTCCATTGACAGTTCGCGAAACTCGTTGGAGCCACCCGCCGTGGCAGGATCGGCGAGCAGTCGGCCGACTTCTTCGAATCGGTCGATGCTGCGGTCGAGTCTTTGGCGGATGGAGGCTTTCATCGAGGCTCTGAGCGTCCGGGTGTGACCCGGGGGAGCGGCGATTCTCCGGGCGATGCCCGCGCCTGACAAGCCGCGGCGGTGTTCGGGCAGCGGATCGCTTATAGTGCTGAGCACGATGCGACCTCGGTCAATAGTCAGGTTCGGAGCAGCGTGGCTGGTGGGTGTGCTGCTGGCAGCTGCGGCAATGGCCCAGACGTCCCCACAGTCACCACGACAGTCACCGCAACCGGTCGGGGACGAGCCGGCGTCTGCACCCCGCGACTGCCGCGGTGTGGCCGAGGCCGAGGTCAAGGCTGCGGCGCTCGATCGCGATCCGCGCACCGCGGCTCGCGCAGTCGAGATCGCGCGCGCCTGTCATCACCATCCGGCCGTTTGGCAGGCGGCAGAACGTCTGCGGGCGCTCGACCCTGAAAACGTCGAGGCCCTGCGCCTCGTTGGCGCGGTGGCACTCGAGGTGTGGCGGATTGACGCCGCGCGGCAGGTGTTCGCCGAGCTTCTGGCCAAGCCCGATGTCGAACCCGAGCGTGCGCTGGCCGATCTGCTGCCCGAACTCGCCGAGGGCGATACGTTGGTTGGCGCGTGGGCGGTCTTCAAGTCGCTGCTCGATCGGTCAACTCTGTCAGCACGACACCTCATGACGCTCGCCCGCATGGCCTGCGATGCCGATGATCTGGCCGCCTGTCGTGAACTCATCGACGCCGCACGGGCCAAGGGCGGTGGCAACGATGCGCGTTCGATTCGGCTCTCGGCAGCCACCTTTGCCGCACTCGGTGACGAAACCCGCGCACTCGAGGAAGCCGCGCTGCTCGTGCAGGGTGATCCGCAGAATCATCGGTTCGCACGCATCGAGACCTTGGTCAGTCTCGATCGGCTCGAGGAAGCGCGTCAGGAATTGCTGGCGATCGAAGCCGGCACGGCAGACCCCGATACCACGCCGCAGCAGCTCGAGAAGTTCAAGGCCGAGGCGGATCGGCGGCTCGCGCTGCTGGCGCTTGGCAACGGTGATGCGGCCGAGGCCGAGCGGCGATTCACCGCACGTTTGTCAGCCGACCGCGGCGCAGGGGAGGCGGTGTATTACCTCGCCATCATCGCCGAGCGTGAAGGACGCAAGGACGCCGCGCTGCAGGGGTATCAGCGCCTCGTGCGGGCGGGAGCCGGTCTGCCAGCACGCACCCGCGCAGCCCAATTGTTGCTCGAGAACGGCGATCGGGCAGCGGCCATGAGAGTGTTCGACGAGTTGCTCGGTCAGGGTCGCACCGATGCGATCGAAATCGAACTGGCCCGTTCGCGTGCGCTGGCGGGCGCACAGCAATCGAACGAGGCGATTGCCGCGGTGGATGCCGCGCTGCAGCGGTTTCCCTCGCATCCGGAGTTGCTCTACCAGCGTGCGGTGTTGCTCGACTCGTCCGGTCGTTCGCGCGAAGGCATCGCGGTGTTCGAACAGTTGCTGGCCATGCGTCCGGGTGATCCGAACATCAGCAACGCGCTCGGCTACACCATGGCTGATCGCAAGCGTCAGCTGCCGCGGGCCGAAGCGCTGATTCGTGACGCGCTTGCGCTGCGTCCCGACAACGCCGCCTTTCTCGACAGTCTCGGCTGGGTGCGCTACCGCCGCGGCGATCGCGCCAGTGCGCTGCCCGTGCTTGAGCGTGCGTGGCGGTTGTCCCGTGAGCCGGAGATCGCAGCGCACTGGGGCGAGGTGCTCTGGCGCAACGGCGAGCGCGACCGGGCTCGCGCCGTGTGGGCTCGTGCCTTGCTGCTCGCGCCGGACTCGAAGCCGCTGCGCGAGACCATCGAGCGGTTCGCGGAACGACGCCGCTGACGGGCGGGATCGTCTGGGTGCGGCGAGTGTTGCGACAATCGGGGCAATGGGCCGCAGTCATCGCGGTATTCACCCTGCTCTCGGCGTGTCGCAGTCTGGCGCCGAGCGCGCTGCCCGTCGATGAGCTGCCGGCGAGTTGGTCCGAGCGACGAGCGAGTCTGCAGTCTTGGCAGCGCTATGCGCTCGAGGGTCGCGTCGCCGTGCAGGCGGGCGATGAGGGGTTTACCGCGGCGCTTCGGTGGGCGCAGGCCAACGAGCGCAGCACCCTCGAGTTGCAAGGGCCGCTCGGTGCCGGCGCCGTGCGCTTCGAGCACTCGCCGTTGCAGGCTCCTCGAGAAACCGCCGCGGCGCGCGAGGCGCTCGAGACGCAGTTGGGTTTTAGCTTGCCGGTCGAGTCACTGCGCTACTGGTTGCTGGGGGTACCTGATCCAACATCGAGTGCGGAGGAGTCTGTGCTCGAGGCGGGCGGTCGGCTCGGCGCGCTGCAGCAGGGCGGCTGGCGCATCGACTACCCGCGCTATGCCGCCGTGGCGGGCAGCCGCCTGGAGTTGCCCGAAACGATCGAGATTCGGCGTGATCCGGTGCGGCTGAGGGTGCGGATCGCGCGCTGGGAGGGGAACCGTTGATGGCTGGCGTGAGCGCTCTTAAGTGGTGGCCTGCACCCGCCAAGCTGAACCTGTTCCTGCACGTGACGGGGCAGCGTGCTGACGGCTACCACGACCTGCAGACGCTGTTTCAAATCATCGATCTGTGCGACGAATTGGCGTTCGAGATCGACCGTTCCGGCGTGATCGCCCGTGTGGACGACGCGGCTGCGGCACCGGGTCCGCTCGCGGCCATCCCCTCCGCCGACGATCTGTGCGTGCGGGCCGCGATGCTGCTGCGCACCCGAGTGGCCGATCCCTTACTCGGCGTACGCATCCGGCTGCGCAAGCGCATCCCGCTCGGGGGCGGGCTGGGCGGTGGCAGTTCCGATGCCGCGACCACCTTGCTGGTGCTCAATTACCTGTGGGGCTGCGGCCTCCCGGTATCGCAGCTGGCCGAGCTCGGTTTGACCCTCGGAGCTGACGTCCCGGTGTTCGTGCAGGGAGACTCCGGTCTCGGTGAAGGGGTGGGGGAGCGCCTGACACCACTGACCCTGCCCGAGCGCTGGTTTCTGGTGCTGCACCCCGGGGTTTCGGTGCCTACCCGCGAAGTCTTCCAGGCGCCTGAATTGACACGAAATTCCCCCATCCTCACAATACCGGCCCTTTTGGCGTCGGGCGGTCGCAACGACTGCGAACCTGTGGTTCGCAAGCGCTATCCGCAAGTCGCCGAAGCTCTCGATTGGTTGGGGCGGTTTGCGCCGTCCCGACTCACCGGTACCGGCTCCTGTCTGTTCGCCAGTTTCGATTCGGCGGCTGCGGCGGAGCGGGTGGCCGGTCGAGTGC
>Ga0315902_10013732_pt1 | contig 10460 bp, 6 predicted proteins | sample LakEriMetagenome_9_FD_203523 | JGI IMG/M metagenome (GOLD analysis project Ga0315902, IMG submission 203523) | Freshwater fungal communities from buoy surface, Lake Erie, Ohio, United States - Buoy 12 MA117 | ecosystem: Environmental > Aquatic > Freshwater > Lake > Lake biofilm | place: USA...
TAGCCTTCGGCTGGATTGGCGTCTTTGCCGCCGGAGACTTCGTGGCCGTTGACCCACAGGCGGACTTCACCGTTGATCGCGCGGACGTAGTAGAAGTTCCATTCGGGGGATGGCTTGGAGAAGTTTCCTTTGGGGTAGCTTCGAGATCCGTCTGGCGAAAGGGGAGGGAAGGGGGTGAGTTTCGAGCGACCCACTGGGAAGATATCGCCATGGGTGGTAAACCAGGTGGCTTTCTTGCCTGAGCTTTTTTCGTACTGCTCGGTATAGCCGGTGTCGAGGACTTGGACTTCGATCCCCGCATCGGGGAGTCGGTTCGGCGGGAGGCCTTCGAGGGCGTTGTCTGGAGTCCAGAGGAAGAAGCCCGAGTTTCCTGCATAGGACAGGTGTCGCCACCAGCCGACGAATTCGAGGTTTCGGTACTTCTTTTTGGATCGCAGGACACCGACAGGTTTGCCGGTGCAGTGGACCAGTGGACCGTCCCAGGTCCAAGTTTCTTCGTCGCAGTTGGCGCGTTGGAAATCGTCTTTTCCGAGTTCGACCCAACCGTCGCCGGTGGTATCGATTTGGATGGGAGTGAATTTGGCACCTTGATCAGGGACCATCGCTTCACGCTTGGCTTCTTGCGCTTGGGCAGTCCCAAGTCCTATTGCGAGCAACGCGCTGCATGTGGCAATGCATGTGGCAAGTAGATAATGTCGGTACATCGGTGCACTTTGGGTGGGAGAGTCTTCAGGAGGGTTATTGGTGAAAGAATACCCTGAGCATTGTAACGAGCCAAGGACACGATTGCGATGCGTGGGGAAGCATGAACTGCCAAGACTCTTGAGCATTTCTCAGGCTGCTGATGCTCCGGGCGGTGATGTAGAATCAACCCAAACGCACGGTCCGGAGTCTCCCTCTAGCCGTAGCATGGGCCTCTGAGCCCGTGCGAGGTTGGCTACTTCATTGCCGTTCATTTACTAAGCTAAACCTAACCAACGTTTACGCTACTTACGCTGAGCCAAAACAGCCTCGGCAGGCTTCTGGATGGCAATGAAAGGTCGCTGGATCGGATCGTCTTAGGGGCTACCACGGAACACACCGAACTCACGGAAAAAGAAGGGCTGTTTTTCCGTGTGTTCGGTTTGTTCCGTGGTTGTTTGCATCCCCCGGTTCTTTGGTTTTCGGTGACAAGAGCGAGTATGTGATCGCGGCTCGGCAACAAAATTGGTGCCAGGCACGGATCGGACGGATCGGACGGATCGGACGTGGGGGTTGGTTTCGTGGTAAAATCGAGTTTTTTGGTCGGATCTTTCAGGGGATCTACCCCCTTGGGGCGACTATCCTCGGCCGTTGCGATGGCACCGATGACTCGATCCTCTTGACCCACACATGCCACCTAGCGACACGACCGAAATTTGGGACTGGGGCTCGCTGTTCGATCAGCACCAACGTTGGCTTTTGACCATCGTTCGCGCTCGATTGGCCGATCCCCATGCCGCAGCCGACGTGCTCCAGGAGGTCGCTCTGGCGGCTATCAGCCAACCGAACCGTCCAGAATCTCAGGATAAGATCGCTCCTTGGCTCTATCGCATCGCGCTGCGAAAGATCGTCAACCACCACCGGGCTTCCGGACGTCGCCGAAAGCTTCTGCTCTCGGCGAGCCAACAGGATGCATCCGGCCGAGCCGAGGATTCAATGTCCCCCAGCTCCTGGGTTTTGATGACCGAGACGCAAGATTCGGTTCGAAAGGGACTCGAAAAACTACATCCACAGGACCGCCAGTTGCTATTGCTTAAATACACCGAAGGATGGGGCTACGAGCAGCTCGCATCGCACTTGGGGGTCTCTGTCAAAACGATTGAATACAGGCTTCTCAAAGCCCGTCGAGCCCTCCGATCCGTGCTCGCGGACCGAGGTCTCGGCGATGGATAGCTTTTAGTCATTGTTTTTACATCACGGTGCTTTATGAATCCTCTTGACCTCCAACGCATTGTCGACGGTGAGCTTTCCCATGAGCTTCGCTGCGAACTGCTCAGGGCCCTTGGGCCTGACTCCTCGCAATGGCAGGAATTGGCTTTGCTGCTCCTTGAAGATCAGGAACTCTCTAAGCAGATTCTCAGAGAGCCGCCAATCGCACCTAAACACATCGTTCGGGCCAGCCTCGAATCGGACGCTCTACCATCGACTCGCTCGAAAAAATCGAGTCTTGGTTATCGACTGCTTGCGGTTTGCGCGATCTTCACCGTTGGACTGGGAAGTGGACTTGGAAGCGGTTTTTGGTTCAAGGCGATCGCTCCGGAGGCTGCTTCTACCTCACAGGCTTCGAGCCTTACGAAGTCGGATATGCCGAGTGCATTTCCAAGCGATCCCAATCGAGCTAGCGGTGCTTCGTTCGACTATGTATCCCCTTGGCGGGTGCGTGTCGAAAACGCGAGCGATCGCGCGATCGAGATCCCCTTGGTAGATGCTCGGGAAATCGACCCGCAATTGATCCTTGCTAACAATGCACTTGAGATTGCGAAACTCAATCAGCAACTCAAACGCAGGGGCTACGAACTCGAAGCCAAACCCACCATGTATTCGGGCGCCTTGGAAGACGGCCGCAGGATCATGGTTCCGATCCACAATGTATCGCTGAGACCTTACGGTCTCTAATGCGTCACCTTTGTTGTTTTTGAATTTACATCGTCTTGTTTTGACCCCAGTTTTTGCGAAGGAGTTTTGATGAGTACCCTACCAGTTGGTTCTATGATTTCCGTTAGCCCTGATTGTTTCCGGGCGGCCCGAGGCCGATTCCGTAGTTTGCTGCTAGGCGGATTGGTCTCGGCTGTTTCGATGAGCCTTGCAACCATTTTGCCCCATACGGCTTTGGGTCAAAATCAAGAGGAGTCCAAAACCGAGTTGAAGCGAACTTTGATTGTGCTCAATGACGAAAGCAGCAGTACTGAGAAGATGCTTGAGCAACTGCGTGAGCAGCTCAAAGATTTGCCGCCACAGAAGCGAGATGAGATTTTAGCGAGCCTTGCCAAAGCGCTTGCGCAGGCGACAAAGCGCTCGGGCCAAGACAAGCGGGTGGTCGTCACGACGGTCGATGCGGATGGAAAGCCACTTTCGACCGAAGGGAATGTCGTGACGATGACCATCGTTCAGGATGCCGACCCGAAAGGTACCAAGTCGGGCGAATCTCAAACGCGAGTCACCGCGAGAGTCGAAGGCAAGGAGAAAGCCCAGAAGGAAAAGACCCAGAGCGGGAATCTGAATCTGAATCTCAAGTCCATGGCCGACGGCATGATGCTACGAGGGATAACCAAGGCGGAGAATTTGGGGGGCCCAACGTTCCGGATCGGTTTGAGCATCGAGGCGGCCGACCAGCAAGATGGGGGAGAAGGAACGGGAGCTACCGCCGAGGGCAAATCGGTACGTGGACTGATCGTCGAGCGGATTATGGATGAATCGCCGGCTAGCGAAGCGGGAATCGAGCCGGGCGATGTCATCCTCATGATCAACGGAAAGGAAGCTGACGATTTTGCTTCTCTCCAAGAAGCCGTTCAGCAGGCGGGCAAAGAGGATCGTCCGGTGAAGTTGAAGCTTGAGCGAGATGGCAAGGAGTTGACCGTCAAGATCAAGCCGGTGGAGTCGGCGGATGTCGGACCGATGAGTTTTGACTTGGTTCCTCCTATCGGGAGTGTTTTGCCTTTGGACATGCCAGGGGGGGGCATGCTGGAGGGTCGGGTTGTCGAGGGTCTTCGGATGTTGAGCCCGATGGAGTTTGGGGGCAAAGCGTCGGAGCAGACGACCAAGGAGATCGCCGAACTCAAAGAAGAGATTCAAGAGCTCAAGGAGATGGTCAAGAAGCTTTTGGAGAAGGTTGAGGCTCGCTAGCACGGCCAGCAGAGCTAGGGTTTATCCTCAACATCACTCGGACTGAACCTCGCTTGGACGATTGGGTCGAAGCGAGGTTTTTTTCATGGGATTTGCCTAGTCGGGAACCCAGAGTTTCGAGCCACCGCCGGCGGAGTCTGGGGAGGAGCCGCTAGGACCGTCCGGGGTCCAGATTCCGCTGCTGTTGGCACCACCGGCATCGGCGATATTTCCGGCGGCGCTTTGGCCACCGAGGCCCGAGTTGCCGCGAGCGGCCATTTCGCTCTGCTGCATCAGGGATTGAATGTACCGCATGAGGGTCGGATCCGACGAGTTTTCTCGAACGGAGCTCTCCATGAATACACGGGCTTCGCCATGTCGGCCCAGCATGGACAGCAGTTCGAATCGTTCGATAATTGCGCTACCGATCGAGACGTTGAGTTTTTTGCCGGATTCGATGATACGAGCTAGGAGTTTTTCGGCTTCGTTCGGATCCGAGCAGACTCGAACTTTCAGGTTGTGGAGTGTGTATTCGGCGGATCCTCGGAGTTCCTCGGGCCACTGGGTGGACTGAGCGCGATCGATCAGGGGTTGGTACATCGAGGAGATCCCGCGGGTGAGCGAGGACTGCATCAACTGGATCAAACTTTGGGGGTCAATATTCGCCAGATCGGTCCAATAGTAGGCCGCTCCACCGACGAGGTCAAAGACATCGAGTTCGGGGGAGAGCTTTGGTTCGGAGACTTGGAGACGCTTGTGGATTGCATCGAAGTCCGCATCGGTAAACCCGCTAGGATTACGAGCTTGCCAGGACAGCAGGACGGCTTGGAGGGCAACTCGGTATTCGGCCTTTCCTGCAACTTCCCGCATCGACTGGTTTCCGAGGCATTCGAGTGGAAGATCTAGGGCTTCTTCGGTATTGAGATGTTTGATCGCATCGGAGAGGGCCAAGCGGCGTTCGTCTGGGATCTGTTGGCGGACCATGACTTGGCTGCTGATTCGTTGGACGAACGGCAGATGAAGTTGTTCGATCAGTTCGCGCTTGAGGGAGTTGAGTCCCAGGTCGGATTTGATGCTATCGATTTGCTTCTTTTGGTAGCCGGAGTTTGCCTCGAGGGCGACTAAGCGGGCAGGTTTGTCCGTTTGCTTGCCGTAGAAGGCGATCCAGGTTCCGACTCGCAAGGGTTCGGAATCGGCGAATTGTTCTTGGAGGACCGCATCGGTGCAAACGTAAGCGACTTTAGGAGGTACTTCCTCCTGGAGCATCATTTGCAGCATTTCCTTCAATTGATCGACCGGTACGGGTTGAAGGGATTTGACCGTTGCGAGTTTGCTTTCGAATTCCGGATCTTCGATGGTGTAGATGACCAAGTCATCTTTCAGGGATATCCCGCTCGATTGAGGGGATAGGTCGAAGGCGAGGGATTGGTAGTAAACTTTTTGGTGTTCAGGCAGATCGGGGCATTGGGTGAGTTTACGGCAGGTGGCTGCGGCCGATTCGCTATCGGTGAGGATCAGTTGGCAGTGCAGGAGTGCTTGGAGGATCGCTGGTTGAGGGCCGAATTCTCGGATCATCGATTCGAGTTTCGTTTTGGCCCCACCGATGCGGATCGCTTCGATCAACGACGAGGCTTCATCGAGTCGTTCGGCGTAGGGTGCATCGCCGGGATCGACCGGTGAGGGGATCGATTCGCGGAGCAGGCTGCTGCTTTGGGCGTCCGAGACGATCGATTGGTATGCGGACATACCGACTTGTTGCATGGGTTGCCCAAGGTCCAGGAGTGTTTCAGCGTGGAGCAGGGCAGGGAGTATCGAGCCGCGCTGACCGATGAATTCGATCAAATTCATTCCGACCATTGCGGTCATCGGGTGGATGGTTTCGCCGGAGTCTGCGATGGACTGCAGCAGTAGCGAAGCGCCTTCTTCGGTGTTTCCACGAACGATAGCAACCATGGCTCGGTTGAGTTTGGCCAAGGGGTTGTCGGGTTGGAGCCGGATGAATTTCGCGGAGGTCTCTTCGAGCGGCTCGAGTTCGCCGAGGCGCAGGAGCAGATCGCACTTCATGGCAAGGAGCCAGGGCTCCGAGGGCATGGTCTTGAGGTTGGCGTTGATTCGGTCCAGGGCGGCGACATTTTGTTCGCCGGAGATCATCCGATAGATATCCTGCATCTCGGGAAGATGCTCGTGGCATTTGCAAAACTTAATTTTTTTGCCATTGCCGCAAGGGCACAGACTGTACTGATCGAGAGAAGCCATGGAAGGACCGTAATTTGTTGTTGATTCAAGGGGTTGTACGATGGGCGGTCAGGCCAAAGGAGTGGTCTCAAACCGCAGTGAGCTGTGTGATTTTCGGAGACGAAGTCTACCACAAAACGTTTGGGATAGGCTAGGACTCAATGGGCCGGAGCCGAGCCTGGATCGGACTGGGTGTCGAGATCTTTCGGCGGGTGGAAGAACAGGGCCAGGGCGATTGCCGCGAGGGTCGCTACGGCGCTTGGGAAAAGGAACATGCTTCGGTAATTGATGGTTTTATCCGCACCGGCTCCTTGGACGAAGACGTTTTCGGCTAGCCAAGGGCAGATCGAGTTTGCAACCAGAGCGCCGACTCCGAGGATCATGACATTGAATAGGCCTTGGGCGCTACTGCGTACATTCTTTGGGAAGTAGGCATCGACAAAAATGTAGACGGTCGCAAAGAAAAAGGCGTAGCAGACGCCGTGGAGGATTTGCACCAGGATGATCAGGCTTTGGTTCTCGGGGAGCAATGCGTACACCAAAAAGCGCAGGGCATGGCCGAGGACTCCGACGATCATGGTCCAACGCCAGCCGAGGTTTTTCAGGGTTATTCCCAGGACAAACATCGTAAGGATTTCTGCGATTTGGCCGACACTCATGACGGGCATGACCCAATTGCCTGGGATTCCGACACCACCGGCTTCGCGACTGGCTCCTAAGAACCCTCCGGTCCAGTTGAAGTAGCAGTTGTGTACAAAGGCATCGATGAATGTCACGAGCCAGAGGACCAGTACGAAGGGGTGTTTGAGCAAACGGACCGCATCCATCCAAGCGAGCCCTTCGTTGCCGCTGACTGCGCGTTTCGGTGGGGTATGGGGCAACGTTAAACTGAAGAGAGCCAAGATCAACGATGCGATTCCCGCGACGATGAAGGTCCATTTGGTCGCATCCAACAATGCTTGTTCCTTCAGTGGACTGGCCAGGACGGTTCCGAGCCAATCGACGAAACCCGAGGGAGCGGCTTCTTTGACCTTAGCCCAGTCGACGAAGATAAAGGTAAAAGGCCAGGCGGCCAGAATCCATCCGATGGTTCCGCCCATACGGACCAGACCGAACTCTTTGGTCGCATCCTTCATGTTGGCAAAGGCGATCGAGTTGGTGATGGAAATCGTCGGGACATACAGCAGGCAGTGGACGAGCATCAGCAGAAAGAAGGGCCAGAAGGACCGGGTAAAGCCGCACCCGAGGATGGCCAGTCCGCCGACAAGGTGGCTAAAGGCGAGGAATTTCTCGGCGGCGAAATTTCGATCTGCGAATTGGTTGCTGAAGAACATCCCGACGATCGCCGCGATTGGGAAGGCATTGAGGATCAGGGAGGTTTGCCAAGGGGTAAAGCCGATCCCGGGCAAGTAAGCGAAAATCAGGGGAAGCCAAGCCCCCCAGATGAAGAACTGCAAGACCATCATCAAAAATAGCTTCCCTCGAACGCTTGTTCCGTCGAGGGCTGCAGCCTGTGGATGCTCTTGATCTTGACTCATGGCACTGCCACTCCAGTTCTTCTGATAAACCGATGGATTTAAACCGGTGGATTTGGGAAAGGCCCCGATTGATTCGCCTTGGGGTTGATTCGCCTTGGGGTCCCTCCTGAGACCCGAAAGCTCGGACGAAGGCTTGCGGATCCCGAAAGGTCCGCATAATCTCATAGACAATCGTTCTGAAATCAAGTCCCCAAAGGGGTAAGTTCTACGATTCCCCAGCTATAATTCCAGTCTTTTGCACCGTCGAAGCTGCCCTGTTGGGTCTTTGGCCATGCACAGCAACACCGGTCGCAACAGCATGGACGCAGACTCATGGACGCACAGTACCAAAAGCTTTTAGACCTGGCGCCTTACGGACCGACGGATTGCCAGCGTTGGGAGTCGGCCAAGCAGTCCTTGAGGGATAACCCTCCGTCCTCGACCGGCCAATTGATCAAAGCCGGCACACCTCAGGCTTGGGAACTCGATCCGATTCCGGTGGTTCTCGACAGCCAGGAGTGGGAGAGTTTTGCCGGGGCCTTGAGCCAACGCATGCGATTGATCGATCTGCTGCTGCAGGACGTTTACGGACCTCAACGTTGGATCGCCGAGGGTATATTGCCCGCGCAGCTTGTCTACAACGCTCCGGGATACATCCGCGCTGCGCGCAGGGCCCGGGCGATGGAAATCCATGCACCTGAAACGCCGATGCTCTATCTCTATGCGGTCCAAGCATCCCGGTCGGCATCGGGTCGATGGCTCGTCCACGCCGATCGGACCCAGGGCCCGAGCGGTTGTGGGCACGCGATTGAAAATCGGCTGGCTATCTCCCGCATCCATGCAGAGAGTTTTCAGTCGATGCAGGTATCACGAATCGCCGATTTTTTTATGAAGCTCAGGCAAGCGATCCAAGACGGAGCGCCTGGCAAAGACAAGTCGATGCGAACGTTATTGCTCAGTCCCGGAGTGCAGAGTCCGACCTATTTTGAGGATGCGTACCTCGCAAGGTACCTTGGCTATACCCTTTCGCAATCAGCCGATTTAACGGTCCGCAGCGGCAAGCTCTATCTCAAGACGCTCGGCGGATTGCTGCCGGTCGATTGTATCTTGCGAAGACTCGCAGACACCCAGTGCGATCCTTTAGATATCGATCCGAACCATACCGAAGGGGTCGCTGGGCTCGCTGCGGCGGCCAAGCTCGGGAATGTTTTCTTGGCAAACGCATTGGGGACGGGTTGGGGTGAAAGCCCAGCTCTGACGGCGATGCTCCCGAAGCTTGCCAAACCGATTCTCAACGAGGAGCTAAGGCTTGCAAATAGTCCAATGTGGTGGTGTGGAGAACCTGAGTCGTTGGAGTACACGCTCGACCATTTTCGGGAAATGCGGATTCGCGACGCATTTGTACGCCATTCGGCCAATCAGATCGATGTGGCCGCATTGTCCGCCGTGCAGCAAGACCAACTCCTTGCGCAAATCCGCGCCGAGCCTTGGGCCTTTGTCGCCGTCGAACCCCCGAAGCTCAGCTATGTACCGACTTGGGTCGATCGCCAAGTCGTCGCATGGCCGGCTATGTTTCGATTCTTCGCAAGCCACCAACGGGGACAAATCCACGTGCTACCAGGTGGGGTGGCACGCGTAGCGGCCGATCCGAGACAACTCGATGAGAGCCTTGCCTCGGGAACCATGAGCAAAGACGTTTGGGTCTTGAGCCAAGGACCGGTCAAACCCGTCAGTTTGCTCTCGGGCTCAAGAAATTCTTCCGAGCTTCGCCGCTCGGGTTTGGATTTACCGAGCCGGGTCGCCGAGCATCTGCTCTGGCTCGGTCGGTTCTGCGAAAGAACGGAGTTTTTGGCAAGACACGCTCGCTACTGCACGAGTCAACTCACGAGCGAGCGAGCGAGCGATTCGGTCAGCACCTCATGGTGGATCGTCCGCGCGCTCTCGGATTTCATGGATATGGCTACTACTTACCCAAACTCCGGCCACCCAAGCTCCGGCCACCCAAGGTCCGAGAACGGCATCCAAATTGCCGACAGCAAATCGGCCACCGTGTTGTTGCGGGGCAAGTTAGCTGAGTTCCTACTGGATCGAATGCGTAGTGATGGAATAGCCAACGCGATCGATGGGATTTTGCGCAACGCTCAGAATATCCGAGACCGCCTGAGCTTCGACTCATGGCAGATCATCTCTCGATTGGATTATTCGGTGCTTGTCCCCTGGGCTACTCCTCGCAACACGATCGGAGATACGCTTTTGATACTCAATCAGATCATCGGACTGCTATCGGCTTTTTCGGGACTCGCGTCCGAGAGCATGACGCGTGGCCCGGGTTGGCTCTTTCTGGACCTTGGTCGGCGCATCGAGCGCGCTCATTGCCTGCTGCGACTCTTGGATCGAACGCTCGTCCCGGTGCAGGCAAATCATCGCCCGATACTCGAATCCCTTCTGGATATATGCGATTGTTCGATGACCTACCGCTATCGTTACCTGATGAGCTTCGAGACAGGACCTGTGTTGGACTTGCTCGTCGCCGACCAGACCAACCCGCGAGGATTGTCATTTCAATTCATGAAGATTGCCAACCATCTCGATGCATTGAATATCGGAGACAAAACGGAATTGGCGGTTCAACGCAAGCGTTTGTCGGAGATCCGTGGCTCTTTGCGTCTGTTGGATTGCGACGCGATCGGAGAGTTCTCCGAGGAGAATACTCTACTGGGTATTTCGGAAAGGACACTCTTGAAGCCACGCTTGGCTGAGTGCACCGAGAGCTTAATTCAACTGACCGATTTCATCACGCGAAGGTTCTTCACCCACACGCACGTTCGGCAGTTGCAGGACATGGTCAATCAGTGATGCAGGCTT
>Ga0315902_10013735_pt1 | contig 10459 bp, 7 predicted proteins | sample LakEriMetagenome_9_FD_203523 | JGI IMG/M metagenome (GOLD analysis project Ga0315902, IMG submission 203523) | Freshwater fungal communities from buoy surface, Lake Erie, Ohio, United States - Buoy 12 MA117 | ecosystem: Environmental > Aquatic > Freshwater > Lake > Lake biofilm | place: USA...
CCATCGCCAGATGGTGGATTGACTGGTTGGACGATGTTCATAGACCTCCTCCGCATGGCCGCGGTGGCTACTGAGAGGACAAGAAATACGATTCGCCCGGATGGCCTTTCCTCTCTTCCCCTGGTTCGCTCCCGACGGCGCGGGTGGTTATACTCATCGATTACCGCATGCGTTTATCCCACCCTATTCCTTCGATGACCCATCCTGTCAGGTGACCTATGAAGATCTTTTGGCATCGATTCGTGATCGTCGTTCTTTCCGCTTGTGTTTTCCACGGCGGTTCCGCCATTCAAGCGCAGGAAGCGTCCAAGCCGCTAGGTAGTGGACCTTGGATCACCTCGATCGATGTTGGCCCCGGCCCAGATGACGTCATCGCCACCAGCGCCACTGGACTGTTGCTGCGGGCTGGCTCGATCCAACGTGCTTCCATCAACAACCCCACGACGCTTCAGCAGGTAGTGGAGACACCTTCCAGCGCATGGAAAGTCGCACTGCTGCCGGACAAGCAGCGATTTATCGCCACCGATTACAGTGGCGGCGTTCATCTAGGTAGTCTCGCCGATCCTGCGTTGACGAAGAAGTTGGAGACGGCAACGCGCTGGTCGCGTGCCCTGCTGCCATTGGAAGATGGTCGCGTGCTGATTGGCACGGAGGATGGCAAAGTGGTTGCGGTTCAGACCAACGATGGAACGGCCGCTGCTCCCGCCGATGCACATGGCAGCGCCATTTTCTCGTTACGCCGATCGAAGGCCGGCGCCTTGATCGCCTCTTCTTCCGGTCAGGGTAGCGTCAAACTGTGGAATGCAGCGGATCTCCAGCCTGTGCGGGAAATTGCAGTCGGTCCTGTTGCAGTATGGGATACCGCCTTTGCGAAGGATGACTCCCTTTTAGTAACTGGGGACGCGGACCGAAGACTCAACCTCTATGACGTCGCGAGCGGTAAGTTGCTGCAGACGATCGCGATCCTCCCCGATTGGATCACCTCCCTGGTCAGCCTGCCAAACGATTTCGTTGCGGCTGGCTGCATGAACGGCAAAGTCTACTTCTTCGACCTCCAGTCGAAGACGCTAGTGCATCATCTGGATGGCCCAGGAAGCGGGATCTGGGCTCTGTCCCTATGTGGTGACGGCAATCACCTCATCGCCGGAACCCGCAGTCATGGCCTTCATCGCTGGGATGCTCCCAACTGGACCGCTAGCTGTGAGGCTGGACGTGCCGAACGGCTTGCCGAAGTTCCGCCGGCCCCCCCAGGACGCTGATTCCCCTTTTTCGCCTTAGCTTTGGGCCGTTCAAGACAACCGCACCTAGTACCCTTTGCCAAGCTGCGGGCTTGATCCCTTGTCAGCCTTCTTCCGTTGGCGACAATCAGAAATCCGCATGGTGGCCTCCACGGCTCCATCGATCGGCGTTGGGTCGGGAAACCCCCTGCTGCGTCTCTGTACTTCGATCCCTTCCCTGGATCCTCCTCCAGCATCGGTTGCACTCGCATGGCCCGCGAATTGAAATGGATTCGAAACATCGGCATCATCGCTCATATTGACGCGGGCAAAACGACGGTTACCGAACAGATGCTGTTCATGAGTGGTTCCAAGCATCGCGCCGGATCGGTCGATTCGGGCACCACAGAAACCGATGATGATCCGGAAGAGCAAGAGCGTGGAATCACGATCTTTGCCGCTTGCGTTACGTTTCGCTGGAAAGACTGCACCGTCAATCTTCTGGACACACCTGGCCACGTCGATTTCACCGCCGAAGTGGAACGATGTCTTCGAGTCCTCGACGGCGCGGTGGTGGTATTCAGCGCGCGAGAAGGGGTGGAGGCTCAAAGCGAAACGGTATGGCGGCAGGCGAACAAATACGGCGTTCCGCGATTGGTATTTATCAACAAACTGGATCGCGAAGGAGCCGACTACTATCGAGTGCTGGAGGAAATCTCACCGCGGCTGAATGCCTCCCCCGTCGCCATCCAGATTCCTGTCGGCATGGGGCCGTCGCATACACGCGATCCGTTCCGCGGCATCATCGATCTGGTGGAGATGAAATACTTTCGCTTTGATCCCGCCGACGGCGGAAAGACCGTCATCGCCGAACCGATCCCCGAAGAATCTCAGGATGAGGCACAGATATGGCGAGATGAGATGCTGGAGAAACTCTATCCGCACGATGCCGAGCTGATGGAACTGGCGCTCAACGAAAAGCCGATTCCAGCGGAGATGATACGTGCAGCATTACGGAAGGCGTGCATCGACCAAGTCCTACAACCCGTCCTTTGCGGCGCAGCTCTTCATGGGATGGGCATCCAGCCGCTGCTGGACGCTGTCAGCGCCTTCCTTCCAAGTCCGCTGGATCGACCAGCGGTGGAAGGCTGTGATCCGGAAAAGCCAGACAAGTCGTTGGTTCGTAAACCAAGCCCCAAGGATCCCTTCTGCGGGCTAGTTTTCAAGATCCTGCCGCAAAAAACCGGAGACCTCTACTGGATACGTGTCTACTCCGGTCGCCTGGAAGCCAATTCCCGAGTCTATGTCCCTAATCGCGATAAGAAAGAGAATATCGCCCAGCTCTGGCAGATCCACGCCACCAAAAAAGAACGGCAAGGGCAGATCGATGCGCTGGAGTGCGGAGACATCGCCTGCGCAATTGGGCCTCGCTATGCCATTACGGGCGATACGTTCTGCGATACTCGAGAGATGATCCAGCTGCCATCGATCCAGTTCGCGCAAACCGTGCTGTCGATGGCGATTGAGCCAGAGAATACCGCCGAGCGGAAGAAGCTGGCGGAGGTCTTGGAAATGCTCAAACGACAGGATCCCACGTTCACGGCGGTAGAAAATACCGAGTCCGGGCAAACGCTGATTTCGGGCATGGGCGAATTGCACCTGGATGTGATCAAGCATCGACTGACTCGCGATTTTCAGCTCAATGTTCGCTTCTACAAACCGCGGGTCAATTATCGAGAAACGATCGCCAAGCCGGCCACGGTCACCGGACAGTGCAATCGGCAAGTGGGGTCTACCCAACTCTTTGCAAGGCTGGAGGTGAAATTTGAACCGATGGAGGATGTGGCCGCATCCAATCTGGTGTTCGATCGGACGCCACCCGAAATGATGCTGCCCGAACCGCTGAGGCAGGCGGTGCTGGAGGAACTGAAGAATCGATGCGAGGGAGGGGGACGTGTTGGATCGTTCCCATTGACGGGACTGCGCGTCAGCTTGCTGGGAGCGCAGATGGCAGAAACCGGATCGGATGAAGTCGCCTTTCGCATAGCAGCCAACGACGCCTTCGAGCAAGGATTGGAAGAGGGTGGACCGGTGCTGCTGGAACCGGTGATGAAGCTGGAGATCACGACCCCCGACGATTACATGGGGGAACTGGTTGGCGATTTGCAGCAGCGGCGAGCGATCATTGAGAAGACAGAGAATCGCGGAATGAACACCCTGATCGTTGCTCACGCCCCCCTGAAGGAACTCTTCGGTTACAGTAGCGCCATCCGAAGCCTAAGCCAGGGACGCGCCAGCAGCTCCATGGAACCCTACGGCTATCAGGCCGCACCTCAAAGCGATCAGGACGCCTTCGGCGGCTGAAGCTCCCATGCCCATCGCCAAGGTGGCTCATTTCCTTCCTTCGCATCGGATTTTCAGCAACAGCCTTACCACCATGTCTCGGGCTGAAGTAGCTCCGGTTCACCACCGCTGGGAGAAGATAAGATATAGCGACTCCGCATCTCTGGCCCCATTGGGCCCTGCGGTCTCCTCCAGGAATCGGCCGCCGTAGAGTTTGTTGTAGCTGGCCATCACGTCGGAATACCTAGTCAGATGAAAATTCGCGAACAATCCGACTTCATTCCCGACATCCCTGCCTGCTGAACCGGTTGGATCCCGACGAAGCGCATTCCCACCCGGGCCGTAGAGCGCATCCTTTTCCTGGTCCAGCCAAAATCGATGGTACTGCCCCCAAAGCGTGATCCAGGGGACAGGATAAATGTAGGCATGTAGATTGGCGTCGTGGATGTTCTGCCTTCCAACCAAGTCCATCCATCCCATGTAGTAATGACCAAAAGGAAAAAGGTGATGGAATGTATGCGCGTCCCCCGACGATGGATCTTTATCCCCACTGGCATAATCGTAATACGCCCAGATAGTAGGTGACCAACCGGCCTCTTTCCATGAACGGCCTAGTCCTGCCGTAGCGGCGCCGGCAGCAAGGTCTCGATCTGTCTGTTCACCCGCCTGAAGCATCGCCTCGAAGTCCCAAAGCAATCCGTCGCGATCACCCAGAAATCGAGTTCCTGTGGTGGTGATCTCAGCAGGGCTTCTGTCCATGCCAAGTTGTGAGACGTGGCGGTCGTTGGAGAAATGGACTAGGTAGAAGTCGATCGACTTGTTCTTATCGGGACGGTAAGTTGCCCAGTTCCCATATAGATTCTGCTGATTGTCAGGGCGGTCCAATTCCCCCGAATTCGGAACCACGGGCTGGACCCAAAAGGTATCCAAATCCCATTTCTCTCCTTGGCGGAACACTTTGACGCCCTCAAAAGTTCTTCGGGTATTGGCCCACTCCAGGGGAGAGATGAGTCTTTGAGAGCCGTAGAGCATTTCTTGGCGTCCAGCCCTGAGGTAGACCGGCTTGTCGGCAGCCTCAAACAATTTGAGTTCAAAAAACAAATTCGCGGGGTAGTTTCCGATTCGGGTTCGGGATTCGCGATGGAAGCGGACTCTCCTCTTGGAACGCCGCTAGCTTCCTGCGCTCCCGCCCCCTGAGTGAGGACTGCGCAAAGAAAGATGAAAACAAAGAGAGAGTTGAAGGATGCAGGGGCTATAGGCAACCAAATCCTTCCCAAGAGACTCCCAAAGACAACTCAAACGAATCCTCTAAATGATCGGCCGGTAATCGCAACCACTTACAGGAAACCAATTGCATCCTCCCAGATCCAATCAAACCCGCGCGAATGCTAGCAAGGAGCAGCGTCGTGAGACCGACCTCCTCGGCACGGTTCATGTCCACCTACCGCATCTGAGAATGGTCGCACCGATGATTCGGCGATATAGCAACGCCAAACGCATCCAAAAGTGCCTATCGGCTGTCGAATCCAATCGCACGTAACCGGGGCAGCCGAAGGAGAGCAAAGCTAATTAAACCTCAACCTGCTTTCATGCTCCGGGGGGTATCGCCTCGCTCGCTGATCACTTGGTTGGAATAGAAATGGACTGGAGCGGCAGAGAATGAACCGTTTCCTGGGTTTCTATCCCACCAAAAAGAGTATGACAACTGGCATCATGGATCAGCACCCTGAGCAGTTGCCCAGCTTGGCGTTCATTCCCCTCCCAAACGACGATTCGATCGCAAGGGGTGCGCCCCGTCATCTGTCGGACAGGTCCTACTTCTCCCCGCTTGATCGATACCTTGCTAGGGCCTTCAACCAGCACTTCCACCGTGCGCCCTAAAAACCGCTGGTTGTCTTCCTCGCTGATCCGATTCTGCACCTCCAGCAATTTCATGTTCCTCGCCGTCTTCACATCGGCAGGAACATCGTCCTCATACAGCTCGGCCCCTTTGGTCCCGGGGCGCACGGAATACTGAAAAATGAAGCTGTTCTTGAATCGCCAACGCTCCACCAATTCCACTGTCTTGAGAAAGTCTTCGTCCGTCTCCCCGCAGAAACCGACGATAAAGTCGCTCGACACCGCCGCATCAGGGAGAATCTTACGAATCCTTTCCATCATGTCGTCGTAATCAGCAACCGTATATCCTCGCTTCATCCGCTTGAGAACGGCATCAGATCCGCTCTGTGCTGGAACATGCAAATAGGGCGAGCACTTAGGAAGATCACGCACCGTCTCTAGGAGTTCGGTGGTCATGTCCTTCGGATAATTTGTCACAAACTTGATCCGCTCAATCCCTTCGATTCGATGCAGGGAGTGGAGGAGATCAGCCATGCGTACGGTGCGATCACCGACCGCATACCGATAGCTGTTCACCGTTTGCCCTAGAAGGGTAATTTCCTTGCACCCCTGATCGGCAAGAATTTTTGCCTCCGACAGAATCTGATCCGGGTGCCTACCTTGCTCGGGGCCCCGAGTCATCGGGACGATGCAATAGGTGCAGAACTTATCACAGCCGATCTGGATCCGAAGGTAGGCTTGAAACGCCGTAGGCCTCATGGCAGGATCGCGCAGTGGATCAAAAGTTTCATGACTGCGTCGAATATCTTCTTGAGACCCGTCGCGCCGGCCCAGGCTGACGGCCACCTGCGGTCCTGAGCCGTTCTGGATTCCTTCAATCAGTTCGGGAATGCGATGCAGTTGCCCCGGACCTACCACCAGGTCTACATAGGGAGCCCGCTCTAAGACTAGTCGCTGATCCTTCTGCGCCATGCAGCCCATCACACCGATGATCTTTTCTGGATGATCGGATTTCCATTTTTTCAGTTTGGCTAGGTTGCTGTAAACCTTCTCCTCCGCATGCTCCCGCACGCTGCAGGTGTTGAACAACAGCGTGTCTGCAAGGTAGGGATCCGTGGTCAGGCTATATCCCTGCTTTCGCAGCGCCGCCACCACCATTTCGCTGTCCAGCACGTTCATCTGGCAGCCGACCGTTTCGATGTAGAGTTTCTTGGTCTGCGTCGAGTCCATTGATCCCAGCACTCCTCGGTCAACACCCTTCTTTAGACTAAGACATCTACAGAGTAACTCTGATCAGCACGATTCTCAGGAGAAATCGTACATCGAGCGTTACATCGGCGGCGTCGCAGCCCCAAATCGCATCAGAAAGACTGAAAATCCCCAACATTCGTCCGATCCGCCGAACCTCCAAATCGTAGCATCCTGGTGGCTGACGTCCACATCAATCGGCCTCCAGGAGGCAGGCACCCGTTCATTTCCGCAAACCCTTCGCCGAAACTCACCATCGGGAAGCTGGACAGGAGGATTCAAGCCGGTTCCGCAGAAAAACCCTGTATCTTCGGCATCCGTTCACCAGGTTTCAGATTCCCCGTGCCCCCGCTCCTTTTCCCCACATCTCTATGAGTAGACGACTCGACGCGTCTTCCCCCGGATGCGAGCGAAACCGCTTCCCTCGAATCGATCTCGAGAGAGCTAAGGGCGATCTACAGAGGGGCATCCCAAGGGTTCTAAAGCAGCAGATGATACTTGATAGGTTCGGAATCGAGTACAAAAGAGGCACTAGCGATTGGGACCAAAGGATAGGTCGTCGTGCTCCCATTTCCACCGATTTTGCAAAGTCCGTGCGAGGCATTTGGATGTCCAATATTTCGATTTTCAATGACGTGATTGGTCCGGTGATGCGAGGGCCCTCCAGTAGCCACTGTGCGGCAGCGCTTCGGATCGGAAGGATCTGTCGCGATCTGATGGGAGGAAGGATTGAACGAGTGCTTATCGAAATGGATCGGTCTGGTTCGCTCCCTACCACCCACACCAGCCAGGGATCCGACATGGGCCTGTTTGGCGGTTTGCTAGGATGGGATGCCGATGATCCTCGACTTCCCGATTCCCTCCAAGCGTTGCAGCAAGCCGGTATCGATCACCAGTTCGCGACAATCGATATTGGCGACCCACATCCCAACACCTACCGCATCACCTTGTGGAATGAAAATGGCCCACATTCCCTGATCGCCATCTCTACCGGGGGCGGCATGATCCAAGTTCTTTCGGTCGACCAGTTTGCAATGGAAACGGATGGTGGCAGCGACGAAGTTTGGTGGATTACCGATGAACCTTCGGCAGGGAGCGCACCTGAAAATGCCACGCTTAGGATCTACCGAAGCGGTGATGCTACTTTGATGCAGATACGGTCGGCGGATCCCCTTCCGGAGGCCGAACTGAACCGTTGGATCGCTACGGCTCCAAAACCACGCTGGTCAGCTCGCATCGGTCGCGTGCTGCCCGTCCCCTCGAATCCCGGAGCACCGCCCCCTTTTTCCACGAGTCGGCAGATCGTCGAAGCGATCCAGCGTCCCGAGACGACGCTTTCAGAACTAGCGATGGAATACGAACAACAGCGGAGTGGATACGACTCCCATCGCATCACTGACATGATGTTGGACTTGACCGGAATCTGGAAGCGATCGCTAGCGTCGGGGCTGGCGGGTACTACCTATGAGGATCGTATCCTGGGATACCAAAGTGGAGGGTATGTCGAAGCGATGAAGGCGGGGCGACTGATCCCATGCGGTCTGCTGGATCATGTGGTCGCCAACGTCACCGCACTCATGGAGGTCAAGAGTTCGATGGGAGTCATTATCGCCGCCCCCACTGCCGGTGCTTGTGCGGCACTACCCGGCGTGGTGCTGGCAGCCGGCGAGCAGATGCAAAAGAGCGATGAGGAGTTAGCGAAGGCATTTTTGGCTGCTGGACTGATTGGTGTGGTGATCGCATCGCAGTGGACATTTGCGGCAGAGGTTGGGGGGTGCCAGGCTGAGGGCGGTGCCGCCGCCTCCATGGCTGCCGGTGCGTTGGTTCAGCTGAACGGCGGCACTGCGAACCAGGCGCTTGCTGCTGCCTCCATGGCGCTCCAAAGCATGCTGGGACTAATCTGCGATCCCATCGCCAACCGTGTCGAAGCTCCGTGCCTCGGGAAAAACATCATGGCGGCGGCAAATGCGCTTTGCTGCGCCAACATGGCGATGGCTGGATACGATCCTCTGATTCCGCTCGATGAAGTCGTCGACGCCGCCCGTCGCGTCTCTGAGAAGATGCCTCGCGAGCATCGCTGCACGTCCCTGGGTGGTCTTGCCACCAGCCTAACGTCGATTCGTATTGAGGAACGCCTGAAGAAAAGAAGTGAAGTGGCTAGCCGGTAGCCAACCGAAGGCTACCCCCATGGCTTGCACTAGCCACCATCGCCAGATGGTGGAACGACTTCATCACACGTGGCCTCAACCAACCATCACTAAACTCATCCCGCAAGTTCTTTGGAACGCTTTGTCGCGGCCAGCACGGCTTCAATCAACGCGCTTCGCAATCCTTGACGCTCCAGCGTACGAATCGCTTCAATCGTCGTTCCACCGGGACTTGCGACTTGGTCGCGAAGTACTGCGGGGTGCTCCCCGGTTTCCAGAACCATGCGAGCTGCTCCAAGAACGGTTTGGGCCGCTAATTGCAGTGCCACCTGGCGCGAGAGGCCCGCAGCCACCCCGCCATCGGCCATGGCTTCAATCACGGTCAGAACGTAGGCAGGACCAGATCCGGAGACGCCGGTGACGGCATGCAACTGGGAATCGCCCACCTCCACTGCCAGCCCGACGCTTTGCATCAGATTTTTTGCCCATGCACGATCTTCATCTGTCGTTCCGTCTCCGTAGGCGATTCCGGAGGCACCCGCCAGCACCTGAACCGGGGTATTCGGCATGACGCGAATGATACGATCGGTACCAAGCCACTCAGAGAGGGAATCGATCGAGATGCCCGCCACGATGGAGAGGATAAGGTGCTGGCTTCGGACCAGAGGCCGATACTGGGGATGGACGGCAACCAGCACCTGAGGTTTGATTGCGAGGACGATCGTCGAGCAGTTGGTGAAAATCGGTTCGGGCTCGGAATGGACCGTACAGCCCTCAAAACGACTGCGGAGTTTTTCGGCCTGCGTTTTTGAAGGCTCGCAAAAATGCAGCCGCTCCGCTGTCATCAGATGATTGGCGAGGGCACCTTGTGCCAGTGCAGTAGCCATCTGGCCACCGCCGAGGAAGCCGAGTTCTTCAGAGTCCATGGGAGATTGGTAGCCTTCCGAGACGATGGAAATGGGGTCAGGTCGCCATGACCTTTCTAATGATTGAAGTCTGCCCAATGCCCCTCGGGAAGGGCCGCAGCGGCCGGGACCGGCGATATCGATCAATTCGTTCGGAAGAATCATCACAGACGTGCCCGAAATGTCCTCCAGGAATCGGCACTAGTCTGTTCGACGGAAGCGACTCAGGAACAAACACCAAGTGCATCGGGGACCGCTCGGCAGCTGAACTCCGGCGGCATCCTCACGGGGTACATTCGCCGCGGAATCGAAACTGCCAAGATTGTTCCTGAGATCGTAAAATCCTCAGAGGAATTCGACCTTTGCAAGGAAAGATATTTTATTCCCTTTCCGCTCCGGAGTGCCTGTCGATGTTGCAGCAAAAGCGGTAGTCGATACAATGGGGACTCACGTAGTTGGACGACTTGTCCGCATGATCCCAACCAAGGCTCGGTGTTCTACCGACAAACTTTGGTTCGACCCCAACCGGGATCAGATTGGCGGTTTGTTGGATTCCTGCGTGTGGCACTTTTGCTGGTGCACGGGGCGTAGCGCAGCCTGGATTAGCGCGCCACCTTGGGGTGGTGGAGGTCGTGGGTTCGAATCCCGCCGCCCCGATTTTCGGCGGAGCCGAATACGGATAGTACAGAGGAGAAAGTGGACCAGTAGAGGTTTCACGCCCGAGTGGTTTTCTAGGGCATGTGACTTAGGCAATCAATCC
>Ga0315902_10013738_pt1 | contig 10458 bp, 10 predicted proteins | sample LakEriMetagenome_9_FD_203523 | JGI IMG/M metagenome (GOLD analysis project Ga0315902, IMG submission 203523) | Freshwater fungal communities from buoy surface, Lake Erie, Ohio, United States - Buoy 12 MA117 | ecosystem: Environmental > Aquatic > Freshwater > Lake > Lake biofilm | place: USA...
TTCTGTTTCAGGTGTGATGTATTTACTACTTTGCGTTTCTTTATTTGCAAATCCTGCTTTAGTACTTGCCCATGCAGCACATGGTGTTGAAGCTGATATTCAACAGGCTCAAACAGAACTGAATTTATAGCAACGTAAGAGATAGATAGGACAATTCAAAACTCAAAAGATGGCAGAGCTTTGCTCTGCCATCTTTTGGGTTTTATGTCCTGAGCAAAGCTTACATTGCTATAGATAAAGAACGTTACGTTCGCGATCGCGAATTGTTAATCTAAGGCACAATCACCAAGCGACAAATGCAGGAAAATGAAAATTAATTAAAACCAAAATTTGTTGGGTCGGGCGAAGCCCGACCCAACAAATTTTGGTTTTAATTGCACAAGTTAATTAATTTTCAATCCTTAGTAGCCCTTGAAAGGAAAATTAATGTGCTAAAAGTGTTGAGATATCAAGAGAATCAATGGGGCAGAAAAAAGCGGTTAATCTTTGGGCGATTTTTGCAACTCCACCTTGAACATTTGACTCAACATTTAGAGGCATTACAGGGTCATGGAGGGAAAGTCGCAATAAAAACCAACCATTTTCGTCTGGGGAAGTACAGGAAACTCGGATACCTTCATAATTATTAGGAACAACTTTCCAGTCTGATTGAGAGAGCGCAAAAGTCTGTAAATCTGTAATTACGCGATCGCCTAATGCTTTAAAATCCTCCACTCCCATCTTGATCCGAAACTCTTCACTCTCAACTGGCTCCTGCAAATTGGCAATCAAATCAGTGAGAGATTTACCCGCCAGTTTCGACTTGGCTAGTTCAATTAACAGCTTACTTACTAAATATGCACCATCATCAAGGAAATAATTTTCCTTCATTGCGCCATGTCCTGAAGTCTCGATCGCAAGCCAAGATTCTTGTCCAGACTGGTTTAAGCGGATAGACTCATTAATTACATTTTTATAACCTCGCTTAAAACGATGATGCACACCCTGCAAATCTTGCTCTATAAACTTGGTTAAGCCATCGGAAGTAATGGAATCTGTAACAATTGTTGATTGAGGATGCTCTTGTAAAACGATCGCGGAAATTATGGCAATCAAGCGATTACGATTAAGCTCCTTACCAAATTGATCGACAGCCGCACTGCGATCGACATCGGTATCAAATATAATCCCAAAATCCGCTTGATGTCTGATGACAGCTTCACAAATAGAAGCCATTGCAACCTTGTCTTCAGGATTGGGAACATGATTGGGAAAATTGCCATCGGGTTCAAGAAACTGACTACCCGTAATATCTGCACCCAAAGGCTGCAAAACCTTGTCGGCATAGAATCCACCAGCGCCATTGCCAGCATCAACGATGATTTTCAATCCTTTTAAAGGCTGCTCATAGTGTTCGGGATGATGGACAGATTCACGGATTTTAGTGACAAACTGATGTGCATAAACGGAAATAAAATCATGTTCGGTGATTTTACCTTGAGAAGATGAAAGTACAAATTCATCCTTTTCTGCAAGCGTGAGGATATCCGTGATATCTTTTTTTTCTAGACCACCTTGCGCCGTAAAAAACTTTAAACCATTGCGGTTAAAGGGTAAATGACTGGCTGTAAGCATAATTGCGCCATCGCAGTTAAAGCCATCAGTAATCGTGCTCATAAACATTGCAGGCGTAGAGGCGATCGCAAAGTCATAAACTTGACTACCTAACGCATTAATTCCTGCGATCGCGGATTGTGTTAATGCTGAGCCAGAGAGCCGACTATCGCGTCCGATGGAGATTAATAGCTCTGATGTTGGTTTATCTAGTTTCTGAGATAGCCAGCTAGAGAAGGCTTTGCCTAAGATGTTAACAACTTCAGGAGTTAGGTTTACTAATTCGTCAGGTACTCCTGCGATCGCTACGCCACGAATATCGGAGCCATTCTGGAGCTTCTTCCAATTAAAATCTTGCATTGTCATCTTACTTTTAAGCAGTCGCGTGCTATGCGGATGCATACAGTCTATCAACTTATACCAATTCCCGAAAGTAGCTAGCTGCACTCAAAATCTATAGTTGTTGGCAAGGAATGCGATCGCTTAAAACAGCCGTGGCGATCGTATATTGCGGTTTTTATTTTGCCTTCGGCAAAATAAAAACGCAAAACCCTTGCTAAGATTGTTTTTTGTTTTCAAATGAGTACGTACTCATTTGAAAACCGCAATAAGTACTAATCTCTAAATAAACTTCAGATGGAGCCTCAAAACAAAAATCCTCTTCTGGAAAAATTGCTCTCTCAATACATTCATCTAACCCAATCTGTAATCGAATAATTTTGTTGAAATTAGCTATATTCTCATAATCTTGAAATAGCTGATAAAAATCGTTTTTGTTAGTACTTCCGCCAGAGATAGAGATAGATACCCTAACTTTATCCTGAACAATCTCAGAAGAAGTTTTTATCTTCTCCTCATCAGAACCAAATTTTACGATATTAATAATGAGATTCCTAACCATGCAGCAGATCATATCTCGACGTGCATACACAATAGAATCATGATTCATTTCAAATAAAATCTGAATCCCTCTGGAGACTTTAATTCTGGACAACCTCAAGATGCTATCAGATATCACCTCATCAATCATAAATGTAGTATTTACTTCCTTGACCTTGATTGATTCAGTTGCAAAATAATTTAGAGATTTTTCGTAAACGTTCAGGGGTGTGTTTAGCTTTTGAATTTTTGTATGAAGCTCTGTAATTATTCAATCATTTCAATGATTGATTTAATTTGTTGCAACGATTGAGTTGATTGATTTAGCAATAAAACGTATTATTTGTAGCCCGCTGCTTGCAGAGAGAAAAGATGGGCATAGCGTCCATCTGCTGCCAATAACTGCTCGTGACTACCTTGCTCGATAATGCAACCATCTGCCATCACAATGATTTTGTCCGCCATGCGCACAGTCGAAAACCGATGGGAAATTAAAACCACCATCTGATCTTTGGTAAGAGAACGGAAATGATTGAAAATATTCATCTCAGCTTCGGCATCCATTGCCGCCGTGGGCTCATCGAGCACGAGAATGTCAGCTTGCGATCGCATAAATGCTCTAGAAAGCGCAATCTTTTGCCATTGTCCACCTGACAACTCTTGACCACCCTTAAACCACTTGCCCAACTGCGTCCCAAACTTTTGAGGCATATTGTTAATAAATGGTTTCGCCATGCCTTTTTCAGTCGCAATTTCCCATTCTTGATCGTCATTGATGCGTTCCACATCACCGACACCAACATTCTCGCCTACGGTAAATTGGTACTGTACAAAGTTCTGAAAAATCACGCCAATTCTTCTGCGTAATGTATCAATATCCCAATCATTCAAATCAACCCCATCTAATAAAATCCTGCCACTACTAGGCGTGTACAACCTCGTCAGAAGCTTGATTAATGTAGTCTTTCCAGAGCCATTCTCGCCCACGATCGCAAATTTCTCGCCATGCTGGAGATGCAGTGAAATATCCTTTAAAACAGGCTCTTGGCTCTCAGGATAGCAAAAAGAAACATTCTCAAATTGAATTCCTGCTGACCCAATTCCTTTAGTAATCTTGCCATGAGATTGGGGAACTGGCTTTTCTAAAAATTCGTAAAGATTAGCAAGATAAAGATTGTCTTCATACATGCCACCAATGGAAGTTAATGCTGATGCGAAAGTAGACTGCCCCTGGCGGAACACAACCAAATACATTGTCATTTCCCCTAGGCTAATTCTGCTAGCGATCGCGTCCATAACAATCCATGCATAAGCCCCATAAAATGCGCCCGTACTCAGCAATCCCAGCAGATAGCCCCAAAATCCTTTTTGAATTGTGAGATTGCGATCTTCCACATAAAGGCGATCAAAGACATCCCGATAACGCTGCAATAGCATTCCGCCTAATTGATAAAGCTGGACTTCCTTGGCGTAGTCTTCTCGCGCTAGTAAAGTCTCTAGATAATGTTGCTGACGGGTTTCAGGCGATCGCCATCGAAATAGTCTAAAAGCATGTTCTGAAAATCTAGTTTCGGCAATAAAAGACGGAATCGCCGCTAAGACCAAGACAATTACTGCCCAAACGGAAAAGTTTAATAACAATCCGCTAAAGGTCAATAGCGTTAATGCTGACTGCCCCAATCCAAAAATGCGACTGATTAAGGATAGCGGACGGCTAGAAGCCTGTGCTCGCGCCTGAGACATCTTGTCATAAAATTCCGAATCCTCAAAATGGGCAAGATCGAGAGTGAGCGCTTTTTCTAAAATCAAGACGTTCACATTTTGCCCAAGCAGCATACGCAGCAATGATTGAGATACGGTGAGTCCTTTCTGAACTGCTGCCAAAATCACGATCAAGATTGCTTCAAATCCCACGTAACTGAGGGCAAGATTTCGATCGCTTAACAAGCCACTCCTCGAAGCCAATACAACGCTATCAACGATCAGTTTACCGACATAGGCGATCGCCGCAGGTAACAGTCCACTCACAAGGGTAAAAATAGCGATCGCTAGGGTTAATCCACGGCTAGTCGTCCACACTAGACCTAAAGCCTTGAGCCCATAGCGAAATATTGTCAAAGACTTACGCAAAGTCTTTTTAAGAGATCTCTGTCCCTTTTGTTCACTTTTTTTCTTTTTTGTCATATAGCCATTTTATGCCATGGGTAAGGGCAATTCATGAATTGCCTTTACCCATAAAATTCCCTGTAAGCGATCGCTTAATTGATTGCCAATAAGCCCTGATCGGAAACTCAGTATAGTCACGGGTGATGGATAGCAGCACAATCAAATGACCAAAAAAAGTGGCGATCGCCCAAAACTTAGGAAACCACGCGAGAGGAGCATCTGGCTCAGTTGGAAAAAGATAGACGGCAATAGATGCGATCGCGGTTGGTACTAATACTAATAAAATCCCCAAAAAGCTTAGCCAACGGCTGTTATAAACCTGCACTGCATTTGCATTTTCCCAGCGCTTTCCCGTCCATGCCCATCGCAGTAAAGAGATTGTATCTGCCATCTTCAAAAATTGCTGACGTTGATCGGCGCTTTGCTCAAGGATAAAAATATGATTGCAAAAATCACAAGCCAAAGTTTCCATCATCGGCATGGGGGTGATCTTGCCACGCATACAGACAGGACAGGAGGACGATGGCGATCGCGAACTGGAATAACTCATTATTTACACTTTGACAATGTTTAGCAGTGGCGCAAAGCGTCTTACTAACATTGTAGAACAAATGAATTACCCCCTTTAATTCCCCCTTGCAAAGGGGGAAGACCAAAAATCTTGTTCCCTCCCCTTTGCAAGACTACCGTGTATACACAAGTCGGAATTACCCCCTTTAATTCCCCCTTGCAAAGGGGGAAGACCAAAAATCTTGTTCCCTCCCCTTTGCAAGACTACCGTGTATACACAAGTCGGAATTACCCCCTTTAATTCCCCCTTGCAAAGGGGGAAGACCAAAAATCTTGTTCCCTCCCCTTTGCAAGGGGAGGGTTAGGGTGGGGTAATTTCAATGAATTACCCCCTTTAATTCCCCCTTGCAAAGGGGGAAGACCAAAAATCTTGTTCCCTCCCCTTTGCAAGACTACCGTGTATACACAAGTCGGAATTACCCCCTTCAATTCCCCCTTGCAAAGGGGGAAGACCAAAAATCTTGTTCCCTCCCCTTTGCAAGGGGAGGGTTAGGGTGGGGTAATTTCTTTGATTTCACGCACAAACTGAGATGTGTGTGCAAGGTAGGTGTAAGGGGATCGGTGGGGTAAATTATCCCTTATTCAACAGCAAAGGTAATCGCTACCACCGCTCGAATATCTTTATCAATCGAAGTTGTGTTGTAAGAGCCACTGTTGCTGACCTCAGTGGAATATCGCGCCGTAATCTGAAAGACATCGGTTTCAGCCTTGCGAATTGTGCCGAGGCGACTGCCTGAAACATTGACGATCGCATCGCCTCTAGCCTTTGCATCTTTGGTCGCTTCCGAAATCATTTCCACGCGCAACTGACTAAGCTGCGTATAGAGATATTCCGCAGGCTCCGAGGTAAAGGGAATACCCTCATTAATCAAGTCTGTGCTTGAACGTGCGATCGCGCTAATGCCATCGACATCCTTGGAGCGAATCTCAAAGCGTTGGATCAATCGATAAGCAATGTTTCTACCAGTTTGGACTCCATTACTATTGGTTTCAGGAATCGGCTGAGTTTCGATCGCACTAACGACGATCGCATCATCAGGAACATTTTTGCTCTTGAGATAGGCTCGTACTCTTTCGTTATAGCGTTTGAGTTCTTGGTAAGCTAGTGGCAATGTCGTCTGTTGGCTAGATACAGAGCTACGCCAAATCACAAAATCTGAACGAATGGGACGAGTCGATGAACCAATCACGGTCAAAATGTCATTTGACCTTAGCGATCGCAGAGCATTGCCAGCTAGATAGGCACTACCGACAAGTGCGATCGACAGGGCAAGCATTCCACTGAATAGTTGTGGAAATGGAGATGCTGGTTTTGGTGTTGAGGCGTTAGGGTCTGACAGCATAGCTTTGTTGGGAATTGTTATATTGCTTGACGCTAAGCCTTGTTGATTAGTTACGGCTTGTAATAAAACGTAATTCAAGGAAAAGGGAAAAAGGAAAAAGGAAAAACTGGGTTGATTTTGTTCAGCTATCTTTGGATGACTTTAGCTTTTTTGCAAGAATTTTTATTCTTAATGTTTTTATAACTTGTAATAGAGAGAAATACACGCAAGCTAGTTTTGTATCAATATATACTATTTATATAACCCGATTGAAAACATCTATGAGCATGAAAGCGTGCTATTAAAATCATGAATAATGTTATGAACAAAGTTACAGATTCTGCCTTATTCTTTGGCGGTTCAACAGTTTCTGATAGTTACAAGAAACATCTTGCTAGTATGTGGGCTTCACTGGAACGTCGGTTTGAGGTTGCCCGCGCCAGCCACAACACTGAACTTTTGGTGATGCTAGAGCTAGAAAGAAGCGCGATCGCCCCCAATCAAGTAGAGACACCAGCAGCGTCGCTATGGCAAGGACTGCGGAATTTGCTATTCTCAAAAGCCGAAATTAGAGTTAAGCAAATTTGCGATCGCGCTGGCAATCAGTGGTGGTATGCCTACAATCCCATTACTGGGCAATCTGTCTATGCTCACACAGATACTGAAATGCGGCTGTGGATCAAGGAACAAGCTTTGTAAAGGAAAAAGGAAAAAACTGGGTAATGGCTTCCATTATCTAAATTTGTGAATCAAATGCAAATAAACTAAGAACTCAAGTTCTTGGCTAAAAGCTTAAGTCCACTGAAGTGGACTACAGAATACTGTTAAGGGAACCGTTTCAATGAGTTTGAGCTTTTAGCCCACGATTGAGTGCAGAGATACTGCTTCTTGAACATTGCTAAATTCATGCTGTAGGTGCTGTAATAATCTTTCGTCTTTGGAATAGATGCGCCAAACGGAACTATCAATACTATCAATCAGTTCTAACTAATGTTACGTGGAGCCCCTCACCAAATCAAAGAACATTCATAATTTTTAAAAACTGAGTCTCGGCTAATTAACGTTGCATTTTCAACTTTAGACTGAGCTATGAGAATTCTATCAATAATAATTTCATGTTTCTCCCAGCCAGAATTCGTCGGGTAATGGATCGTCAAAGTCAGTCGTAAATATACAAGAGCCTAAACCTAGTCCTGCTTGCCGTAAGCGTTTGGATGAGGAGTCTTGAGGCTTTTGACTGATTTTTACTTCTACCCATTGCAATAATTGTGTAGCTAGTTGAATTTGCTCTTGAAGGTCTAAATTTTTAGCTTCGTTTAAGAGTTCTTTTAATGGCATATAATCGTCTCCCTTGCAAGATTTCATGTTGCCGATGCAATTATTTTAGCGCGATCGCCTATATCCATCATCACGAATTAGCAAGGCGATCGCAATGTCCATTAACTATAAGGCAACTTTGAAAACGATCTTCAATGTGTAGGGATATGGCATCTTTAATATTTTCTAAAATTTCTTCGTAGGTGTCAGCCTGCGTGTAGCAACCTTGAAGGGAAGGACAAGAGGCATAATATCCATCCTCATCTTTTTCAACGATTACGGGTAAAGTAAATTTGTTCATATACCTAGGTCTTTACTGTAAGTTGATTATAATATTGTTTAATTGCTGTAGAGGATTAGGTAATTAAATTATGGCTGCTCAAATTAATGCCGTTCTTGATGATGAACATATTGCTAAGTTAGCCTATATCCAAAAACAAACTCAAGAAAGTGAGATAGAGACTATTAAACACGCGATCGCTTTTTATTATCAATATCTTCAAGAGCAAAAGCGCGATCCTGCTTTCCTGTTAAAGCGAAGTGGTTTTATCGGCTGTGGTGATGGCGATCCAAATTTGTCCACTAACTATAAGGCAACTTTGAAAACGATTTTAGACAAAAAGCATGATCATCGTTGATACTGGTTTTTGGTTAGCTTTGGGCAATCGTAGTGATAAATATCATGATGTTGCAAATTTATATCTAGATAATCTGAGCGAGAGATTGATCACGACCCATCCTGTGATCACGGAAACTTGCTATCTTTTGCTGGATCGGTTAGGGAATTACGCGCAATGTAAGTTTGTGGCAAATGTTGCAGCAGGGGCGTTTGATGTGTTCGATCTTGATATCTATCACTACAGACGGATAGAAGAGTTGATGCAAAAGTATCGTGATTTACCGATGGATTTGGCTGATGCTTCGCTTATCGTTTTGGCTGAACATTTGGGGCATGGGCGGATTCTGTCAACGGATCTCCGTGATTTCAATATCTATCGCTGGAACAATCAAAATCCCTTTGAAAACCTCCTACTAAAAACCTAACTTTTTCCTTTTTCCTTTCTACTTTTTACTTGGCAAAAGCATCGTTGATTCGATTTCTTCTCGGACTTGTTTGCTGACGCGGGTTCAAGGAAAAAGGCAAAAGTAAAAAGTAAAAAATCATCCATTCCAAAACTTTTTCCTTTTTCCTTTCTACTTTTTACTTGGCAAAAGCATCGTTGATTCGATTTCTTCTCGGACTTTTTTGCTGACGTAGCTGCGGTTCATGCACTCGACAAGGAGGAGATTTGCTGCGTAATATTGATTGAGAATGTCTACTTGTTTTTTAGTAAATTGCCAATCATGACCAATATTGCGGTGATCTATACAGATTCGCCAAAGGTCTCTAAGCCATTGATCTCCATTGTTTTGCCACCATTGATAGCCTTTCTCTTGGCTTTCTAGCAGTCTATCCTTTAGTGATTGTAGCGATTTTTGAAAGGGAAAGTCATCTATATTAAGAGAATGTTCAAGAGATTGGTCAAGAATAAGGATAAGTTCTTGGTCAAGGGCGAGAGCATAGCCATTAGTGAAGCTAAGAGAGTGTTTGAGGGCAAGTTTGAGGCTGAGATCGGGAGCAAGACTTCCCTTAATGGCGTTGTCAAGTCCGAGAGATTTAATAAGAGATCAGACACAATCTTTTTCATGAGTGCCAGAGATAGGAGGGAAAGATGTGTAAACTGCTCTTAAGAGTGAAGCAATGCTTCACTCTTTTTTAATTTTATTCTTCTTCAATCCCAAAAATCTGATTGAAAGTTTTAAGAACTTTGTAACCAGTATCAATTGACTCAAGCGGATCTTTGCGGAGACGGTGACGCAGGCATAGACCGATAACTCGCTTGATGTCATCCACTTCTACTTCCTTGCGACCTTCAAAAGCCGCGATCGCTCTCGCCGCACGATTGCTGACAATATCGCCGCGCAAACCATCGACATTAAGCTCAGAGCAAACTCTAGAGATATTCAAACGCAGATCTTGAGGAATATCTACCTCACTGAGAAGAGTTTGTGCTCTTACGATTTTTGCTTGGAGTTCTTCTTGGCGATCCGAATATTCTTTAAGGAAGCCATGAGGATTACCGTCAAAATTAGTGCGTTCTTCGACTACGCGCACTCGTAATTCTGGCTCGCGCACGGTGCGAATTTCGGCATACATGCCAAAGCGATCGAGCAATTGTGGACGCAATTCTCCTTCTTCAGGGTTGCCAGAACCAACTAACACAAATCGGGCTGGGTGACGAATGGAAATCCCTTCTCGCTCAACAGTATTCCATCCCGAAGCGGCGGAGTCTAACAGCACATCGACTAAGTGATCGTCTAGAAGGTTAACTTCATCAATGTAGAGAATGCCGCGATTAGCTTTCGCTAGTAATCCTAATTCAAAGGCTTTCACCCCTTCCGATAAAGCTTTCTCAATATCGATTGTGCCGCAAACACGATCTTCGGTTGCGCCAAGGGGCAAGTCCACCATGATTACTTGCTTGGTGGTGACTGGTAGAGTTTCGCCATTGGCAACACGGCGGCGGACTTCTTCACTTTGCAAGTCGCCGTCGGTGGGATGGCTGCTAAA
>Ga0315902_10013739_pt1 | contig 10458 bp, 5 predicted proteins | sample LakEriMetagenome_9_FD_203523 | JGI IMG/M metagenome (GOLD analysis project Ga0315902, IMG submission 203523) | Freshwater fungal communities from buoy surface, Lake Erie, Ohio, United States - Buoy 12 MA117 | ecosystem: Environmental > Aquatic > Freshwater > Lake > Lake biofilm | place: USA...
ACGCAGGCCCTGATGTCCCAGCTGATGGGCAAGGGGGAGGCGGCTGCGCGGCGCGAGCTGATGGAGCTGCGTGGCGACGCGGTGGATGTCGATGTCTGAGCCCGGATCCGGGCCTCAACCGCCCGTCACGGTGCCGGTGCTGCGCCCCCGCCTGAGGCCGACCCTGCTGTCGGACCTGGACTTCGTGATCGGGGTCGAGCGCGACCCGCGCAACCTGCCGTTCATCACGCCCTGGGACCGCACGCAGCACGAGGCGGCCGTGCGGATACCGGACTTCCGGCACTTCATCGTCGAGAGTGACGCCCGGACCTTGGGTTTTGCGATCCTGCAGGGTTGCCGCAACCCGCACCACTCGGTGGAGCTCAAGCGGATCGTGCTCGCCCACCATGGCCAGGGGGTGGGCCGGACCTGCGTGCGGTTGCTGATGGATCTGGCGTTCTCGGACCTCCACGCCCACCGCTTCTGGCTCGACGTGAAGGCGCACAACCAGCGCGCTCTGGCGCTTTACCGCAGCGAAGGTTTTGTCGAGGAAGGCCGTCTGCGCGAGGCGGTGCGCCGCTCGGTGGCGCCGGCAGCGCCGGGCGACAGCGCAGCAGGCTGGGACGACCTGGTCGTGATGAGCGTGCTGGCCGCCGAGTACCAACGCCGGCCACCTCAGCGGGCCAGCCAGACCGCCCACTGGTAGTACAGCGGCAGCCCGAGCAGCAGGTTGAAGGGCAGCGTGATGCCCAGCGCCGAGGTCAGGTAGATGCCGGGGTTGGCCTCGGGCAGCGAGGCGCGGCAGGCCGCCGGCGCGTCGATGAACGAGGCGCTGGCGCAGATGGCGCCGAAGACGAAGGCGCCGCCCACCGACAGGCCCGCCGCGGTGCCCAGTGCAACCCCCACCGTGCCGTTGAGCAGCGGCATCAGCACTCCGAAGCCGAGCATGAAGCCGCCGACCTGGCGGAAGGCCCGTGCCTGGCGCGCTGCGGTGATGCCCATCTCGAGCAGGAACAGCATCAACATGCCGCGGAACAGGCCTTCATAGAAGGGCTGGATCTGCCCCCACTGGCGCTCGGTGGCCACGGCACCGATGCCCATGCCACCGAGCAGCAGCAGGATGCCCTGCCCCCGTACCACCGACAGCAGCAGTTCGCTGGCGGCAATGCCGCGCCTGCCCTCGGCGCGCGCGGCGCGGCCCATCGCGATGCGTGCGATGACGAGCGAGTAGATGACGCCGAACTCCATCAGCGCCACCATCGCCGCCAGCGTGCCCTCGCTGGGCGTGTTCATGGCTGCGGCAAACGACACCGAGGCGAAGAACGTCGCCGTCGAGACCGAGCCGTAGTGCGCCGCGATCGCCGCGGCGTTGGAGATGTCGAACCTGCCCAGGCGCCGCACGACCCAGTAGCTCAGCGTCGGAATCGCAAGGATCATCAGCACGGTCACGCCGATCAGCGGCAGCAGGGTGCCGATCTCGGCCTTGGCCAGCTCGCGGCCACCCGTCAGGCCGAGCGAAAACAGCAAGTAGATTGACAGCAGCTTGATCACCGCCTCGGGCAGTTCGAGCTCGCTCTTCACCGCCCCCGCAACGGCGCCCAGCACGAAGGCCAGGACGATGGGTTGCAACAGGTTGCTCAGCAGCAGGTCAAGTCCGGGCATCCTGCCCTCCCGTGTTGTCGTGATGTGTCGGGCTCCAGGCTAGGTTCCGGGTCAAATCAGATCAAATCGATTGTTTGACTGCAAACAATCACCCAGGCCGATGCATCAATCCCCCGCCCGATCTGGGGGATCGGGGCAACTCTGTTGGCGCTGCCGGCGTGGATACTTCTGGTATCAGGAATTAGGGGGTGACATGGGGCAGGACAACGGGGTTCGGGGACGGGTGCGGGCGTGGTCCGTCGGGGTGGTGGCCGCGGCAGCGATGCTGTCGACGGGTTGCCTGGGACCCAGCGTGGAAAGGCGCATCGCCGCGTCCGAGCTGGCGCTGGTCCGGGACGACACCGCGACCGCTGCCATCGAGGCCAAGAACCTGTTGAAGGACAAGCCCGAGCTGGCGGCCGGACGCCTGCAGCTGGCCCGCGTGCTGCTGGCCAGCGGCGACGCCGCCGGCACGGATACCGAGCTCAAGCGTGCCCAGAGCTTTGGCGCGACCGAAGCCGAACTGGCTCCGGTGCAGGCCGCCCTGTGGATGGCCCAGAGCCGCCCGGACGAGGTCATCGAGCGGTTTGCCGCGGTCCGGTTCGAGGACCGCCCGCGCGAGACGGCTGACCTGCGGGTCGAGGTGGCCCGGGCCCAGCTTCAACGTGGCGACCGCGCCGCGGCCTTGGCCAGCGTCCAGCAGGCCCTGGCGGCCGTGCCGGGGCATGTCGGCGCGACCGTGCTCGGTGCGACGCTCAAGGCCGAGTCCGGCGACCGTCCCGCAGCCGCCCAGGTGCTGCAGGCGCTGGTCGCCGGGCTAGCGGCCGGCGCACCCGAAGCATCCGGCGCGTCGACCCGAGGCGTGGTGGCCGAGCTGGCTGCGGCCCGGCGGCAGGCCGACTCGGCCCGGGCGCTGGCGGCGTTGGCCGAGTTCGAGGCCGAAGATCCCGCCACGGCCATGCAGGCCACCGAGCATTGGCGCCAGGCGCTGGCGCTGCAACCCCGGTTCGCGGCGGCCCACCTGGGCGTTATCTCGCACGCCTTGCGGCAGCGCGACCTGGCCGGTGCGACGACGCTGCACCAGGCGATGAAGAAGGCCATGCCGCAGCACGCGATGACGATGTACTTCGAGGCCGTGCTGGCCTACATGGGCAACGATTTGCCGCGGGCCCGCGAGCTGACCGACACCCTGGTCTCGCGCATCGACGGGCACGCTCCGGTGCTGCTGCTGGCCGGCATGACGCAGGCCCGGGTGGGTGGACTCGCCCAGGCCGAGTCGCACCTGCAGCGTGCGATCAGCCTGCAGCCGGACTGGGCCGATCCGCGCCTGGAACTGGCCTCGCTGCTGCTGCGATCCGGTCGCCCGGAGCGGGTGCTCGAACTGGTGCAACCGCTGCTCGGCAGCGCCGCGCCGGTGCCGCGGGTGTCGTCGACGTCTGCATTGGCGGGATCCAACGCGCCCGCTGCAACGCCGTCTGGCGATCCCGACCCGCGCGCATTGGGCCTGGCAGCGCAGGCGCTGGCCCGGCTCGGCCGCTTCGCCGAGGCCGACGCCGCGTTTGCCCGGGCGGCGGCGAACAATCCCGGCGACCTTTCGCTGCGCACCGCGGCGGCCAAGTCGCAGATCGCGCAGGGCCGGGTCGAGCTGGGCTTGAAGGAACTGCAGGCCGCGGCCGACGCCGACCCCGAGGGCAGCGCCGCCGATCTGGCGCTGATCGCCGCGCAGATGAAGCGCGGCGACCGCGCCGCGGCGGCCCGCGCCCTGGCGGCCTTCGAGGCCAAGCAGCCCAAGAGCGCGCTGCCGGCGCTGTTGCGCGGCCAGATGGCAGAGTCCGCAGGCGACCGTGCCGCGGCGCGCAACGCCTATGCAACCGCACTGGAACGTGACCCTTCTTCGCTGCAGGCCGTGGCGGCGCTGGCGGCGCTGGACCTGGTGGCCGGCGACGCCGCCGCGGCAGGCGAGCGCTGGCAGGCGCTGGCCAAGCGCTCGCCCAACGTGCCGGCGCCGCATCTGGCGCTTGGCGAGCTTGCGATCCGCGAGGGTGCGGCGCCTGCGGTGGTGCGGGACCACATCGACCGCGCGGTGCAGGCGGCGCCGCAGGACAGCGCCAACTGGCGAGCGGCGATCGATCTGCAGCGCCGGGCCAGCGACCCTGCGGCGGTGCTGGTGCGTGCGCAGGCCGCGATCGCCGCGATGCCCGAAGAGCCGTCGCTGCTGCTCGACCTGGCCGGCGCGCAGTTGCAGACCGGCGACATGCAGTCGGCCATCGTCACCCTGCGCCGTGTGTCACAGCTGCGCCCGCAGGACGCCGAAGGCCATCTGCGGCTGGCGCTGGCGCAGATCGGCAACGGACAGGTCGCCGCCGGCAAGCCTGCACTGAACCGCGCCGCCGAGTTGGCGCCGATGTGGCCGGCGGTGCGCCGCGCGCAGATCGCGGTCGCCGTCGCAGAAGGGGAAACCGAGCGCGCCCTGGCCGTCGCGCGGGACGTGCAGAAGCTCGCGCCGACCCAGGCCCTGGGCTGGCAGCTCGAGGGCGAGGTCGAGCTGACGCGCACGCGTCGCGACGCCGCGCTGGCGGCGTTCCGCACCGCGCTCGCACGCCAGGCCAGCAGCGACACCGCGATCCAGCTGCACCGGACCCTGCTCGGCACGGCCAGCATGCCCGGCGAAGCGGCCGCGGCGGCGGCTTTCGAAGCGACCTGGCTCAAGGGGCAGCCGCGCGACGCCCTGTTCCTGGCCTACCTGGGCGAAGCCGCCAAGCGCGCCGGTCGCCTGCCCGAGGCCGAGAGCCGCTACCGCCAGGCGCTGGCGCTGCAGGCCGACGATCCGGTGGTGCTGAACAACCTGGCCTATCTGCTGATCGAAAACGGCCGCGCCGACGAAGGCCTGCGCCTGGCCCAGCGCGCCCAGACACTGGCACCGCATCTGCCCGCGGTCCTGGACACCCTGGCCACCGCACTGGGCAAGCTCGGCCGCTTCAAGGACGCCGTCGCCTGGCAGCGCCGCGCCGTGGAACGCCAGCCGCACGACGAAGTCCTGCGCCTGCACTTGGCCAACCTGCTGGTCGCCGCCGGCCAGAAGGACCCCGCCCGCGAGGAATTGCGTGCCATCGTGCGCGGCCTCGGCGGCAAGCGCGCACCCGGCGAATCGCCGGTGCAGCGCAGTGCCCAGGAAGCCTTGACGGCGATCGGGGGGTGAGGGGCGGAGCGGCCAAGTCTGGGAGTATTTGACCCTGACGCAAGGGAAACGCTGATCCATTCGTCCTGCTTCTTGCGTTGCTGCATGCATAAAGCAGCCTGACCGACACCCGACGGAGCTGAACTTTGGCAGTGCGGAGTTTGCGCAGACGAAGCGAGTGACCGAGGGTCCCAGGGGTTAGTGCGCACTGAAGGGGAGCATGCTGCGAAAAGGGGGTTTCGAATTCCCGAAATCGGGCGGTGCCGATTCGAACAATGAAACTCGGAACCATATTGCAAAATCAACAGCAATGACCGATCTAGGAATCCACCTGCAGATGGCAAAGAAAGAGCAACTGGGGTCAAGCAACTGGGGTCAGGTCTTTAATTTGAATACCCCATCAGAGGATTCAGTCTTGCGCGGCCGCGGCCTCGGCCTCCGCCTCCGCCTTGGCAATCAGCTGGCTCACTCGTCCCACCGACAGTCCGATCTCCGCCGCCAGCGCCGTCATGCTCAGGCCGCTGCGGGCATGCGCCATCCACAAGGCTGCCTCACGGCTGCTGCATTCGCGCATCCAGTACGACAAGGTTCTTGGCGCGGCGCGTTGCGTCGCCGGGATGTTCCGGTCGGTCTTGCTCGATGGCTTCGACAGGTCCTGCATGCGTTCGACAAAGTCGTCGTCGCCCAGATACACCTGCCGGTTCAGTGCCAGGTCCCACAGCTCCACGCCCCGCCCCGCGGCAACCCACTGCGTGTACTTCTTGGCGGCACGACGCGTATCGGCCGTTGTCCGCACTTCACGGCCCAGCAGATGGCCATGCAGTTCGGACGTGTCCAACCAGGCGGGGACTTCAGCCCGGACGACGTGGCTGCGGTAGCTCGACCAAGGCCAGTCGGCCGGGTCCTCCACCAAGGCGGCACGTACGGGGTTGAGATCGACGTAACGGCAGACTTCCAGCAGATAGGCGTCGCGGTTGACCAGGATCGCCTTGAACCGCCCTTGCAGAAGATGCCCGACCACGTCGTGTCGCCGATTGAACCGCTGGCTGTAGACGCCGTTGACGTGTCGCATCAGCTGCGACAGGTTCGCGCTGCGCGTCTGCAGCACGAGGTGGTAGTGGTTGCCCATGAGGCAGTACGCCAGCATCCGGGCATCGAAGCGGAGGAACGCCTGCGCAATGACGGCCAGAAAGGCGATGCGGTCGGCGTCGTCCTCGAAGATCGCCTCGCGCCGGTCACCGCGTGCGGTGACGTGGTAAAGGGCGCCGGGGAACTCGATGCGCAGGGGGCGGGACATCGGGAGGTTCCGGCTTGGTTGAGAAGGCGCAAGACTATAGATTAAAGACCTGACCCCGTTGCTCCACAGCTTCCGTGGCGATGCCGGGCTGACTGGCGGCAGCCGCTGCAGCGGCGGCGAAAATGCCGCTTCCGGCGACGGCCTCCTGCCGCTGCCCACTTGCTGCCACCGATGCCCGATCTGTTCGACACCCTGCTGCCCGCCGAACCCGGCGCTCCGGCGCCCGACGACAACACGCTGGACCTGGGCGAATACGCCCAGCGTGCCTATCTCGAATACGCGCTCTCGGTGGTCAAGGGCCGGGCGCTGCCCGATGTCTGCGACGGCCTGAAGCCGGTGCAGCGGCGCATCCTGTACGCAATGCAGCGCATGGGCCTGGGGTTCTCCGGGGCCAACGGGGCGAGGCCGGTGAAGAGTGCGCGGGTCGTGGGCGACGTGCTCGGGCGCTTTCATCCCCACGGCGACCAGGCGGCCTATGACGCGCTGGTGCGCATGGCGCAGGGGTTTTCGCAGCGCTACCCGCTGATCGACGGCCAGGGCAACTTCGGCAGCCGCGACGGCGACGGTGCGGCGGCGATGCGCTACACGGAGGCCCGGCTGTCGCCGATCGCGCGGCTCCTGCTGGACGAGCTCGACGAGGGCACGGTCGACTGGCGCGCCAACTACGACGGCAGCACCGAGGAGCCGACGCTGCTGCCGGCGCGGCTGCCGTTTGTGCTGCTCAATGGCGCGAGCGGCATCGCGGTCGGCCTGGCGACCGAGGTGCCGCCGCACAACCTGCGCGAGGTCGCCGACGCCGCCATCGCGTTGCTGAAGGACGGAGACAAGCTCACCGACGAGGCACTGTTTGCCTTGCTGCCGGCGCCGGACTTCCCCGGCGGCGGACAGATCATCAGCGCCGACCACGACATCCGCGAGGCCTACCGCAGCGGCCGCGGCAGCATCAAGGTTCGCGCGCGCTGGGTCATCGAGGACCTCGCCCGTGGGCAGTGGCAGCTCGTGATCACCGAGCTGCCGCCACAGACCAACACCCAACGGGTGATGGAAGAGGTCGAGGAACTCTCCAACCCGAAGGTCAAGCTCGGCAAGAAGGCGTTGACGCAGGAGCAGGTGCAGCTCAAGCAGAGCCTGCTGGCGGTGCTGGACACCGTGCGCGACGAATCGGGCAAGGACGCGCCGGTGCGCCTGGTCTTCGAGCCGAAGAGCCGCAGCGTCGAGGTGTCCGAACTGGTGACGGCGCTGCTCGCGCACACCAGCCTGGAAGGCAGCGTGCCGCTGAACCTGACGATGATCGGCCGCGATGGCCGGCCGGTGCAGAAGGGACTGCGGACGATCCTGACCGAGTGGCTCGATTACCGCCGGGCGACGATCGAGAGGCGCACGCGCCACCGGCTGCAGAAGCTGATCGACCGGCTGCACCTGCTCGAAGGCCGGCGGGCGGTGCTGCTGAACATCGACGAGGTGATCCGCATCATCCGCAACGCCGACGAGCCCAAGCCGGCGTTGATGGAACGCTTCCGCCTGTCGGAGCGCCAGGCCGAGGACATCCTCGAGATCCGGCTGCGCCAGCTCGCGCGGCTCGAGGCCATCCGCATCGACCAGGAGATCGCCGAGCTGAGCGAACAGCGCTCGGCGCTCGAAAGCCTGCTCGCCAACCCGAGCCTGCTCAAGCGCCAGATCCAGCGCGAGATCGAGGCCGACGCCAAGGCCCATGGCGACAAGCGACGCACCTTGGTGCAGGAAGAAAGGAAGGCGGTCGCCGAGTTGCGCATCGTCGATGAACCCGTGACCGTGGTCGCCAGCGCCAAGGGCTGGGTGCGGGCGCTGAAGGGGCACGAGGTCGTCCCGGCCGAGCTGGGCTTCAAGCCCGGCGACGCCTTGCAGGCGCACTTCGTGTGTCGCAGCGTGGACACCCTGGTCGTGCTGGCCAGCGACGGCCGCAGCTTCAGCGTACCGGTGTCGACCCTGCCGGGTGGGCGTGGAGACGGCACGCCGATCACGACCCTGATCGAGCTGGCCCCGGGCGTGAAGCCGCTGCACTACTTTGCCGGGCCGGTGGACACGCTGCTGTTGCTGGCGGGCTCGGTGGGGGGCTGCGGCCTGCTCGCCGAGGCCGGTGACCTGCACGCCCGCAACCGCGCCGGCAAGGCATTCATGACGCTCGAGGACGGCGAGGTGCCGCTGCCGCCGGCCGTGGTGCTCCCGGGCCAACACCAGGTCGCCGTGCTGGCCGCCGACGGCCGGCTGCTGGTGTTTGCACGGGCCGAGCTCAAGCGTCAGAGCGGCGGCGGACGTGGCCTGATGTTGATGGCCGATACCGATGCGAAGACGCCGCTGGTCGCGGCCATGAGCTTTGCCGACGTGCTGCGGGTGCGCGGAACCGGCCGTGGCGGCAAGCCACGCGACGAGCTGCTCAAGGGCGCGGCACTCGAGACGCACGTGGGCAAGCGGGCGCGCAAGGGCCGCGTTGTGCAAGGATTCAAACCGAGCGGCCTGGAAGCCGCCTGATGCCGGATCGAGATACAAGCAGGGCAGGGACCATGAAGTCGAAGTTGTCGTGTGCCGCCGTCGCGCTGGCCATCGTGTTGGCGTTGCCCGCGGCGGCGCAGGCGCCCGCCACAGCGGCCAACTCTGCCGCCAAACCGGCGGCCAAACCGGCAGCGCGGCCGGCGGCGGCAAGTGCCGTCAAGGCGGCCTCACCCAGGCCCACAGCCACAAGCGTGGCTGCAGCGCCCGCCGTGCCCGCCGCGCCTGCGCGCAGTGGCAAGGGGTGGGCCACGGGCGGGATCCCGACCTGGGTGGTCGAGCCGCCTGCGCCGCCCCCTGGCCTGCCGGCGGCGCCCAGTGTCGGCGCGCGCCGCGAGCAGCTGATCGACATCCAGACCCACTACGCCTTGCCGGCCGTGGCCGGCGGGCCCGCGGTCGCGCAGACCTTCGTGCGCTACCGCACCGTTGCCCTGGACGCCTCGGCGCTGGGCCAGGTGTCGCAGCCGCAGCTGCAGTTCAACCCCGCGTTCCAGACCCTGGTGCTTCACCGGCTGCGGGTCTGGCGTGATGGCCAGGCGATCGACAAGCTGGCCGACGCGAGGCTTGACCTGATGCGTCGCGAGCAGCGCCTGGAGCAACTGGTGCTCGATGGCAACGAGACCTTGCTGGCGGTGCCGACCGACGTCCGCGTGGGTGACGGGCTGGAGGTCGCGTACACCGTGGTGGGCGAGAACCCGATCTTCGAGGGCCGCATCGCCACCGGAATGAGGCTGGCGAGTGAGACGCCGATCGATCTGCTGCACTACCGGCTCACCGGCCCGGCCGGTCGGACGCTGTTCACCCGCGGCTTGGCGACGACGCTCGAACCGGAGCGCCTGGCCGACGATGCCGGCCGACCTGTCGTGCGCATCGTGCGCCACCAGGTTGCTGCGGTGCAGTCCGAGCAGGCCATGCCGCCTTGGTTCAAGCTGCACCCCGCGCTCGAGGTCAGCGACTACGCCGACTGGCAGGCGGTCGAGGCCTGGGCCGTCAAGCTGATGGCGGTGCCGGCGACGCCCCATCCGGCGGTGCAGGCCCGAGCGAGCGAGTTTGCAGCCAGCGGCAAGAAGGGCGGCGCACTGGTGTCCGAGGTCCTGCGCTTCGTGCAGGACGAGATCCGCTACCTGAGCGTCAGCCTTGGCGAGAGCTCGCACCGGCCCAAGCCACCCGAGGCGACGCTCGCCGAGCGCATCGGCGACTGCAAGGACAAGGTCGTGCTGTTCAACGCGCTGCTCCGCGAGCTGGGCGTCCTGGCCCGGCCGGCCCTGGTGTCGACAATCCGCAATCGGGGGCTGATGAGCTTCCTGCCCGGCCATGACGAGTTCGACCACGTCGTCAGCGCGGTCGAACTCGACGGCAAGACCTGGTACCTCGACGCCACCGCCACCGGCCAAGGGCTGGAGCTGGCCACACGCGGTCGCTACCCATTCGGTGCCGCGCTGGTGCTCGGCAGCGGCCAGGGACTGCAGGCCGTTCCGCAGGACCCCGATGCACCCGACCGGCTGGCCTTCGAGCAGCGCTGGAGCCTGGCTGATGCGGCGTCGGTCAAGGGCGGCCCGACGACCCTGGTTGCAACGCTGCGCGCCCAGGGCCTGGCGGCCGAGCGTTGGCGCGCCGCGGTCGGCGCCGTGGGCATCGAGAAGGTCGCCGAATCGATTTCCGGCGGCCTGGCCCGTGCCGTGCCGGGGCTGTTGCGCCAGGGGCCAGCCGAGGTCCAGGACGACCGCAGTGCCAACGAGCTGACGCTGACGCAGCGTTTCGAACACCCGAACTTCGGTCGGTATGCACGCGGTGCGATCGGCGCCGACTACACCGCGTTCGAGGTCATGGACACCCT
>Ga0315902_10013740_pt1 | contig 10458 bp, 9 predicted proteins | sample LakEriMetagenome_9_FD_203523 | JGI IMG/M metagenome (GOLD analysis project Ga0315902, IMG submission 203523) | Freshwater fungal communities from buoy surface, Lake Erie, Ohio, United States - Buoy 12 MA117 | ecosystem: Environmental > Aquatic > Freshwater > Lake > Lake biofilm | place: USA...
CTTTTCTCGCTCGATGGTCTGGGGCGCTTAGGGTACGAGGCGACGCTGCAGCGCGACTATCCGGTGATCTTCGGGATACTCTTCGCTTTTTCTCTGATGGGCCTGATCGTGGGGATCCTCACCGACATCACCTATGTACTGATCGACCCTCGCATAGACTTTGAAAGTCGAGGCTGAGGCATGCGCCTGTCAACGATCAATGAGCGCCGATGGCGCAATTTCCGCCGCAACAGGCGGGCCTTCTGGTCGCTCGTCATCTTCGGGGTGCTGTTCGGGCTGTCGCTTTTTGCCGAGTTCATCGCCAACGACAAGCCGATCCTTGTCAGCTACCGCGGCGAGTTGCGGATGCCGGTCTTCCAGTACTTCTCGGAGCGCGATTTCGGCGGCGACCTGCCCTCGCGCGCGCGATACCTGGATGTGGAGCTGCAATGCCTGATCCTGACCGGGGGGTTGGTCGAATGCTATGACGACCCCGATGGGCTGATCGCTCAGGCCCGCGCCGGCACGGTCGCGATCGAGGGGTTCCGGAAGGGCTGGATGATCTGGCCCCCGATCCCCTATTCCTACAACACCATCGTCGATGTGCCGGGCGTCGCGCCGTCGCCGCCTGCGGGGGACAACTGGCTTGGCACCGACAGCGCCAAACGCGATGTCGCGGCCCGGGTGATCTATGGCTTCCGGCTCTCGATCTTCTTTGCCATGATCGTGGTTTCGTTCGTCTCGGTCGTGGGCATCGTGACGGGCGCGATTCAGGGCTATTTCGGCGGCTGGACCGACCTTGTCTTCCAGCGCATTCTTGAGATTTGGAATGCCATTCCTTCGCTTTATGTCATCATCATCGTCTTCGCGATCCTTGACCGAAGTTTCTGGCTTCTGGTCTTCCTCACCGTGCTCTTCAGCTGGCCCTCGCTCGTCGGCGTGGTGCGCGCAGAGTTCCTACGCGCGCGGAATTTCGAATATGTCCGCGCGGCCAAGGCGCTGGGCGTGTCGAACGCAACGATCATGTTCCGCCACATGCTGCCCAACGCGATGGTGGCGACGGTGACGATGATGCCCTTTCTGGTCACCGGGACGATCGGCACGCTAGCAACCCTCGACTATCTCGGCTTCGGCCTGCCGCTGTCGGCGCCGTCGCTCGGCGAACTCACGCTGCAGGCCAAGGACAACCTTCAGGCGCCCTGGCTTGGCTTTACCGCCTTCTTCACCTTCGCGATCATGCTGTCGCTGCTCGTCTTCATCTTCGAGGGCGTGCGCGATGCCTTCGACCCGCGAAAGACCTTTGCATGACCGCCGCCCCGCCCCCGGTCCTGACGGTCGAGAACCTCTTCGTCGCCTTTCGCCAGGACGGGCGCGAGGTGCCGGCGGTGCGCGGGGTCAGCTTTGCCGTGGGCAAGGGCGAAACCGTCGCCATCGTGGGCGAAAGCGGGTCCGGCAAGTCGGTCACGGCGCTGTCGACCGTGGGGCTTCTGGGCGACAATGCGCGGGTGAAGGGTTCGGTCCGCTATGGCCCGCAGGAGATGATCGGCGCCGACGAGCAGACCCTGCGACGCGTGCGCGGCAACGACATCAGCTTCATCTTCCAGGAGCCGATGACCTCGCTCAACCCGCTGCACACGATCGAGCGGCAGCTCGGCGAATCGATCGAACTGCATCAGGACCTGCACGGGGCGGCGCTCAGCGCGCGTATCCTCGAGCTTCTGACCAAGGTCGGCATCCGCGACCCCGAAACGCGGCTTGGCGCCTATCCGCACCAGCTGTCGGGCGGGCAGCGGCAGCGCGTGATGATCGCGATGGCGCTGGCCAACGGGCCGGAGCTTCTGATCGCGGATGAACCCACGACCGCGCTCGACGTCACGATCCAGGCCCAGATCCTCGAGCTTCTGGCCGAACTCAAGGCACGCGAGGGGATGAGCCTTCTGTTCATCACCCATGACCTTGGGATCGTGCGGCGCATCGCCGACCGGGTCTGCGTGATGAAGGACGGCGAGATCGTGGAGCAGGGCCCGACGGCCGGGATTTTCGCGGCCCCCCGGCACCCCTATACGCAGATGCTGCTGGCGGCCGAATCGACCGGCCTGCCCGCGCCGGTGCCCGACGGCGCCGAAGTGGTGGCCGAGACCGAGGCGCTGCGCATCTGGTTTCCGATCCATCGCGGGCTGCTCAAGCGCACGGTCGGCCATATCAGGGCGGTCAATGCCGCGACGCTCAGCGTGCGGGCGGGCGAGACGGTGGGGATCGTCGGCGAAAGCGGATCGGGCAAGACGACGCTCGCGCTCGCCATCATGCGGCTGATCCGGTCCGAAGGGCGGATCGTCTTTCTGGGCCGCGACATCCAGGGGCTGACCCAGGGGCAGATGCGGCCGCTGCGCCGGCACATGCAGATCGTGTTCCAGGACCCCTACGGTTCGCTGTCGCCGCGGATGACGGTCGAACAGATCATCGCCGAGGGGCTGGGCGTCCACGGGGTCGAGCCCGGGCAGGACCGGCACGCGATGGTGGCCGCGATCATGCGCGAGGTCGGGCTCGATCCCGCAACGATGGGGCGCTATCCGCACGAGTTTTCCGGCGGGCAGCGCCAACGCATCGCCATCGCGCGGGCGCTGATCCTCAAGCCGCGGCTGATGGTGCTGGACGAGCCGACATCGGCGCTCGACATGACGGTGCAGGTGCAGATCGTGGAACTCTTGCGCGACCTGCAGCGCAAGTACGGGCTCGCCTATCTCTTCATCAGCCATGACCTCAAGGTCGTGCGGGCGATGGCGCACAAGGTGATGGTGATGCAGAACGGCGATGTGGTGGAAGCCGGCCCCGCCGCCGCGATCTTTGACGCCCCGCGCGAGGATTACACGCGGACGCTGATGGCAGCAGCACTCGGCAGATAGGGCAGACGGCGGGTATCACCCATCCGGCGGTCTGCTGGGCGCGTCACCCCTCTTCGCCCATCATGAAACAGGTGATGCCGCGCGCCTGAAAGCGGCGGCAGGCAAGATCGGCCTGGTCACGGGTCATCCCCACAAAGGTCGCTTCGAACCCGCCCGCGCGCTGCTGGATGCGCCGCAGCGCGCCGTCAAGCGTGCCGGCTTCGGCGATGGCCGCCTGAAGGAGCAGTCTCTCCGCCGCGGCATGCGACTCGAGGCTGCCAAGGTTGATCGCCCAGTGCCGCCCGCCCGACGTCGACACGCGGGTCACCATCTCGGTTGCGGCCGGGTTTTCACTGTCGCCCGGCGCAATGGCGGCTGCAGTCATGATGATCTCGGCCGGCCGGGGGGGCGGCGAAACAGCGCCGGCCTGCTCTCCGCTCCCTGACGGTGCTGGTGCATCTGCCAGCGCCTCCAGGGTCTCGGGCTGGGCGTCCGGCGCGCTGACAAAGGTGATGCCGGGTTCGGGCGGCACCGCCGCGGGGGCGGCTTCCCCCGGCTGCACCGGACCGGCCGAGGCCTGAAGCGCTTCGGCGATGACATCCTCGATGATCTCGGCGCTGACCGCATCGACCACGGCCGCGACAACCGCATCGTCGGCGGGCGGATCGCCAGTCCCGGCCACGGCAGGCGCGGCACTGGCCGCGGCGGGCCGTGACGGCGGACGCGGCGCCTCCTGGACCTGTCCTGACACCCGGATGGTCCGGCCGGCACCGCCTGCCTCCTGCGGCGCGGTGTTGTCATTGGCGGGTTCAGGTGCAGGCCCTGCGCTGGCTGTCTGGATATAGGGCACATCGCCAGGCGACCGGAAAGCGACGTTCGCCCGCGCCTCCGAAAAACCAAGGTCAAGCAGCTGCGCCACGCGCGCATTGCGGTTCGCGGTCGAGGTGCCGCCAAAGACCGTAGCGATGATCCGGACCGATCCGCGTTCGGCCGATGCAACAAGGTTGTAGCCTGCGGCATTGGTAAATCCGGTCTTGATCCCGTCCGCCCCGGGATAGCTGTCCAGGAAGCGGTGGTTGGTATTGGCGACCTCGGCCACCCCTGCATCGGCGGTGCGGCGCGAGAAGAGGTTGTAATACTGGGGAAAGTCGTAGATCAGGTGCCGCCCCAGGATGGTCATGTCATGGGCGGTCGAATAATGGCCCTGCGCAGTCAGGCCGTGCATGTTGACGAAATGGCTGTTGCGCATGCCCATGGCCGCGGCGGTGGCGTTCATCCGCTCGGCATAGGCGGCCTCGGACCCGGCAAGGGCCTCGCCGATGGCGGTGGCGGCGTCGTTGGCCGACTTCACCGCGGCGGCGCGCAAAAGATGGCGCAGCCTGATCGTCTGCCCCTCGCGCAGGCCAAGCCGCGATGGCGGTTCGCTGGCGGCATTGGCGCTGATCCGCACCTCGGTATCGAGCGTGATCTCCCCCCGGGCCAGAGCCTGGAAGGCGACATAGAGGGTCATCATCTTGGTCAGCGACGCCGGATGCAGCGGCGTATCGGCGTTTTCGGAGGTGAAGACCTCACCGGTTCTCGCATCCATCACCATCGCCGCATAGGGCGCGGCCGAGAGCCGGGGCGCGACGGAACCCAGTATGACGATAAGCGCAACCCATAGCCCGAGACGGGCCGAATGGCCCCGCCGACTGGTCATCATGCCTGCCCTTTTACTGCCTCAGGGTGCCGGATGCGTGCCCGGACACCTCACGATTTGATACGAAGGCTAACACAAGGATTTGCTGCGGAAAACCCGGATTTGCGCGGCCGTGACGGTAGCGCGGGGCGGACGGTGCAGGGATGCAACCCATATCTGGTGGCCCGGAGCCTGCGACCCGCGACATCGGGGATTTGGGTCGGAATGCAGCGAATTTGCAGCATCCCGGTCCCGGGTCAGGCCGGCCGGAAGGCATCGGGGATCCGGTCGTGGCCCGCGAGGATGAGGTCGGCCATGACCTCGCCGGCAAGGGGGGCGAGCGCGAAGCCGATCTTGAAGCCGCCATTGGCGATGAATTGGCCGGGATGGTGCGGATGGGGGCCAAGCAGCGGCTGCCGGCTGGTGGCGCGCGGACGGATGCCGGCCCAGCGCGCGATGACGGGCGCCGCCACGAGCGCCGGACAGATCGTGCGGGCCCGCGCGATCACGGCATCGAGCCGGGCATCGGTGGCCGCGGGGTCGAGCCAGTCCTCCTCGGTGGTCGAGCCGATGGCGGTGGTGCCGTCGCCATGGGGCACGATGTGCAGCCCTTCGGCATAGATCTGGGGCAGGTCGCGCGCGTCATGGGCAAGAAGCGCCGCCTGCCCCTTTACGCCCTGGCCGAGCGGGGGCGGCCCGGCAAGGCCGGCATGGCCGGTGGCATGGACGACCGCGCCCCGGGCCGGACCTTCGGTCAGGATGCGCCCGCCTTGCGCGGCGAGCGCGGAGGCAAGCGCTGCAAGAGCCGCGCGCGGTGCGATGCGGGCGGAAAGCGTGTCGTGGACAACCCGCCCGGTGGGCCCCGGAGGGAGCCAGCCGGCGAAATCGGCCGCGGACCGTATCTCCCAGCGGGCCGTCCCGGGCCAGAGCGAGCCGGCCGCATCTGCCCGCGCCCAGGCCCGGTCAAGCGCCGCGGCATCGGGGATGGGCTGGAGACGGCCCGCGCGGGCAAAGAGCGGATCGCGCCCCCCCGCCGCGGCGACCGCCGCCCACCAGTCGCCAGCCATGAGCAGGGCCTGCAGCTGGAAGGCCTTGGTCTGGGTCCAGTGTTCCGGCGCATGGGGGGCGAGCGCGCCGACGACCCCGCCGCTGGCCCCGGCGCCGGGGCCGGCAGGGTCGATGACGGTGACGCGCGCCCCCCGCCGGGCGGCGGCCCAGGCGAGCGAGAGGCCGAAGATGCCGGCGCCAAGAATGGTGATATCGGTCAACGCGTGCCTGTGGCAGGAAAGGGCGCACCCGGCCCCGGCCGGGGCGGGGGCTTCACGCCCCCGCAGCCCCGTGGGATATGTGCGGACAGAAAATGGGGCAAGGCCTTGGATGATCGGGGGGTCGACTGGCGGGACGATCTGGTGCCGGTATCGCGCCGGTTTGGCGATCCCTATTTCTCGCTTCAAGGCGGGCTGGCCGAGACAGAGCATGTCTTTCTGGCCGGAAACGGGCTGCCCGGGCGGTTCGGGTCGGGGCCGGGGGGGCAGTTCCGGATCGGGGAACTCGGCTTCGGCACCGGGCTCAACGTGCTGGCGACCCAGGCGCTCTGGCAGGGGGCGGGGCGGCCGGGCAGCGTGCGGTTCACGAGCTTCGAGGCTTTCCCCCTGACCGGGGCCGAAATGGCGCGGGCGCTTGCCGCCTTCCCCCGGCTCGCGGCGCTGGTGCCGGGGCTGCTGGCCGCGGCGGCGCAGGGGGGCGGCGCGCTCGAGCCGGGTTTCACGCTGCGGATCGTTTCGGGCGATGTGCGCCAGACCCTGCCGCACGAGACGGAGGCGCTGGAGGCCTGGTATCTCGACGGCTTTGCCCCGGCGAAGAATCCCGAGATGTGGGGACAGGACGTGCTCCATGCCGTGGCGGCGCGGCTGGTGCCGGGGGGGACGGTCGCCACCTATTCCGCGGCCGGCGATGTGCGGCGGGGGCTTGCGGCGGCGGGCCTTGAGGTGACACGGACCCCCGGCTATGGACGCAAGCGGCACATGACCCTCGCGCGGAAACCCCTCTAGGTGCAGCCCCAGCAACGCAACGACGTCCGGCTTGGCATCTGGCTGATGATTGCGACCTCGCTTGTCTTTGCCGGGCAGGACGGGCTGTCGCGGCATCTGGCGGGCGAATACAACGTGCTGATGGTGGTGATGATCCGCTACTGGTTCTTTGCCGCCTTTGTCATCGCCATCGCGCGGCGGCAGTCGGGGTCACTGCGCGCGGCGGCGCGGACGGCGCAGCCGGGGGTGCAACTGCTGCGGGCCGTGCTGCTGGCCGCCGAAATCTGCGTCGCGATCCTGGCCTTCACGCTCATCGGCCTCGTGCAGAGCCATGCCATCTTTGCCTGCTATCCGCTGCTGGTCGCGGCCTTTTCCGGCCCGATCCTGGGCGAGCCGGTGGGCTGGCGGCGCTGGGCGGCGATCGGGGTGGGCTTTCTTGGCGTGCTGGTCATCCTGCAGCCCGGGGTGACGGTGTTCCAGCCGGCAGCCCTTGTCGCCGTGACCTCGGCCACGATGTTCGCGCTTTACAGCCTGCTCACCCGCTATGCCGCGCGGAAGGACAGCGCGGCGACAAGCTTCTTCTGGACCGGCACCGTGGGCGCAGTGATGATGACCGCCGTCGGACTCTGGTTCTGGGAACCGATGACCGCGCGGGACGCGCTGCTCATGGCGCTGCTCTGCATCACCGGCGCGACCGGGCACTGGCTTCTGATCAAGTGCTACGAGGTCGCCGAGGCCAGCGCAGTGCAGCCCTTCGCCTATTTCCAGCTGGTCTTTGCCTCGGCCGTGGGCGTCTGGGTCTTTGGCGAGACGCTGGAGCCGCATGTCGTGGCCGGCGCGGCCATCGTGGTCGCGGCCGGTCTCTTCACGCTCTGGCGCGAGGCGGTCAACCGGCGGCGAGCGCGTCCATCTTCGCCGCCAGTCTGATGTCCCGCTCGGTCAGCCCGCCCGCGTCATGGGTCGACAGCGTGACCTCCACCCTCTTGTAGACGTTGAACCATTCGGGGTGATGGTCAAGCTTTTCGGCCCAGAGTGCTGCGCGGGACATGAAGCCCCAGGCCTCGGTGAAATTGCGGAAGACATAGGTCCGGGTGATGGCATCGCGCCCGGGGGTCAGCGTCCAGCCCGCGGCAAGCAGCGGGGCAAGCGCCGCCTCCCGGGCGGGGCCGGTCAGGCGGTCATGCATCCTTGCGCTCCTCTGCGGCGGCCTTCATCGCGTCAAGCGCGGCATCGTCGGCCGCGCGGGCGCGCTGCGCGGCGGGGCGGTCGCGGATGCGGTCCCAATAGGCGGCAAGCGCGGGGCGCGCGGGCAGCGTCCGGAACTGGAGCCCCCAGCCGATCTGCGAACCCGTCGCCACATCGGCCGCCGTGAAACGGTCCCCTGCCAGATAGTCGTGACGGCCAAGCCAGTCGGCCAGGATGTCGGCCATGGTGTCGAGATCGCGGAAACCCACCATCCCGCGGCGTTCGGGCGGCACGGTCACGCCCAGCGCCCCCGCTGTCACCGCACCTTCGAGCGGGCCGGCCCCGAAGAAAAGCCAGCGGTAGTAGGCGGACCGGTCCGTCGGCGCGAGGCCGGCTGCGGGAAAGGCATCGGCCAGATAGGCGCAGATCGCGGCATATTCGGTCACGACGCGGCCGTCATGGACAAGCGCCGGCACCTTGCCCATCGGGTTCAGCGAGAGATAGTCCGGGGCCTTCATCGTCGTGGCATAGTCGAGGATCACGGTCTCGTACGGCTCTCCCGTCTCCTCCAGCATCCAGCGGGCGATGCGGCCGCGCGACATCGGATGGGTATAGAGCGTCAGCGTCATTCCTGTTCCTCCACGCTGGCGCGCCGGAAGGGGCCATAGCGGGTCAGGACCTCGCATTCCTGGTCCACCGCGGCGCGTTCGGCCTCAAGATACCGGGCGACGGCGTCGCTGAAACCCCTGTCGGCAACCCAGTGGAGCGAATGCGTCACCACCGGCAGATATCCGCGCGCAAGCTTGTGTTCCCCCTGCGCCCCGGCCTCGACCCGGGGCAGGCCATGGCGCAGCGCCCAGTCGATGGCCTGATAGTAGCACAGTTCGAAATGCAGGCAGGGGTGATGTTCGGTCGCGCCCCAGTAGCGGCCGAACAGCGTCTGCCGCCCGATGAAGTTGAGCGCGCCGGCAACCGGGCGGCCGCCGCGCAGTGCAAGCACGAGCAGCATGTCGTTGCGCATCGTTGCGTGCACGCGGTCGAAAAAGGCCCGGGTCAGGTAGGGCCGGCCCCATTTGCGGCTGCCGGTATCCTGGTAGAACTCCCAGAAATGGCCCCAGTGGCGGGGCTCGATGGCGTCGCCGGTCAGGGCGACGATCTCTCCGCCAAAGCCCTGCGCAGTCTCGCGTTCCTTGCGGATCATCTTGCGCTTGCGCGAGGACAGGCTGGCCAGGAAGCCCTCGAAATCGCCAAAGCCGCGGTCTTCCCAGTGGAACTGCTGGCTCGCGCGCGGCATGAGGCCAAGTCGCGCGCCGGCCTCGGCCTCGGCCGCGGTGCAGAAGGTGACGTGCAGCGAGGAGAAACGGTTCTCGGCGGCGATGCGGACCGCGCCTTCGGCCAGCGCGGCAATCCCCTCGGCCTCGTGCCCCGGACGGGCCAGAAAGCGGCGGCCGGTCGCGGGGGTAAAGGGGACGGCGATCTGGAGCTTGGGGTAATACCGGCCGCCCGCGCGTTCATAGGCATCGGCCCAGGAATGGTCGAAGATGTATTCGCCCTGGCTGTGGGATTTCACATAAAGCGGCGCAACGGCGATCACCGCGCCGCCCCTCTGCGCAGTCAGATAGCGCGGCGTCCAGCCCGTGCCCGGGCCGACCGAGCGGCTCTCTTCCAGCGCGCTCAGGAACCGCCAGGTGGTGAAGGGGTCGGCGGGCCTGCCGCCATCAGCCGCCTCGGGGCAGGCGCAGGCATCCCAGACGGGCTGGCCGATCTCGTTCAGGCTGGCATGGGTGGCGATCCGGATCGTCGTGTCTGCAGGGGGCTGGGACATGGATGCGATGGTGTGACCCGGCAGGCCGGGGTCAAGCCGCATAACCTTCGAAGGTGACATTCTGCGCGATCCGCCGCGCGCTTGCCTCGGCCTGAGGCGAGCAGATGGTCCAGCACAGGATCGCGGCCCCCGCACGGGCAAGCTCGGCCACGCGCGGGCGGGCAAGGTCGGTCGCCTCGTGGCTGATGAAGCAGGCCCCGGTGCGGTCATAATCGGGGATGTCGCGCAGCCGGTCGCAGACGGCGGGCGCGACGGGGGCCCAGTCGGCAGGGTCCCAGGCCGAGGTGGTAAGCCCGCGCGGAATGCCGGGGGCAAGGCGCGCCATCGCGGCGACCGAATGGGGGTTGAAGGACATGACCGCCACCGGGCCCGCATACCCCGCCAGCACCCGCGCCGTCGCCGCCTCGAGCGGGCCGATCCCTTCCCCCATCTGCCCGTCCTGATCCTTGATCTCGACGAGCAGCGGAACCCGGCCGCCGACGATCTCCAGCACTTCGGCCAGCGTCGGGATGCCCTCGTCGCTGCCACGAAGCCTGATCTGCCCCAGCGCGGCAGCGCTGCGCGCATTCACCGGCCCTGTCGCATCGGTCAGCCGGTCAAGGTCTTCGTCATGAAAGACCATCGGCACACCGTCGGCCGACGGCTGGACGTCGATCTCGATCCCGTATCCGCCCGCGATGGCGGCGCGCAGGGCGGCGCGGCTGTTTTCGGGCCGGCCCTGTGCCGCATCGTGCAGCGCCCGGTGGGCGATGGGCCGGTCCAGGAAAGCCGCGGGCAGCATCAGCCGATCTGGAAGAGGCCTTCGACCTCGACCGCGACGCCCAGGGGAAGGGCGGCCACGCCCACGGCCGACCTTGCGTGCCGCCTGGCCTCGCCCAG
>Ga0315902_10013741_pt1 | contig 10457 bp, 6 predicted proteins | sample LakEriMetagenome_9_FD_203523 | JGI IMG/M metagenome (GOLD analysis project Ga0315902, IMG submission 203523) | Freshwater fungal communities from buoy surface, Lake Erie, Ohio, United States - Buoy 12 MA117 | ecosystem: Environmental > Aquatic > Freshwater > Lake > Lake biofilm | place: USA...
TCGCGCAGCACGATGCCGCCGGCCAGCGCCCGGGTCTGCGGGCCGATCAGGATATCCACGCCATAGTGCCGGGTGAGCCCCTCCAGGCGCGACCCCAGGTTCACGGCGTCGCCCATCACGGTATAGGCGCGTCGGATCTGGGAGCCCATGTCACCGACGCGCATCAGGCCGGAGTTGATGCCGATGCCGATGGCCAGTGGCGGCCAGCCGCGGCCACGGAAGCGCTGGTCGAGCGCGCGGGCCTGCCTCGCCATGTCCAGCGCCGCGAGCACCGCGTGGCGGGCATGGGCGGGGTCGGCCACCGGGGCGCCCCAGAAGGCCATCACCGCGTCGCCGATGTACTTGTCGAGCGTGCCGTGGTGGCGCTCGCGGATGATCAGGCTCATCGTGGTCAGGTATTCGTTGATGTATTGCGACAGCGCGTCGGGGTCCAGGCTCTCGGAGATGCCGGTGAAACCCCTGACGTCACAGAACAGCACCGTCAGTGTCTCGGCGCGGGGCGTCATGCTGAAACGCTGCGGATTGCGTGCCATCCGCTCGACCAGCTCGGGCGGCACGTATTGGCCAAAGAGGCTGGCCATCAGGCGGCTGCCGCGGGCCTCGACGAAGAAGCCGTAGGCCATGTTGAAGGTGAACAGCAGCAGGATCAGCGCGAGCCCGGAGGCGAGGGGCAGCACCAGATTGCCGTAATGGAACACGGCGAGGTTGAGTCCGGCCACCGACATCAGCGCCAGCGCCGCGACAAGCACGGAGCGCAGCGGCGAGAGCAGCGGCAGCAGCAGGGTCAGCGCGAGCCCGGCGATCAGCAGCAGCACGAATTCGGCGCCCACCACATACGGCGGCCGCTGCTTGATGTTGCCGTCGAGGATGCCAGCGATCAGGTTGGCGTGGATCTCCACCCCCGGGAATACCGGGTCGACCGGCGTCGCCCGCAGGTCCAGCAGGCCCGGCGCCGTGGTGCCGACCAGGACGATGCGGCCGCGCAGGTCCTCCACCGGTACCTTGCGGTTGAGCACATCGACCAGCGAGTGGTAGCGGAAGCTGCCCTTGGCGCCGCGGTAGGGCACCAGCGCCGCGGCCTGCTCATCGACCGGTATCCGGAACGGCCCGGACCTGATCCACTCGAGACTGGCATAGCCGGCGTCGCCACCCGCCTCCGCCACCACCGGAATCACCGGCGGATGGCCATGCGCCGCACGCACCAGCGCCAGCGACAGCGGCTCGTAGTAGGCGCCGCCGAATTCGGCCAGCATCGGCACCCGGCGGAAGATGCCATCGGCATCGGGCAGCGGGTTGAAGTGCCCGGCGCCGAAGGCCGCCTGCTGCAGGCGCTGCAGATTGGCGGTGTATCCGCTCCAGGCCGTGATACCGGCGCCACCCGCACCGAGGCTGCCGGCGGGCAACACAGGCGCCGGCAACAGGCCCTTGCCACCGGTTTCGCCTTCCTGCAGAAACACGTAGCCGAGCACCACCGGCCGCCCCTGCATCCGGCGCGCGAAAATCTCGTCATAGTCGAGCTGTGGCCGTACGCGCTCGAGCGCCGCGCTGTAGCCGGGCACACCCCGAAACTCGTCCTGGCCGAGGCGCTCGAGCACGCGGATGCCGGACGATTCGTCGCGCTCGGCAAACACCACGTCAAAGCCGAGCGCCGCGATGCCGTAACCGTCGAACAGGGTGTCGAGCAGCTGCGCGAGGCGGTCACGCGGCCACGGCCAGCGGCCCTCACCGCCGAGCTCGCGCTCGCGCAGGCTGTGCTCGTCGATGTCGAGGATGACGATGCGCGGATCGACCGTGCCGGGCATGGTCAGGCGCAGGCGCGAGTCGTAGACCATGGTCTCGAGACTGTCGATCAGCGGCAGGCGCCATGCATGCATCGCATGCAGCAGGAACACCGTGGTGAACACGGCGCCGATGACGATACGGCTCAGATGCTTGCCCACCCTGTGCTGTCGCTCCACTGTGATCGGCCACCTCCCCGCGGGGCGGAGGTGATACCGGGATTATCGTGCAGGGGTTATGGCGCGACGGTGGTCCGCGTAACGCCGGCGGCAGTCGCGCGCACCCCCGTCATTGCCTGAAAAAGAATGCGACCTCGACGCCGGCGACCTCGATCACGTCGTGGTCGCGCAGCGGTGCCTCCTGACCCCTGATGGGCTGGCCGTTGATCTGCGGCGGGGTATCACCCCCGGCGTGGATGATGACGTAGTCCCGTCCACGGCGGACGATCGCTGCAGACTGCATTCCGGGCCTGCCCAGCGTGAACGGGCTCTTGACCAGGTCCGTGGCGCGTCCGGCACCGGGACCGCTGAGAATCTGCAGCGCGGCCGCGGGGACGGCGTCTGCGTCCGGGGTGACCGTGGGCAGCGGTTCCGGGGACGGCTGGATGACGATGGTCGTGGTGATGTCCGCGTCCGCAGCGGAAGATGCGGCCCCGGCGACGTATCGCAACTGGTATCGGCCGATGCCGATCACGTCGTTGTGCTGCAGCCGGTGGCTGCTGACCGGCTTGCCGTTGACGAGCGTGCCATTGGTGGACCCCATGTCCTCGACGAAGGCATCGCCATTACTGTTGACGATGCAGGCGTGCACGCCGCTGACGGCGAGGTTTTCGATGCGGATGTCGCAGGTGGGCCGGCGCCCGATGACCGTGCGCGCCCCGGCGAGCGGAATCTCGCGCAGCATCAACTCGTCCAGACTCAGCATCAGCTTTGCCATCCCTCCGCCCCCTTTCACCAGCGCCAGGATTTCAGCCTGCGCGCAAGGCCGGGCCGGGCCGCACAAGGGGCCCGTACCCGGACCAGAATAACCGAAACGTTGTCCCGTCCGCCATGGTCGTTGGCGCGCTGCACCAGCTCGCGCGCCGCGACTGTGAGGTCATCCTCGCAGGCCCGCAGCATCTGCCCGATCTGCTCGTCGGAGACCATGTCGTTGAGGCCGTCCGAGCACAGCAGATAGAGGTCGCCGACCTCCACCCGATGGCTGTGCACCTCAGGCACGAGATCCGGCTCGACCCCCACCGCGCGTGTCACCAGGTTGCGGTTGCGGCCATCGCGTGCCTGGTCCGGCGTGATCAGACCCCGGTCAATCTGCTCCTGCAGCACCGAGTGATCGCGGGTCAGCTGCGCCAGTACCGGCCCGCGCAGGCGGTAGAGCCGGGAGTCGCCGACGTGGACGACAATGACATGTCCGTCATGCCACAGCGCGCCGACCAGCGTGGTGCCCATGCCGGCATACTGCGGCCTGCGCTGCGCAGCCTCGAAGATCGCGCGGTTGGCCCGCAACGCCTGCTCGGCCAGCAGGCGCTCGCCGCCGGCGATGTCCAGCGCGGCTCCTGGCATGGCCAGCTGCCGGCGCATCTCCGTACTGATCATCGCCACTGCAATGCGGCTTGCCACCTCGCCGGCGTTGTAGCCGCCCATGCCATCGGCCAGCAGCGCAAGACCGGCGGCGGCATCGGCGATCAGGCTGTCCTCATTGTGCGCGCGCACCATCCCGCAGTGGGTTGCGGTCGCGATCTGCAGCGCATCGGCAGGGTCGGGCATGGCGCGATCGGAATCATGCGGACGTTAGCGCGCGTGGCGGGGGCGCGGCGGGCGCGATAAACCCGCGCACCGCTGCGCGCCTTGATCGCCAGCGCGCGGGGGCGATTGGGGCATCATAGCCGCCCACGCAGCCTAAAAAAATAAACCAATTATTTCAATGACTTATGAATCCAACTGAACCGCAACGCCGCTGCATTCTCCGCCACCGGCCTGCGTAAAAAAAGGGCCACGCCCAGGCGTGGCCCCGATCCCTTCCCGGGCGCCGGATCAGGTGCCGAGCAGCGCCCCCTTGGCCAGGCCATTGGCCCGGGCGAACTCGCCACCCGAGACTTTCTTGCCGTCCTCGCCGCGCGCGCGCAGCACCTCGATCATGCCCCCCTGGGCCGTGACCTTGAAACTCGCCTCACCCACCTCGGCCACCTCGCCGATCTTGCCGGCGACATCGCCGAACTTGCGGAACAGGTGCTTGCGCGCCTCGAAGATCTGCACTTTCTTGCCGCTCATCGTGGTCCAGGCACCCGGCGCCGGATTGGTGCCGCGGATCAGGTTGTAGACGAAATCGACATGGTTCGACCACTGGATATGGGCTTCGCCGGCACGGCACCAGCCCTCGTAGCTGGCCTGCGACTCGTCCTGGACCGTCTCGGTGTGTTTGCCGGCGTAGACCAGGTCGGCGGCCTCGACCATCGCCTTGACGCCCATCGGGAAGAGCTTGTTGAAATAGACCTCGCCGATGGTTTCGTCGGGGCCGATGTCGCAGGACTTCTGCAGGATCACCGGGCCCTCGTCGAGGCCCTCATTGGGACGGAAGATGGTCAGTCCGGTGCCGGTGTCGCCGCGGATGATCGGCCAGTTGATCGACGATGGGCCGCGGTATTTGGGCAGCAGCGAGGGATGGTACTGGATCATGCCCAGGCGCGGGATATGGACGAAGGTGTCGGGCGCGAACTGCAGCACATACGCCATGATGCCCAGGTCGACACCGAGCGACTTCAGCGCCTCATGCGCCTCGGGCACGCGCAGCGACGGAAACTGGAACACCTTGAGGCCCCGCTCCTCGGCGGCGATGCGCAGCGGGTCGGGCTTGGCGCCCGGCTTCTCCGGCGCGCAGAACACCCCCGCGACCTCGTCCTTGCGCTCAAGGAAGGCCTCGAGTACCGATTTGCCGAAATCCTGCTGTCCGATGATTGCGATTTTCATGGTGGTATGCCTCTGACGGATTACTTCTTTTTGGGGGGCGCGCTGAACGCACCGGCGGCTTTCAGTTTCTCGACCTGTTCGGCACCGTAGCCGAGCACGTCCTTCAGGATTTCGTCGGTATGTTCGCCCAGCAACGGCGAACGTTTGATCACCGCCGGCGAAGCCGAGAGCTTGATCGGCATGCCGACGTTGTACCAGGTACCGCGCTGCGGATGGTCGAGCTCGACATACATCTCGCGGCCGCGCACATGCTCGTCGTTGGCGAGATCCTCGGTGGACATGATCGGGCCGCAGGGCACGTCGAGCGGATTGAGGATCGCCATGAATTCGCGCTTGGTGTATTGCTCGGCGAACTTGTTGATCAGCGTCCACATCAGCTGCTGGTTCTTGCGCCGTTCGCCGATGGTGGCAAAGCGGGCGTCGGTGTCGAGGTCGGGAATGCCGACGTCCGGTCCGATGCGCTTGGCCAGCGCGTCCCACACCGCCTCCTGCACCACGATGTAGAGCCAGTCGTTGGCGCCATGCGGCTTGCAGTGGATGGCGTTGCCGAGCTGGCCGCCGCCCGAATCATTGCCGGCGCGCGGGGTCTCGCCCATGCCCTTGTAGGTCGGCACCGAATACTCCGGCAAGTCGCCGCGGGTCAGTCGCTGATGGTCGCGGAACTTGACGCGGCACAGGTTCATCACCCCGTCCATCATCGCCACCTCGACATACTGGCCCTGGCCGGTGCGGTTGGCCTGGTGCAGCGCGGCGAGCAGGCCGATGGCGAGGTGCAGGCCGGTGCCTGAGTCGCCGATCTGGGCACCGGTGACGAAGGGCGGGCCGTCAGGCACGCCGGTGGTGCTCATCGCGCCCCCCATGGCCTGCGCCACGTTCTCATAGGCCTTGAAGTCGGCGTAGGGACCGGAGGACCCGAAGCCCTTGATCGACCCGACGACCAGCTTGGGGTTGATTTCGTGGATCTTTTCCCAGGTGAAGCCCAGCCGCTCAAGCACGCCGGGGCCGAAATTCTCCATCATGATGTCGCACTGCCTGAGCAGGTCGACGAAGACCGTCTTGCCCTCGGCGCTCTTCATGTTGACCGTGATCGACCGCTTGTTGCAGTTGAGCATCGTGAAATACAGGCTGTCGGCGTTGGGTACGTCGCGCAGCTGGCCGCGGGTGGCATCACCCTGGGGCGGCTCGAACTTGATCACGTCGGCACCCATCCACGCCAGCAGCTGCGAGCAGGTCGGCCCGGCCTGCACGTGGGTCATGTCGAGGATGCGAACACCTTTCAAAGCTTCCATGCGGTTCTCCAGGAGGTCGGGGCGGCGCGGGCGCCGGCCTCGTCTGCGTTAAGGGATATCACAGCGGGGATGTCACAGCGGGGATGGCACAGCCTAGTGAAGGCACAGCGTAGCGATGACACGGCACAACGATGACGCAGGACCAAGGTTGCGCAGGACAGCGATTGCGCAGAACGGGGCTGACCACAGCCAGGGGGTCGCACAGCGGGCGACCTGTCCGGATGGGTGCGGCCCGGTTCAGGCCTGCGGCAAGGCTGAAGAATATAGGCGAAAGCGGTCCTTGGGGGCCTTGACCGCAGTCAAGATTCGGCAGCAAAAAACGCCTTGAATTACAATCGCTTGCCATTTCAATGCAGGTTCGCCACGCCGGCATCATGACCCAGCTCGCCCAGCACCCGCAATCGAGGATCATCCGCGTCCAGCTACGCCAGAACCTGGTGCTGCACCACCTCAATCCCGCGCAGTGGCAGGAATTCGAGCCACTGCTCGAAATCTCGGACTACGCCAAGGGCGAAACCCTGGAACTGCAGGGGACGCATTCGATGGAGCAATATTTCGTCATCGACGGCATTCTCAAGCGCACGGTCTCCAACGCCCAGGGCAAGGAGATGATCCTGCGCTTTGCCGCCGAGAGCGATATCGATACCAGCTATGCGGCATGGCGATTGAAGACGCCGATGCCGTATTCGATCCGCGCCCTGACCAAGGTGCGCGCAGCCAAGCTGTCGATGCTGCAGTGGGCCGCCTTCCTGGAGCGCCACCCCCGGGTCAAGGCCGAATTCGAACTGGAGGTCATGCGCCTGATGAGCGAAGTGATGGCGCACACCATCACCCTGCACCTGCTCGACGCACCCGGGCGGGTGCAGCGCTTCATGCGCAAGCACACGCCGATTGCCGACCGCCTGCCGAAAAAGGAGCTCGCCTCCTATCTGAACCTGTCGCCGGAAACGCTGAGCCGGCTCAAGCGCCGCGGCAAGATCTGAGCCTGCCCCCACCGCGCCGCGGATGGTGCGACGCAATACCCGGCCCGTTGCAGGGTCAGCAGTGCGGTGCCGCAGGGACCCTCGAAAATTGACCGGGGTCAAGAACGATTTGGCCACCGCCCACTACCATTGTCGCTGATCCTGAATGCTGCGGTCGCCCCCGAGGCCGATCGTGCACCTCCGGACGATTTCCTGGCCGGGCTGTGGCCGGACGCCTGCCGGATACCCGGCAGTCAGCCGCCACAGACCAGCCCGGCCCGGCGGCCGCTTCAGCCAACCGCCACAGCGATCTGCGACAACACCCGTCCCCCACCTGAACCCTCAACGGCACCGCGAGGCCCCGCCATGACCACCGAAGCCCAATCCCCCGCACTGAGCGACGGCGTCGATCTGCTGATCGACGCCCTCAAGCTCAACGGCATTCACCACATCTACGGGCTGCCCGGCATCCCGATCACCGACCTCACCCGCAGGGCCCAGGCCGCGGGCATGCGCGTGATCTCGTTCCTGCCTGACCGTTTCGGCCCCCGGCTTCCTCAACGGTCTCACCGCGCTCGCGAATGCCACCACCAACTGCTTTCCGATGATCCTGATCAGCGGCTCCAGCGAGCGCGAGATCGTCGACCTGCAGCAGGGCGACTACGAGGAAATGGACCAGCTCGCCATCGCCAAGCCGCTGTGCAAGGCGGCCTTCCGCGTGCTGCACGCCGAGGACATCGGCATCGGTGTCGCGCGCGCGATCCGCGCTGCGGTATCGGGCCGTCCCGGTGGCGTCTATCTCGACCTGCCGGCGAAACTGCTGGCGCAATCGCTCGACACCGAAGCCGGCGCCAAGACCCTGATCAAGGTGGTGGACCCCGCGCCGCGCCAGATCCCGGCACCGGACGCGATACAGCGCGCGCTGCGGCTGCTCGCCGGCGCCAAACGTCCGCTGATCATCCTCGGCAAGGGTGCCGCCTACGCCCAGGCCGACACCGAGATCCGCGCACTGATCGAGCAGACCAGGATCCCCTACCTGCCGATGTCCATGGCCAAGGGCCTGCTGCCCGATACCCACGAGCAATCGGCGGCGGCGGCACGCTCCTACGTGCTGCCCGAGGCAGATGTGGTGATGCTGGTGGGCGCCCGGCTGAACTGGCTGCTCTCCCATGGCAAGGGCAAGACCTGGGGCCGCCAGAAATTCATCCAGATCGACATCTCGCCGACCGAGGCCGACAGCAACGTGCCGATTGATGCCCCGGTCATCGGCGACATCGGTTCCTGCGTCTCCGCCCTGCTCGACGGCATCAAGGCCGCCGGCGGCGGCTGGCCGCAGCCCTCGGCCGACTGGCTGGGCGCGATCTCGGAGCGCAAGGGCAAGAACATCGCCAAGATGGCCCAGACGCTCGCCGGGAACCCGACCCCGATGAATTTCCACAGCGCACTCAACGTGGTGCGCGACATCGTCAAGGCCAATCCCGAGGCGATGCTGGTCAACGAGGGGGCCAATGCGCTCGACTTCACGCGCAGCATCGTCGACATGTACAAGCCGAGAAAGCGCATCGACGTCGGCACCTGGGGCGTGATGGGCATCGGCATGGGCTTTGCGGTCGCGGCGGCCATCGAAAGCGGCCAGCCGGTGATCGCGATCGAGGGCGACAGCGCCTTCGGCTTCTCGGGCATGGAAGTCGAGACGATCTGCCGCTACAACCTGCCGGTGTGCATCGTCATCTTCAACAACAACGGCGTCTACAAGGGCACCGATGTCAATCCCTCAGGCGGCCCCGACGTGGCCCCGACGGTGTTCGTCAAGGGCGCGCGCTACGAACTGCTGATGCAGGCCTTCGGCGGGGTCGGCGTGCAGGCCACCACGCCGGCCGAACTGCGCAAGGCGATGGAAGAGGCGGTGCGTTCGCGCAAGCCGACCCTGATCAACGCGGTGATCGACGAAACTGCAGGTACCGAAAGCGGCCGCATCACCAGCCTGAACCCGAAGAGCGCGAAAAAGTAGGCCGCCAGGGCCTGATGGAAAAAAGCCGCGGCATCAATGCCGCGGCTTTTTTGTTGCCAGGGCCGGTCGCCGGCCATTACCCCCGGGGCTGGCCGGACAGGGCTGGCGGCCGTGCTGTTCAGCCAGCCGGCTTGAGCCGCGCCTTGATCCGGCCGAGGAGGGGCCAGGCCAGCAGCAGCAGGCCCAGCGACATGATGCTGCCGACCAGGCCATTGGAGAAGAACACGCCGAGGCTGCCCTGGGAGATCAGCATCGACTGGCGGAAGGCATCCTCGGCCTGGTCACCCAGCACCAGGGCCAGCACCAGCGGTGCCAGCGGATAGGACAGCTTCTTGAAGGCATAGCCGATGACACCGAAGATGAGCATCATCCAGATGTCGAGCATGGCGTTGTTGACGGTATAGGCGCCGATCGCGCAGATCACGATGATCACCGGCGCGATGATCGAGAACGGGATGCGCAGGATTGCGGCGAACAGCGGCACGCAGGTGAGCACGATGATCAGGCCGACGATGTTGCCGAGGTACATGCTGGCAATCAGGCCCCACACGAAATCCTTCTGCTCGACGAACAGCAGCGGTCCCGGCTGCAGGCCCCAGATCAGCAGGCCGCCGAGCAGCACTGCTGCAGTCGGCGAACCAGGGATGCCGAGCGACAGCATCGGCAGCAGGGCCGCGGTGCCGGCGGCGTGCGCCGCGGTCTCCGGCGCCACCACACCTTCCGCCTGGCCGTTGCCGAACTTCGCGCCGTCGGGTGACAGGCGCTTGGCCACGCCGTAGCTCATGAACGAGGCCGGTGTGGCGCCGCCCGGAGTAATGCCCATCCAGCAGCCGATCAGGCAGCTGCGCAGCGAGGTCATCCAGTATCGGGGCAGCTTTTTCCAGGTCTCGACGACGATGCGGGTGTTGATCTTCGCACTGCGACCGGAGAACGACAGCCCCTCCTCCATCGACAGCAGGATCTCGCCGATGCCGAACAGGCCGATCACGGCAATCAGGAAGTCGAAGCCGCGCATCAGCTCGTGCCAGCCGAAAATCAGGCGCAGCTGACCGGTCACCGTGTCCACGCCGACGGCAGCCAGCGCGAAGCCGAGCATCATCGCGGCGAGAATCTTGAAGGCCGGCTCCTTGCCCATGCCGATGAAGCTGCAGAAGGTCAGGAAGAACACCGAGAAGAATTCCGGCGGGCCGAACTGGAGCGCGAATTTCGCCACCAGCGGCGCGAGGAAGGTGATCATCACCACCGCAAAAAAGGCGCCGATGAAGGACGAAGTGAAGGCGGTGGTCAGCGCCTCGCCCGCGCGGCCCTGCTGCGCCATCGGATAGCCGTCGAAAGTGGTCGCCACCGACCACGGCTCGCCCGGGATGTTGAACAGGATCGAAGTGATGGCACCGCCGAACAGCGCTCCCCAGTAGATGCAGGAGAGCATGATCACGGCCGAGGTCGGTGGCAT
>Ga0315902_10013743_pt1 | contig 10456 bp, 9 predicted proteins | sample LakEriMetagenome_9_FD_203523 | JGI IMG/M metagenome (GOLD analysis project Ga0315902, IMG submission 203523) | Freshwater fungal communities from buoy surface, Lake Erie, Ohio, United States - Buoy 12 MA117 | ecosystem: Environmental > Aquatic > Freshwater > Lake > Lake biofilm | place: USA...
GCAGCACGTCGCTTAATCCCGAGGATTTCCGTCAATTGCACTTAGCGATGAGACATGCGGTTGATCCTCATGCGACGCTCGTTAATTATTATGCCTTCCGCCCAGAACAAGAGGATGGGGGTTATCTGCATCAATTAGTTGAAACTTGTCAAACCCAACTTCATCATCTTCCGTCTTATCCTGTCGTTCAATCTTATGTCAACTATCTGGTGGAGTTATACTCCGAATTGCAGATTTATAAACATATCAAGCATGAAGAACGTGAACAAGCATTGCTGCAATGGTGGTCTCATCATCAACAGACTTATCCTGAATTAAGCTGGAATGAGTTTGCCGCGGCCACAGGTTCTACATTAGGAATGTTCAGATTATTTCTCGCTGCTACTGATGAAAGTTTGCACTTGGTGCAGGCCAGAGCCGCATTAGATTTATATTTTCCATCTATTTGTGGATTGCATATTTTGTTGGATTATTTGATTGATCGCGAGGAAGATCGTCTTGGCGGTGATTTAAATTTCTGTGAATATTATCAACATGAACGGCAAGTCGCTGAGCGCATCGGCTGGATGGCAAGACAAGCCCGCTTGAAAACACGCAAAGTTCCGGAGGGCAAATTTCATCGCATGGTCGTCGAGGGTTTGATCGCACTTTATCTTTCCGATCCGAAGGTGAAGCGGCAACCTGAAGTGAAGCGAATCACTCGCAAGCTCATGCGATTTAGCCCGATGACGAGAATATTTTTCTGGATGAATTCTTCATGGATTCGCTCTCGGCAAGGTCGCAGTCAACCATAATTAGAGAGGAAGTCAAATCATGTCATTAAAATCGATTGCGGTACTTACAAGCGGCGGAGATTCTCAAGGAATGAATGCAGCGGTGCGGTCTGTCGTGCGCAGTGCATTATTTCATGGATTACGAGTCTTTGCCGTACAACGCGGATACCACGGGCTCATTCATGGTGAAATTCGGGAAATGGATTTGCGCAGTGTCGGCGATATCATTCAACGCGGCGGAACAATTCTGCAGACGGCCCGGTCCAAAGAATTTATGACATTAGAAGGACAACAAACCGCCGCCGCAAATTTACGCAAATATGATATTGACAGTCTCGTTGTAATTGGTGGGGATGGCTCCTATAAGGGAGCGAATAAGTTGCGCGAACAAGGGATTCGCACGATGGGCTTGCCAGGCACGATCGATAATGACATCCCATTCACCGATGTGACGATTGGATTTGACACAGCGGTTAGCATCGTCGTGGATGCTGTGAATAAATTAAGAGATACGATGTCTTCCCATGAACGTTCCTCAGTCGTTGAGGTCATGGGGCGTCATTGCGGCGATATTGCTCTATATGCTGGGGTTGCTTGCGGTGCAGAGGCAATTCTATTGCCTGAGATTCCGTTTGATCTGGATGTAGTCTCTAATCGTATGAAAGATCATTTCGATAAAGGAAAAAGACATAGCATTATCATCGTTGCAGAAGGGGTTGGCAAAGGGGAAGAAATTGCACAAGGCATCACGCAACGTAACGGCATTGATTGTCGTGTCACCGTGCTCGGTCATATTCAGCGCGGCGGAACACCGACGCATAATGATCGCATTTTGGCCAGCCGTCTAGGTGATTTTGCGGTGAGGCGATTGCTCGCTGGCGATTCTGGTAAAGCTTGCGGAGTCATTCAAGGGGAGCTTGTCGCCACGGATATTGAGCGGGTCGTTAGCGTGAAGAAGCTCTTCAACCAAGAACTTTATGACTTGGCTCTCCGTCTTTCCCAATAGCATTCTTGTGGGTCAATTTGCCGCGCTCTAGAGACAACAAATAACCGACAACTCCGAGCTCGGCTAAGGAACCCATGGTTAGCGACAAAGCGCCGATCGTACCATTCCAGCTAGGGACGAGAACCAATAAGCTGATCAAGGTGACGATTGCGGCAATGGCATTGGAGCTTTGGGTGAAGAGAAATCCTTTCGTCTGCTTCCAGATAATTAAGAACCCATTCCCATAATCAATCCACGGGAGCAGGAAAGCCAAGCCGGTGAAGGCTCGCAACACTTCCACAATCGCTGGCAGGAGCCGTCCGCCAAAACCTAACACTTCTCCCAATAACCACGGGCCAAACGGCGTCCAACTGATGCCAATCAGCAGCAATCCGGGAATCCATGCCACAATCCATTGAAACTTCCTGACGAGTGCGGGAGAGGTGGAATGATAATTAATGACCATCTGGTGAATGTAAGTGAAAAAGCTCATCACAAGTTGAAATAGGGTCGAAGCGACAGCGAATGAGGCAATCGACAACTCCACATTCGTCGTCTGTCCGAGCACACCGTTAAGCACCGGGGGAACAGTGACTACGATAAATGAGGAAAATAATAATGGACGGAAAAACTGGAAAGCACTCGCTCTCGTCGTGATCGTCGTGGCTGGCAACTGTTCAGGAAAACGAGCCACCAATCGCCGACCCTCCAAGTAACATACCAACATTTCGATCGCCATCCCAGTTGCAAAAATGATCGCCCCCACATAACCGCCATTTATTGAATCATTCTCGACAAACCATTGTGCTAACGCAAACATTCCAACAATACGGATGACCATGCCAATGGTAAGCCACTTGGTCTGGAATTGTGAAATAATAATCCCGTGATAAAGGCAACGAATGGAAGAGAAAACACTGACCCACATTAAAAAACGGAACGCCAAGATAATTTCTGGAATCAACTCAGAGTTCGCTCGGAAGATATACTCGAAGAAGAGAGAGCCTACAGGGGTGTAACTGATGACGGCCCCGAATAAAAAGATGGCCAAGATATAAACCCAAGTCACCCCCGACACTGCCCGGAATGACGCGTTGTCTCTAATGATGGCAGCGCTCATATGGCGAATCATCAGCGCCGGGCGTTCCAACAAAGCAAGCAGACTCATCCCAATCGCATAACTTGCGATGACGAACTCGGGATGGTCTGCCTTCGATAAGGTGCTATGAATAATTAAATGCGTCAGCGTTGTCAAACAAGCGGCAATGCCAAGTGGGATGAAAAAGAACACCAAGTGTTTCATCTGCGTCATTAGTGTGACTTACTCCAGATCGTAATTAACTCCTTGAGTGTACACATTACCAGCATTCCAAATCAAGTATTCGTTGATTCCGTTATCCTTCAGTGCGCGAATTTGTGCCTCAACTTCATTGACACCGTACTTGATATGTCCGTCAATCCAAGTGGCAGTGAAATCTTGGATCCAGGGTCGAATGATCGGTTTGTATTCACCCAAAGGTTGCAATTTCACAAATGTGTCTTTCATCGCTCCATCAATCGTGACATAGGGCGCTGCATCGGGAACTTTCGAACCGAACCAACCGGTTGAATAATGGCTAGGGTAAATCATCGGACAAATGACATCGACATGTTCGGATATTTTCACAAAATCTTGGCCAATCCCTTCCGCGGCCGGCACAGAGGCAGCATATCCGAAGATATCAACAGAGACGCGCACTCCAAGTGGATTTAATTGCTCTCGCGCATACTTCACAAAATCTGCCACAATCTCGATTCGCTTGCGGTCGTCGCTAAAATAATTTAATGTATCCGCTCTCTTCTCAAAACCTTCCGGGAATCGCACATAATCAAACTGAATCTCACGGAACCCTAATTTTGCTGCTTCTTTAGCCACTTGTACATTATATTCCCACACTTCTTTCTGATACGGATTCACGAATGATTCGCCGCGATTGTTTTTCCACACGTTCCCATTGCGATCGGTATACGACAAATCGGGTCTCAGCTTAGCGAGCACAGAGTCTTTGAACACTACGACCCGTGCAATGGGGTAAATGCCGCGCTCTTGGAGTTTGGCGAGCAGTGCTTTAGGATCTTCGATGATTTTCTTGGTTGTATCGCGTGCGATGATCGCAGGATCCTCCGTCGGATAAGTGACATATCCCCAGTCGTCTTTGACATCAATGACGAGGCTGTTTAACTCCGTCTTATCCAGCAAATTAAGCAAAGATTCGAGCCTTGCTCCCCCCGCAGTATGAGCCGTTGCATAGATTCCCTTGACAATAGGCGCATCAGGTTGCGGGTCTACTTTCTCCCAAGTAGGCATATTCGCGGAATCTTGTGAATTGGAGGGATCCGATGAGTTGGATGAATCCGTCGAATCTGTTGAATCTGTCTGTGACGCACTCGTCGCTTCACGAACCTGCTCAGTAGCTAACTTCCAATCGTCTAGTGTTGCTTCCGTAGCTGCAGAAGATGAAATAAGATTACCAAGTAACAAAATAAATACCTGAAGCAAATTACCCATATTTTCTCCCCCAAACTTACATCTTTCTACATTATAAGACATGTCTCGCGGTTCGCACAGTGGATTTTTGCACCAAATTTTAATGAAATGATGGCTAAATTGTAAAAGTGGAAAACTTAAGTAGGCCTATGCTATAATCAGCTGTACATTTAAAAAGGAGTTTGAAGGGAATTTGAAAACATTTAGCGAGTTCGGCCTAGAGGCGAAAGTACTTCGGGCTATAACGGAGATGGGTTTTGAAGAATCCACTCCCATTCAAGAGAAAGCGATACCGATTGCGCTGGATGGCGGCGATTTGATTGGTCAGGCGCAGACCGGCACGGGGAAGACGGCGGCTTTCGCCATTCCGCTGATTCAACACATCGAAGCATCGGAAGACAAAATTGTAGCATTGATTATGACGCCCACACGCGAATTAGCGATACAAGTTGCCGAGGAAATCAGCAAATTAGCTCGTTTCAAAGGGATACGTAGTCTGCCCATCTACGGCGGTCAAGATATCGTCCGACAAATTCGCGCCTTAAAGAAACGGCCTCAAGTGATTATCGGCACGCCGGGGCGACTGCAAGATCACATTAATCGTAAGACGATCAAACTTGATGATGTCCGCATGGTCGTTTTAGATGAAGCTGATGAAATGTTGGACATGGGCTTCCTCGAAGACATTCAAGCCATCCTGAGCCAGGTACCACCTGAGCGTCAGACGATGTTATTCTCTGCTACGATGCCGGTGAACATTCAAAAGTTAGCACAGCAATTTTTGAAAAATCCGCAACACGTTTCGGTCATCCCGAAACAAATTAGCGCGCCGCTCATCAGTCAATCCTATATTGAGGTGCATGAGACGAGTAAGTTCGAAGCGCTTTGCCGTCTGTTGGATATGGAGGCGCCTGAATTAGCCATTGTATTCGGACGGACGAAGCGACGTGTGGACGAACTGACAGAAGCGCTGCAGAAGAGAGGATATTCCGCAGACGGATTGCATGGGGATTTATCTCAAAATATGCGTGACACCGTCATGCGGAGATTTCGCGATGGAAGCATCGATGTATTGGTAGCGACGGATGTTGCCGCTCGTGGATTGGACGTCTCAGGCGTGACTCACGTGGTGAACTTTGACTTGCCGCAAGATCCGGAATCTTACGTCCATCGTATTGGGCGCACAGGTCGAGCCGGGAAAGAGGGCACCGCTTGGACCTTCGTGACACCTCGTGAAATCGACCATCTGCATTTCATCGAGAAGATCACGCGTCAACGGATTCAAAAGCGGCCGATGCCATCGCTCGCAGAAGCAGTCGAAGGCAAACAGAAATTGATTGCAGAACGATTGCTGGAACTCGTCCAAAATGATGAGTATAAAGAGTACAAAGCGACAGCGATTCAGCTGTTGGAACAATTCGATAGCGTTAATCTGCTGGCAGCTGCGATGAAATTGTTAGCAGGCGGAGAGAAGAAAGAAGTTGAAGTGGAATTAACCCCCGAAGAACCGCTGCGTGCCAAGAAGCGCAAGCCGGACATTCGTCAATCGGGTCGTCGCGTGGGTGGGGGGAGCTTCAATAAGGAAGGCCGCGATTTCCGCGGCGGAGATCGACGTTATGGAGGCACAGGAGCTGACCGTCGTTCCGATAGCGAACGCAGGCCGCCGCGGCGGGATGGCGATTCCAATCGTTATGATCGTTCCAGAGGATATCAATAATGAATGACATTGGTCCGTTTCGGGAGGTTTACCTGGGGCGGACCAACGTGTATGATAGTAAGAAATGACCCATAGGAGAGGTTGCTCAAGTGGAATTTCGTGGAATCATGGGCGGATTTTATCGCATTTCTGAATGGATTATGCGATTGTCCGTGACGAACCTATTGTGGATTATCACTGCATTTCCCGTCTTTTTCTTTGTTTTAACCATCTTTATGGCACAAGACGTAGCTCAATTGCAATCTGCATTATTTGCTATCGTCATTTTGTCACCCTTCACCCTATTCCCATCCACCTCGGCTATGTTTGCGTTAGCACGCAAATGGGTGATGGGGGATGCGGATGTGCCATTGTTGAAAACCTTTTTTCGCGGATACAAGGAAAACTATTTACAAAGCATGGTAGGGGGCATCATTTTTACGCTTTTATTCACCATTCTTTACTTCAATTTTCAATTTTATAATACCCAAACCGGTTATCTGGCCTTGCTTGCTTATTTATTCATTGCCTTAGGAGTCATTTTAGCCATTTCTTTATTTTATTTTTTCTGCATTATGACCCATCTTCATATGAAGTTATTCACGTTGATTAAAAATTCGATTTTGATCGCGATTGGGATGCCGTTCCGTTCCATTATGATCGTGCTGTCCAATTTTGCAATTCTCTATATCAGTTTCACGCAATTTACATTTTTACTTCCTTTTTTCACTGGCAGTGTGATGGCTTATTTAACTTTTTGGTATTTCTACGGCGGCTTTATGAAAATGATGGACAAGCATGAGAAAATGAAAGCAGAAGCGGAAGAGGCCGAAGAAGCGCAGAAGTGACGAGGAATACAATAGTTGACGACAAGAGTGACATTTACTTTGCGCCGCTATGAGTATATAATGACTTCACACCTGCGATGTGCGTTACGGCCCCATTGTTTTGAACCAATGTTTGTTTCCCGGGAGTCACATATGATTGTTGCCGCTGGCATGCCCTTGCGAAGGGACGTCAAGAGCACACTGCCGACACCCACCTGCTCGAGCAGGTTCAGAAACAACGAACCGGACGGCATACGCGGGTAAATTTATTTTTTGCATAGAAATGCTGGCCATTCTCATACTAACGGATAAGAGGTAACGTTTTTGAGTCCGGGAGGTGGCTTTTGAGATGTTAAATCATCGGCGGCCGCAAAGCCGTTTTTTTATTTTGCGGGCAGTCGTTTGCTGTATCGTTGGTTTATTATTATTGATGATCCCGGCCCAGTCTAGCTACTCATTTTCTCAGTGGTATTGGGTGATGGAACAAGGAGATATCGGCGATGACGTCGCTGAGTTGCAATCGCGCCTGCGCTATGTTGGGTTTTATGGGGGGCGAGTTGACGGGTCGTTCGGTCCGGGAACGGCTAAAGCGGTCAGAGGATTTCAACGGGAGTTTGGTTTGCCTGCCGATGGTCGCGTCGGTCCTCAGACGAAGGGGAAGTTAGTCAGGGCGACCAAAAGCTGGACGACTAAAGATATGGCGGATTATTATAGTGTCCGCACAACTTCATCTAGCAGTCTCTTTAGTCCCGCTGAAATTAAAATTTTGGCTAGAACGGTGCATGGGGAAGCGCGGGGAGAACCTTATGTAGGTCAAGTAGCGGTGGCCGCAGTCGTGTTAAATCGAATTAGCGACCCTGCGTTTCCTACGACGATATCTTCTGTTGTATTTCAGCCTCGAGCCTTCACTGCGGTGGATGATGGGCAAATATGGCTCGAACCGAATGCACAAGCCTATCGCGCGGTGAATGATGCGATCAATGGCTGGGATCCATCGGGAGGTGCGTTGTATTATTTCAACCCCATTACCGCAACTTCCAAATGGATCTGGACGCGCCCCCAAATCAAGAAAATTGGCAAGCATATTTTCTGTATGTAATTGATTGGGTCAACAAGAAAGTGAGGGAGGCCGACGCCTCCCTCACTGTTCTGTGACAAGTTTATAACAAAGCTTTAACTGCTGCTAATGCCTTATCATAATCGGGATGTGAGGTCATCTCCTGCAAATATTCAACGTAGGCGATCTTCCCTTTCGCATCGATGACGAAGATTGAGCGCATCAGTAAGCGAAGTTCTTTAATATGTACACCGTATGCATCTCCGAAAGCAACATGTTTATAATCGGATAACATCATTACTTGATCCACGCCTGCTGCTCCGCACCATCTAGACTGAGCCATCGGCAAATCATTAGAGATGGTTATTACTGCTACTTGATCGCCAAGTTTGGCTGCCTCTTCATTGAAGCGTCGCGTTTGCGCATCGCATACTCCTGTATCAATAGAAGGAACAACACTAATGAGTTTTACTTTTCCAGCAAAATCTTGCAAGGAGGCGGTTTCCAACAAATTTTTGTTAATTGTGAAATCTGGAGCTTGTGTCCCCACTTTGAGTTCAGGCCCGATTAAAGTAAGTGGATTTCCTTTCAAGGTTGCTACGCCAGTTCTCTCTGCTGCCATGAGATAAGATCCTCCTCGTGTATATTTTAATTTAACATCTCCGTTATTATATAATGTGGGGTAGAAAGATGTCCAACTAAGGCCAGAGGATGTGTGTCCTGATGATGTTTTTACGATATGAAAGTTTTAAAGATTATGTGCGCTATTACCCTGTGAGCACCATTTTGTTAGCTATCATTATAGTCGTTCACTTTGGATTTATGTTGGTTGCTGCCATTCAAGGGACTCCGGTGAATGATCTGAAGTTTCTATATGGCGGCTTTATCAAAGTGAATGGATTCGAACCAGAATTTTGGAGATACATAAGTTCAATCTTCATACATGGTCATTTTGCCCACCTGTTATTTAATGCTTTTTCCTTATACGTCTTCGCTCCGCCGTTGGAACGCGCATTGGGTCGATTTCGATATTTATTTCTATTCTTATTTGCAGGAGTCGTCGGGAATATCTTCACGAGCCTGTTCATGAATCAAATTTTCTCAGTCGGGGCGAGCGGTTCAATTTATGGAATTTTCGGCGCTTACTTTTATTATATGATTTATCATCGCAGGTCGATCGATGAGGCATCGCGTCGCACTCTACAGATGTTATTGATTATTGGAATCATTTTTTCCGTCATCATGCCGAATATTAATTTTTATGCTCATCTTGGAGGTTTGATTGGTGGGTTCGTCTTGAATTGGTTATATAGCAAATTTTTACAGGGCAGGTATACTTAACATGGAGTTGCGTCAATTACAATATTTTGTTGCCGTCGCGCGGTTGGAGCATGTCACTAAGGCTGCTGCAACCTTACGGGTAGCACAATCTGCCATCAGTCGCCAAATTCACCAATTAGAGGAAGAAATAGGGGTTCAGTTGTTTGCTCAGAAAGGACGCAATTTACAGATGACGCCAGCCGGGAAGTTGTTCTTGAATCGGGTGGAGGCGCTATTAACTGAATTGGACCGTTCCGTGCTTGAGGTGAAGGAATTTATGAATCCAGAAGCAGGGGAAATTCGTGTCGGATTCCCTCATAGTCTAGGAATTCATGTATTACCAAGCGTCATTGCTGAATATCGTAATCATTATCCCTATGTGAAATTTGTGTTGAAACAAGGAACCTATCATGTTCTTATTCGCGATTTGATCGAGGGTGACATTGATCTTGCGTTTATTTCCCCATTGCCAGAAGGGCATGAAGAGGTTGAAGGGGAATTGCTGTTAACGGAGGAATTGCGCGTCATTTTACCCCCTAATCATCTACTAGCAGACTACGCCTCTGTCAGATTAGAACAATTGAAGGATGATTCGTTTGTTATGTTCAGCGAACAATATTCATTGCGGATGATCGTCATGGATGCCTGTCAGAAAGCAGGGTTCATGCCTAACATTGGGTTCGAAGGAGAGGAGACCGACACCATCCGCGGACTCGTTGCCGCTGGCTTAGGCGTTAGTTTATTGCCTGAGATGGCATTAATTGAGACAAGCCCGATGATGCCAGTCAGCATTCGGATTAGTGATCCGCATATTTTGCGCACAGTGGGATTGATTCGTCGCAAGGGAGAGAAGTTGCCGCTGGTAGCCGAGGTATTTCGCAGATTTTTACTTGATTATTTTGATAAAGAAAAATCAACATAAGATGAAAAAGGGTTGCCGACCGAGATCCTCACGGAGCTCCTCGCACAACCCGTTTCGCAGCATAAGTTATACTAATTACGCATGAACCTCACACATGGATCTCACGATTTACTCCCGATTTCCCGCGAAGATCATAATAAACTTCAGCAACTCTAGGAGCGAAATTAACGCGGCTGCAACATAGGTTAATGCAGCGGCATTAAGTACTTTCGCAACTCCTTGCTCCTCATGATTGGCAATGAACCCCTCTGAAATCATTAACTCGCGAGCGCGAGAGCTTGCATTAAACTCAACGGGTAATGTCACCAATTGGAAAGCAACAGCGGCCGAGAAGAAAAGAATTCCCGCG
>Ga0315902_10013744_pt1 | contig 10456 bp, 14 predicted proteins | sample LakEriMetagenome_9_FD_203523 | JGI IMG/M metagenome (GOLD analysis project Ga0315902, IMG submission 203523) | Freshwater fungal communities from buoy surface, Lake Erie, Ohio, United States - Buoy 12 MA117 | ecosystem: Environmental > Aquatic > Freshwater > Lake > Lake biofilm | place: USA...
GACGTCATCGTCGAGTTTCCCGAGTGGGACTCGCTCTCCGTGCTCTCGGTGATCGCCATGCTAGACTCCAGCTACGGCGTGAACGTGCACGCCGGTGATCTGCGGGACGTGCGCACCGCCACAGACCTCTGGAACCTCGTGCAAAGCCGCAAAGCCTAATCGTGCAGGCCTACACCCTCATCTCAGGAGCCACCAGCGGCGTCGGAAGCGCTGTGGTCGCTCTTTTGGCCGAAAAGCGGCCTTTGCTCCTTCACGGGCGCGATGAGGCCAAACTGCAAAAACTGCTCCAAAGCTGCTCCAAGGCCCATCCGCATCAAATTTGGGTTCAGGACCTTCAAAGCATCGATACCGTCTCATCCTCATTGGAGGCCGTTTTGAGCTCCAAGAGCATCGCAGTCGAAAATTTCGTCCATTGTGCCGGTGTGGCCGTCGTTTTGCCCGCCCGTGGTGCTCCGCTGGCCGCCACGCAGCAATCCTTCAACATCAACTGCCTCTCCGCGCAGCAGATCACAGCCTCGCTTTTGAAGAAACGCATCAACACCTCCGTGCTGCGCAGCGTGGTTTTCATCTCCTCCATTTACAGCCGCGTCGGTGTGCGCGGTCACAGCATCTACTGCGCGACCAAGGCCGCCCTCGACGGTCTCATGCGTGCTCTCGCCGTCGAACTGGCCCCGGACACCCGCGTGAACTCCATCCTGCCCGGCGCACTCGACACCGCGATGGCCGCCAGCGCGATGAGTGATGCCGAAGTCGCCGCAAATGTGAAAGCGAGCTATCCCCTCGGCATCGGAAAGCCGGAAGACATCGCCAATGCCGTGCAGTTCCTGCTTTCCGACGAAGCCCGCTGGCTCACCGGCCAGGAACTCGTCATCGACGGCGGCCGCACGGTGAATTTCTCCCTCAAATGAGCGTGTCTCTCTTCAAAACGGCCTCCGGTCGGCCATCCTCAGCCGCCGATCTCGCCGCCGCTCTGCGCGAAACCGGTGCGCATGACTGCGATGTCCTCTTCATGCACTCCGGCATGAATTTCGGCCTGCCTGCGGTCGGTCGCAAAGACCTGCTCGCCGGCCTTTGGGAAGCAGTGAACAGCCTCGGTGTAAAAACCCTCTGCGTGCCGACCTTCACCTTCAGTTTCCCCAACAACGAAGTCTATGACGTGGAGGCCACCCCGAGCCGGATGGGCGTTTTTGGCGAATACGTGCGCAAACTGCCCGGCGCGGTGCGTTCTCGCGATCCGCTGATGTCCGTCGCACTCATCGGCGAGGCCAAAGAACTCGTCACCACCGTCGGCAACGAATCCTGCGGCAAGGACAGCACCTTTAACAAACTCAGCCAGCGTGACGGCGTGAAGTTTGCCTTCCTCGGCGTGCGTGCGGGCGACTGCTTCACCTACATGCATCATCTCGAATGGCAGGCGAAGGTGCCCTATCGCTATGACCGCGAGTTTCGCGGCAAAATCCGCAGCGGCGGCGTGGAGAGCGAAGCCAGCGCGATCCTGAACGTTCGCTACAAGGGCGTGGTGCCGGATGACGGCAGTTATCGCTTTGAAGACATCATGCTCGACCGCAGCGTGATGAAGAACGCAAATTTTGGCGACGGCACCGTGCGTTGCGTGGCTGAAAAAGAAGCCACACCGATCTATCTCGATCTTTTGAAGCAGGACCCCAATTTCTTCCTGACCGAGCCCTTCAACCCCGCGACCAAGGACGACACCTTCGAGGTGAACGGCGTCATGGTGGCGATGTGACATGAAAGCCAACCTCATACCCGTCGATAGCGCTGTCTGGGGCCGAAACGTGCTCTCGCTGTCCGACATCGGCGCGGACGACGATCTTGCCGCGGGCGAAGCCGCCTACGTGGCCGAGCATCAGCCCGCTTATGTGTCCGTGCGGCTGCCTTTGGAGGATCTCGCGGCCATTCATCGCTTTGAACGCCTCGGCTTTTCCTTCATGGAGTGCCAGCTGCGCATCGCGATGCGTTTCAGGGCAGATTTCGACGTCTCGCGCCACGGCTACAAGTATCAGCGCGTGACGACCGCCGCCGAATTGGACGACGTTCTCCAAATCGCGCGAGCAGCCATCGTGCATGATCGTTTTTCCATCGACGAAGGCGTCCCCGTTGGCTTCTCCGGCCGTCGCTACGAGGCCTACGTCCGCCAGTCTTTCGAAAACGAGGGCGAGGAAGTCTGGCGCTTGTTTGATCCCGCGCAGAACCTCACGCTCGGCTTTCGCACGCATCGCCGCACTGCTGCCGACGAAGTGCTGCTGCTGCTAGGCGGCATTCATCCCGAAATGAAAGCCCTCGGCCTCGGCGTGATCTCCTCGCACTACTGCTTCAATCAAATGCGCCGCGATGGCGTGAAACGCGCGGTGACGCACATCAGCGCGATCAACAAACCGATCTTTGACCTCGAAGTCACGCACTTCGGCTTTCGCTACCAGCAAACCTTCGCGGTGCTGCGCAAATTGTATCCATGAGTTCTCCTGATTCAGGCGCGATTCCCTTCAACCGTTCCTCGCTGCGAGGACGGGAACTGGAATACATCTTCCAAACCATCACCGTGGGGCAAATTGCCGGTGATCAGACCTTTTCGAAGAAGTGCCACGCGTTGCTGGAACGTGAGTTGGGCGTTCAAAAAGCCCTCGTGACGACCTCCTGCACGCACGCGCTGGAGATGGCGGCCATCCTGCTCGGCATCGAGTCCGGCGACGAGGTGATCGTGCCGTCCTTCACGTTTGTCTCGACACCGAACGCGTTCGTGATGCGCGGCGCGACGATTGTCTTCTGCGATGTGCGCCCGGACACGCTGAATCTCGACGAGTCGAAGCTTGAGGCCCTCATCACCCCGCGCACGAAGGCCATTGTGCCAGTTCACTACGCCGGAGTGGCCTGCGAGATGGATGAAATCCTCCGCATCGCCTCCAAGCACGGCATTCCCGTCGTCGAGGACAACGCGCATGGCCTCTTCGGAAAATACAAAGGCCGCTGGCTCGGCACCTTCGGCTGCATGGCCTCGCAGAGCTTTCACGAGACGAAAAACATTACCTGCGGTGAAGGCGGTGCCTTGCTGATCAATGACGATCACTTCAAAGAACGCGCTGAAATCATCCGCGAGAAAGGCACGAATCGCGCGCGCTTCTTCCGTGGCCAGGTGGACAAGTATTCCTGGGTCGATGTCGGCAGCAGCTATGTGATGAGCGATGTGCTCGCCGCCTTCCTTTTCGCCCAGCTCGAAGTCTGGCAGCAAATCCAAGCCAAGCGCCAGTCCATCTGGCAGCGCTACGACACGGAACTCGCTACGTGGTGCGACCAGCACGGCGTGCGCCGTCCCGTGGTCCCTGCTGACTGCGATCAGGCCTGGCACATGTATTACCTGCTGCTGCCGAGCTTGGAAAAGCGCACCTCCTTGATCGCCCACCTGAAATCAAAAGGCGTCACCGCTGTGTTTCATTACCTGCCGCTGCACCTTTCTACCTTCGGCATTCGCTACGGCGGCAAAGCCGGTGACTGCCCCGTGACTGAGGACGTCAGCGACCGCCTACTGCGCCTGCCTTTTTACAACAGCTACTCCGAAGAGGAACAGGCGCGGGTGATTGAGGCATTAGTAAGTTGGAACGAATCATGAAGAACAATAGCTATGACGGATACAAAAGCTGAGTCCTACCATTACAATGACTCTCAAATGGGGCATATGCATGCCCATTTCTTGGCCCCGATCGTTCAACGTTTGCGGGAGTTAAAACCTGCGCGCGTGTTGGATCTTGGATGTGGAAACGGCAGCCTTTTTGCCGGGCGATAAAAGACCAAGGGTTCGATGTCTGCGGCTTTGATCCGAGCAAGGAAGGGATCGAACTTGCTTCCAGCGCGAATCCCGACATCCGCTTTCTAAATATCGGTGTCTACGATCAGCCTCCCGAAGAATGGCTGGGAGCTTTTGACTTGGTGGTTAGCACAGAGGTTGTTGAGCACCTTTACAACCCACGTGCTTTGCCAGCTTTCGCAAAGAAAGTTTTGAAACCAGGTGGCCACGCCTTGATCACAACGCCATATCATGGCTACTTAAAGAACCTAGCATTATCAGTTTTGGACAAGTGGGATGCTCACCACACGGTTTTCTGGGAGCATGGTCATATTAAATTCTTTTCCAGGCACACTCTGAAAAAGCTTTTTGAAGATGATGGTTACCAGACCTGTTCCTTTAAAGGCTTGGGGCGCTTGCCGTGGCTCTGGATGACGATGTTGATGGAATTCAAACTGGCCGAGCGGTAAAACATGTTTTGATTGATATGAAGCTGCTCGTCACTGGCTACTCGGGTCTCATCGGCTCTGAAGTCGTCCCCTGCTTTTGACGACTCGGCGGGGAGGTGTTTGGGATAGTTGCTTAACGAGGGCACGACTGCGTTTTTGGTAGCCGTTTTATGAAGGGGCGCGGTGTGATTGATTACCCGTCGCTGAAAATTGAAATCAACCGGATGGCGAACTGATTCGTGCGGATGCTCTTCGACATCCGCTTCAACGACGCCACGAATGCCGTCATAGCCATCATCGCGACTCTTTCTGGACCGCGCTGCGCATGATGTCGCGAAACCGGCGCGCGGGCGCGGCGGAACTGAGAATCAGAGCGATAGGCAGTCGCTACTTCTTCATCGTGGCTTACGCGTGGCCGGAAAAATATTTCATCCGCGGGGATTACCGGAGCGATGGCAGTCTGATTGCCTTACGCGCTTGCAACTCATGCCAGACACAAAAAGACCGGCTCAAAATGCCTGCCGCAAATGTGCCTGATCCCTAAATGATAAAAAAATGGAGTTATCGCTTCCTCAGTGTCGCGGGATCGCAGGCTGTCTGCCAGCTACTCAATGGAGTCGTGGCTTTCATGCTCGTGCGCATGCTGCCGAAGGATCACTACGCGTGGTTCACCCTCATCGCGTCCTTCGCGGCGATTTTGAATGCGGTTTCAGACAGCGGAGTAGGCATCGCCATGATGTCACTGGGAGGCCCCGTCTGGAAGGACAGACCGCGTCTTTCGGCCCTCATCCGCGCTTGTCTGGACATGCTGGTCTGGCTGGCCACCGCAGGCAGCGTGGTGGTCGTTCCGCTGCTGATCTGGCTTCTGGCAAAGCAGGGAGCCTCATGGGAGGTGATCGCGCTGCTCTGCCTGCTGAACATCTGCCCGCAATGGATCGCGACGAGGTCGATCATCTTCAGCATTGTGAACCGGCTGCAATCGCGCATCTGGCAGTTGCAGGTGGTCGAGTTAACAGCGGCTGTCATGCGCTTCGTCCTGACGGTGCTGCCATGGCTGTGCGGTTTGAGACACGTGGTGTGGGCTGCAGGAGCGATCGCTGCTTCACTGGTGGTGCAGGGTATCATCGTGAGACGCCAGGTGGCTCCGCTCATCGATCCAGAGCCGCCTCAGGAGCTCGTGAACGAATACAAGCCTCGTGTGGCAGCCACCGTGCGTCACATCTTGCCCAGCACGGTTTTCAACTGCTTTCAGGCCCATCTGGCGGTTTGGGTGCTGGGGTTCTTTGGCGCGAGCAGCCAGGTGGCGGACATCGGAGCACTGAATCGGCTCAGTTTCGTGGCGAACCTCGCGGGTGCGCCTCTGGCCATGCTGGTGGCGCCGGCCTTTGCCCGCTGCCAGGATCGTCCGCGGCTGCGCCGGGTGTTTTCAGCAGTGTTTGCCGCTTATCTCCTCTTTTTTGCGGCCCTGGTCCTGGTCTGCTGGCTGCAGGCCCCTCTTATCCTGCGCGTGTTTGGGCCAAACTACAGCCACCTCTCTCAGGAGCTGCCTCTCGTCGCGCTGGGGATCGGATTGATGGGGCTGAACAGCGTTTGCTGCTCACTGAACCTTGCCAAGGGCTGGATCAAATCTCTTTGGATGAGCATTCCAGTCGCTCTTTTTGCCCAAGTGGCAGCGATGGTAATCTTTGACATGAAAAGCGTCAGCGGAGCGGCTTTCCTCTCGATCAGCCTTGGCGCGGCCTATCTTTTATACAGCGGCACGGTGTCATGCTTTCACCTGAACCGCCGCGCCCCTCTGGCTTAGTGGTTTCTCTTCTCTCTCCCATCATGGCTGATCTTCCTTCTCCTGCCGCGACACTGCCCAAACAATACCTAGATTTGCTGGAGGACGCGCTGGCCTTCACTTTGTGGCCCGACCCGCCCATGCTGGTGGAGCTGTCATCCTATCGGCGGCAGTCAAAACTCAAATGGATGATCATGGCAGGGCTCAGCAAGCTGGCGTCCTCCTGTGGCTGCAAGCTAGCCCGCATGTCGCCGCTGACGGAGGCCGAGGTGCGCGAGGGACGCAGTTGGCGTCAATATCCAGACACCATGATCGGCAAGCTGCGTCTGGCGAACATTCGCGCCTGCATGGAGCGGGCGCTTTCAGACGGTGTGCCGGGAGACTTCATCGAGACAGGTGCCTGGCGCGGTGGAGCCTGCATCTACATGCGCGGGATCCTCGCCGCGCACGGTGTTACGGAGCGCAAAATCTTTGTGGCCGACTCTTTTGAAGGGCTGCCGATGCCGGATGAGGAAATGTATCCGGCAGACAAGGGAGACACCCATCATCTGCTGAAATTCCTCGCGGTGGACCTGGATTCCGTGAAGCAAAACTTCGCACGCTTTGGCCTGCTGGACGAGCAGGTCGTCTTTTTAAAAGGTTGGTTCAAAGACACGCTGCCGGTGGCACCCATTAAAAAACTGGCCGTCATGCGTCTGGACGGTGACATGTATGGTTCCACGATGGATGCGTTTAACTCGCTTTATGACCGGCTTTCACCGGGTGGTTACTGCATCATTGATGACTACGCGCTGGAGGGCTGCAGGAAGGCCGTGGATGAATTCCGGGCTTCACGCTCCATCACAGCCCCCCTGGAAGTGATTGACTGGACAGGGCGTTTCTGGCGAAAAGCTTGATGGATGCCGCTCTGACAACTGCCGTGGTGAAAAATGCTCCCAAGCCATTGATTAGACAGGCTGTGGAAGACGCGTTATCCGCCTCTCAACCCTCCAAACCGACGCTGCTGCGTGACAGCAGTTGAAGAACACCTTTTTGAAGCACCCGCCAATGACACTCCGCAATCGTTTGGGCATCACTTACCGCAATCTCTTCCGTTCTGCGCACTTCTCGCGTTCACGGAAGGAATTTCTCCATTTGCTGAAGGAGGCTCCGGCGGATGCGGATGGCTGGATCGGGATCACGGAAAAATTTCGTGGCCAGGGCTGGTTCGCCAACATGGCTGCCTGGCAGGTCCGTTCGGAGTTTGAATCAATGGTCCGCCTGGTTCAGGAAGCGAAGCCCGCGCGCATTATGGAAATCGGCACTGCGAAGGGAGCCACGTTGCTTTCCTGGTGCCGGATCGCCTCTGAGCAGGTGATTTCAGTCGATTTGGAGCATGGCATCCACGGAGGAGGCTATCCCTCGGTGAAGCAGCAGCTCTACCGTGAATTCACCCATGGTCGTGAGGGCGTGAGGCTGGATCTTTTCCAGGAAAACAGCCAGATCATGACCACCAGGCAAAAAGTGGAGGCGGTGCTAGGAGGGGCGAAGCTCGATGTGCTTTTCATCGACGGAGACCACTCCTATGAAGGCGTGAAGAAGGACTTCGACCTGTGGTCTCCGCTGGTGCGGCCTGGGGGCATCATTTTGTTTCACGACATCCTGCCACACACCCAGGTCGCGCACTGCGAGGTGGACCGTCTTTGGAATGAATTGAAGGCGCGTTACCGCCATGTGGAGTTTATCCATGACCCCAAACAGGGCTGGGCCGGCATCGGCGCCGTTTTCATGCCTGAATAATCTGATTAAACTTTTGCCATTATGCCTGACTCACTTTCCGTCCTCGTCACCGGCGCTGCCGGATTCATTGGCTCCCATGTCGCGGAGCACTGTCTCAAACTCGGATTCAAGGTTCTCGCCACGGATGATCTCTCAGGAGGGTTTCTGGAAAACGTCCCTGCTGACTGCGAATTCGTGCAGGGGGATCTGCGTGATCCGGCCTTTGTGACCTCACTGTGGAAGGGGCGCCGCTTTGACGTCGTGTATCACCTCGGTGCCTATGCGGCGGAGGGCTTGTCCCACTTTGTGCGACGCTTCAATTACGACACCAACCTGCTGGCCTCCATTCACCTGCTGAATGAATGCGTGAACCACGCTGTGAAGACCTATGTCTTCACCTCCTCCATCGCTGTATATGGCAAAGGGCAGACGCCGATGACCGAGGAGATGGTGCCGCAGCCGGAAGATCCGTATGGCATCTCCAAATATGCGATGGAGCTCGATCTGAAGGCCGCGCATGAGATGTTCGGCCTCGATTACATGGTTTTCCGTCCTCATAACGTGTATGGCGAGCGGCAGAACATCGCGGACAAGTATCGCAACGTGATCGGCATCTTCATGAACCAGGTGCTGCAAGGGCAGCCGATGACCGTTTTTGGTGATGGCACCCAGACGCGGGCCTTTTCGCACGTGGATGACGTCGCTCCGATCATCGCTCGCTCTCCACTTGTGCCAGAGGCTCGCAATCAGGTCTTCAACGTCGGCGCAGACACGCCCTACACGGTGAATGAACTGGCCGGAGAAATCGCCGCTGCCATGGGCGCGGAATGTCAGACGAGGCATCTGGAGGCCCGCAACGAGGTGCTGCACGCTTTTTCTGATCACTCGAAGGTAAACCGCATCTTCCAACCGCCTGCTCCCATCGCTCTCAAAGAAGGCATCGAGCGCATGGTGGCCTGGGTGAAAGCCAAAGGGCCCTGCACGCCGGTGAAGTTCGGGAACATCGAGATCGAAAAGAATTTGCCGCCATCCTGGAAGGCCTAACTCAATTCTCATGAAGTTTGCATCGCTCATCAATAACGCGCTCAACAAGGTGGGACTGGGTTTGCACCGGCATCCTCAGGCTGAGCCATTGCCAGGTGACCTCCCTCATTCATTCCAGAAGATTGTTGGGGACTGCCGCAAATTCACTCTAACAACGCATCACCGCCTGGCGTCCATGGTTGATGCAGTGCGATATGTTGAGAACAATCGGATCGAGGGTGATATCGTCGAGTGCGGGGTGTGGAGGGGGGGGAACATCATGGTTTCGGCGCTCAGCCTGATTCAGATGGGGACCACGAATCGGGATCTTTATCTGTATGACACTTTCACAGGCATGACGCCACCAACTGAGAACGACAAGGATTACTCCGGAGCTGACGCAGAGGTTTTGCTTCAGCGTGACCCTAAGGGAACCAAGATATGGTGCGAGGCGAGTCTGGAGGACGTTCAGGATAACATGAAATCAACCGGCTACCCAGGTGAACGGATTCACTTCATCAAAGGTCCTGTCGAAGAGACCATCCCAGGCAGACTGCCAAACAGGATTGCAATTTTGCGTCTGGACACAGACTGGTATGAGTCAACCAAGCATGAACTGATTCACCTTTATCCGCTATTGGTGCCCGGTGGTGTATTAATTATCGATGATTATGGACATTGGCAGGGGGCTCAGAAAGCTGTGGATGAATATTTTTCTCAGGCGGGAATTAAGCCGCTGTTGGCACGCATTGATTACACCTGCCGCATGATGATCAAATCGTAGAGCCCATGCACGAAATCTCGGTCATCATCAGCAATTTCAACGGTGCCAAATGGCTACCACGTCTCATGGAGACGCTTAGGGAGCAACGCGGGGTTTCTTTGGAAATCATCGTGGTGGACCGGAACAGCACTGACGGCTCAGCCGAACTATTGGCGACTTTTCCCGGAGTCAAAGTCGTCTCTCATCCGCCAGAAACCGGCTTGGTTTGCGGCTATGCTTTTGGCTATCAAAGCGCGACGAAGGATCTGCTGTTTTTCATGAATGAGGACATGTGGCTGGAGCCGGAATGCCTCAAGCGCACAGCGGATGCAATCGATTTGAAGAACCGGGTGGGCGCCACCATGCCGGTGCAGCGCACTTACGATCTATCCGGGTTGGTGAATACCGGCTGCTGGTATGTGCCTTCGTTTTGGTATCCTGCCTGTCCGTATCCTTTCCGTGGTGCTCGCTTTCGTGTGCCGGATCGGACGATTCGCTCTTCCCAGATCAACGCAGGGGCCTGCATGGTTCATCGAATGGTCTATGAGCAGGCTGGCGGATGGGACACCTCGTTTTTTCTGGACTACGAGGACACGGACTTTTCACTGCGGCTCTGGCAACTGGGCTGGTGGAGCGTGGTGGTGCCTTCCGCGGTCATCGGACACGCGGTGGGCGCATCGAATGCGCAAACCATCGTCAAGACGCAGACCAAGGTGTCCAAGAAGCGTTACATCGAAGGCGGGGCGAATGTGATCGCCATCTGCATCAAAACTTTCAGCACGCATCTGATGTGGCTGCCCCTGTTGGGCATCGCCGAGCGCTGGCTGCGCAACGTGCTGCGTGGCCGCTTTGAGCAGGCCGGATGGGACATCGCGCAGGTG
>Ga0315902_10013745_pt1 | contig 10455 bp, 7 predicted proteins | sample LakEriMetagenome_9_FD_203523 | JGI IMG/M metagenome (GOLD analysis project Ga0315902, IMG submission 203523) | Freshwater fungal communities from buoy surface, Lake Erie, Ohio, United States - Buoy 12 MA117 | ecosystem: Environmental > Aquatic > Freshwater > Lake > Lake biofilm | place: USA...
GAAGGGCGAGGGGCGAAGGGCGAAGGGCGAAGGGCGAGGGGCGAAGGGCGAAGGGCGAAGGGCGAAGGGCGAAGGACAAAGGGCGAAGGACAAAGGGCGAAGGGCTAGGCGTGCCACACCTGCCCTGCTCCCCTCTCCTGTGGAGAGGGGCTGGGGGTGAGGCCCGGAGTGCAAGGGCGAAGGGCGAAGGGCGAAGGGCGAAGGGCGAGGGGCGAAGGGCAAGGGCGAAGGGCGAAGGGCTCAATATGGACAGAGCTCCCGTTTCCCGAGCGGAGCCGAGGGACCGTCCAAAAGAAATCCTTAATGCCATTTTCCAAAAAAAATTTCCTCGGGGCTACGCCCCAAACCCCCTATACCAAATAATCAAATAATCGAATAATCAAATAAATTCAATCCCTGAGGCAACGAACAGAAAAACCGTTTCGCTTATAGCAGTCGCTCCTGCCGGCATTGCCATCGTCGTAATACAGGTAGCGGTACCACGCGGCGTTGGTACCGACCTCGGAAGAACTCCACCAGTTACCGTTGTCGCCAATGTAGTAGTAAGCTCCATTGCTGTAGCGGACGCCCCCGGGAGCCCCTGAAAAACCGCTGCTGTTGGTGGCTTCCGTATTTGGGCTGTACCATAAACCCGTTGCGGCTTCAATCGTGCCCGTGGTTTTCATTTTACCAGCTGCTACAGCCTCGCCGCCGAGATAGTCGGTTAGTACCGTCCATTCAGCGTCGGTAGGCACATGCCACCCTGTCGGGCACAGCTGGCGAGCATCGACACACGTATACCAATTGTACAACTTGCCATACGGACATGCGTAGCCCGCATCGTTGTTGTAATACGCCCAAGCTCCCGATGTAGTCGATGCCCAAGCCGCATTGTCCAAGTTAGTCGATATCGCATCGCCATTGCGGTAGATACTCGTATTGAGATTCTCTGCCATCCACTCTTGGGTGCCAATCACAATCGTTTTATACACGTTGCCCTCTTGGTCGGTCATGGTGCTATACGTGAGGTTCGGGTTGTGAATATTGGGCGTGCCACAGATGTGTGCACCTATGCCCGAACCACCACCGTTGTTGGCCGCACTGATGCCGGGGATGATGAGAAAAGTGCCATTGGCCAAATAAAGGGTATCTCCTGTGAAAGAGACATTGGAAAAACCGTTACTGGCTATCTCAGAACTAGCACTATACAACGCATACGGCACACTCAACAACTGCTGCGTTCCAATGTCGACAAAGCCACTACCAAAATCAATTTCCACTTGCATGAACTTAGCGCCATTCGACCAGTTCACAGTGCTCAGAGAAACACTGCTGCCAAGTTGAGCGGTAAATAATCCGAGCGCACTGGTGCTCACCGTTTGCAATTCCTGCCACACGCTGTTGCCTGTTGCAGTGCCATCATGAATCGTAAAACGCGCATTGAGCGTGCTGCTTGCCAATGGTTCACCGGCGGCGTTGCGGGCAATGGCTTGGTAGGGAATTAAAGCAGGTGCTTGGGCGGCCAGCAATGCGCTGATGAAGAGGGAAATGATGGCGAGAGTTGTGCGCATGGGGTTATGGTTTTAGCAAAAATACTGGCAAGTATCGGTTAAAATCTACCCAATGTATGCTACAACAAAAACCTACTCGTATCGTCAGCAATTAAAGTCAGCCCCTCCGGGGCTGGTTGGCGCGGTATGGTTCGTCTAGCTACTGAAGGTTGGCCCCTCCGGGGCCGTGAATAGGGCCGGAAGTGTTGACATAGAATGAGAATTTGAACAGCGATGTATCCGCAAAGGGTATTGTTATGACCTCGGAGATTGCCTGTGTGTATGGCCACAAAACACGCGCCTTTGAAGCAGCGAAGCCTTTTCCTTTGCCCGGCCCCGGAGGGGCCAACCTTCAATAACCATCTGCGCGACGTTCGCGAAACAGCCCCGGAGGGGCTGACTTTAATTGCGCCGAAGAAATGGTTTTAATGACAAATTACGACATGCCAAGTACCGACAACAAGGAGTTGCACATCAACAACGCCGTGCATTCCCATGCCGAGAGACGTCCGTTATGGCACAGATTGTTTGGAATAAAAGTAGCGCCGTTCCCGTAATTCGTAATTCGTAATTCGTAATTAGTACTTTCATAGTGAACAACTCCCCCCTACACTGACCCTTATCAGCCCTCTCCTTTCTTTCATTTGCAATCAGATTCTAACGTTATGAAAAAAGCCCTCAAATGGACCGGCATTGTGTTCGGTGTCCTTCTCTTGTTTTTACTCGTTGCGCCTTTTCTGTTCAAAGGAAAAATCGAGAGCGCGATGAAGCAAGCTGCCAACGATAATCTCAATGCGCGCGTCAACTGGAGCGATGTGAGCCTCTCGCTGATTCGCAACTTCCCCAACTTGCGCGTGAGCGTGGAAGGCTTGACGGTCGACAATACCGTGGCGCCTTTCGACAGCGTGCGCCTGGCCAACATCGGTAGCCTCGAAGTGGTGGTGGATGTGAAGAGCTTGTTCGGTGATGAAATCGTGGTGAAGCGTTTCGGGCTGGTAGATCCTGTGCTCGACATTCGCTTTGCAGAAGACGGTTCATCAAACATCGACATTGCCAAAGAAGACACTACCGCCGTGGAAGAAGCGCCTGCAGCAGAAGAAGGCGGTGCTTTCAAGATGAAGCTGAAGGAGTACTTCATCAAAAATGGTAAGATCAATTACGACGATCGCACCATGCCGATGATCATGAAGTTTGAAGGACTGAACCACGAAGGCACGGGTGATTTCACACAAGATCTTTTTAAACTCGTTACGACCACTCATGCCGATAAAGCAACTTTCTGGTTTGATGGCATCACCTATTTGAATGAGGTGAAAACGGATCTGCAAGCCGACATCGACATGGACATGAAGAACAGCAAATACACGCTGGCCGGCAATAGCATCAAGCTTAATGCGCTCGAGCTCGGCGCGCAAGGCTGGGTGGCCATGCCCGGTGAAGACATCGACATGGACATTTCATTCAACGCACTCAAGAACGACTTCAAGCAATTCCTTTCGATGGTGCCGCTTGAATTTGCGAAGGATGTGGAAGGAGTTGACGCAACCGGAAATCTCGCCTTCAACGGTTTTGTGCGCGGTACTTACAATGACAACAGCATGCCTGCGGTGGGTATGGAACTAGCCATCGATAATGCGCGCTTCAAATATCCTGACCTGCCCAAGAGCGTCGACAACATCAACGTGAAAGCGAAGGTGTATGCCGATATGAATGATGAGGACAAGACTACGGTCGACGTCGACAAGTTTCATCTGGAAATGGCCGCCAATCCTGTAGATATGACCTTGCACTTGCGCACGCCGGAGAGCGATCCCTACATCGACTTTGCATGTAAGGCACTCGTGAATCTCGACAACGTGAAGGAATTCATCCTGCTCGAAAAAGGTGACGATGTGCACGGCATCATCAACGCCGATGTAGCGATGAAGGGCAATTACAGCGTGGTCGAGAGCGGTAACTACGAAAGCTTTGATGCCAAAGGGATGATCGACATTCAGAACGTGTTGTTCAAGAGCGATTCGCTTCCCTATGATGTGCAGGTGAACAAAGCGGTCTTCAACTTCACGCCACAGTTCATCGACCTGCAAGGATTTGATGCACGGATTGGCAAGAGCGATCTGCAAGCGTCGGGAAAAATTGAACGCTACCTCGCGTATGCGCTGCACGATTCTCTGCTCGTGGGTGCATTCAACGTAAGCTCATCGCTCATGGACTTGAATGAATTCATGACCGAAGAAGAAGCGTCGACAACCACTGAAGCCGCTCCAACCGCTGCTGATACTTCGGCAATCAGTCCAATTGAATTGCCGGGCAATATCGACTTTGCGCTTAATGCCAACTTCGCGAAGATGATCTATGACGTGCATGAAATTACCAACGTGCAAGGAGGCATCGTGCTGCGCGACAAGATTGCATCGCTCAACAATTTGCGCATGAATGTGATTGATGGCACGGTTGCGATGACCGGTAAATACAACGCGCAAAACTTAGATTCACCGAAGATGGATTTCTTGTTTGACATCCAAAACATGGACATCAATAAAGCAGCCACGCAGTTTGTGACCATCCAAAAGCTGGCACCTGTGGCGAAGGCTTGCAACGGAAAGTTCAGCACGCAACTCAACATGCAAAGCACGCTGAGTCAAGATATGATGCCCATCAACGCCACGGTGAACGGTGGTGGTAAGCTCGCCACGAAGAGCGTTGTCGTGAAAGACTTCGCGCCCCTGGTAAAGTTGGCTGACAAGATCAACTTCGATAAATTGAAGCAACCACAAAACGTGGGCGACGTGAATGTGTCGTTCAAGATTGTGAATGGAACCATCACGGTCGATCCGTTTACCGTGAAGCTCATCGACGGTATGCCGATGAAGGTATCAGGCTATACCACACTCGACCAGGCCATCAACTACAACGTGGAGATGGATGTGCCGATGAACATGTTCCCCGCAGGTGCATTGCAACAGGCCAACACGTGGATTGGCGAACTCAATAAAAAGTTGGGATCCAACATCAGCGTAGGCTCGAAGGTGAATGTAATTGCCATTATCACAGGTACTGTTACCGATCCGAAAGTGAATGTCACCAGCAAAGCGTTGGGTGAAGATGCCGTTGCTTCCATCAAAGAGCAAGCGATTGCCGAAGTGAAAGAGCAGCTCACCAACCTCAAGAACGAAGCACTCGAGAAAGCCATTGCCGAGAAAGCGCGCCTCGTAGCTGAAGCCAAAGCACAACGCGAGAAGTTGCTTGCCGATGCTGTCAAAGCGCGCGACAATGCCAAGAAGCAAGGTGAGTCGCTCGCCAAGCAAGGCAAAGACGCCGCCTACAAAGCAGCCGACGATTTAGTCGCCAAGGCACGCAATCCGCTCGAGAAAGGCGCCGCCAAAATCGCAGCCGACAAGGCCAAGAAGGAAGCGGATGAAGCTTATAAGAAAGCCGTGGACAAGTCCAACAAGGAAGCCGACGACGCTTACAAGACAGCAGAAAAAAAATCAGAGAACTTAGTGAAAGACGCCGAAGCGAAGGGCGATAAGATGATACAGGAGGCGGATAAGAAGACGGAGATTAAGTAGGGACTGGGTACTGGAGACTGGAGACTGTTGACTGGGTACTGGAGACAGAGGGCTTAGGATTAGTGAACCTCCAGCCCCGTTAGGGGCGAAATATTCACTAGCTAGAGGTGTGCAGTTGACCAATAGCCCCGTAGGGGCGGCATGTATAGTTCTGTGGTCGAAACAGGGCGCCTCGGCTTCGCTCGGGGACCGGGGCATGCGCACAAGATGAGCACCTCGGCTTCGCTCGTTGGGCGCTCGCGTCGGCAGAGCGAAGCTGAGGGCCCGCGAATCCTATAACAACCTACAGCGGCTCAAACACAATATCATTTTTTTGACCGGGCAGCGGCTTCGAATGGTCATCATCGCAGTTGATGATTTCCTTTGGAATCCCTTTCGGAAAGGCCTTGCAGGTGAGGGACTGCGCATAGTGTTTGCAGCCAATACAGACAGTAATGCGCTCTGAATCTTTATCTGATTCCCATCGTTCGACAATGCTTATGGCCATGAGCTATAATTCTAATTGGTATATGTTCTTTTGACGACTATTTATGAGTTTCATTCTTCCGTGGGTGATGTCGAGGACTGTGAAAGGTTCTCTCTGCTCAAGGTCAATCCCTCAGGCAACGCACCGAAAAACCGTAGTTTTTATCGAAGTCGCTGCGGAAAGAACCAGACTCTGTATGACTCAAAAACCACGACCATGCATTGTTGATGAGAAACGCATCGGTGCTCCACCAGAATACATTGGAGCCAAGCAGATCGTATTCGCCCGTGAAGTAGCGATAACCCTGAGGCGCTCCTGAAAATCCGGCGCTATTGGTTGCTCCTGTATTGGGTGCATACCACAAGCCATTCGCTAGTTGAAGTGTTCCGGTCGTTTTCATTTTTCCGCCCGCCACATCCATGCCGCCGAGAAAGTCCATCAACGTATTCCACTCACCATCCGTCGGCACATGCCAACCCGAAGGACATAATTGACGAGTATCAACGCATGCATACCAGTTGTACAATTTTCCATGCGGACAAGTGTAACTCGCTTCACTGTTGTAATGCGTCCAGGCGCCATTCATGGTGCTTTGCCAACCTGCATCATTCAAGCTCGTCGCAATGGCATCGCCATTTCGATAGATACTTGTATTCAGATTCTCTGCCATCCATTCTTGCGTACCAATCACAATCGTTTTATAATCATTCCCTTCTTGATCTGTCATGGAGCCGTAGGTTAGTTCAGCGTTGTGGATGTTTGTAGCTCCGCAGGTGTGGAGCGTGGTGCCGGTTGTTCCGCCACCGCCATTGCTGTTGGCTTCACTGATACCGGGAATAATAACAAAACTTCCATCGCCCACAAACAATGTGTCACCCGTTGCACTTACATGCACACGAACGCTACCCGCGTGCAACGCATACGGCACACTCAGCATTTGTTGTGTACCGATTTCAATAAACCCATTGCCCAAATCCAACTCCACTTGCAAGAACTTGCTTCCAACCGCCCAATTCACTGCTGCGAACGAAGACGTTCCGCCCAACTGTGAAGTAAACAATCCAAGGCTGTTTGTGCTTACCGATTGCAACTCTTGCCACACCACAGTCCCATTGGCGGATTCATTGTGAATGGTGAAGCGTGCGTTGAGGGTTGCATCGCTCAAAGGCTGTCCCGCTCCATCGCGCGCGATGGCTTGGTAAGGAATGAGCGCGGGTGCTTGGGCGGTGAGCATGGCGCTGATGAGCAGTGCGAGGGTGGTGAGGAGGAGGCGCATGGGGCGAAATTAAGTACGAATTACAAAGTACTAAGTACGGGCTGGGCACCGCTTTTCGTTGATTGCAGGGTTGCCCAAATCAGCCACATGTGACGTGCTCGCCTCTCCTGTGGAGAGGGGTTGGGGGTGAGGCCCCTCGGCTTCGCTCGGGGACCGGGCCATGCGCGAGTGACGAGCACCTCGGCTTCGCTCGGTGGCGCGCGTGTCGGCGGTAGTCGAGCGAAGCCGAGACTCAACCAAGGCAGGGTATTTTTGCAACTCCATGTACTGAAACTATGAGAAAATTCTACGCACTCGCCCTAACGCTGCTGCTTTTCGCTTCATGCATGAACGCGCAAGACACGCTCTGCAACGCTGCATTCACTATCGACAACAGCGAGCCCATGCATGTGCAACTCGATGCCGGGTGGATCGATTCAACCGCAACCTATACCTGGACGACAGAGGGTGGAATTATTGCCGAAGGATTATCGAGCAATGTGCTGCTTTACCCGGGTATACGCGAAATTTGTTTGCATGTGGAAACTCCCAGTTGCCAAGCCGACAGCTGCATCTGGACGGATGTTCTTTGCACCAACAACACCATCAAGTTCAAGATAACCTCCTATGGCGATTCAACCGGAATTTTCGACACAATCAATATTCAGGCGTTTAATGGTTTAAACGAAGTATTTGCTTACACCGGCTTCACGCTGACCACCAATCAACACGTTGAATGGCTGGAGTGCTTGGACGAAACAATAGAATGTGTTAGTTTGGTAATCTCACCTCAAACGCTGTGGCAGTTGCATGCCGACAGCATCAACCTGGAAGCGGAGTTCATCAGCGGTGGTGAAGGACCGATTCTCTTGCAAATCTTACCTGCAGCGAATTCGTCACCGAATTTTGGAGAGCTTATAGGATTAGACTGTATCTGGTACAGCGTCGAAAACCACGAGAGCGAGCCCTTGCTCTTGTGGCCGAATCCGGCAACTGACGTGTTGCATTTCGCCAATGCAACCGATGCATTGATGCTGCTCGATCTTTCAGGAAAAACCATAATAGAGCATTCCGGAAAAACCAGGCAATTGTCGGTGGAGCAAGTGCCCTCGGGCATTTACATAGTTCAGGCTCGGTATGGAGACGTTTGGAGGACTGCGCGCGTTGCGAAGTAACCGCGTGAATTGGAAAGCAGTCATGCACAAGAATGAGGCGCATTGAATTTCTATCTTCGCATTATGCCTCTGAAAAAAGCCATCATTTTCACCTTTACGGTTTTCTTGCATCTAGCCCTAAACGCCCAGCACTGCGTTTCACAGCGGTATTCTGAAACAGCGGTATTCGATAGCGCCGAGGTGGTGGTCTTGCAAAACATCCAATACGGCACAGCAACGCAATACTTCACGGGACAGGAAACACCGCTGCTCATGGACGTATACTATCCGGACTTGAATGTAGACAATATGGAAGAGCGTCCGTTCATCCTGAATATCCATGGTGGCGGATTTATTGGTGGCGATAAAAACGAACTGACTTATCAAAGTCTGGAATTCGCTAAACGCGGTTTTGTGGTGGCAAACATCAACTATCGCTTGGGATGGAACTGCGACAATGTGCTTTGCGTTAACTGCTATGGCTCTAACCTGCAGAAGGCAATCTACTGCGCCGTGCAAGATGCGCGCGCTTCACTGCGCTTCAGTGTTGACCATGCCGCTGATTGGGGAATCGATACTGACTGGATGTTTGTGAACGGACAAAGTGCAGGTAGCATTACAGCATTACAAAGCACTTTTTGGAATCAGCAGGAAGCAGACGCACATGTGGCAGGCGGATTCAGTGCTGAGGTAGGTTTGCTAGACGCCTCCGGAAACAATTCGACATCCACCTATAGTATTAAAGGATTGGTGAACCAATGCGGTGCAATGGCCGAGCGCGCGAACATGGATGATCAGCCCAACATACCAGTCATAAGCTTTCACGACAGTAACGACTGTGTGGTCAACTACAATTATGGTCCACTCATCGCCTGTTTCTGCAGTGGGTTTTTATACTACCACGGCTCCAATTCCATTCATAGTTATCGTCTGCAAAACGGTATGTGCAGCGAACTACACACTGCCCCGCAAGTGCTTCCCAACCATTGTACCTACCCGCAACTCAACCTGGTGAAACTTGCCAGCTGCTTTTTAAAAAGAACCATGTGCGGTTACTGCTTCAGTTTCGCCGACGATGATATCAACGCTGCACCCATCTGCGCCAATCAAGGTGTATCCTCTACGTTACCTCCAACCGATCCGCTTTGTCCGGCCGACCTCAACCTCGATGGTGTAGTGGGTGTGGCCGATGTGATATTGATGATTGAGGCATATGGGACGATGTGTGAATAAGGGATGAGGGATGAGGGGTGAGGGGTGAGGGGTGAGGGGCGAAGGGGTGAGGGTTTAATCCGAAATCCTACCCATACAAGTCTATATTTCCGAGAGTAGGGTCGGGAAAATATACCTGCTCAATACTGTCGCGGCGAACGAGTTCGGTATCGTTGACCTGAAAATCAAAGTAATCCAGGCATGCACGGCAGAGCACATGCGCCATAGCATTCAGTAGATTCCCGTACTCATGACCTATCAAAAAGCGACTTGCCGGACATCCTCCATAAGCAACCTTTTTGTCACGCATGTTCAATTCGTATTCAATACGCTGATAGGTTTCATCCCGGAGACGAATAGCCCCGTCGGCATTTAACATGAAATTGCTTGCCACATACCAATCGTGACGCTCATTTCCCTGTCCATCAGATCTCACCCAATCAACCCCTTTGGAATCCCGGTAGCGCGTGAGTTCTCTTCGAATTACAGGCGCTATGAAGCCCGGACAACTTCCAATCTGGTTCGCCGCGCGCACTACCATAGGGGAAGCTATCAGTTCACGTGGCTCGATGTTGGCTTGGGCCTGACTGACAATGGCTGGTACTATTTCGATGAGGTTGAGCACAACAGCAGTTCCAAAGGGCAATTCTTGGCGCAGAAGCATCTTCATCCGCTCATCGATTGGAAGAGCATCAATTAATTCAAGCAATTGCTCCAAAATTTCCGTCTTCAGCAACGGCATGGACATTTTACCGTCTCCCCTGTATTGCCAATGCTCCATGATATCAGCCACGACCGAAAAGGAGGCATCCAGCAGACCTCCCTGAACAGCGACTCGCCCCACAAAGTCATGCTCAATGGCATGTTTGCGCAAAACGCCGATCTGGTGATCAAGAGTCGTTACCATGGTGAAGCAGTAAAACTATGAAATCCAACAATCACCTTTTCCGTCACTTGACAAAAACAAAGCAAGCAGACTCAATACCCTCATTTACAAAACATTAATCCCCAGCAGAAAAACCCCTAACCCCTTATCCCTCACCCCTAACCCCTTTTTTCCTTGGATAATTGAATTTCCGTCGTATTTTCGCGCTCCCAAAATTTTAATTAAATAATTCAAAATCAATGAACCGTTACGAGACTGTTTTCATTTTGACTCCCGTGCTGTCTGAAGAGCAGGCAGCGGAAACAGTAGATAAGTTCAAGAAGTTTTTGAAGGGCAAGGGCGCCTCTATCAAGCACGAAGAAAATTGGGGCTTGAGAAAGT
>Ga0315902_10013746_pt1 | contig 10455 bp, 12 predicted proteins | sample LakEriMetagenome_9_FD_203523 | JGI IMG/M metagenome (GOLD analysis project Ga0315902, IMG submission 203523) | Freshwater fungal communities from buoy surface, Lake Erie, Ohio, United States - Buoy 12 MA117 | ecosystem: Environmental > Aquatic > Freshwater > Lake > Lake biofilm | place: USA...
CCTCTCGTTCGAGCGCCACTTCGTCGCGGTCGATACCCGTCATTTCAGCGATGCGCTGACTCCGTCGATCGTGATCCGCGAGTTGCCCGCGCACACCGGCTTTGCGCCGCACGATGCTCGATGCCAAAGCTCCGGCACACGCGAGGGCGACGAGAACACTCGTGACATCGCGAAGGCGAGTGGCGGCTCCCCCGTCGGACGACCATCCGAGCGCCGCGGCTGCCACGGCGAAGCACAGAAATGTGATGCGCAACATCCACCCGTAACCGAGTCCGACCTCTCGTCGCCGAGTGGTGAACCAACAACCGATCATTCCGCCCGCGGCCCACTGCAGCAGGAAGGTCGCGGCGTCGAGATCGATCACACCGTCACAATACGGTTCACCTGCGTAGGCTCACCATGTGAACGTTCGGACTCACGGCACACGGCTGACGGGGCGCAGTCTCGGTCGCGGTGCCGTCGTTGGTGTCGTGATCGGACTGACCGCACTTGGCGGATGCATCACGGGTGAACGCCCGCGACTCGTCACCGACGACACCATCCCCTCCATCGACGATGCCGCGATCAGTGCGGTGGTCGATGTCCTGGCTGCCGGTTTCACTTCCGATTCGGAATTGACCTCTTTCCGGGTCGACTATTCGGTCACCACGAAGTTCGGTGGGCAATCCACAACCGGCTCGATTTCGGTCGACCGGGCATTGGGCACCAGCCTCCAGATCGCCGAGGTGCGGTTCGTGTTCGCGGCCGATGGTTCGACGGCCACCTGCTCGACGATCACGAGCGAGTGTCGCCCCGGCATCGACGAAACACGAGTAGCCGACCGCATGGTCAACTCGCGCATCTTCCAGAGCGCCGTGATCGATCGACTCGAGCAAGATGCCGTCGTGGCAGTCGGTGACTCGCAGTCGTCGAGTCGCACCATCGCCGATCGTCCCGCGACGTGTGCGACCGTCCCCGTGGTCGACTCGACCGGCATCACCCGTGAGAAGTCGTACTGCGCGTTCGACGGCCTGGGCGTGCTCGCGTATCTCGACACAGCCGATCTGCTCATCGAAGCCACCGCCGTGAACCCCAGCGCCGATCCGTCGGCCTTCACCACATCGTGACGATTCACGCCCGCGCGTGATCGTTCAACTCGGGTCGAAGAACTGACTGCGCTCGAAGGATCGCTCCGACAAGATCTGCACTTCGACGTGCTCACCCGATTGCGGTGAGTGCACGATGGCGCGGCCCACACCGAGCCACATCATCACGTGTCCGGGGTAGCGGAGTAGATCGCCAGCTTGAGCGGTGTCGATGGTGCGCGGATCACCCGCACGCCATTGCTGCGTCGAGTTGCGCGGCAACGAATGGCCGGCCTGTGCCCAGGCCCAGGTGGTGAGACCCGAGCAATCGAATCCGCGCGCCGGATCGGATGTGCGGCGGCGATAGGGCGTGCCGATCTGAGCGAGTGCGGCCATGAGCGCGATCTGATGCTCGGCGTCGGCCCGCGACCATGCGACTTCGAGGACAGCCGGATCGATCTCGAGACGAAGTCCGACTTCTTCGGCCACTTCACGGCGCCAGGCAGCGAACGACGGCGTGGTCGTGCGTGCCAACACCAGAGCACCCGAAGCCACTTCGGCGATCGGATCGGCCAGACGGGCCGGCGCGGCCTGAGCAGCCGATCCACCGAGAAGCGGGTCGGCGAAGGTGACGGTCACCGCGATGGAAGCGACGACCACAGCGAGGAGCCGTCGAACGCGTACGGCGACGCCACGGCGACAGGACTCATCACGACACGAATGCGTATGGATGTCACTGGCGCTCACTGCTCACCTCCCGAGATCGGGAACGGTTCACCGGTCGACCTCAAGGGCCAGCCGTCAGAAGAACGAAACGGTAATGCAACGAAAATGAAACATTCAAGGCCAGGGCGGATCCTGGACCGGTTTCACCCCGGAAACCGACCCTCGAACACAACGAAAGCCCTGCTCATCGGGCAAAGTGGGGTTGTGACAACAGTCGCCGTCGTCCTGGCCGCCGGAGCGGGTTCGCGGTTCTCCGGACCCACCCACAAGCTCCTGGCTCCCCTCGGGACCGACACAGTGGCAGGCCGGGCGATCGGTGCGGCCCGGACCGCGGCCATCGGGCCCGTGATCGTCGTGGTCGGGGCGGTCGACCTGCCCGCCGAGGTCACGGACGGCTGCCTTGTGGTGCGCAACCCGTACTGGGCCGAGGGCCAAGCGTCCTCGGTGCAGTGCGCGCTGGCCACTGCTCGTGAGCACGATGCCGATGTCGTGGTGATCGGACTGGCCGACCAACCCTTCGTCACACCTGAAGCATGGCGAGCCGTCGCGGCATCGACGTCGCCAATCGCCGTGGCCACCTACGACGGTGTTCGCGGCAATCCGGTGCGCCTGCACGAGTCCGTGTGGTCGTTGCTTCCGGTGAGTGGTGACAGTGGCGCGCGCGACCTCATTCGCCTGCGCCCCGAACTCGTTTCGGAAGTAGCCTGCGCTGGCTCGAGTGCCGACATCGACACGCAGGAGGATCTCGACTCATGGACCTGAATCATTCGTTCACCGTCAACCGGCCGATCGCCGAGACCTGGACGGTCCTCACCAACCTCGAGCGCCTCGCTCCGTGCCTGCCCGGCGCCGAACTCCAGGAAGTTCACGGCGACGTGTACAAGGGTGTCGTGAAGATCAAGGTCGGCCCCATCACCGCTCAGTTCAAGGGCGAGGCCCAGTTCGCCGAGCAGGATGCCGCGGGCTACAAAGCCGTCCTCAAGGCCAGCGGCCGTGACACTGGCGGCAAGGGCAACGCGTCGGCCACCATCACGGCCACGCTCACTGAAATCTCCCCCACCGCAACCACCTGCAACGTGGTGACCGACCTGTCGATCACTGGCAAGGTGGCGCAGTTCGGACGCGGCGCCCTCGCCGACGTGAGCGACAAGTTGCTCGGTCAGTTCTCCGACAATCTCAACGCACTCATCGAGCGCGAAGGCACCGGTGCCACAACCGCGCCGGCCGCTCCGGCTCCCACCACCGACGCATCGGGCCAGCCGGCCGTGCGCAAGATCGAAGGCCCCGCCGCCGAGCCGTTGAATCTCGGCGATGTGGCCGGCGGAGCGGTGATGAAGCGCTTCTTGCCGATCGCCGCCGGTGTCGCCGCGGCGTTGTTGTTCTTGCGCGGACTCTTCCGTCGCCGTCGTCGCAAGAGTTGAGCCCAGCCAGTCGCGACCCCGAGTCGGACATCGTCCTCGTCGAGGAACTACTGGGTCGTCCGCCCAGTGGCCGTTTCGAGGTGGTCGTCCGCGACGCCGATGGTGTTCCAGTCGTGATCCGTAACCATCCGTTGCTCGACGACGGAACGCCGATGCCCACGCTCTACTGGCTGTGCGGGCGCCATGAGGTCGTGGCCGTGAGTCGTCTCGAAGCTGAGGGCGGCGTCGATCGAGCCGAAGCCGAGGTCGATGCCGACGAGTTGGCGGCGGCCCACGCGCGCTACGGCGCCGAGCGCGACGCACTGATTCCGTCCGATCACACCGGTCCGCGCCCGAGCGGTGGCGTGAGCGGAACACGAACCGGTGTGAAGTGCTTGCACGGTCATTACGCCTACTTTCTGGCCGGTGGCGACGATCCGGTGGGTCGCTGGGTCGACGCCCGGCTGCGATCGACCGAACGAGGAAGCGTCACATGAGTTCGGGGCGAGTGGCGTCGATCGACATCGGCACCAACTCCACCAACCTTCTCGTGTGCGACCGCGACGGCAGCACGGTGCGTCGCATCGTGACCGTCACCCGACTCGGCGCCGGTGTCGATCGCACCAAGCGTCTCGACGACGATGCTGTGACCCGCACCCTCACGTGCTTGCGTGAATACCGAAGCATCCTCGACGAACTCGCAGTCGATCGCCTGCGCGTCACAGCCACCAGCGCTACTCGCGACGCCTCGAACGGCCGGGCCTTTCTCGAGGCCGTGGAGATCGTGATGTCGTCAGCACCCGAATTGCTGAGCGGAAACGACGAGGCCCGCTTGTCGCATCGCGGTGCGGTCACCGGATTGTCGGTACCGCCCGGTTTCCATCTGGTCATCGACATCGGCGGCGGATCGACCGAACTGATCCTGGGTGAATTGGTGGGCGGCCGACCCACCGTGCTGGCGGCCCGCAGTATCGACGTGGGTGCGGTGCGGCTCACCGAACGCCACTTCACCTGCGACCCGCCCCGGCCGGAAGAACTCACCAACGCCATCGGCAATACCTACGACTTGGTCGATGACGTGATCCGTGAGATTCCCGACGTGGTTCGGGCGACTCACTTCATCGGAACGGCCGGCACCATCGTCACCACGGCCGCTGTGGAGATGGGCCAGCGAACGTTCGACCCGGCCACATTGCACGGATTCGACCTCGAGCGAGCCGCCGTGGAGGACGTGTTCCGTACTCTCGCGACCGAGCCATTCGCCGACCGTGTCCACAATCCGGGCTTGCCCCGCGACCGGGCCGACGTGATCGTCGGGGGTCTGTGCGTGCTCGTGGCGTTGATGCGTCGATTCGATGCGCCCGCAATCACCGTGTCTGCGAACAATCTCATGGACGGTGTGTGTGCTGAACTGCTGGGTGAACCATGACCCGCACGTCCCGTCACACCGATCATCCGGCCCGCACCACGGGTTCGCTACGCCTCTACGGGCGTCGTGTGATGCTGCGTCCGCTCGTGGCCCCCGACTTTCCGGCCTGGTCGGAAGTTCGCCGCCGCAATCACGATTGGCTCACCGTGTGGGAACCACAGCGCGTTCCGTACGCGCCCGATCCGAGCACCGATCGCGATGCTTTCACGTCACGCTGCAACCTGCAGGAACGCGATCGTCAGACCGGAGTCAGTTATGCATTCGGTCTCTTCGTCGACAATGCCTTCGCCGGACAGGTGAATCTCAACAACGTCGTGCGCGGCGCGCTGCAGAGCGGAACCATCGGGTACTGGATCGACCAAGCGCGCGCGGGCCACAGTTACGTCGCCGAGGCGGTGGCGGTGGTGCTGCGCTACGCGTTCGAGGAGCTCGACCTGCATCGCGTCGAGATCTGCATCGTGCCACGCAATCACAACAGCCACCGCGTGATGGAGAAACTCGACATCCGCAACGAAGGCACCGCGCTGCGATTCCTCGAGATCAACGGTGTGTGGGAAGACCACGTGCGTTACGGCATCACTGCCGAAGAATGGGCCGAACGACGCGACGAGTTCGCGCACGCGTGGCTCACCAACACGGCGAGTTGACCGTCGGGCTGGGCTGAACGTCAGGCCGTATCGGCGAGTCGACGCCAGGCCGCGTTCTTCTGCCGCCTGACCACCGTGCGCCGTTTCCAGTCCTTGCGCTTCCAGTGGCGCAGACGTCGTGACGAGTCGAGCTTCTTGATTGCTCGATCGGCGTCGTGGTGATGCGCCGGCTTCCACTCGGCACCCGGGTCGATCACGTCGTCGGGTTCGACTCCGTGCGACACCAACGCGGCCAATTCGTGCAGCTCGCCTTTCACGCGATGACGCTCGTTGTGCGCGTGGGCCCGCAATTCGGCCCGGGGTAGCGGTACCGCCTCGTCCGAACGATGGCGCTTGCTCATCGGTCCCCCTTTCACAGGTTCCGTTGAACTCCCTTGGCCGAACCGTACTCCTCCGGCCGAAGATTTCAAGGGCAACCCTGTCGGTGGGGTTAGTGCGGTACTCCGTTACTTCTTGCTGGAGATTTGTGCCTGCAGAGCGGCGATGCGCTCGGCGAACCAGGGCTGGCGGGTGCTCCAGAGTTGCGGTGTGAGTTCGCGGGCCACCGCGTCGTCATGAACCGACACATCGGCCATGGCCTTGATGGTCTTCTTCGTCTCGATCACCAGCTCACGGGGCGCCGCGGCGGCCCGCGCCGCCATGGCGTGTGCGACGGACTGCAACTGATCGTCCTCCACGCAACGGTGCACGATGCCGAGGCGCTCGGCCTCGGTGCCGTCGACCACTTCACCGAAGATCACCGTGGCCATCGCAGTCTGCGGTCCGGCGATGCGCCGCAGCATCCACGTGTGTCCACCTCCGGGATGGATACCGATCTGCAGAAATCGCGTGTCGAACTTGGCTCGCCGCGCCGCCACCCGAACGTCGCAGCCCAGGGCCAGATTCATGCCCGCACCCACAGCAGCGCCGTTCACGGCCGCGATGGTGGGCAGTTCGCTGCGCGCGATGCGCAAGAAACCCTCGTAGATGGTGCCGAGACTCTCGGCCGAGCTCTGCTGGAGGTTGCCCAGGTTCGCCCCGGCGCAAAAGGCCGGCGCCGCGCCGGTGACCACGATGGCCCCGATGGCGGGGTCGGACTCGATGCGATCCATGGCGGCGGTGATCTGCTCGACCATCGGAGCCGTGAGCGTGTTGCGCTCGCCGGGATTGTTGAGCGTGATGGTGGCCACGCCGTCGGCGATGTCGAGGAGTACGAGTGCGTCGTTGTTCGTCACGAGGTCAGTCTCGCACGAGCGATAGGTTCGAGCCGTGCTCGACCACGTGTTCACCGACGTCATCAGCGCGTTGCGCGATGCGTTCGAGCGCGCATTCCTCGAGCGCCAGGCCTTCGAAGAGCACTTCCAGGTCGACGTCTTGTTGGGGGATCTGTCGTGGGAAACGAGTTACGGCCTTCCGGGTGAGGGACTCCCACCCCGCGTGCTCGCTCACATCACCTTCGACTGGCCGTCGTGGAGCCAGACCGCGTACCGCCGTTGGTACGTCGAAGATTCGTCCGACGAGCGACCGGCGATCGAGATGGAAATCGTTCTGCGTATCCAACGCATCAGTGCGCAGCCCGACGTCGCGCTGGTGCGCGAGTTGCTCCCAGCCACGAGTCCTCTCATCGGCGACGGCCGACTCGAGCGCGCGGGCATCACCGTCGAATCGGCGTACGACAGCGAGTCGCTCGACGTCTCGAGTTCGTCGCCCGGATCCCTTGAATGCGAGTACGCGGTCGAATGCACCTATGAGGGCTTGTACGAACTCTCCGACCAGTCGCTGGCCGACGGATCGAGCACGACTCTCGACGATCACTTCGGGGCTCTCGGTGGTTGGATCGCGGCGATGCTCGTGAAACTCGGGGACGTGAAGTACTCGTTCCTGCCCGCCGAGAACGAAGGAGCCTGAATCACCATGACCACATCACCGTCAGACGTCGTGTTGTTCGACGTGAGCGAGCGCATCGCCACCGTCACCCTCAATCGACCCGACGCGCGCAACGCGCTGTCGAGCGAAGTGCTCCGCGAACTTCCGCGCCGTCTTCGTGAGGCCAACGATCGCGACGACGTCGACGTGATCGTTCTCACCGGAACCGATCCCGCTTTCTGCGCCGGACTCGACCTGAAGGAGTTGGGCTCGACGGGCGGCAACCTCGGCTTCGGATCGGGCGCCGACGGACGCCCCAACTCCGACGGAGTGCGCGGGCCGTTCCCGATGGTCGACAAGCCACTGATCGGTGCCGTGAACGGCGTGGCCATCACGGGCGGTTTCGAACTCGCGCTCAACTGCGACTTTCTCATCGCGTCCGAACAGGCGAAGTTCGGTGACACGCATTCCCGCGTCGGAGTGATGCCGGGTTGGGGACTCACTGTTCTTCTCCCGCAAGCCATCGGACTTCGTCGCGCGCGTGAGATGAGTTTCACCGGCAACTTCATGTCGGCTGACGAGGCGCTCGCGTTCGGACTCGTCAATCACGTGGTGCCGCACTCCGAGTTGATTCCGTTCACACGTCGAATCGCGCGCGACATCATCGGCAACGACCAGCCCGGCGTTCGCCAGATTCGTCGGACCTATCGCGACATCCACGCCGCAACCGATGGTTGGACGATCGAAGCACGCGACGGAGCCGAGTGGAGACGCACCAGTTTTTCTCCCGAAAAAGTGGCCGAACGCAGGGCGAAGATCCAGGAGCGTGGCCGAAACCAGTAGTTCGGCCAGGTGTAAGGTTGACGCAACCAACCACGTCCGGCACCCCGGTCGGGCGTCCAAGGGGAGGAATCCAAACACATGCTCAAGAAATCACGCTTGCTGCTCGCGCCGCTCGCTGCTCTGAGCCTCTTCGCCGTTGCCTGTGGTGGCGACGACGACGGCGGCTCGTCGGCAACTGAAGCGCCCGCGGGCTCAGAAGCTCCGGCCGAAGGCGGCTGTGACCTCGTCGGCGGCATCGCCTTCGACACTGGCGGTCGCGGCGACGGAACGTTCAACGACTCGGCCGCCGCTGGTGGCGAGCGCGCAACTGCCGAACTCGGCATCGAAGTGAAGGAACTCGAGGCGACTGTCGACGAGGACCGCAAGGCCAACCTCGAACTCCTCGCCGGTGACGGCGCTGGCGTGATCGTCGGTGTGGGCTTCATGTTCACCGATCCGATGGGCGAAGTCGCTGCCGCCAACACCGGCGTCACCTTCGGCATCGTCGACTCGGTCGTCGAAGCACCGAACGTGCGCAGCCTGGTGTTCGCCGAGCAGGAAGGTTCGTTCCTCGTCGGTGCGGCCGCTGCTCTGAAGAGCGAGTCGGGCATCGTCGGCTTCATCGGTGGCCAGGAGATCGACCTCATCAAGAAGTTCGAGGCCGGTTACGCCGCTGGTGCGCGCTACATCAACCCTGACATCGAAGTGAAGGTCGCGTACCTCGGACCAGCCGGTGACAACTCCGCATGGGGCAACGTCGCAGGCGCCAAGGAAATCGCTTCGGGCTGGTACGGCGAAGGCGCCGACATCATCTACACCGCCGCTGGCGGTTCGGGTGCGGGCACCATCGAGGCCGCCGTCGAGGCGGGCAAGTGGGCCATCGGTGTCGACAGCGACCAGTACCTCACTGCTGCCAACGACGATCAGCGCGCACGCATCCTCACCTCGATGCTGAAGCGCGTCGACGTGGCGGTGTTCGAGACCATGAAGGCTGCTTGCGAGGGTGACACCTCGGGTGGCATCAAGGTGTTCGACCTGAGCAACGACGGCGTCGGCTACTCCACCTCGGGCGGATACGTCGATGACATCGCTGGCCAGCTCGACGAGATCAAGGCCAAGATCGTCGCCGGCGAGATCGAGGTGCCGACGGCACCCTGATCGTCACTGACGATCACGAGTTCTTCGGACTTCTCACGAAGAAATTCGAAACTCCAGAGAGCCCGGGTCATCGACCCGGGCTCTCTGCTTTCCGGCTCTGCTATAACGGATGCGTTCACGGCGCACCGGAGCGGTGCGACTACTCCGGGGGTGGCATGAACGAGGCGGGAGCACTGGCAGTCGAACTGTCCGGTATCACCAAACGCTTCCCGGGTGTGGTGGCCAACTACAACGTGTCGCTGCGGGTTCGACCCGGCACCATCCACGCCGTCGTCGGCGAGAACGGTGCGGGCAAGTCCACCCTCATGAAGACGCTGTACGGCATGCACCAGCCCGACGAAGGATCGATCGCCGTCAACGGCCGGGGAATCGCGTTCAAGTCCCCCACCGATGCCATCGCCGCAGGTATCGGGATGGTGCACCAGCACTTCAAACTGGCCGACAACCTGTCGATCCTCGAGAACATCATTCTCGGCAACGAACCAGTCGGCCGCCGTGGACGGATCGACTCGGCCACGGCCAAGACGCGCCTCACCGAACTCGCGGCGTCGCTCGGCGTGTCGTTCGACGTCGACGACCTGGTCGGCACGCTGGGCGTGGGCGAACGGCAGCGCGTGGAGATCCTGAAGGTGCTCTACCGCGGGGCGCAGATACTCATTCTCGACGAACCCACCGCGGTGCTCGTGCCACAAGAAGTCGAAGAACTGTTCGCCACGCTCAAGCGACTGGTCGCCGAAGGCCGCACGGTCATTTTCATCTCGCACAAACTCGACGAAGTGTTGCGCTACTGCGACGAGATCACCGTCATGCGCCAGGGAACCACCGTCGCCACCACGACGCCCAGTCAGGTCGATCGTCGTGGTCTGGCCGAACTCATGGTGGGTAGCGATCTCCCCGATCCGTCCGGACGTGAAACTCCCATCGGCTCCGAGATCGTTCTTGCGGTGAGCGACCTTTCGGTTGCCGGCGCGGCCGCCGGAGCCAAACTCGCGCTCGAAGGCATCTCGCTGTCGGTTCACTCCGGCGAGATCGTTGGCATCGCCGGCGTGGAGGGCAACGGCCAATTCGAGTTGTGCGAGGCGATTCTCGGCCTCATGCCGCTCGTGAGCGGGCGCGTCGAGATTGCCGGTCGCGATCTCACCGGTGTCGAGACGCGTGAGCGCATCTCATCGGGTCTCTCGTACATCCCGTTCGACCGTCACCGTGAGGGGTTGCTTCTCGACGCTCCGCTCTGGGAGAACACCATGCTCGGCCGCGAGGACGAGCCGGCGCTCACGAGTGGACCGTTCATCGGTCGGCGCAAGGCCGAAGCCGACGCTCGCGAGATCATTCGACGATTCGGTGTGCGCACGCCATCCGAGCAG
>Ga0315902_10013747_pt1 | contig 10454 bp, 20 predicted proteins | sample LakEriMetagenome_9_FD_203523 | JGI IMG/M metagenome (GOLD analysis project Ga0315902, IMG submission 203523) | Freshwater fungal communities from buoy surface, Lake Erie, Ohio, United States - Buoy 12 MA117 | ecosystem: Environmental > Aquatic > Freshwater > Lake > Lake biofilm | place: USA...
TCGACAACCTTGAAGCGCTGGCAAGAACGCTCAAGGTCACGCTCAGCGAGTTGATCGGCGAAGTGCCGCTGTCATCACGCGCCGCTGTGGGCGAGGCCGAAGCCATCTTCCGTCTGCTGAGCGACGACCAGCTGCGCCAAGTCATCAACGTGGCACGGGCCCTGTTCCCGCACGAGACGGGCGGCTTTAAGCCTCCGGCAAGTCCAGAGTAACGCTGAACAGGCCGTCCGGGCCGCCGCCGTAGACCCGGCAGCCAACGGCCACTTCGCCCAGATGGCCAAAGCCGTCGCGCTGCAGCGCCTGGCGGAAGGTAGCAGGGAAAATGATGCGTCGATGTATTGACACCAACGATACGCGGACGCATCATCGTGCCGTCAACACGACGGAGGCGCCAAGTGCCGCACACAGCAACCATCCGAGCCACCGACCTAGACTTCGTCTTGGTCGCCCACCGGCTGCGCCGCCGCACCCACGGCCGCACCCCGGCCCTGTGCGTGATGTCCCCGGGCCCGTACCTGCATGTGGACTGCGCGAGCAGCAGCGAGCACACGCGGCCCGGCCTCATCGCCACCGCCAAGCGCCTGGGCGCGGCCCCGCTGAACAGCCAGCCGCTCATGCGCGGCCACATCGGCCGCCTCATCGAGCGCACGCGCCGCCAGCACGGCCTGGCTGAAGTGCGCCGCACCTGGCGCACCGGCCTGCGCGCCCTGCTGGCCGAGCCGCGCCACGTGCTGCACGGGGGTGCCGCGTCATGAGTGCCCTCGACGACGCCATCGCCACCCACATGGCCCACGGTGCAGGCGCCTGCGCCGACCCGCTCACCGACAGCCTGGCCGAGCAGTGCGCTCACTCGGCCGAGCCGCCGCCCCGGCTGCACCTGCGGCCGGGCTGGGAGAACGAGCCGCCCGAGCCGCCCATCCCCTGGCGCTGGATCTGGCCGGCCGCCGCCGCGGTGACGCTGCTGCTGGGCTTGCTGGGCGGCTGCGGCGGTGGCGAAGAGCCCTGCCGAGCCGACTTCACCGGCCCGCCCGCGCCGGGCTTCGAAGACCTGCCCGTGTGCGAAGACCCGGGCCGCGCCCGCATCACCCCGCCCGCCTGCGTGGCCGACCCGAGGCTCTGCGCATGAGCGGCCTGCACATCCCCCTGCCCCGCCGCGCGCCGCCTTACGGCAGCACGCCGCCGGCCAGCTTTGACGCCAGCGGCCCCGCGCCGCACACCGCCGCACTGAAGGGCACCTGGCTCGACGGCTACGCCTACGGCGAGCGCGTGGGCCACGTCACCGGCTGGCGCTGGGGCATGGTCTGCGGCGGTGGCGTGATGCTGCTGCTGTGCACCGTGGCCGTGGCCGCAGCCAAAGGCCTGGGGTGGCTGTGATGGGCGCTGCACTCCCCCAAGCCCACTCGCACGCCCACCCGCACGGCCGGCGCGTGCAGGCGCCTGCACAGCCGCCGCGCCACCCTGGCGCGCTGCGCGTCACCGGCAGCCTCACCAGCGCGGCCGAGCTGCGCCCCACCACCGACGTGCCCATGCGCCTGCTGCTGTGCGTGCAGCTGCAGCCCGAGCGCGGCCTGCCCTACGTGGCGCGCGTCGACCTGGGCACCGACCCCAGCGACCACTTGGCCGCAGACGCACTGCTGCCCCATCTGCGCGCCGGGGCCGTGCTGAGCGTGGCTGCGGAGGCACTGGAGTTGCGCAGCGACCACGCCTGCCAGGTGCTGCGCCTGGTGCAGCCGCACAGCGTGCTGCTGCTCGAGCACCCGCGCGAACCCGCCGGCGCGGCCGAGCCCGACCTCTTTGCCACCGCCACAGGAGCCTGACCATGCCCCCGCACGACACGCCCGTCATCCTGCGCGATGGCCCTTTCACGGTGCTGGCCCAGCGCCACGAGGTGATGTTCCACGACGGCCTGGCCGTGGGCCTGCACCCGGTGGCCAGCCACGGCCAGGTGCAGGTGTTCCTGCGCGCGGTGCATGCCGAAGGCATACGCTGGGTACTGTTCGATTTGCGCCAGGTGCCCGGCGAGCTGCACGACGATCTGCTGCGCTTGCAGCCGCGCGACCACATCGGCGCGGTGTTCTACACCCTGCGCCTGCAGTACCGCACCCGCAAAGCCTTCGTCGACGCGCTCGACAAGCTCGCGGTGCGCACGTGGTGGGCAGGCAAAGCGCAGCAGCTGCAGGAGCTGGCTGCATGACGGGCGCCCACTGCACCAAGCCGCTGCTCATCGGCCTAGTGGGCCGCGCCGGCGCGGGCAAGAGCACAGTGGCCGGCATGCTGAGCGAGGACTACGCCTTCACCGAGCTGGCCTTTGCCGAGCCACTGCTCGACATGGTGTGCGCACTGTTTGCCCATGCCGGCATCGATGGCGCCTGGGCCGTGGAACGCGCCCTCAAGGAACAGCCCACCACGCTGGGTTTCAGCTACAGGCACCTGGCGCAGACGCTGGGCACCGAGTGGGGCCGCGGCCTGGCGCCCGACTTCTGGGTGCGCGTCATGGAGCACCGGCTCTCGAGCCCCGCCCTCGAGGGCGACAACCTCGTCATCAGCGACGTGCGTTTCCCGAACGAAGCCGAGCTCATCACCCGCCGCGGCGGCGTGCTGGTGCGCGTGCTGCGCAACGGGCCAGGCCACACCCGCGCCCACATCAGCGAGCAGCACGTCGACACGCTGCCCGTCCACACCGAGCTGCTGAACTTCGGCAGCACCGCCACGCTGGCCGACCAGGTCGACCGGCTCATCCACACCCTGAGGAGCTGACCCCATGGCCGACACAGGCACGCCCGACACCATCATCCAGATCCCGCTCGAGCACCTGCACGAGAGCCCCTTCAACCCGCGCAAAACCTTCACCGCCATCGACGAGCTGGTGGCCAACATCAAGGGCGAGGGGCGCATCCACTCGCCGCTGCTGGTGCGCCCGCGCATCCCGCCGCTCTTCGACGCAGGCGCCGACACCCAGCCCGAGGCCGTGGCCGGCTACGAGCTCGTCTTCGGCCACCGCCGCTATCGCGCCGCCCAGCTGGCCGGCCTGGCCACCGCGCCGTGCATGGTGCGTGCGATGACGGACGCCGAGGCCCGCAGCGCGCAGATCGCCGAGAACCTGGCGCGCAAGGACGTGCACCCCATTGAAGAGGCCGAGGGCTTCGAAGCCATGCTCAGGCACGACGGCATCACCGCCGACGAGCTGGCCGGGCTGGTGGGCAAGAGCCGCAGCTACGTTTACGGCCGCCTCAAGCTGCTGCAGGCCGTGCCGCAGGTGCGCGATGCGTGCCTGCGCGGCGAGATCGACGCCGAGGCCGCGCTGCTGGTCGCGCGCGTGGGCCTGGCCAAGCTGCAAGAAAAGGCCCTGGCCCGCATCAAGGCCATGAGCGTGAGCCTGGGCGACGGCGGCAAGGCCAGCTACAGGCGCATCAAGGCCGAGCTGGCCGACAGCTTTACGCTGCAGCTCAAGGGCGCCATCTTCGACCGCGAAGACGCCCAGCTGCTGCCCGGCGCCGGCACCTGCAGCGCCTGCCCCAAGCGCACGGGCAATTCGCCGGTGTTCGAAGACGTGGCCACCGAGGGCATCAACACCTTGAGCTGGGAGCACAGCTCGCTCAACCACGTGGGCGAGCCCAACCGCTGCACCGACCCCGACTGCTGGGACGCCAAGACCAAGGCGCACCTGGCCGCCGGCGCGGCCAAGCTCGAGGCCGAGGGCAAGCTCGTCGTCACCGGCAACAAGGCGCGCCAGGCACTGGATGCAGCCGGCACCCCGCGCAACGGCTACCTGCCGCTCGATCGCGTGAAGGCCGAGCTGAAGAAGGCCGCCAGGCCCGTGCCGGTGGTGCACGTGCAAGACCAGCGCACCGGCAAGCTCGTGAAGGCGGTGCGCCGCGAAGACCTGGTGGCCGCGGGGCTGGCCAAGCCAGAGCCCAAGGCGGCCGAGAAGGGCCGCAAGGACGAGAGCTACGAAGCCCGCCAGAAGCGCCAGGAGGCCGAGTACCAGGCCAAGCGCGAGAAGGCGGCCGCAGACACCGAGGCCAACCGCCGCTTGCTGCTGGCCGTGCGCGGTGCGGCCGCCACCCGCGAGCGCACTGAGTTCGAACTGCGGCTGCTGGTCGCCGCGGCGCTGGCGTCGACGAGCTACGACGTCTGGCCCACGCTCACCTGGCTGTACGACAGCGACATGGAGAGCCTTAAGCGCCGCGTGGACACCATGAGCGCGGACGAGCTCACGCAGTTGCTGCTCGACTGCGCCATCGTCGACCACGTCGAGACGCGAGCGGGCTGGGACGAGAAGCCCGAGCCGCTGCTGGCCCTTGCCGCGCACTACGGCATCGACGCCCTGGCCGCCATGCAGGCGCCTGCACAGCCGCCCACTGAAGGCACTTCTACCCCTTCCACCGCTGGCGCGCGCGCAAAGCATGCGGCGCCCAAGGGCGTGGCGTATCACTGCGCCGAGACAGGCGAGTCGTGGTCTGGCCGGGGCCTGCGGCCCGCCTGGCTGCGGGCCAAGATCGCTGGAGGCGCGTCGCTGAGCGACTTCGCGGTGGCCAAGAAGGCCAAGCCCGAAGCCAAGAGCAAGACCAAGGGCAAGAAAGTGAATGACGACGCCGGCTCCGCCGGCGGCCAGGGCGCCACCACCGCGGGGCTCTTCGAGGCGAATGAGGTGCACGCATGAAGCTCTCCACCCGACGGCGCCTCATGGCCAGGCGGCTGGGCAACCCGGCAGGCTCCACTGTCAGCGTGCTGCACATCCAGCCGCGCGACACGCTGGTGGTGTTTGTGCCCGCCACGATCTCGGCCGAACAAGCCCAGCGCGCGGCGCAGTACTTCCGCCAGGCGGCGGGCCACGAGCGCGTGCTGGTGGTCGACAACCGCACCGGTCTGGGCGTGCTGCGCGGAGGCCGTACGCGATGAGCATCCAGCGCATCGACAGCGACACCACCCATGGCTGGCAGGCGCGGTGGCCGGTCGACGGCCAGCGCGGCAACGGCCTGACCATGCTGTGCAGCGACGGCGTGCACGGCGGCCCCGACAAGGCCCACCGCGCCGCCCGCGCGGCCGAGCGCCTGCTCAAGCTGCAGGCCCAGCAGCTGCGCCGCAGCGTGCTGCTGGCCGAGCTGCAGCACCTGGTGCCGAAGGGCGGCGCGCAGTCATGAGCCGCAAGCGCTGCCGCCGCCGCATCTGGGCCGCTATCCCGCCACGCGAGCTGCTGCCCAAGCTGCCCGCCGACCAGGTACGTGAGCTCAGCCTCGTGCACTCGAGCAACCTGGATCTGCTAGCCACCGGTAAGGCCAGCGAGCAGGTGATGTGGGATCTGGTGAGCGGAGTGCTGCTCTGGTCGAAGGCGGCCGAGCAGATGAAGGCGGGCGTCGACGAGATGATCGAGCAGGTGCAGCTCGTCACCGCCATCGTGCAGCGATATGGTCGCACCGGGCGCGTGGGCCTGAGCGGCGCCGAGTACCAGCTGGCCAAGCGCGGCGTGGAAGTGATAGACCAGCTGGCCGAGCTCGTCGACAAGCCCACCGCGATCGCGTGCGCCGAGTGGGGCCTACTGAAGATGCGCGAGATGGCTGCAGCGGCGGCGGCTGAAGTGAGGCGGGCCGCGTGAGGCCTAACGCCTGGCTGAACTGGAGACAACGGCCATGACCAAGCAACCCGAAGCGCGCGAACCTAACCAGCCGTTGGCTCTCAGTTCGAGCGCAGTGTTAGGCCCCGCCTTGCGCGTGGTGAGCAGCAGCAGCGCCGGCATGCGCGTAGACCACATAGACCCGGACGGCAATGCTTCGCTGCGCATTCACCTGTGGCGCGACCCGGACGAATGCAACATGTGCGGTGCGCTGGGCTACCACTCGCACGCGGTTCCGTGGTACTGCGGCCCGGTGGCAGAAGGCGACAGCGAAGGCGGCTACAAGGCCGTGTGCGTGCGCTGCTATGGCCGCTGGGAAGCATGGGATGCCTCCCTGCGGTATTGCGGGGCCTAACGTCAATTCGACCGCAGCTTCCGCGCCGTAACACCAGCCGCCATGCTCACCACCCAGGCACCGCCCACCTCTGCGCCTGTTACGCGCCGCGCTGAGGCGGGGTTCGCGCGCACGGCAAGCGCTGCGCCGGAGCCTGGCGAGCGCGGCCACCTGCAGCACCTGCTGGTGTCGGCCATCCGCACCCGCCACTACAGCCGCCGCACCGAGCAGGCCTATTGGCACTGGACGCGGCAGTTCGTGCTCTGGTCTGGCAAGCGTCACCCGATCGACATGGGCGCCCCCGAGGTCGGTGCGTTCCTGTCCTACCTCGCCACCGAGCGCGGCGTCAGTGCCAGCACCCAGCGCCAGGCCCTGGCCGCGCTGCTGTTCCTGTACCGCCAGGCGCTGCAGCTCGAGCTGCCCTGGGTCGACGACATCGTGCGGGCCAAACAGCCGCAGCGCCTGCCGGTCGTGCTCACGCGCGACGAGATCGGCCGCCTCTGGCAGCAGATCCCGCAGGCCTCGCGCCGCGGCTTGGTGCTGCGCCTGCTGTACGGCACCGGCATGCGTCTGCTCGAGGGCCTGCGCCTGCGCGTGAAAGACATCGACTTCGGCACCGGCAGCATTACCGTGCGCGGCGGCAAGGGCAACAAGGACAGGACCGTCATGCTGCCCCAGAGCCTGGCGCCCGAGCTGCGCGAGGTGCTGGCCGAGCGCGAACGCTGGCACTCGGTCGATCTGGCCACCGGCCACGCCGACGTCGAGCTGCCCGGCGCTCTGCACCTCAAGTACCCGGCCGCGCCGCGCCAGCTGGGCTGGCAGTTTGTCTTCGCCACCGAGGCTTATGTCACCTGCCCGCGCACCGGCGCCATCCGCCGCCACCACCTGCACGAAGACGGCATCCAGCGCCTCATGGCCAAGGCCGTGAAGGCGGCGCGCATCCACAAGACGGCCACGCCGCACACCCTGCGCCACAGCTTCGCCACGCACTTGCTGCAGGCAGGGTACGACATCCGCAGCATCCAGCAGCTGCTGGGCCATGCAGACGTCGAGACGACGATGATCTACACGCACGTGCTGCCGGCCAGCCAGGGCGGCCGCGGCGTGCTGAGCCCGCTCGACACCCTCGCCTGATGCCGACGACCTGGTCACTCGACGACGCCGCCGCGGCGCTGAAGACCAGCGCCGAGACGGTGAGCGACTGCATCCACAATCGCGGCCTGCCGGCGGCGCGCATCGGCCGGGCTTACGTGCTGGTCGACGACGACGTCATCGCCTGGCTGCGCACACAGTACGGCAAACACCAGGGGGCAGCATGCGGCTCTATCAACGCGGCGAACGAGGCACGTGGTGGGTTGACCTCGGCGAGGTCGCCGGGCAGCGCGCTCGACGCAGCACTGGCACCAGCGACCGCGCCGCGGCGCAGGAATACGCCGCCACCCTTGCGCGCGATCTCTGGCGGGCCCGCCGGCTCGGCGAAACCCCCACGGTGACGTGGGACCAGGCCGTCGTGGCTTGGTTGGAAGAGCACCAGCACCGCCGCAGTATCGAAGAAATCAAGCGCGTGCTGCGCTGGCTCACCGGCCACCTGCGCGGCAAGGCGCTGGCCGAGATCACCGACCCCGTCATCCGCCAGCTGGCCAAGGCCCGCAAGGCCGAGCCCGTCAACCGCCGCACCATCGCCCGCGCGCTCGCGGCCGACAAGCCGGCCCCGAAGCCCAAGCCCACCAGCGGCGCCACCGTCAACCGGCACCTGGCCCAGCTCAGCGCCGTGCTGCACTACGCCCACAAGCGCCGCTGGCTCGACGCCGTGCCGCCCATCACCAAGGCGCCCGAGCCCGCCAAGCGCGTGGCCTGGCTCACCCGAGACCAGGCCGAGCTGCTGCTGGCCGAGCTGCCGCCGCACCTGCGCGCCATGGCCCGCTTCGGCCTGGCCACCGGTCTGCGCGAGACGAACATCCGGCTGCTCACGTGGCACCAGGTTGACACCGCCCGCGCCGTGGCGTGGTTTGAGGCAGCCGAGATGAAGGCCGCCAAGGCCCACAGCGTGCCGCTCAACCCCGAGGCGTTGCAGGTGCTGGCCCTACAGCGCGGCAAGCACCCGCGCTGGGTGTTCCCGGTGCCGCACTGGGTGCCGGGCGACAAGCCCGGCGACAAGCCCCGCCTGGTGGAAGACGCGCCCACCGGCAAGATCAGCAGCGCGGCCTGGCGCAAGGCCTGCACCCGCGCAGGCGTGCCCTGGCTGCGCTTCCACGATCTGCGCCACACCTGGGCCAGCTGGCACGTGCAGGCCGGCACCCCGCTGGCCGTGCTGCAGGAACTGGGCGGATGGGCCAGCCTGGCCATGGTGCAGCGCTACGCCCACCTGGGCAGCAGCCACGTGGCGCAGTGGGCCGGAAACCTCTCCCGAGGCGGCACAACTCTGGCACAACCTGCACCGGCACCCACCAACGAAAAAGCCCCCGAAGGGGCTGTTCACGAGGGAGAAGCGGTGGGGTGGCTGATGGGACTCGAACCCACGACGACCAGAATCACAAGACGTTCCCAGGGCGCCGAGGTGTTGAAGATCAACGACTTACAGCGCCGCCGCAAGCCTAAAGCGGCTTGACGCCGGCACAACTCTGGCACAGGCCGGCACAGCCGGGCACGGTGTTGGCACTGGGCGCTCAGCGGCGCCGGCTGCGCCACAGGTCGCGCAGGGTCACGGCCAGGCCGAGCAGCACCAGCGGGACACAGAGCAGCGCCGGCACCACCATGGCAGCCAACCGCCTCATCGCACCACCGCCAGCGCCGCCGCCCTGCACTGCCAGTACAGCCCCACCACCTCGAGCAGCTTGCGCGTGGTGCCGCCGAAGCTGTCGTCGGCCAGCGGCGTGAGCTCAGGGCACGACGCCACCACCAGCGGCGCTGCCGGCGGCGGCGGGGCCGAGCGCGGCATTGATGCGCTGCAGCTGCTCAGGAGAATGGCGGCAGTCACGGTACTCAGTACGCACCTGGATCTCACGCTCGACCTCCTGGCGGATGGTGGTGTGTCGCACGCTCATGCGGGCGATGGCCTCGGCGGCCGCAGTGGCGCTTGCCTGGCCTGCCTGCGCGATGAGCCGCTCGTCGCGCGCCGCCTCGGCCTCGACTGCGCTGCGGCCGTCTTGCCGGCCCTGCCAGTAGGCACCGCCCGCGGCCGCGGCGGCCAGCAGCAGTGCCCAGGGCCACATGATCACGTCGGCGCCCTTTCGTCCAGATCCCCCGCCCTGCTGTCCAGCCGCGTGCCGGCGGGCGCCGCGTAGCGCCAGCGCGGCGCGCCGGCCAGCAGGTACATGGTCACGCCCAGGGCCATGCTCAGCTTGCCCAGCGCGCCCGGGAACATCAGCCCGCCCATCAGGCCCAGGCCGATGACCAGGTGCGCCAGGAACACGCCCGGGTCTGTGACCTTGTGGCGCATCTGGTTGACTCTGCAGACCACGCTCCACAGCGCCGCCAGGATGAGGGCAGCCGTCAGCACGCCGATCGTCATGGTGACTCGTCCCCTTTGTTTTGCAGCGCCCGCGGCCGCAGGCTCCACACCCAGCGCGCCACGTTGAGCCAGTTGTGCCCGATGGCCGGCAGCAAAAACGCCACAGGCATGAGCGCGTCGGTGATCTTGACCCCGCCCGCCCACGGCACGGTGGCGCGCATGGCCTGCGTCAGCAGCTCGGCCACCGAGACGGTGACGCCCAGCGTGAGCACCAGCGACACCACCACGAAGCCCGCCAGCTGCAGCCGCGGCACCGGCGGCATGCGCCACAGGCCCACCAGCATGCCGCCGAACCAGCCCAGCACGATGGCGCCATAGGCACCCACGGCCACCGCGAACTCGGGCCCCAGCAGCGCCGTCGCCGCCAGCACGGCCACGCTCACCAGGCCGGGCACTTGCTCGTCATGCACCATGGGGCACCTCGTCGTCGAGCCGTTGCGAGATGGCGGCGGCCAGCAGCATCAGCAGCCACAGGCCCACCGCGCCCAGCGGCAGGCCGAAGCGCGCGCTGCACTGCTCGGCACCCGGCACCACCGGCCACGGCGCGGCCAGCCACAGCAGCGAGCAGCCGGCCGTGAGCAGCTGCCACACGCCGGCCAGCGCCGCCACCGCCCACACCCAGCCGCTGCGGTAGGCGTTGGCCAGCAGCGAGAGCAGCACCAGCACCAGCAGCGCCTGGCTGGCGTTCCAGACGTCGGCCTGGGTGTCGGGCGACACGTGCTTCCAGGCGTGCTGAGCCAGGCCGGCCACCAGCAGCACGCCGGCTGCCTCGTTGAGGTAGCGCCGCCTCATCGTGGCGTACCCGGGCGCGGGCCGCCGCCGCTGTGCGGGCGCAGCAGCATGGCCTTGAGGGTGTCGCCCTCTTGCCGCTGGCGGCAGGCGATGAACAGGTAGCAGGCCACCGCGCCCGATACAACCAACAGGGCATTCATCAGCATGGAGATTCTCCGGTTGCGTCGGCACAGCCTGCCGACAGGGCGGTGATGGGTGACCGG
>Ga0315902_10013748_pt1 | contig 10454 bp, 6 predicted proteins | sample LakEriMetagenome_9_FD_203523 | JGI IMG/M metagenome (GOLD analysis project Ga0315902, IMG submission 203523) | Freshwater fungal communities from buoy surface, Lake Erie, Ohio, United States - Buoy 12 MA117 | ecosystem: Environmental > Aquatic > Freshwater > Lake > Lake biofilm | place: USA...
CCGCGGGTGGTTGGGCTGCGGGAACTGGGCCTTGGTCGTCGGCACCACCAGCGGGCCGATGTTGGGCAGGATGGCCAGGCGGCGATCGGTATTGAACATCGGTACCAGGCGCCCCATCAGCGGGTGCAGCGCAAACGCGCGACCCTGGGCGTCGATCGGCGCGATGGGCAGCACGCCACCCAGCCGCGCCGGCGAGCCGGCCATCGCACCCGGCACGGCCGCGGTGCCCGGCGCGAGCAGGGCAATCGAGTCCGGCGCCTGGTTGCGCGTGGCGCTGTAGGCGGCGAAGCTGGCGCTGTCGGTGGGCAGCACCATGTTGAAGCTGTCGTTGCCGCCGAACAGGAACACGCAGACGATGGCGCGGTAGTCGGTGGCCGTCTGGGCGGCGCTCTCGCCGGCGGCCATCAGGCCCAGCGCCAGCGGCGTGCCGGCACCGGCCAGCGCCGACAAGGCGCCGGCCTGGCGCAGGAAGACGCGGCGGCCGGCGCGGTGCGTGGCGTCGACGGCGGACGCAGAGCGGATACGGGAGCTGGTTGTCATCGCTGCACCTGGAATTCGGGGCTGACGAGCGTCAGCAGGACGGCGGCATGGACGCGGTTGCGCAGCGCCGTGGCGGTGCTGCCGGTGGTGGGCACGACGATGGCGCCCACCGCGGCCACGATCTCGCTGCGCAGCGCGGCGCTGGGTGGCGCATGGGGCAGCAGCCTGCCGAACACGCGGTCGACCAGTGCGGCGGCGTCGGTGGCCAAGGCGAGTTCGGCGGTCCAGTCGATCTGGATGTCGCGGCGCGTGACACCGGCGATGGTGTTGCTGGCACCCACGCCCTGCGACACGGCGTCGCGCATGAAGTTCACGTAGCCGGCGGCGCTGGTTTCGTGCGCGATCTGCAGCTCGGGCGCCGCCAGGCCGCGTGCCGCGCTGGCCGTGCCGGGGGCCACGTAGCCCGGGCGGTAGTAGTTGAAGACCGAGGGCGAGCGCATCGGCGTCTGGCCGAGCGAGGTGCCGGGGTTGTCGGTGTTGCCCACGCGCCACCAGCCGGTGTCGCTGCGGGCACCGAGGGCACGCAACATCGCCGTCATGCGCAGCACGGGCTCGCGCAGCTTGCCGCTGCTGTCGGTGGCGGCGGCGCGCGCCTCGGGGTGCAGCAGGATGGCGCGTACGACGGCCTTCAGATCGCCGCGCACGCCGCTGCCGTTGTTGGCCCAGACGCGGGCGATGTCGCGCACGTAGGTCGGGCTCGGGTTGCTGGTGACGAGGCGCTGGATCAGCTGGCGACCGATGAACGGCCCGACGTTGGGGTGGTTGGCCAGCGTGTCCAGCGCCACGCGCAGGCTGGCCTCGGGGTCGATGCGCGTCTGCGCCGGGATCGTCGTGCCCAGGAAGGTCTTCACTTCGGGGCTGTGGTACTGGGCGTAGCCGATCATCGGCTTGAAGGTGCGGTCGGGGTCGGAGACGCCACCCACGCTGCCCTGGCTGAAGCAGTTGTTGTCGGGCCCGTCGGGGCAGGTCCAGCTCCAGCCGGTGAAGACACGGGCGATGCCGCTGATGTCGGCGCTGCCGTAGGTGTCGACGGGGCTGCCACCCACCAGGCGCGCCGAGCCGTCCTCGTTGAGCTCGACCAGGCCGATGGTGAACAGCTGCATGACCTCGCGCGCGTAGTTCTCGTCGGGCACGCGGCCGCTGCGCGCATCGGCCTTCTGGTTGCGCAGGTGTGTGAGGTACACGCCCATCATCGGGTGCAGCGACACGCTCTCGAGCAGATCGCGGTAGTTGCCCAGGCCCTTCTCGCCGAGCATGTCGAGCCAGGCGGCCACGGCGCGCGGGTTCTGGCCCACGGCGTCGTCGGCCATCGAGATGACGAAGATCTGGGCCAGCGCCCACACCATGCGCTGGCGCAGCTGGTCTTCGCCGGTGACGGCCTGCTTCCAGAAGCTCTCGATCACCTGGTCGGCGCCGGCGGTGGAGCCGGGCGTGGCGGTGCGGATGGCCGCGTCGCGCGTTTCCCAGAAGCTGCGGTGCGAGGTGGCCGGGCGCGCCAGTTGCTCGTCGACCCAGCCGCGGTAGCCGAGGCTCACGACGCGGTCGATGTCGCTCTCGGTCGGCCCCATGCTGGCCTGCGACAGGAAGCGCGCAGCATCGGCCCGCGTCGGCGGAAGCTCGACGACCGGGGGCGGCGGTGAAGGTGCAGGAGGCGGCGTGCCACCGTCCCCACCACCACCGCAAGCGGCCAGGGTCAGCGTGGCGAGTGCAGCAAGCACGTGCCGACGGGATGCGGCAAGCAGTCTGAAGCTCACGGGGGGATCTCCGGCGTGCCGATGCAGCGGCCGGGATCGGCGCGCGTGGCATGGCTCGACGCATTGTCGGCAGCACCCGCCTGGTTCTGTAGCGACTTCTGACGCACCCACGCCAGCGTTACCTCGCGTTGCGACTGCAACGCGCCCCGAGGGTGTTCAGCCGAGCACGGGCGCCAGCGCGCGGCGCGCCTCGTCCAGCGCCAGCCGCTCGCGCGCGGCCCAGTCGGCGAGCTGGTCTTCGCCGATGCGCCCGACGTTGAAGTACATCGCTTCGGGGTGCGCCAGGTAGAAGCCGCTGACGCTGGCCGCCGGCGTCATGGCCAGGCTCTCGGTGAGATCCATGCCGATCTCGCGCGCGCCCAGCACCTCGAACATCGCGTGCTTCACGCCGTGGGCCGGGCAGGCCGGGTAGCCGGGGGCCGGGCGGATGCCGCGGTACTGCTCGTCGACAAGCTGCTCGGTGCTCAGCGCCTCGTCGGGGGCGTAGCCCCACAGTTCGGTGCGCACGCGCTGGTGCAGCCGCTCGGCAAAGGCCTCGGCCAGTCGGTCGGCCAGGGCCTTGAACATGATGGCGCTGTAGTCGTCGTGGTCGGCGATGAACTGGCGCTCCTTTTTCTCGATGCCCAGGCCCGCGGTCACGGCAAAGAGGCCGATGTAGTCCGGCGGCCCGCCCGCCGGTGCGATGAAGTCCGCGAGGCTGCGGTTGGGTCTGGCCACGCCATCCACCACCGGCCGCTCCGTCTGCAGCCGCAGCGGCTGCCAGCGCAGCGCCACTTGCGCGCGAGTCTCGTCGGTGTAGACCTCGATGGTGTCGTGGTCCACGGTGGCGGCGGGCAGCAGCGCCACCACGCCCTGGGCCTGCAGCCAGCGGCCTTCGATCAGCCGCTGCAGCATGCGCTTGCCGTCGGAGAAGACGCGCTGCGCCTCGTGGCCGACGACCTCGTCGCGCAGGATGTCGGGGAACTTGCCGGCCAGGTCCCAGGTCTGGAAGAACGGGCCCCAGTCGATGCAGGCGGCGAGCTCCGCCAGGTCGTAGTTGCGGAACACGCGGCGGCCGATGAAGCGCGGCTTGGGCGGCGTGTAGCTGGCCCAGTCGATGCGCGTCTTGTTGGCACGCGCCTGCGCCAGCGTGACCAGCGGCACCTGCTTGCGGTTGGCGTGCAGCTCGCGCACCTTGTCGTAGTCGGCGCGCAGCTCGGCGATGTACTTCGCCGCGCGCTCGTCCGAGAGCAGATCGCTGCACACGCCCACGCTGCGGCTGGCGTCGGGCACGTAGACCACCGGGCCCTCGTAGTGCGGCGCGATCTTCACCGCCGTGTGCACGCGGCTGCAGGTGGCGCCGCCGATGAGCAGCGGCGTCTGGCGCAGCCGGAAGTGGTCGTCGCGCTGCATCTCGGCGGCGACGTGCTGCATCTCCTCCAAACTGGGCGTGATCAGGCCCGACAGGCCGATGATGTCGGCGCCCTCGGCCTTGGCCTTGGCCAGGATGTCCTGGCACGGGACCATCACGCCCATGTTCACGACTTCGAAGTTGTTGCACTGGAGCACGACGGTGACGATGTTCTTGCCGATGTCGTGCACGTCGCCCTTGACGGTGGCGATGACGATCTTGCCCTTCGGCTTCACGTCGCCGCCGGCGTCCTGCAGCGCCTTCTTCTCGGCCTCGATGTAGGGCAGCAGGTGGGCCACCGCCTGCTTCATGACGCGGGCGCTCTTCACCACCTGCGGCAGGAACATCTTGCCGGCGCCGAACAGGTCGCCGACGACGTTCATGCCGGCCATCAGCGGGCCTTCGATCACGTGCAGCGGCCGGCCGCCGGTGGCGGCGATGGCCTGCCAGGCTTCTTCGGTGTCGGTGGTGATGAACTCGGTGATGCCGTGCACCAGCGCGTGGCTGAGCCGCTCGTTCACGTCGCCGGCGCGCCAGGCCAGGCGCAGGCTGTCGTCCTTGGCCATGCCCTTGGCGCGCTCGGCGATCTCGATCAGGCGCTCGCCGGAGTCCGGCCGGCGGTTCAGCACCACGTCTTCCACGCGCTCGCGCAGCTCGGCGTCGAGGTCGTCGTACACGCCCACCATGCCGGCGTTGACGATGCCCATGTCCAGGCCCGCGCGGATGGCGTGGTACAGGAACACGGTGTGGATGGCCTCGCGCACCGGGTCGTTGCCGCGGAAGCTGAAGCTCACGTTGCTGACGCCGCCGCTGACCTTGGCGCCGGGCAGGTTCTGCTTGATCCAGCGCGTGGCCTCGATGAAGTCGACAGCGTAGTTGTCGTGCTCCTCGATGCCGGTGGCGATGGCGAAGATGTTCGGGTCGAAGATGATGTCTTCGGGCGGGAAGCCGACCTCGTCGACCAGCACGCGGTATGCGCGCTCGCAGATTTCGGTCTTGCGCGCGTAGGTGTCGGCCTGGCCCTTTTCGTCGAACGCCATCACCACCGCGGCGGCGCCGTAGCGGCGCACCAGCGTGGCCTGGCGCTTGAACTCGGCCTCGCCTTCCTTCAGCGAGATGCTGTTGACGATGCCCTTGCCCTGGATGCACTTCAGGCCCGCCTCGATGACGCTCCACTTGGAGCTGTCGATCATGATCGGCACGCGCGCGATCTCGGGCTCGCCGGCCACGAGCTTGAGGAAGCGCTCCATCGCCGCGGCCGAGTCGAGCATGGCCTCGTCCATGTTCACGTCGATGACCTGGGCGCCGTTTTCCACCTGCTGGCGGGCCACGGCCAGCGCGTCCTCGAAGCGGCCCTCGAGGATCATCTTCGCGAAGGCGCGGCTGCCGGTGACATTGGTGCGCTCGCCGATGTTGACGAACAGCGAGCCGCTGCCGATGGCCACGGGCTCCAGGCCCGACAGGCGCATCGGCGGCGGCGCGGCAGGGGCCGCAGCGGAAGAAGTGGGGTTGGCGCTGTTCAAGGGCTCGACTCCTGGCCTAGGGGTCGAGCGCCGTTGGTCCGTGCCAAGCCCGCGGCGGCACGTTCTCCGAGCCTGGCGGGCAACCCGTCGCAGCGCTCCTCGGAAGAGCTCTCATTCTAAGTTGCGACACCGTGACCCTTTTGGCTCCGATTTCCTGCGTTTGTCCTCAGAGCTGCCGATGATGGGATACCACTTGTTTCGGATAGTGGCCGGCGGCAGGGCTGTTCAGTCCGGCGCCCAAGACGCTCGGCGGGCAGCACCGTCAGCGTGTCAATCCAACCGATGTTCACCGAGGGAATCGATATGAATCACCGCTTCACCCGTGCCGCCTGCGCGGCCGCCGTCATGCTGACCTGCCTGTCGGGCTGCGCCGTCATCGACCAGGTCTCGGACACCATGGCCGGCGCCGTCGGCATCGACCCGCGCGTCATGGCGCTGCGCCCGGTGGTCTCGCCGCTGGGCTTCGGCGTCGAGACCAACCGCAGCGGCGGCGCAGGCGGCCTGCTGCTCACGCGCAGCGTGGCTGGCGTCAACATCGCGGCCGGCTTCAGCCTGACCGAAGGCAAGGTGATGAACGTCGTCGTCGCCGGTGTCGTGATCCCGCTGGGCGCCGATGGCCAGCTGGCGATGGACAACGCCACCCGCGCCAACCTGCTGTCCAAGGGCGTGCCGGCCGATGTGATCGTTCAGATCGAGGGCGTCGTCAACCGCCTGGTGAAGACCACGAAGCGCGGCTGAGCGCGCTGCTGCGCACGGCCGCGCTCAGCGGCTGTGCGAGGTGAGCCCGGCCAGCGGCCGGGCTGCGCTCACCCCCGGCGCCACCGGCCGTGCGCCGGGTGCCTTCGGGGCTGTGCCGGGCAGCACACCCGGCATCGCCACGTTGGCCTCGTCGAGGCCGGCCGCAGCCGCCTGCGGCAGGCCGGCGGCCGAATCGCCGCCCAGCTTCATGGCCACGCCGACGGCGAGGATGTCGATGAGCAGCAGGTGCAGGATGCGGCTGACCATCGGCACGTGCGTCGCCACGTCTTCCACGTGGTCGACGATCAGGGCCACGTCGGCCTTGCGCGCCAGCGGGCTCTGGCTGGCGGTGATGGCCAGCACGGTGGCGCCGCGCTCGCGGGCGGTGTCGACCACGCCCAGCAGGTCGTCGATGCGGCCGCTGCTGCTGATGACCACGACCACCTCGCCCGGCTTCAGCACGCTGGCCGCCAGCGGCTGCATGCGCACGTCGGTGTGGCTGCCGCAAGGCACGCCGAAGCGCAGGAACTTGAACTGCGCGTCATGGGCCACCACGCCGTAGTGGCCGACGGCGAAGAACTCGATGCGCTCGGCGCCGGCCAGCAGCTCGATGGCGGTGGCCAGCGTCTCGCGGTTGAGCTGCTCGCGCAGCGCCAGTATCGAACTCGCGGTGTTGCCCAGCACCTTGACGCCGAGCTCGAGCATGCTGTCTTCGCCGGTGACCTGCGTGTGCGTGATCGGCACCGTGGCGCTCAGCCCCGAGGCCAGGCGCAGCTTGAAGTCCGACAGGCCCTCGCAGCCCAGGCTGCGGCAGAAGCGGATCACCGTGGGCTGGCTGACCTGCGCCGCGCGTGCGATCTCGGCGATCGGGTCGCCGAGGGCGGCCCGCGGGTGCGCCAGCACATGGTCGGCCACGCGTCGCTCGGCCGGCGACAGGCCGTCACGCGCGCGCTTGATCTGGCTGAGGATGGGCGAGCCGTGCTCGGCCTGCATCGTGCGCAGCTGCGCCGCCAGGATGGCCGACGCGCCCACGAAGGTGGCGTGCTCGGCCGTCACGACGTAGGTCGGGATGCCCTTGACGTAGTCGGTGAAGCGGCCCTTGTCCTCGAAGCGGCTGCGGAACGGGCTGCGGTCGAAGTAGGCGCCCAGGCGCGGCACGATGCCGCCACCGATGTAGATGCCGCCCAGCGCGCCCAGGGTGACAGCCAGGTTGCCCGCCACGTTGCCCAGCACCGAGCAGAAGGCCTCGAGTGTTTCGAGGCACAGCGCATCGACGCCATCCAGGGCCCGTCGGGTGATCTCGGGCGCTGCCAGCGCCTCGGGCGGCAGGCCGGCATGCGCGCGCAGGGCGCGATGGATCAGTTCGATCCCGGGCCCCGACAGCAGCCGCTCGTGCGATAGGTGGGAGTAGTGGTTCAAGCCGTAGCGCAGGATGGCGATCTCGCGTTCGTCGCGCGGCGAGAAGCTCGTGTGGCCGCCTTCGGTGCCCAGCGCCACCCAGCCCTCGCCCGCCGGAATGAGGCCGCTGACACCGAGGCCGCTGCCGGCACCCAGCACGCCCACCACGCTGCGTTCGCGCGCCAGGCCGCCGCCGATCTGGCGACGCTGTCCGGGCGCCAGCCGCGGCAGCGACATCGCCAGCGCGGTGAAGTCGTTCACCACCACCAGTGTTTCCAGCCCCAGCCGCTGGCGCATCTGCTCGATCGAGAAACGCCAGTGGTAGTTGGTCATCCGCACCTCGTCGCCTTCCACCGGGTTGGCGATGGCGATGGCGGCGTGGGCCAGCCGCGTGGCCAGGCCCGGGGGCAGGTTCTGCAGGTAGGTGGTGACGGCGGCGTGGAAGTCGGCGTGGTCCGCGCAGAGCAAGGACACCATGTGCTCGAACTGCCCCGCCGCCGTTTCGAGCGTGAAACGGGCGTAGGTGCCGCCGATGTCGGCAAGCAGGCGGGGGCTGTCGTAGGGCTGGGTCATGCGGCGTGGGCGCCGAGGCAGAAATCAGGCCCGGATTGTGCGTGAGGGCTCGGACGCCGGGTTCAGCCGCAGTCTGCGGTCAGGCTTTGTAGCTTCACTACAGGGTCAACCCGAGCCCATCGCTGCTAGATGCAGGCATAGACCGCATCCTTGGCCGGATGAACTCGCTTGTTCGAAGCCTGTAGTTTTGCTACCGTCGCTTGGCCTCCTTCCGTCTCCCGTCGTCTTCATGAACGTTCTCAGCCTTCCAGCGGGCACCGTGGCCCGCGCCGATGGGGGTGTCCCTCATCCCTGGCTGGTGGCCGACATCGGCGGCACCAACGCCCGCTTCGGCTGGGTTTCCGGCGCAGGCACCAAGGTGGAGCACGTGCGCACGCTGTCATGCGCTGACCATTCGGGCCCCGCCGAGGCCATGCAGGCCTACCTGGCCGCGCTGCGTGCCGAGCGGGGCGATCATTTCCTCCCGCCGCGGGCCGCCGCCTGGGCCGTGGCCACAGCCGTGGCAGACGATCACGTCATGCTCACCAACAGCGGCTGGAGCTTCTCGCGCCAGGCGGTGTGTTCGCAACTCGGCCTGCACACGCTGCGCGTGCTCAACGACTTCGAGGCCCTGGCCCTGGCGCTGCCGCACTTGCAGCCGGCGCAGCGCCAGCCGATCGGGCCCACGCCCGAGCCGATGCCGGGTGGCACCTTGGCCGTCGTGGGGCCGGGCACGGGCCTGGGCGTCGCGGCCGTGGTGCCGGTGGCCGGCCAGTGGGTGGCCGTGCCGGGGGAGGGTGGCCACGCCACGCTGGCGGCGGCCGACGACCACGAGTCCGCCGTGCTGGCCGCGGCGCGGCGCGAGTTCGCGCATGTCTCGGCCGAGCGGCTGCTCTCGGGCATCGGGCTGCCGGTGCTGCACCGCGCCGCTGCCGCCGTCGACGGCACGGTGGCCGATGAGCTGACGGCCGAACTCATCGTCGAGCGCGGACTCGGCGGCACCGATGCCGCCTGCGGCCGCACGCTCGACCTGTTCTGCGCGTTGCTCGGCAGCTTCGCCGGCAACGTGGCACTCACCACCGGCGCCCGGGGCGGCGTGTTCATCGGCGGCGGCATCGTGCCGCGGCTCGGGCAGCGCTTCTTCGAATCGCGCTTCCGCGAGCGCTTCGAGGCCAAGGGCCGCTTCCAGACCTACCTGCAGGCCATCCCGACCTGGCTGATCACCGACACGCTCGTGGCACTCACCGGCGCCAAGGCGGCGCTCGAGGTCATGTCGCCGCGCTGCGGGGACTGAACAGCTCCGAGCGCGCGGCCTGCGTGATGGCCGCCACGCCGGGGTGCGTGATGCGGCGCTCGGCGGTGATGGCGTAGAAGTCGTCGCTGATCTCGTCGCTGCGCCCGATCACCTGCACGCCGTATTGCGACACGGTTTCTGCTTCCACGACGCTGGGGGAGAGGAAGACGCCGCGGCCCTGGCGGCCGAAGGCCTTCATCAGCGCGCCGTCGCTGAATTCGCCCACGACGCGGGGATGCAGGTGGTGCCGCTCAAGCCAGGCATCGAATTGCGGCCGCACCGACGAGCTGCCGCCGGGCACCAGCATCGGTGCGCCGTCCAGGCACCGGGGGAAAGGCTGGCGCAGCCGCGCGGCCAGCGCGGGCGCCGCGAAGAAGCTCACCGTCGAGCTGCCGAGCTTGTGGTTGAAGGCCTTGACGCTGAGCTTGCGAGTCAGGGGCTCGTCGGCGAGCACGAGGTCGATGCGGTGCAGCGCCAGCTGCGCCATCAGGTCGGTGAAGTTGCCCTCGACGCAGATCAGGCGCAGGGGTTCTTCGATGTTCAGCGCCGGCTCAAGCAGCTTGTAGGCCACGGACTTGGCGACCACGTCCTCGAGCCCCACGCGGAGCTCCAGCTGCTGCTCGCGCGTACCCCGCTTTTCGCGCAGGGCGGTTTCGAGTTCGCCACCAAGCGCGAAGATCTCATCGGCATACCGCAGCGCCACCCGGCCGTCGTCAGTCAGTTCGAGCTGGCGGCCGCTCTTGCGGAACAAGCGCCGCCCCAGGCGGTCTTCCAGGAGCTTGATCTGGGCCGACAAGGTCTGCGGGGTGGTGTGCAACTGCTCGCCCGCCCGCACGACGCCGCCCGCTTTGGCCGCGACCCAGAAGTAGTGCAGGTGCTTGAAGTTCATGAGCCGTGACCGGTTCGTTGGTTCCTGAGAACGATGCGTTTTATACGCATGAATGTTGTTTGATATTCGAATTTACGCGAAGCAAGCCCGACCCTACATTCATTGTTGTCGTTCCCTGATCCCCACATCTGACACCCCGACCCCGTTAAAGGAGCACACCATGCGCATGAGCACCAAGGGCCGTTTTGCAGTCAACGCACTGATCGACCTCGCCCTGCGCGAGCCCTCCGGCCCGGTGGCCCTGGCCACGATCAGCCAACGCCAGCAGATTTCGCTGTCGTACCTGGAGCAGCTGTTCAGCCGCCTGCGCAAGGAAGGGCTCGTGGAGAGCACCCGCGGCCCCGGCGGCGGCTACACGCTGGGCCGCCCGGCCGAG
>Ga0315902_10013749_pt1 | contig 10454 bp, 22 predicted proteins | sample LakEriMetagenome_9_FD_203523 | JGI IMG/M metagenome (GOLD analysis project Ga0315902, IMG submission 203523) | Freshwater fungal communities from buoy surface, Lake Erie, Ohio, United States - Buoy 12 MA117 | ecosystem: Environmental > Aquatic > Freshwater > Lake > Lake biofilm | place: USA...
TATTTAAAGTCTAATTCTTATATTGTTTATTGTGAGAATATTGGGGCTAAAGTCTTTTGGATTGGGCCTTACTACTCTTTTGGCGTAAAGTATTATTGTTTATATTATGAGTATATGTAATATCAAATAGTTATGAATTGTGGTTTATTGTGCTTGAAATGGGTTTGGGGTGTTTGTTTTGGGGCCTTGGTTTTAAAGTCTCTTATCTTATTTCTTACCTCTTCTGGGGTGCCTAATATCCTGAATATAGCTATTCCGTCGGTATAGGCGTCTTTAGAACTAGGTATCATTTAAGTCTCCTTTAAATTACATTTCCTATTTTGTCCTCTATCTCTTCTTGTTGGTCATTTGATATATAGAGGGTTTTATTTGCCTTAAATAGGTTGCATTGGCGGCACATCAACTGCAAGTTATCTATACTATTAGGGCCACCCTTTGATTTAGGCTTGATATGGTCTAAAGTAGCGTCTTTCAATAATAGTTTGTCTTGGCATAGCTGACAACGGCCTTTATCTCTTTTGTAAACTTTGAATTTGAGAGAATTCGTGTAGTATTTAGATCGCATGGGTTTATCTTAATGAAAAAAAGGGTTTTTGTCAACTTTATATGATTTCAATGGGTTGAATGATTTATTTGATTTCTCTTGACAAGGTTTGTCAAATATGAGAAAATGATTTATACCTATTAAACAAGGAGTCTTAAGATGGATATCAAAAAATTAGCTAACATATTAGAACTACACAAAAAATGGCTTAATGCTGAAAAGGACGGAGTAAGGGCTAATCTTAGAGGTGCCAATCTTAGAGGTGCTAATCTTAGTGGTGCTGATCTTAGTTGTGCTGATCTTAGTGGTGCTAATCTTAGAAATGCCGATCTTAGAAATGCTAATCTTAGAGATGCCGATCTTAGTTATGCGGATCTTAGTGATGCTAATCTTAGAGATGCCGATTTTAGTTATGCGGATCTTAGTGACTCTAATCTTAGTGATGCTCATCTTAGTGATGCTAATCTTAGAAATGCCGATCTTAGAAATGCTAATCTTAGTGGTGCCGATCTTAGAAATGCCGATCTTAGAAATGCTAATCTTAAAAATGCTAATCTTAGAGATGCCGATCTTGATTTTGCTAGTATCCCCTTAAGCTGTAGCCTTACTAAGCTTAAAGTTGACAACAGACTCCCTTTTCAGCTTGCTTATCATATTTGCTCATTTAAGAGCGATGATAAAGAAGTAATTGAAATTCAAGAGTTTCTTAAAGAGTTTGCTAATAAGTCGCATTTAATTAAAGATCATGATTTAGAGGAGTTTAAAGTTAAAAAGACTAAGAGAACTACTAAAAAAGTAGTTAAGACTAAGAAGAAATAAAATTAACGGTTTGAATTAGGAGTTGGATATGAATATTTATGACGTTTTAGAATACGGCCCTATAGTTGCTCAAAATGAAGAATTTGGCGTTCTTATTACTGTCAATGGCGCTTATTTTAATGTGTGGATTGGAAGAGATGGTAGGTTTGAGAATGTAGAAGCCATTTCCTTTGGAAACAATTCAGACGGTCTATATGGCCAAGAGTTTGTCAAGGTTATGGACAGAGCACAAGTTGTTTTGGCGGAATTTATTGCAGATAACTTTAAATATGAGGAAGAGTAATATGAAATTCAAAAACTTATCAAGAAAAGCGAAAGGGCGAGCGGCAATGGACTATGTCGAAAGATTGAAAGAGACAGATGAAGAGGCAAGCTTTACTTATGGAGAGGTTATAGCAATGCTTAATATCGAATTAGAAGACGACTACACAGAAGACGGACAACTTATAGACAAGGAAGAGTAATATGAAATATACAACCAAGCTTTTAAACAAAATTCATAACTTACAGATAAATTGCCACCCTCAAATGAGCTTTGGACATTTTAACTTAGGGTATCCCAGTGATCTGGCCTTAGATATCCAAAAAGAATTTAGCTTAAATCGAGAAGATTATTTAAAAACCCTAGACGTAATTAAGGGTAGCCTTGCCTTAGCTTCTGAATGTTCTATTGTTAACATGTATTATTTTGATAAGTCAAAGCCGGAGTTTTACCTAAATAGAGATTTCGCTTTAAATTCAATTAAATAAGGAGTCTTGACGTGAAAGATCAAATAAATTGGCATAGATTGGAATTCTTTAGAATTCATACTATTTTTAATAACAAAGAAGTTATTATTGGAAAAGATAGGGGTTCTATGGATTTACACACTTTTTATTACTTAGAAATAGGTGGCAAAGTTGTTCAACATGGTTTCGGCACACAAAAAGAAGCTAAAAAGTTTTTTATTAAAAAATACTTAAATAAGGAGTCTTAATATGAAAGATCAAATTAAAATAGTAGACTGGGCTGGAAATGTTCTCTTTGAGGGCCATTACAAAAACAAAAAAGTTGATAAGATATTAGACGCAAATAGATGCGACTGTTCAGATGAAGGTGCTGACGAAGAGTGTTCAGAATGCAATGGAACGGGCTATTCTGGAGACTTTGAAGTGTATTGGTCGGATGATCAAGATGAAAGAAACGTTTATGCGTTTATTAATTACTAAAATAAAATTAACGGTTTGAATTAGGGGTATATATGAGAATCGACTTAAGCGACGTAAGGCCAGGAGACATTTTATTTGACACTATTTTGGGACACTTAACGGTCAAAGAAGTAGATTTCAATAAACCAAATTGGCTTAAAATAAAATTAGAGATACCAGATCACAGAGATTTTGCTTTTGATACTTCTTATTCCTCTATTAAAGGCTATAGGTCCGATGGCTCACAATCTCACCCTAACCTATTTCACAATGTAGAGGAAATGATTGAATATTTTCAAAAACTATATAAAATAAAGAAACAAATAACAAGAAATTACGACGATTTAGAAGACGAATAGAGGGTAAAAATGAACTTAACTAAAACAAAACTTTTAGATCAAATCACTCAAAACCTGTGGACAATACCTATTAGTTTTATCAAAATAAGAGACTTAAACGAGAGTAGCTTTCGCTTAATTGTCTGTTCCTCGTTTTTTAAAGATATGAGATTAATGAAAAGACTGGATTTTGTTTTTGAAAGACTTCCAATTAAGATTCTTAAAAAATATACAGTTATCATTAATCCAGTCACAAAAGAAGAATACGAAAGCGAAGTAAAATAAAATTAACGGTTTGAATTAGGGGAGATATGGGGGCTTAGAAATATTGGCTACTTATAGGTGAAAATAAATTTAATGGTTTGATTTTTATATTGACTTAAATAAATAATTCTTTTAAAATATCCTAAAGGGAAATATTATGATAACACTAGCTACTAATAAATTTAAAAATTCAAACGCTCAAGTTAAATTGCGTTGGACAAGAAGTCGGAATCTTCCATGTATCGTCAAAGAAACAAAGACAGAATTAATAATAAAGGCACCAATGGGCCACGATAAAGAGGTCTTTAGTTTTATTAAAGAAAACTATCAAAAATTGGGTATTTGTTCTATTTCTATTTACCTGACCATGCGAGATAGTATTTCCTATTCTTTAGCTAAAGAAACTTTTCAAGACTTAGTTGATCTAGAAGTGTATATTCACAATAATTAAACAAGGCAAAGCATGACTACATTAGAACTATATGATTTATTAAGTATTCGACTAAAAAGAAAGCCTATCCCTAAGTCTATTAGAGAAATGGCTGAAATCTTAGCTATTCCAGAACATGACATCATTGTTACCGATCAAATGCCATTTGTTAAGCCCAACAAAAAGGCACCAGATGGCTGCTTTTGCATGAATCAAATTTATATCAATACCAAAGTATTAAATAAACCTAAAAGACTCAACTTTGTCTTTTTGCATGAGGCTATCCACTATAAAACGAATAGGTCATGCATAGAAGGCTTTGATTCTGAGCTGTATAAGACGCCATGGACCGAAGAGGTAGTGCTATTAGAGCAGCACACCGACCTTCTCACGTTTCTTTTGGCCAACGAACTGGGAATCAAAGTTTCTCATAATTCAAGATATATTAAGTGGCCACTTGAAAAAGCCATTAGTTATATTTTCAATAATCAATAAAAATCATTTGACAAACTATGACATTTTTGCAATAATTTAGTAAAGGAGACTTTATGATAGATCCCACTAAATTTGTTTATGATCAGATCTGCAATCATTGCTGGGTTTGGCTTTATTCTCGTAGGGTTTGTCGATACGCAAGTGAGGAAAGGGCCGAAGTTCTTCTTTATGATGTTTATAAGAATAAACTAAATGGAGAAGTTGAAAGCAAATACATTGATTGGCCTAGATTGATCAAATTGATTCAAAAGGAATAATATGAAAAACCTTTTTAAAATCACTAATTTACAATATTTAAATGTTTTAACTTTTATTTTAATTGTTCTTAAAAAACTAGACTTAATTGACCTTACATGGAAACAAGTTTTCATTCCAACTTTTATTTTGTGTTTGTTGTTTTCTCTATTGATTTTTTCTTTGTTTTACAATAAACTTAGATAGTATGAAAAAACTTATTGTTTTATTATTTATTCCTATTTATTGCTATGCTGGAGTCGACGACTTAGAGAAGCCCGTTGAGAATAAACAATCAAAATCTAAAATAGTTGATGGTCTAATGAAAACAGAAAATGGCCAAAATATTCAAAAGAAAGCCGATAGAATAGCGAAAGATAACAATTTGCAGTACTTAGCACCATTGGCTATAGTTCAAGGAAAGCTTAGAGTGAAAGTAAATGAATATATCATTACTGTGGAAAAGAGCAAGGCATCAGTTGTTTATACCTGGAGATTCCCATGAAAATAGCTACTCAACCTTTATATTCAATAAGTAGTTGCCTTTATAGGAGTATCAATAAGAGAATTTTTTATCCTTTGACTCTCTTTAAAGATATCGTCTTATTGATCGGCCTTCTAGTTATTGCAAATTACGGCTTTTGATGTAAGCTATTGTTTTTACACAAAACCCAAAAACCATTTGACAAAACCTATACTTTCCTGTACCATCTTAGGTGGGGGTATGAATGCGAGTTTTATTATTAATTATTATCTTTACTTGTTCTTTTGGTTTTAATAAATCTTTTTATAAGGAGACAGACAATAGCTATCTAGATCAAACAATCTTAGAAGCTTCTATTAAACACAACGTTCCTAAGAAGTTAATTAAAGCTATCCTTAAGCACGAATCAAATTTGACCTTAAATAGCATCAATAAGAAGACTAAGGACTACGGGATAGCTCAAATTAATATTAGGAATATCAAAAGCTATAAATTAAATAAGAATAAGCTTTTGACTAATCTAAAGTATTCTGTAGACAAAGGCGTATTTATTATGGCCTATTTCAAAAATAGATATGAAAACGAATTAGGCGATAAATGGATTGCAAAATATAATTGTGGCACTAGAGAAGGTTGTGAAAACTGGAAATCAAGTAAAATTTATATGGCAAAAATCTCTAACAATATGAGGGACCTATGATATTATATTTTATGTTGACTATTTCTATTATGTTTATGATATTTTTGTTTTTTAGAGAAAAAATGAATAAATCTAATCCCTTTTTAGCTACCAAAATAGAGCTTGTAGAGCAGAGGCCATACAAGGCGATTCTCTTATATAAGGGTTCTTTAGGGGCCATTCACAATGGCGAGTTATCGGCACAAATTGAGTATATGCCAGGAGAGTTTGTTGTTAAACAAAATCTAAAATTTATAGAGAATACTATTTCACCTAATATTTTGAATCAATTAAATTTAAAAAAGATCTATTACACAGTAACCGACCCATCATTGGACGCTTTTGGTCGCTTGGTTTATGATCTTAACATTTTTGCCTATGCAAAAAAGGAATAAGTATGGAGTTTATTAAAACCGCTTTTGTTTCATTGGGGCCTATTGTTTTAATTGTGATAGGCTATTACTTGATTTTAATGGGAGTATTTAAAGCTTATTCTTTGATAAAGGGAAATAAAGATGAATAACATGCCTTACTATGATGAGAATAATGGCCAATACGACGAATGGCCCTTGGTAGCAAACGAAGAGACATTGGACCCTCTACCTCAAGGAGAAGTTGCTTGAAATTAGATAGTTTTGATCTATTTATGGCAATAGGTACTATTGCCTTTATTGCCGGCTCTCTTTATCCGGTGTTTCAATCCTGGAGAGTCTGGGAAACTAAATCAACAATAGGCTTAAGCCGCTATTTTATTGTTTTGTTTTTGATAGACAAGCTAAGTAGCTTTGCTTATTCTTTCCATAAAGAAGCTTATTTTCTTAGTGCTAAATACTCAATAGGCATTTTCTGTGCCTTAGTATTGGTTTACTTTAGATTCTTTCATAAAAAATCATAATTCATCTTATCCTACATTTTTTGTAAATAGATTGTAACGTAAAAATACTTAAATTTCTTTTGACAATATTAGACAATTGCTGTATCCTATTTAAAAGGGAGAAAAAATGAAATATGTATACTTAGGCCAATTATTTTGGGAAGTTAGAAACAAATATAACGAAAAAGTAAGCTCTACTATAGTTTTCCATGACGTTCATCAAGTTATTGACGCTGCCGTTCATTATGGTTCTTCTTTTTTGCCTTCTTTTACTTTAGATATCGAAGGCTTAGAGGAATTTGAGGCTTTTTTAGATAAAAATAGAGAAGAATTTGTAAATAAAAATGGGAGACATAAATGAGAATTTTATTTGTCTTATCTTTGATTTTGCTATCAAGTTGCTCAATGTTTGACTATAAATTAGTAAGATTTGAGCGTTGCGAAAGAATCAATGATATCATTTATTGCGAAAATGAGACAATTGATACAACTTATTATCCAAGTTGTTCTATTTATGACACTAAGCATAGCTGTAAATAAGGGGCTTTATATGAGAATTTTGAAAAGATATAAAAACAGAAAAGTATATGACACAACTAATTCTAAATACATAACCTTAGTTCAAGTATTTGATATGTTTGAAAATGAGCCACTAATTGTCCAAGATTTAGAGGGGAATGAAATAACCTTGAGCGTTTTGTATGATGCTATTAATGCTAAAAAGCCATCGCCACAAGACGCAATTAAGGCTTTGAATAAGATGAAAGATAAAGGGTTTGTGTTCTAAAATAAAATTAATGGTTTGAATTAGGAGATTTATATGAATCAACAAGAAATAAAAAAAGTGTTAGAGCTACATGCAAAGTTTTTAAATAATGAAACAGAAGGAGTAAGAGCTAACCTTAGTGGAGCTAACCTTAGTGGAGCTAACCTTAGTGGAGCTAACCTTAGTGAAGCTAACCTTAGTGAAACTAACCTTAGTGGAGCTAACCTTAGTGGAGCTAACCTTAGTGGAGCTAACCTTAGTGAAGCTAACCTTAGTGGAGCTAACCTTAGTGGAGCTAACCTTAGTGGAGCTAACTTTAGATGGGCTAACCTTAGTAGAGCTAACCTTAGATGGGCTAACCTTAGATGGGCTAACCTTAGTGGAGCTAACCTTAGATGGGCTAACCTTAGTAGAGCTGACCTTAGAGGTGCCAATCTTAAATGTGCTAATCTTGATTTTGCTAGCATCCCCTTAAGCTGTAACTTTACTAAGCTTAAAGTTGACAACAGACTCCCTTTTCAACTTGCTTATCATATCTGCTCATTTGAGAGCGATGATAAAGAAGTTCAAAGATTTCAAGAGCTTATAAAAGAGTTTGCCAATAAGTCGCACTTGATTGAAGGTCATGATTTAGATAAGTTTAAAGTTAAAAAGACTAAGAGAGCTACTAAAAAAGTAGTTAAGACTAAGAAGAAATAAAATTAATGGTTTGAATTAGGAGATTGTATGTTTGATTTAAAAAGAACTAAAATAATTTTAAATGGAATAATTTTAAAAGATATTTCTAACTTTAATTGGAATATTAATTTTTCCACAAATAAAGATAGAGCTTTAATAACATTAATAGACGAACGAATAGATCCTTTTTATGTAAAAATACTAGGCATTATTCTTATAAAAGAAAATGAACATAAAAAAGATATTCCTACTATTGTCCATACCCAAATTATTTGCGAAACAATTGAGGATTAAAATGCTCAAAACAAAAGAAGAATTCATTGAATTTATAGATAAAGAACTTAATCCTATAGCTAATTTTTTTAATGTTAGTTTAACTTATAAGTTAACAAATAAAACAAACTTATCTGGATACTATCTAGATGATCAAATTACTTTGTTTTATTGGGAAAAAGTTTTATCCAAACAAGAACTTTATAGCACATTTTTTCATGAACTGTCTCATTTTTTAAGAGAAAAAGAAAACCCAAGCTCTCAATTTGTGAATATTGTGGACTTAAAATCTATATTAAAACAAGCCCTTAGAGATACCTTCGAAGAATATTGGGTAGATAGGTATGCAAAAAATTTAATGGTTTTATTTGTAGATGAATATAAATTTAACGGTTCGTATCCTATATCTATATTCCCATTAGTTTTTAAGTGGCAATTAGATAGTTTGATTGAAACCTTAATCACAGATGCAACTAAATATCAAACAGCTTTGGAACATGATTTAATTGACGATGAACTTGTCTCTGATTTAATTGAGGATTAAACGCTAAAAGTAATAGGAAAAATATTGCCACTTTTCCTAATAATTACACCAACATTGATTGAGGTTTTTGGTCCAGATCTATCGATTACTAATTTTGATATACCTGAAAATCTAGGATCTTCTGCCACCATTGCATTGATACCTTTAACCATATCGGCAACGCTTGCGTCTGCGTTATTGTCTCCAATACCAATAGGAAAGCCATAAGTATTATGTCTAGACAGTGTACCTTTTTCTGTAAGAAACTTTAACTTCATCGCTTGAGTTAAGTTTGTAAGGCCAGCGGCCAACCTAAAGTCACCCAATGAGTTAATAGCTATATCGCCATTATCGTCTAATAGGAAATCTATTTTAGATATAGAAGTCAACTTATCTTGTTGCTCTAGAAAAGGAATTGTTCTAGTTCTAGTATCAACGTCTGGAGCTTCGTTCGATGGAATAAAAATTGTATTTTGTGAATTAACAGTTCCTGGCAAATATCCCTTAACAGAGGCTCCGTCTACGAGCTTTAAAGAATCTAAATTATCTAATCCATCAACTGTAATTAAATAAGAATTTTCCCCAAAAACTTCAATATTAGTTATAAATCTATTAAAAGGTTTAACCATAGTACTATACAAAGTAACTTGTTGGCCTACAAAAAATCTCTTGTCATTGTCTATGACATTAAAAAGCCTACCAGAGGCATTGCTCGTAAAAGGAACTACAAAACCATCCTCATCTATATATGGTGGTTTTAATGAGTTTAATGTTACAATCTCAATCCACTTATCTTTATCGCCTAAATACCTTTCTGCTATTTCTTCAACTGATGCGCCAAATGGAACAGGTTGTAAGATTTTAGATGGAAGGTCTAAGAAATCAATTTCAAGTTGATTGGCCAATCCACCAACATATTCGAATGGATTTTGAACTTTATTATCATCAAATTGTTTAGTGGCTGTAATAGAATCAAGGCCCTGAATGACTTCATATAAAGAAGCAAGTAATTCATTTTCTTCTATAGTCAAAGGAAGTGTTCTAACTTTTGGAGCTGGCTTTCCATATAAATCGGCATAAAAAGCGTCAGAGGCTCCAAGTTGGTTTGCTAAATCGGCAGCTAAACTATCTATTTGATTCCTAATATCAATTAAGTCAGAAGTAGTCAAAGATCTAATATAAGCCATTTCTGCATCTATTTTACTTTGAACTGGAGTTGAAATTCTTAATAAATTTAAAGGTATTGCATCAAACAATTCAAAATTTTGATCTGGTTGATCAAATAATTGTCTAACGGGATCTGTTTTAGATGAGTTGGCACTAGCTGAATTAGCTAAGGCATCTGCGTCGGCAAAAGAAGAATCTGTAGAAATTGTTTTAGCTGAACTAGAAATAGAATCACTAGACCCAGCCAATATAGAAGTTTGGGTTATTGTTTGTGCTGAACTAGAAGTAGGAGAGCGACCAAATGACTTATTGATACCTGAACTATTTCCTGCGACCACTTGACCTATTGGCATACCTTCGTTTTGTGACTTTCTTCCAGATAGCTTACTTAGGCCACTAGATATTTTATCTAAAGACCCTTTTAATCTATCATCAAATTGACCAAAGTTGTCAAAAGCTTGTTTAATATTGGACAATGAATCATCAATTGCGCTTTCAAGGTCTCCTACAATTTGTCCTGGCATATCGGCTACAGACAAAGCTAATCCTGAAGCATCTTTTACGACTAAAGAAACTTGTCTTAAAAGTCCAAAAGTAGCATTTAAATCAGATCTTACAGATTGAACTAAATTAGAGGCCGATCCTAAAAGTCTTCTGGATTCAGAAATGGCACTACTTATTTGACTAAATAGACTTAC
>Ga0315902_10013752_pt1 | contig 10452 bp, 10 predicted proteins | sample LakEriMetagenome_9_FD_203523 | JGI IMG/M metagenome (GOLD analysis project Ga0315902, IMG submission 203523) | Freshwater fungal communities from buoy surface, Lake Erie, Ohio, United States - Buoy 12 MA117 | ecosystem: Environmental > Aquatic > Freshwater > Lake > Lake biofilm | place: USA...
AAGCACGCGAAGCACTTGCACGTCTACAATCCAATTAATAACTGCTTATGCCAATCATTGCCCCTTCTCTCCTTTCTGCCAATTTTCTGGAACTGCAAAAAGACTGTAACATGCTCAACGAAAGTGATGCCGACTGGTATCATCTGGATGTAATGGATGGTCGATTTGTTCCGAACATCAGTTTCGGTCCGATGTTCGTAGAATTTTTCAGAAAAGCAACAACAAAAACCTGTGATGTACATCTCATGATAGAAGAACCGGAGAAATATGCTGAAGTTTTTAAAAAAGCAGGCGCAGACATTCTCACTGTTCATTATGAAGCATGCAGACATCTTCACAGAAACATTCAGCAAATAAAAGATCTCGGCATGAAAGCAGGTGTTGCTGTTAATCCGCATACGCCTGTGCATTTACTGCTGGATGTATTAAAAGACCTCGACCTTGTTTGTATCATGAGTGTAAACCCGGGTTTCGGAGGACAGAAATTTATACCCGGCACCATTGAGAAAATAAAAGCGCTTAAAACAATGATTGATCAGGAAAAAACAAATACCCTGATTGAAATTGATGGTGGCGTAACCCTCGAAAATGCCGGACTACTTATACGTGCCGGAGCCGATGTGCTGGTCGCAGGTAACACTGTTTTCAAATCAGCCAACCCGACCGAAACTATTCAATTACTTAAAAAAGCAGGCTAGTTCCGTTTCATCAGAAATTGCATAGCTTTAATTTGAGATGAAGGCAATAAAAAAAAGTATACTCTTTTCCTTGTTTTTTCTTGGATGTTCTGTTGTATTTGCTCAGAAAAAAACAGCAAATGTCAGTGGGCGAATCATCAACTACAACGAAGACCCAATTGTGCAGGCCAAAGTACTTATACTTGGCAAGAACACACCTGTTGCCGCAGATGATTCAGGCTATTTTAATCTGAAAGTGCCGGCCGGAAAAGCATTTGCATTAATATTCAGTGCACCGGGCTATCGTTCTACTCAACGTAATTTTTTCCTCAATGAAAATGAAGCAGAAGAATTAATTGTCAAACTGGAAAAAGGCGAAAAAGAACTGGAAGAAATCACTATCAAAGATGATCGGCTTCGAACAGAAGTTTCTTCCTACCGCATCAATCCAAAAAATGCATTGCTTCTTCCATCAGCAACCGGCGGCATTGAAGCGCTGATCAAAATTTTTGTAGGAAGTAACAATGAACTCACTTCTCAATATGCTGTTCGCGGAGGCAACTATGACGAGAATTTAATTTACGTCAACGACTTCGAAATCTTCAGGCCATATCTCGTAAGACAAGGCCAGCAGGAAGGCTTAAGTTTTATCAATGCCGAAATGGTTCGCAATGTCACTTTTTACAATGGTGGCTTCCAGGCAAAATTCGGCGACAAAATGAGTTCGGTGCTCGACATACAATATAAAAGACCTAAAAAATTTGGCGGCTCTGCGTATGTTTCTTTACTGGAACAAGGACTGCATTTAGAAGGAGCTTCAAAAAACGGTAAAGCTACTTATATCATTGGCACCCGAAATCGCAACAACCAGAACCTCCTTAGCAGTCAGCAGGTAAAAGGCAGTTATGTTCCTTCAAGTAATGACCTGCAAGGTTATTTCACCTGGCAGCCCTCAGATAAATGGTTATGGGAACTGATGACCAATTATTCAAAAACGCAATTCCGTCTCTCGCCTGAATTCAGCAGTCAGACTTCCTCTGTCTTCTCTCCTTTTTTTACAGCTAACCTCGGACTGGATGTATATTTCGCAGGCGGTGAAAGAGACGCGTATCAAACATCCATGTACGGACTGGCAACTACTTATCAGCCAAAGAAAAATCTGAAATTAAAATTGATCACGAGCAGATTCAGAAACAGAGAAGAAGAATCTTTCGACATCATTGGCGCATATCTTTTCGGAGAAAGAGATTTTGACCGCAGCAGATCAACTTTTGGATTGATTGTAAATCCGCTTGGTGCCGGTGTTTTTCAGAATTTTGCCAGAAACAGATTGTTGATAGATGTTTACCACCTTGGGCACAAAGGAAGTTTCGAAAAAGGAAAGCATTTTCTGCAATGGGGTCAAAGCATCGAAAAACAAATCGTAGAAGACAGATTAAACGAATGGGAACTACTCGACAGCTCAGGATACACCTTGCCATTCAATACGACAGATCTTAAAATGCAACGTGTTTCGAAATCGAACGCGTCGATTGACTTTCTAAGACTTCAGGGATACGTACAGGATAATATACTGCTGAACGATTCATTAAGAATGACTTTGCAAATAGGCGTACGCTATAATTACAATACACTAAACGGACAGCTTCTAATCCAGCCGCGTATTCAATACGCTTTTCAACCAAGGTGGAAAAGAGATATTGTCATCCGGTCATCTGTAGGGGCGTATCACCAGCCTCCCTTTTACAGAGAGCTAAGAAGGTATGATGGTTCAGTGAACACCGATGTAAGAGCACAAAAAAGCTGGCAGGCTGTTGCAGGTATCGACTACAATTTTAAAGGATGGGGAGGAAGGCCATTTAAATTACAAACCGAAGCTTATTTTAAATGGATGACCGATGTTGTTCCGTATGATATTGACAATGTTCGTATCCGTTATTTTGGAAACAACGAAGCAAAAGCCTACGCCACCGGCATAGAAACAAGATTGTTCGGTGAACTGGTAAGTGGAGCAGAAAGCTGGCTGAGTATCGGCATCATGCGCACAAGAGAAAACCTGCAAAACGATCGCTGGTATAACTATACACTTGATTCTCTCAATCAACCAACAGACAGTACACTCGTAGAAGGCGGATGGCTGAGAAGACCAACTGACCGCTTTCTGACAATGGGTTTATTTATTCAGGATTACCTCGCCACCAATAAAAATTTTAAGTTTCACATGAATATGCTGTATGGCACCAACCTTCCATACAACATACCCGGAAGTCAGAAATACCGCAATGCCTTGCTGATAGAACCATATATCAGGGTTGACTTTGGATTCAGCGCGCTGCTGTTAGACAGCGAACGAGGAAAAAGACGCAGCCATAATCCTTTTCGGAATTTTCAGAATATATGGGCAAGCTTTGAAGTTTTTAACGTGATTGACCGGCCCAATACGATTTCTTACCAGTTGATCAAAGATTTCTCTAATACAATTTTCACAATACCCAACAGGCTAACACCCCGACTGATCAACTTTAAAATAGTTGCAAGATGGTAGATGAACAGCAAGCAAAAGGAAAACGCTAAATACAAAAGTTAACAATCTGTTCTCTTTCCACAATCTGTGCATAAGTAACTTTACAATAATTGAAAGACAATAATTAATATTGGAAACGAAGAATAAATGTTGAATCAAAAGACATTTTGCCTTACCAACCAAATTAAAAAATAAAACCCTATCAACATTGACTGAAACAATCATTAACCTCGAATCCATTAACCCAATTGAATTTTTCGGGGTAAACAACGGAAAACTTGACCTCCTCAAAAAAAAATTCCCTCTTTTAAAAATACTATCAAGAGGCACACAAATTAAACTCAGCGGAAGTCCGGAACAGATTGAAACAGCAAAAGAGAAAATTGATCTTCTCATCACTTACCTTGAAAGAAACGGTCAACTCAGCGAGCAATACTTCGAACAGATTCTCGGAGGAGATGACCAGGAAACCATCGACCATTTTGTTGAAAGGCATCCCGGAGAAGTACTCGTTTACGGACCAAGCGGGAAAACTGTTCGTGCCCGCACGCAGAACCAGAAGAAAATGGTTGCAGCAGCAGAAAAAAACGATATCGTATTTGCAATAGGTCCTGCCGGGACGGGTAAAACATACACTGCTGTGGCATTGGCAGTACGTGCACTGAAAAATAAACTCGTTAAAAAAATCATTCTCACAAGACCTGCAGTAGAAGCAGGTGAAAGCTTAGGATTCCTTCCCGGTGATCTTAAAGAAAAAATTGATCCTTATCTCCGACCTCTATACGATGCGCTGGATGATATGATTCCTGCTGATAAGCTGGGTTATTACATGAGTACCAGGGTAATCGAAATCGCACCGCTTGCTTATATGCGCGGGCGCACACTCGACAACGCATTCATCATTCTCGACGAAGCGCAAAATACGACCGACCTCCAGCTGAAAATGTTTCTGACTCGTATCGGTGCAAATGCAAAAGCGATCATCACCGGAGATCTTTCACAGGTTGACTTACCGAAAAATCAACGCAGCGGACTCGACAAAGGCATTAAAATTCTGAAAAACATTGATGGCATCTCTCATATTGAACTAGATGAAGAAGATGTTGTTCGTCACCGTCTTGTTAAAGCCATCATTCGGGCATACGACCGCGACCATAAACTGGAACAGGAAAAAATACATAAGCATCCATAACAGAAAGAGGATGTAAATTTGATGCTCAAAGGAAGAACATGCGCATCCTGAGTTATTTATTATTTGTCTCTGCTCTGTTATTTAGTTCATGCAACAGCCAAGAACCAAGGCCTGATGATGCTCTAGGCACCGGCAGACTGTTTATTCGTTCACTTCTTGATGGTAATTTCAAGACAGCTAATGATCTTTTGTATCAGGACAGCTCCAACCTGATGAGCATGAAGAGATTTGAAGCGCAGTATAAAAAAAGATTATCTAAAGCTGAAAAGGAAGCATACAGAAAATCAGACATCATCATCCATCAGATAGAAAACATGAATGATTCAGTGATGATCATTTATTATTCTAGCAGCCTGCAAAAACAAAAAAAGCCTTTACGAATTCTGAAAAAAGGCAATGAGTGGCAGATAGATTTTCATTATACTTATTCCGGGAACTTATGATGCTGCGCGAGTTATTATTAGTAGGATTAGGCGGAGCCACAGGAAGCATGCTCAGGTTTGCAGCTTCTTTTCTTGTAAGAGCAAATGGCTTCCCATTAGCAACTCTTCTTATTAATATCACAGGTTCTTTCCTGCTTGGCATTGTCATTGCATTCAGCGAAAAGACTGCAGCAATCTATCCCTGGAAATACCTTCTTGCAATTGGGTTATGCGGCGGCTTTACTACTTTTTCTACATTTTCCATGGAGAGCCTTGAGCTACTAAAACAACATCAATACATCTTTCTCATAATATATGTATTGACCAGTATTTTGTTCGGCATTGCGGCTGCATGGGCCGGTCATGAGCTGATGAAATAAAGAAGATTTTTTATTCTCTGCCACATTGGTTTCGGATACCGTTTTGCTTTTTGGTAATTTTACAGGTACTTCGCAAAATTCAAAGCAATTATTATTATGGCTACTCCAAATAAAAAAGATGCAATCGGTCAGGGAATACGTTCCTTGCTACAGGGAATCAACCAGGACCTGAAAACTACGGAAGGACAGCTGCAGCCTGCAGCCACCACTACCCTTCGGATTCCACTTGGCTCCATTGAAGTTAATCCCAAACAACCAAGAAGGGATTTTGACGAGCAGGCGCTGAAAGAACTGGCAGAGTCCATTAAAATACACGACATCATCCAGCCTGTAACTGTATCAAAGATGCCTTCGGGTAAATACAGACTGATTGCCGGAGAACGTCGTTTGAGGGCTTCCAAAATTGCGGGGCTGAAAGATATTCCGGCCTTCGTAAGACAAGCCAATGACAGTGAGCTACTGGAACTTGCTCTGCTCGAAAATCTCCAGAGAGAAAATCTCAATCCGATGGAAATTGCTCTCAGCTACCAGCGACTGGAAGAGGAGTTGCAGTACACTCAGGAACAAGTTGCTGTAAGAATGGGCAAAAGCCGTTCAGATGTTACCAACCATCTTCGACTTCTCAAACTTCCACCTGATATCCAGCTTGCTTTAAGAAATGGTAAAATCAGCAAAGCGCATGGCATTGCGCTGCTTTCTCTTAGTGAAGTAGACCGACAACTGTACGTTTTCAAAACTATTCTGGAAAAGGATCTCAATGTTAAACAAACAGAATCTCTTGTACGTCAGCTCACCAAAGAAAAGCCCAAACCAAAAACAGCAGGCCAAAGCATTCAGCATGCATTCAGGAATATTGAAGACAAGCTTGCCGACTCATTCAATACGAAAGTGCATTTGAAACATAAAAAAAACGGCAGTGGCAGTATTACGATAGACTACTACTCGCTTGAACAGCTGAACCATCTTCTTCGTAAAATGGAAATTAATGTAGACTAAATTCCTGATCAGGAAAAGACAAATTATCAATGCGGCACATTGCATTACTACTTTTCATTCATTTTACTCTCCTGAGTTGCGTGGCATCAGCGCAGGTGAAGGACAGTATTATTGCCGGAGATTCCTTAAAAGCAGTACGGAAAGAAAAAAACAAAACTTCTTCTAATTCACATTCTCCCAGAACAGCAACCATTCGTTCTGCAATCCTGCCGGGATGGGGACAATACTATAACAGAAAATACTGGAAAATACCTTTGGTATACGGAGCACTCGGAACCTGTGCAGGTTTGTTTTATTTTAACCTCAACGAGTATCGCAATGCAAGAGATGCCTACAGGTATAAAGTAGATAATGATCCTTCTAACGATCTACTTATTAAAGATAAATTCAAACCTGTTGATCCCGAATCAATCAGAAGATACCGGAATGAAGTAAGACAGAATGTTGACTACAGCATTCTTGCTTTTTTAGTTTGCTGGGGGTTAAATGTTGTTGATGCAACCGTAGACGGCCATTTGAAAAGTTTCGAAGTATCGGAAAATCTTTCTCTCGAATTAGTTCCACCACGAATCAATCCGGTTGATGGCTACTCAACAGCAGGGATACGTCTCAACTGGCAAAAGAAAAGAACATCATACAGCAAATAATCAAAAACATCGATCGTAAAAATGAACATCGCACTTATCGGATACGGAAAAATGGGTAAAGCCATTGAAAAAGCAGCACTGAAGCGAGGGCATCAAATTTCATTAATCATCGACCTGGTAAACAAAGAAGATCTGAATGCAGTAAATCTCAGGAACGTTGATGTGGCAATTGAATTCACCACACCGCATACAGCTTATGAGAATGTCTCATTTTGCCTTCATCACCAAACTCCCGTTGTCTGCGGATCTACAGGCTGGCTCAATCATCTTGAAGAAGCAAAAAACATCGCAAACGCTACTAATACCGGTTTAATTGTTGCAAGTAACTTCAGCATCGGCGTGAACCTTTTTTTTGAATTAAATAAAAAGCTTGCGTATTTGATGCATAATCATCCCGAATATGGAGTTGAGATGACTGAAATACACCATACTGCCAAGAAAGATGCTCCAAGCGGAACAGCAATTAGTCTGGCACAACAAATTCTGGAAAATCATCCGCTGAAAAAGAAATGGGTAAACAATCTGTCTGAAAATCCGGAAGAACTTTCCATACTGAGTGAGCGCGTAGATCCGGCTCCCGGAACACATATCGTGCGCTACAAATCAGCAATCGATGAGATTGAAATTACCCATACTGCTCACAACAGGGAAGGATTTGCAGAAGGAGCCGTACTGGCAGCTGAGTTTTTAAAAGGGAAAGTCGGATTTTATGGCATGAAGGAAGTGCTTGGCTTATAGCCTTATTCAGCAACTTATTTACCCTGAATTTTCCTTTTCCACATTTTCGAATCCCGACTCCCATTTTGCCTCCTTTCCTTTACCTTTGCCGCCTGAAAAGCAGCCGGTAAAAGATTACCGCTGTTAGTGTTGAAAAAAAAGTATAGCACATGCCCGGCCAGTTAAAAGAAGTCCGCAACCGCATTAAAAGTGTTCAGAGCACCCAGCAAATCACCAAAGCAATGAAAATGGTGAGTGCTGCCAAACTGCGTAAAGCGCAGGATGCGATCCAGCAAATGAGACCTTATGCGCAAAAACTGCAGGAAACCCTTTCCAATATTGTCAGTAACAGCGATGGGGACCTTGGTGTTTTACAACTTGCAACTGAAAGGCCTGTATCAAAAGTACTGATCGTTCTCATTACAAGTGATCGTGGTCTTTGCGGAGGATATAATGCCAACCTCATTAAAACAGCACGTCTGCTAATCAATACCACCTACGCTGACCAAAACAGCAAAGGAAATGTACAGGTATGGGGTGTTGGCAAAAAAGGAACAGAAGCTTTTCAGAGAAGTGGAGTTCGTACCGGAGACAACTATCGCGACCTCTTTTTGAAACTTAGCTTCTCTAATGTACAGGCTATGTCGAAGGCCATTATGCAAGCATTCACAAACGGCGAATTTGATGTTGTAGAACTTGTTTACAGCGAATTCAAAAATGCAGCATCCCAGCGTTTTCAGACTGAAAGATTTCTGCCTGTTGCAAAGACCCAAAGTAAATCAACCGGCAAACAAAAGAAATCTGACTTCCTTTTTGATCCGGAAAAAGAAGTACTTATCAGTGAGCTGATGCCTAAAATCCTCAACACCCAGCTTTACAAAGCAGTACTCGACGCACAGGCAAGTGAGCATGGTGCTCGTATGACTGCTATGGATAAGGCAAGCGATAACGCCAACGAATTATTAAGATCACTCCGAATCAGCTATAACCGTGCACGACAGGCCGCAATTACCACCGAACTGACAGAAATCGTCAGCGGTGCAGCTGCTTTAAACGGATAGTAATAAAATGTGAGCAAACAATGGATATCTCCTCCATCATACCGCATGTTGAAGCCCTGGTTTTTGCGGCCGACAGACCACTGAGCACACTAGAAATTTGTGATATGCTCAACAATGCCCATGCTTTCATAGAAGACAGGGCAAGTCTCGACCAGGTCGAGGCTGCATTGAATGCGATTCACGAGAAATATCAATCAGAATTCTATCCTTTTGAAGTAAGAGAATCCGGCGGAGGTTGGCAGTTCCTGACAAAAAAAGATTTCTACCAGACAGTTGTACAGATCAACGGAGATAAATTTCTGAAACGCCTGAGCACGGCAGCACTGGAAACACTGGCCATCATCGCTTATAAGCAACCAATTACTAAGGGAGAGATGGAAGCCATTCGCGGAGTAAGCTGCGACTACTCTGTTCAAAAATTACTTGAAAAAGAACTCATCGTCATAACAGGAAGAAATGAAAAACTTCCTGGTCATCCATTGGTGTATGGTACATCCCGCTCATTCATGGATTACTTTGGGATCAATTCTACTGAAGACCTGCCACGAATTAAAGAGATCATTGGCAGTGAAATCATTGAACCTACTGCAATGCAGGACAGCTTCCATCCCGAAGATGCCGATCTGATGCCCGAAGTTTCTAATGAAGTACTTGCTGTTACTGAAGACGGCTCTCTGATTAGCGAAAACCAGGAAACACCACCAGCAAACAATCCAGAAAATCCTTCCGCATCAACGGAAAACGAAGACGAATCCTGATAAATTATGCAGCCTTCGCTCTCTAACGACCTCCTCCTCTCTGCAGCATCGCAATTTGGAACGCCTCTGTATGTTTACCACGCAGAGAAAATAAATGAGCAATACAGAAAGCTTACAACCGCGTTCTCCGAAACAGATGCCCGTTTTTTCTATGCCTGTAAAGCCCTCACCAACATCAATGTACTCAGGTACGTACGATCAATTGGAAGCGGCATCGATTGCAGCAGCAGCAACGAAGTACACCTTGCTCTGAAGGCAGGATTTGAACCGGAAAATATCCTTTATACCAGCAATGGTGTTTCATTTTCAGAAATAGAAGAAGTAGCACGACTTGGTGTGCATGTAAATATTGACAGCCTGAGTAATCTTGAGAAATTCGGAAATACTTTCGGTTATACAGTACCGGTAGGCGTTCGTCTTCGTCCAAATATCATGGCAGGAGGTAATCTTAAAATATCAACCGGTCACGATAAAAGTAAATTCGGCATTCCCGTTGAGCAGATAGAAGAGGTCGCCGCACTGCGAATTAAATATAATCTGCAAGTAAAGACCCTTCATATTCACACCGGAAGCGATATTAAAGATGCATCAGTATTTACACAAGGATTGGAAGTTCTCTTCCACTGTGTGCATCATTTCCCCGATCTGAAAGTACTTGATTTAGGAGGCGGGTTTAAAGTACCCTACCACCCTTCTGAAAAAGAAACAGATCTCAAAGCCATTGCAGGTGAAATCGCAACTACCATGGATCGTTTTCGCAATGAAAGCGGCAGAAATTTCCAACTCTGGTTTGAACCCGGAAAGTTTATGGTCAGCAACTGCGGTGTTTTGCTTACCCAGGTAAACGTGTTGAAGAACAACGGCAACGTAGTAATCGCAGGTGTAGATACCGGACTCAATCACCTCATTCGTCCGATGATATACGATGCATATCATCACATACTGAACCTTTCCAACCCTAACGGAGATGTAAAGCCATATATGGTGACCGGATACATCTGTGAAACCGACACATTTGCAGAAGACAGACCTTTGCCTGAAATAAGCGAAGGTGATGTTCTCTGTATCTTAAACGCCG
>Ga0315902_10013755_pt1 | contig 10449 bp, 24 predicted proteins | sample LakEriMetagenome_9_FD_203523 | JGI IMG/M metagenome (GOLD analysis project Ga0315902, IMG submission 203523) | Freshwater fungal communities from buoy surface, Lake Erie, Ohio, United States - Buoy 12 MA117 | ecosystem: Environmental > Aquatic > Freshwater > Lake > Lake biofilm | place: USA...
TAGGTTCGATAATCTTTTGTACGATAGGAATAATATCACCGGATTTTACGATAATTACTTTAGCTCCTGGGAATAAACCATTTTGAACGACATTTCCATAGTTATGAAGTGATACGTTAGAAACGGTAGTTCCATCTAAATCGATTGGTTCGAGATTACCGACCGGAGTGAATTCACCTGAGATTCCAGAATTCCAAATGATTTCTTTAATCGTTGTAATAGCTTCTTTAGGAGGAAATTTAATTGCTATTGCCCATTTAGGATGATGTTCTGTTTCTCCGATTTGATTACGTTCAGATTCATCGAATTTAATTACAATTCCATCGAGTTGATAAAGAGATTTTTTACGAAAATCTGAGAATATATCGTAGGCTGATTTGAAATCTTTAGCTTTGAATTTGTGAACGATAGGTGCAGTAATGAAGTTGTTTTCTTTAAGGAATTGGAAAGTGTGTGGGTGGTGATAGTGACCAGATGATGTATGAATACGACATTCGAAAGAAACAAAGTGAAAATCTTTCATTGTTTCTTCATCATTTTCATCTCTACCGAGAATACCCGCAACGAAATTTCTAGGATTTTTGTAGATATTTCCATATTTCTGATTGAATAGATCAGATGGAATAACTACTTCACCTCTGATTTCGACTTTATCAAGGATATTGATAGTTTCAGGGACAATGAATTTCATTTTTTCTGAAATGTTTTGACCCCTTTCCTTATCACCTCTGGTTAGTGCCCATTGTAATTTTCCATTTTCGTAGATTAGATTACAAGAGGAACCATCGAATTTAGGTGTAGCTTCTAATTCAGATTCTTGGATTTTGAAAGTGTTATACCAAGAGAGAAACTGATTAGTAGGAAATTCTACGTTGTGATGGACTTGAATTTTGTTTAACGAAAGCATTGGAGAAACGTGATTGAATTTGGCATCTTTAAGATTTGCCGAACCAACGATTTTCGTTACTTGAGAATTGAAAGATTTTAATTTTTCTTCGAGTAAATCGAATTCATAATCAGATAGAATTGGTTGACCTTCGTAGTAACGTTGTTTAGCTAGAAGGTATTGGTTTTCTAAGTCTTTTATATTCATTGTTAATTAATTATATGTAAATATAATCATAATTCTTCAAAGAAAAAAATCTAGATCAAAAAATTATTAACAAAGTTATTAACAGCTCTATTCATTCTTTCATCTACTTCGATATTATTATCACCGAACTTTTTCGAAAGATTAGGAACGCAAATTCTTTTGCTCCAAACTTCAGCACCTATCCATTCGAGAATATGTTGAAGATGTGTTATTCCCATAACATTTCCAAATGGAGATTCAGAAGTTCCAATCAAGAGGATCGGTTTATTTTCGAAACGAGAAGGATATCCAGAAGAATCCACAAGCTCTTTGAATGAGAAAGGGAATGAACCATTCCATTCGGGAACAATCATAACAATTCCATCAGCTCCTTTCAGGTCTTCGTTATTAACGGACATTGGAGAAATCTTTACTGTAGCCTCGACTCGTTGATTAATCAGATTGTAAACTTCCATTGCCTGACGGAAGTTGAGACCTCCATCAGACGAATGAGTTATTATGAGAGCTTTTTTCATTAATCTTCCTGTGATTGTTTAGCAACCAGCTTTTTAATTTCAGCTATTCGCTTATCATATTTTGCAATTGTTTCAGGAGAATTTACTTCATTCAACCAAATGTTGGTAGACTCAGCTAAGTACATAATATAATCAAGTGCTTGTTTCAAGTTCTGGAAGTAACGTAATTCTTCAGAAGGTTTTACATGTCTTCCACCTCTTACCGTATATCGATAAGACAATTTGTTATTTGCCCAATGGTCCATATTGAATTCACATAGGACAATCCAAAATCTTTCAGATTCCCCTAAGTGATGTTTTTTACCCCATCGTACCCAAGAAGTTTCTTCGTATCTTGAAGATCCTCGTTGTTCTAAAACATCCCAACCTCCAGGTATGAATGGACGGATAATCTGTGCTTCCCAGCGTTTTTCTTGTTTTTTCATTTTGATTGATTAAAAATTGTGATCAGTTATACGGATATCGTAATCAGTGAAATTTGCAAAATCGTTTTCGTCTGCTTGAATTCTACGTTCTATAGAATCGTTATTATCATTTCTTTCGGAAAGTCTTTCTCGACGAACTTCAACAGGAATATCGATGTAAATAATAAATGAATGTTTACGGTCAGCGGCATGTAGCTTATTGATTCCGGTAGGAGTCATGATGAATACATCATCGGTTTGAAACCATTGTTCTTTCGAAGTTCCATAGTACCATCCATTGAAAGTTACATATTCATAGAAGAAACCTTGATCGATTAAGTCTTTGAATTCCGATTCGTCTAGAAAGTAATAATCTCTTCCGTCAATTTCTCCTGGTCGAGGAGGACGAGTTGTATAAGAAACGCCGTATTTGAAACCTCTTCCTTCGAGGATTTTTCTTAGATGATCTTTTCCAGCAGCGGCTTTTCCTACTAGGATGATCCTTGATTTTTGTTTACTTGTCATATGTTATTCGCTTAAGTTCTCTAATAATTTCTTGAAAGGCTTCTAATCGACCTAAATCGTATGAATGCATTTGATCTAGTTCTGTATCTTCGAGGGATAAATCGAGAGTAAATGGATCTTCTAAAAGAGCTTCTCTTAGACCTTCATCTGATAGATGAATAGTTTCTATACGCATTCTCATCATATCTTCAATTTCCCTACAGTCATTTTCGAGCGAAGTAATAAGCTCGGTGTATTTAGCAGATTTCATAAAGTTTGATTTTAATTTATATGAAGATTAGATGGAAGCAGTTTCTTCAGATATTGTAATGTTGATACCAAGATTGTAGATCATAAGCATATAAAACTTTAGAGCTCTTTGGTTAGTCGAATCAGCATTTGCAAAAGCTCCAGAAAGATTATTATCCAATACTGCTTTTACAAATCCACCAGGTTCAAATCCAATACCTAAACGAGCATTCATAATTGAACAAGCAATTCGTTTGATATGGTCTTTGTCTTCTTCTGACATCCAATCGAAATCAAAGATAGAAAGGTGTGCCATCTTTTCAAAATAAGATTCAACCGATTTCCTAACGATTGCCATTTGTTTTAATTCTAATTCGATGTTTCTTTTCATTTTTTGTTATTTATGTAAGTGTATAAACCATTTGAATTCTTTACTAATCGTTCTTCACCTTTAAGAAGGATAGCTCCATATCCTAAAGAATTTTCAGAAAAGTAAGATGTATACCAACCTCTATCTGAAGTTGGATTGTATGTTCCTTTACCAAATCGATATTCGAACATTACTCTTTTTATTTCTCCATGAGTACAAGGACCATTTTCTCTAACGAAATCTAGAGCAGTTTGTTTGATTGTTTTCATTATAGAGGATTTATGATTGTTGAATTTTCGTTAATGTAAAGATCTGGATCGTAGGAAACGAATTGGATTCTTGCAATATCTTTACAATGATTATCTCTTAGAAAACCTGTATCGTGTTGAAAAGCTGTTGCAACTTTTAATTCGATATCTCGATAGTTTTCAGAGTTTGCTGGAGATTTGATTAAGACTTTAAGACCTTTACCGGAAGGTGTAATGAATGCAGAATAAACATAGGATAGTTTTTTGCATTGTTCCTTAAGTGCTTTTGGATCTTCGACAGAATCGATATCTAAACACATTAAACCGTTGTATTCTTCGAGACCTGCGAGGGATCGATAATTAAATTTACCTGTTGGTGTAAATACTGGTAGTTTGTCCTTAAGAGGATTTTTCGAAGGATTTTCAGATTGACGAATTTCTTCGATTAGAGATTTGTATTTGTCTGAAGCAATTTCGTTTAAGACTTCAGTAAGTGAAACAACCTGTTCAGGTTTTGTGTTTCGAAGGGATTTGAATCGTGTACAGATCATATTATATTAGTTTTTAATTATATAGTAAAAATAATCAAATTTCTCAAAAGGGAAAAATTCTTGATCAAAAAGTTATTAACAATTTTTCAGTTTACAGATTGGAATTTTTACAAAACCCGATTGAATAAAAGCATGTGGATATTCAACGATTTCTGCATTGATGAGTGTATCGAGGATTCCTTGATTTTCTGAATAGTCTTTGATTGCTACTTCGTTTTCTTTTAGTAGATTATCTTCAACACATACGGTTGCTGTTGCAAAAGGCATTCCATCGATTACATCGATTAGCTTGATTGCCGTTTGTCCATTACCATACTTTGCAAATTGAAGACTGAGTTCGAATTCGCCGAAGGGTGATTTGTGATTGATTGTTTTCATATTGATGTTGTATTTAGATGAGGTTTAAGTTCTTTGATTAATTGCGTTTCTCTTAAGTGTGCTTCTGCTTTTCCTCTGATTACTTCGAGTATAGAGATTTCAAAAGACGTTTCACCGTATTGACGTATGTTTTCACATATTGTCCATTGTTTAGTTTCCGTTTTGGCACGGCTTACATGTTGTTTCCAACGTTTTTCAATTGACCATTTGTAAGCTCGTCCTTTCAAAGCCGTAATTCCAATATAGAATTCTTCGGTTTCCTTGTTACGGATTTGATAAATGATGTGATTTCTATCAGATCGTTTTTTTCTCATTTCGTATTTTTTCGATAAGAACTAAGATGTTAGCAGTTGGTTGATTGAATTTTCTGATTTCAGATAACCAAATGATTTCGTTAGTTTTCAATTGGATGTTTTCTCTGATGATATTGATTATTTCGTTTTGCATTGATTAACCGATTAAGTATGAAGGAATTGCATGACCTAAAGAAGGAGTGTAATAACCGATTCTTCTTTTTTGTAGAGAAGAAACTTTGGTTTTCTTATCTTCAGGAAGTTGGTGAATTTTGAAAGCGTAAAGAAGATAGTTACCGGATTCTTCCGATATTCCATAGTTTTCTTTGATGAATTGAATGTCTTCTTCTGTAATCGATTGTTTTGTGATTTCAATTTCCTTTTGAAGGATTTCTTTGAGTGATACTTGCATAATTGGTATTGTTTAATTAATTATATAGTAAAAATAATCATAATTCTTCAAAGAAAAAAATTCTAGTCAAACTTTTTTTCAAAACTTATTAACAATTTTTTGTCAATAAAAAAAGGTAGGTCGAAAGACCTACCTTACTTAATACGTTATGACAATGGGTTTTATGAATTGATTTGTTGGATTTGATCTTCCTCTGCTTTTCTGTAAGTCTCTAAATCAGCTAATCTCTCAGAATGATTTAGTGTGACCTTAGCAAATTGGTCCATTTGTATTTTGAAAAGCTCTTCTAACTTTTCGATTTTTTCGTATGAGCTACGATATGTAGACGACATAACATCGGCAGCTTTATCTGCTTGTTTGTCAAGTCGAGAATCCACGTATCGATTTAATTCATCGATTCGTTGATGTATTTCTTTAATTGTCTTTTCAAGATCATTAAGAACAGCATCGATTCGATGATGTATTTCATCATGAGTTCGACTAAATCTTTCATCTATTGTACGATGAGTTTCTCCGAATTCTCTATGAATGTTTTCAATCTCGGATTGGAGAGTTTTAATTGTTTTGTTTATCTTGAGCGCTTGTATAAAAGCGTACCCTAAGCAAAGAATACCTAAAGCACTAATAGCACCCAAAACAAAGGTTGTAATTGTTTCCATTTGTCTTAGTTTTTTTTAGTATGTCAAAGAACGTATTAAGTAATCTTTATATGTGCGAATTTGAAGAGAGGATCAATCAATAAACTTAGTTTTTGATTCGATAGAACGTAGATATTGTTCTGCTTCTTCTTTAGTAGGAAAATCTTTTTGATGAACAATAAATCTTTCGGCGGCTAAGTCTTCGCCGAAATTATCCATTGATTTTGTATGAACTGAAACTATAGCACAATGCATTCCCTTTATTCCGTCAATTGAACCAACTAATTGAACAGTGGATAAATCATCGATTCGAATTTTCTTTACCCAAATCGAGCTTCCTTCTCGGAAAGGATCTTTTACGTAGGCAAATCCCTCATTGAACTTTTTGAATTTCATAAGTTATTTATCCATAGTGGACCCGGAGGGAGTCGAACCCTCGTCCAGTTCGAATGTGCAGTGGACTCATTCACAGGCTTAGTCAATTTTTCTAAATGGACAAAATAGAGAGTTTACGATACTTACAAACGTTGGGTGCATTTAGATTCATGACTTAATGCTTAGTCAGATCTACTCTTCAGAAGACTGAATTTCATCGTTGCAACTTTCTGTTCCTGGGTAATTGCTACCCGACGGTTAAGCTGCTACCGCTAGCTCTACCTCTTCAACAACCGCTGAGCGAGTTAATGAAGTTGGGATACTCATGATATCCTCTACGTTGTATGCGTTTGCATTTATCTTTTGTATAGGTGATTAAAGTGTTTCCGATACTAACACTGCCTGCATCTCAAAGAACTAACTTCGCCTGTCAATACCAAGGCGGGCCCAATTAAAATAGCCGGGATTTCACCGGCTTTCTTTTTTTGTTTTCTTACTTTACTGTTGTTACAGTAGCAGTGTCAGCAGCTGAAGGAGTTGCATTTACTGTGCTATCAACTTTAACAACAGAAGTTGAATCTGTGTTTTCAGTTGCATTTTCAGTAGATGAACCCGTTCCACATGAACTTAAAGACAAAGCTAAAGCCAAAGTAAAAACTGTTAATGTTTTCATTGAACGTGGTTTTATATTTTGTTCTCAATTTAATTACCTATGAGAACTTAAGGTTTTCGAATTTTATTTATCATATCAGCAATCACCACAATAGGCCAAAAACAAATAAAAGCTAAAGGCTGTAAAGGTGACCAAAACTGTTGTATATTGTTTCCTAAGAAATTTACCCAAAGTACGAGAAATCCAAGAGAAAAATAAACAAGAGAACCGAGAATAAGAAGTGCTATCATGATTCGATTTTTACTACATTACGTTCTAGAATAAGTTGATCTGTTACTTTGTCTTCGTACCAAGCATCGGATTCATAAAGAATATAAAGAGGTTTCCCTATTTCTGAAGAAACTTTCTTTAATTGTTCTTCATCTTTTGTAACGTCTAAATCTCCCCACCAGATAACCCCTTCACCAAGAAGAGCTACTCTAGCATTGAAGACTATAACGTTTTCTTTGTTTCGAGATCTATATCCAGACTTGGATCCGGAAATCATTCGGCCATAATGAAGACCGTTTTCTTGAAAGCACTGTTTGTAATTCATTTTATTACTTCATTGTAGGTTTTCCATTCGATTTCATCATTTGGCTTTCTGTAAGCTAAGATGATTTCACCGTTTTCATTTTTTCCTATTGCAACAAATCCAAACCCTTCACAAATAATAGGTATGTAATGATCAGGTTGTACTTGATTTGCCATTTGTAGAATATCGAAATCATGAGGCATTTCTGGATCATGAAGTTCACAGTATTGTTTTGAAAAATCAGCCATTATTCCATTATTGTTATTTCGAAAGTCTCCATGTCGAGTTTGAAAGGTCCATACTTCTTCATAAGCTTTTCTTGTAAATTACTTTCTTGTTCTTTTACATTTTGCATTTCTCTATCGAGATTTTCTATTTCTGTAACGAGATTATTTCTTTCTAAAGTAAGTTGTTCTAGTCTTCTTTCGAATTCATTATTCTTGTACCAAAGATCTGCGTAAGTTTGGACTAAGAACTTCACTGATTCTATTTCTTCTTCGTTAAGACGCATAGTTAATTTTCTTTATTTGCTTCGTTAAATTCTTCTGAATCTTCAACGTTTGCAGGAAAGATCATTCTCATTTCTTCATCAGCAACTTCTTCTTCAACTTTGGTTCCGTTATATTGACGGATATATTCGTTGAAAGCTTTACCAACTGATTCCGATTCAGAAAATGCTTTGTAGTGATCGAATGGAACATTTAAGAATTCATAAACAGATCCACCGTTGAATTCAACCAAGAGTTTTTCTGTTTGGAAATTGTAGAATGATGACGAAATCATTGAAGATTCGTAGTGACAAATTTCTGTAAGTTTTTTCATTTGATTTTTATTTTATATGTTATTAGTTAGTCCGGGAATCAAACTTAAATTTAACACCATTTGCAACACCAAAACCTCTTCGACTTTGCATGTGATAGAGATTAGATGCTGTTTCTTGATCTACTATTTGTATTTCTGAATAGGTGTTTTTACCTGAGATTATAGTGTGTCCACCTACTTTCTGTGTGGATGAACATTGAACACAAGTTTTGGCTGTTGGTAGAGCTTTAAGTCTAGCAGCCGGAATTTCGGATTGACATTTTATACAGATCATTGTAAAAGTTTTGCTGAGTGAACATTACGTAATAAGCATTCTAAAAAAATGGTTTCGGATTCAGGGACATCAATAGTAAGTACCATATCAGTGTTTGTAACATCTGGAGACCATCGAGTATTTAGGTATTGTCCAATAATATATTTGATGTCTTCTTCAACCCCTCGAGACCAATTCAAACCTCGATTGTTTTCGTCGTTAATGATTGCCTTAGGTAAATTACGGAATGTGTATTTTTGTGTTATCATATCGTAGGTATTAAAGTTTTTTGTGCATATTGTTTTTCAAATTCACCTCTGAAACGATTAAGTGATTTGTAAAACTGAGTTTGTTCGTATTGATCTTTCAATTCTTGTTGAATTGGATCGATTTGTTTTTTAGCTTTCTTAGCAAGTTGTTTTGTTAAGTTTTTCATTAGTATTTAATTTTATATAGTAAAAATAATAAAAAAAGTCACAAGAAAAAAATCTTGTGACTAAAAGTTATTAACAATTTTATTAACACTAACGTAGAAGAGTTATATGTCCGTGTTTTTGATGATGTCTATCGTCCCAATCTTTCCACCTTAGAACGAAAATATAAACTCCATCTTGACATTCCTTTCCTCCATAAGAACCGTCCCATCCAACATTAAGATCATAAGATTCGAATATAGTATTACCCCATCGATTAACTATGAAGTAATATGGATCTTTGTAATTTGTTCCTATAGGAGACCATATATTATTGTTTTCATCTCCGTCCGGAGTAAAACAATTCGGTGCCCACATAGTTGTAGTTACACATATTTCAACATTAACATATAGATTAACTGGTTCAGCGGGACAACCTACTCCATCATCAAAATTTACTGTTATTGTATGTAGACCTTCTCCATACAAACCCCAAACTATACCATAAGATGATCCATCTATTACTTGAGGACCATTATCAATCTGCCAATAGTAAGAACCTTGGGTTCCAGTACTAGTTGAATATGTAAAAACCGACATCGTATCATCATCACACAAAATTATATTTTGATTTTGTGCAAATAGTGGACTGTATAAGCTTATCAATAAGAATAATATCAGCTTCTTCATATAGACTAGTTATGTTGAATAGGCGATAATACTGGCGTTGGGTTAACAGTTACAGTTGTGGTTGCTGTATATGTACATCCATTTTGTGTATACGTGTAAGTTATGGTATGAGTTCCTACTCCAGCGGTAGATGGACAGAATTGACCACTAACAACTCCGGTACCTGTAAATGTTCCTCCTGCCGGATTCGCTACTAAAGTTACGCATGGAGAACCTTGACAAAAAGGTCCTATTGCAGTAATAGTAGGAACCACATTAAGAATAAAAACGTTTAATGTTACTGGAGTAGAAGTACATCCACCAGGACCAGTTGCTGTAACACTAACACCATTAGTTATTAAACCTGGAGAAGCCGCTGACCAATTGACTCCAATTGAATTAGTTCCTGCTCCTGAAGTGATAACTCCCGGGGCGGTTACCGTCCAGTTGTAAGTATATCCTGCACCTAAAGAAGGAACTTGATATATTGATCCGGAAGTTTGATAACATACCGTGTCTGGATTTGTTGTCGTTAATTGACTGAATCCAAAAAATGGAATCAAGAACAATAGGATTGTGATTAGATTTTTCATCGTTTTGTTTTTTTTAGTTGTGACTTATTGATCCTAAAACTATAGGCGTTGCGTTTATAGTTCCATTAAAAACAGTATTTGGAAAAAGAGCATCGCATGCAGTGCTTGAATAACTTCCCCAAACTCCATCGCTTCCAGCAGTTACTTGAATGAGTAGGTTTTGTGGAGTACATCCATTTGCAACTGTTAATTGAACGCAAAAGGTCCATGAACAATTTGATGTGTTATTATCTCCAAAATCATTTCCAGGATTTCCATCTATAGTAAGATCAAAGAAATATCCAGGACCCACGGTTGTAATTGGTGTAGCAGTTGAAGTTACAGAATTCATCCAAGTCCATTGTCCACCTCCTCCGCCACAATTAGTTGGTGGAGTTTGAGGAGTAACTGATGCCCAACCAGGACCCAAATTCAAATCAAATCCTTCAAAGTAATTGAAATTGCTCTGAGTATAACTATTCAATGTATAACAAAGCGTAACG
>Ga0315902_10013757_pt1 | contig 10448 bp, 4 predicted proteins | sample LakEriMetagenome_9_FD_203523 | JGI IMG/M metagenome (GOLD analysis project Ga0315902, IMG submission 203523) | Freshwater fungal communities from buoy surface, Lake Erie, Ohio, United States - Buoy 12 MA117 | ecosystem: Environmental > Aquatic > Freshwater > Lake > Lake biofilm | place: USA...
CCTGGTCGAGCCCGTCAGGATGCGATAGATCGTTTTCCGCGTCAGCTGCGTGCGGTTCTGCAACTCGGTGAGAATGTCCGGCAAGGGCAAGTCCCGCTCTTCCAGCGTGACCGTCTGGGAGCCTTCTGCTCCCTCCGTAGCTTCGACGCCGCCTTTCCCGATCGCGATGCCAGCCTTGCGCCATTCCAGCCTTGTGCGAACGATCGGGGGTGAGTCGTTGACCGCCTCGATGGACCTCGCAATCAACGCCTCATTATCGAAGTGCAAGCGGTACGTCGTGCGGTGCTTGATACGATCCCACAGCTCCTTGAAGTCCGGCCCGTCCAGCACGGCCCGCCGCGGGGATAGCGACCGCCGTTGATCGGCATTCTTGATGTCGAGCTTCCCCGCAACCTTCTTCAGCTTTGCCATTACCTGAGGCCGGTACTGCATAAACTCGGGCGGCAGCACGAGTGTTTCGTCCCGTATAGCTATCCGGAGAGAGTCCTGCACCTTGCCGCGAGTATCGATATGACCAGCCGCCTTAAGGATTGCCCAGAGCTCTTTGGACTTTTCGTAGCCAAGTAGGCCGGCGGTTCCATCGGGAGCAACGGTCGGGATCTGAGCGAAGTCGTGATCTTTCACGATGCCAAACTGAATTCCCGTATCTGCCTCGATCTCCTTCTGCAGGTTGTCGGCGAAGTCTTCGTAGCTCTCGTTTGCGACGACGGTGAGCGTATTGATGTCAAAGCCGCGAAGGCGCTCTCCCTGCTGATTGACACACAACCGGAGCCCCCGGCCGATCGTCTGCCGCCGCTCTCTTTCGGTGCGAATGTCGCGAAGACTACAAATCTGGAAGACATTCGGGTTATCCCAGCCCTCGCGGAGCGCCGAGTGGGAAAAGATGAACTTGAGCGGAGTCTCAAAGGAGAGCAGCCGCTCCTTGTCCTTCATGATGAGCGTGTAGGCCTTCTCGGCAGCCTCGCGGTTCGTCGCGTTGTTCTCCGCCGTATCGGTCCAGCCACCCTGTCGATCGATCGAAAAATAGCCGTCGTGCGCGAGAGGGGCTGCAACCCCCGGGTCAACTCCTGCAAACAGTCCTTTGAATTCAGGCTGCCGGGCGGCTCGTTCGTATTCCTCCTCGAAGATTTTGGCGTATTCTCCCTTCTCGACGGTGCCGTCCTCATTGCGGATGCGGTATTTGTCGACTTGATCGATGAAGAAGAGAGAGAGCACCTTGATGCCTTGCGGCGTGAGGCGCAGCTCCTTCTGGAGATGCTCCTTGATCGTGCGGCGGATCATCTCCCGCTGTATGAGCATGGGATCGACGTCACAGTACGTCTCTCCTTCCTTGAGGTGTAGCTCTCCGCCCGGATAACGCAGTTCGACGTACTTGTTCTTTGCCGCATTGCTGATCGTGCCAATCCGGTGGTTGCGGTAAATCTCGCGCCCGGTGAGATCGTCCAACGAGTCTCCATCGCGTACCTGTCTTTCTCGACGGCGGACGGTGCCGGCCTCGTCCACGTCCACCTCTATCGTGGCGATGATGCTGCCCTTCTGGCTCTTCACACCAACCATCCGTACGAACGGCTGATTGTGGGAGTCGGCGATAGTTGCCGAGGCAACTTCGATCTGTTTGACGAGCCGCCGTTCGTAGGCGTCGATGGCATCCAGCCGATAGATCATGTGGTGTTTGTCGACGTGGGTAGCGGAGTAGCGAAGCGTGCATAGCGGATGCATTGCGGCCAGCGCCTCTTTACCGCGGCCCTCGAGCCCGCCGTCAACACTCTGCGGCTCGTCGACAATCACGATCGGACTCGTTGCTTGAATCAGATCGATAGGCTTGTAGTCCCCAGTTTTTTCATTCTGCTTGTAGAGATTGTTGACGTCCTTCTTGTTTATGGCGCCGACCGTCACCACCATGATCTGGATCGTCGGGCTCGTGGCGAAGTTCCGGACCTGCCCGAGTTTGTCGGAGTCGTAGAGAAAAAAGTCGACCGGGGTACCTGCGTAGATCGCTCGAAAATGTTCCTGCGTGATCTGGAGGGTCTTGTAGACGCCTTCCTTGATAGCCACGCTCGGCACGACAATCACGAACTTTAGGAATCCGAAGCGCTTGTACAGTTCCAGAATCGTCCGCAGATAGACATAGGTTTTCCCGGTGCCAGTCTCCATCTCGATCGTGAAGTCGCTCGAATCCAGCGACTCGGACTTGGGGACTCCATTCGCGAGCTGAATGGCGTTCAGATTCGCCAGGATTTCGTCGTCGAGCAGTGTGAGCCTGTTGCCTATGCCGAGGTCATTCTCGGCGAAGCCGAGCCGTGCCTGCGAATCGCCGGAATCCCGGAGCACGGTGAACTCGCTCCGGCAGATTTCCTGCCCACGGAACAGTCCGCACACAGCCTCGATGGCCTGCCTCTGGTAAGCCACGGCTTCGTCGGAAAACGGGTCGGCGAAAATCAGCTTCATGTGGGCTATCCGGACGGGTCAGAGACTCACAACGAGATTTTCATCGAATCCACGCTGCTTGAGAATGGCAGCAAGATTCGCTTTTGCGACGTCACTTTCGAACGCTGCGTCACGGAAGACAACGCGGCACTCGCTGGGGTTGGCAGGCGACAATTCTGTCCGCCATGCAGCAATTCCTTCTGCCAACTGCTCAACATCGGCTATTCCGATCCGCGGGCCTAGGCAGGCGAAGACTGCCCCTCCTCCCACTGCGCGAACCACATGGCCCGCAATCGACCGCTCTTCGACCGGCAGGCAGATATCCAAGCCGTGCTTCAGGATCACGTCGTAAAATAGGTCGTCATCGGTGCGATCTGGCCGGACGTGATCTACGGCTGCCGACAACGACTCTTTCATTGTCTGGGGCGTGGCTTCCCACGGCAGTAAATTGCCCGTCGCGAGCTTGAAGACACGGAACCCCGCATCCAAGTCGCCCGCGGTTAGCATCGACCGGAGGGCGCGCGCTGCTCGGCGAAGCCGCTCCTTCGTGAGTTCGGATATCGCGAGAGGGCGTTTCGCATCCTTCAGAAACCTCACGGCCACCGCGTCCCCCGCGTCTTCCTCGTTCAGAGGCTCTGGCAACTGGATGGAGATGCAACGCCGCTGCCCTCCATCGGCCTGATTTTGGAGAAGAGTTGCATGGGCCGTCGTGCCTGACCCAGCGAAAAAATCCATGATGAGATCCGTGCCGCCGGTCACGGCACGGATAAGGTACGCAAGCAAGCCTGTCGGCTTTGGATACGTGAATACGTCGCAACCAAACAGCGCCCGGAGCTCGTCCGTGGCGTCCTCGTTTGTGGCGACGTCGTTGACTCGGTACGAGAGCAGGTTGGCGGTTTTCTTGGCTTCGCCTGACCGATTCACGTAATTGGGCCGGAACGGCACCTTGCTGATCACGATCTCGGCGCCCGCCTGCACGAACTCGTTGAGCTTCGCCTGCGAATACCGCCATTCCCCTTCAAGACGGAATGGCCCGGCGTTGCGGCCTCCTACGACGACCACTTCATCAAGCAGGCGAGTCTTGATGTTGCCCTCCGACATATCCTGCGGCGGAATCGTCATATCCCCACATTTGAACTCCACCGCGTTCGCGGGAAAGGCGAGCGTGGCCAATGGGTTGCCGGCGTTGTTGAACGGGTATTTCTTGCCGTCCTCCACAGTGCCGGCAATGAACTCTGGCGACTCCGGGCGATTGCGGGCATAGACAACGATGTAGTCCGTCACGGTGCCCATGTTGCGATCGAGGAACGACGGCTTTTTCTTTTTCTCCCAGATGAAGATCCCACAGAAATTGTCTGCCCCGAAAATGTCGTCGCACACCGATCGCAGGTTGTGGATTTCTTCGTTGCCGATGGAACACATAAACACGCCGTCTCGCCTCAACAACGAGTGCGCGAGCTTAAGCCGCGGATAGATCATATTGAGCCAGTCGGTGTGAAACCTTCCGCTGGCCTCCGCGTTGCTTGCGATCCGCTGCCCGTCTTCCACCTGCCCAGTGATCTCCAGGTAGTTCGCGATGCTGTCCCGAAAGTTGTCGGGATAAACAAAATCCTTGCCGGTGTTGTAGGGCGGGTCGATGTAGATGAGCTTCACCTTGCCCGCGTAGCTCTTCTGCAGAAGTTTCAGCACCTCGAGGTTGTCCCCCTCGATGAACATGTTCTGGGTCGTGTCCCAATCAAGACTGTCTTCCGGACAGGGCCGCAGTGCGGCGGTACTGGGGGTCAGCGCAAGCCGCCGCGCGGCACGCTTCCCGTGCCAGTTCAGGCCATATCGCTCTTCTCCTTCATCGATCTCGTCGCCGAGTAGCTCTCGGAGCACGTCAAAGTCGATTGTGCCATCGCTGGCAAGAGCATCGGGGAACGCAGCCCTGATCTTCTCCCGGTTTTTAACCGCGAGATCTGCGGACTTCAGTTCTGGGGAGTCAGGGGTCAGTCTCTTCATGCCATTCGGTATTCGTGCGGTGTGGATGCGTTGGTCTACAGGCTGACGATCAGCTTTTCGTCAAAGCCTCGCTGTTTGAGGATCGCTGCCAGATTGGTCTTGGCAACGTCGGTGTCGAAGGCACTGTCACGGAACACAACCCGGCTAGCTTTGGGGTCAGCCGGGGCGAGCTCATCTCGCCACGTGGCGATGCCGCCTGCCAGCTGCTCGACGTTCGCCGCCGTAATCCGTGAGCCGAAGCAGGCAAAAATGGCGCCGCCGCCTACGCAGCGGACCTTGTGGCCGCCGATCTGCTTTTCGTCAATCGTTGAACAGAGATCGAGGCCGTGCTTCAGGATAATGTCGTAGAGCAGGTCGTCTTCGGTGCGGTCGAGCTTAACGTGATCCACCGCGGCCGTAAGAGCCTCAGCGAACGTGTCCCGGCTGGCGTCCCATGGGCGAACGTTTCCCGAATCGAGCTTGAAGACGCGGAAGCCCGCCCTCGCAGCTGTGCCGTACTTCTCGTGGGCAGAACGGAGGCGTGCCTTGGTAATGTCTGATAGCGTCTTGAAATGGGGCTCTTTCTTCGGGAGCGGCTCTTGTATTTGCACCCCAACAAACCGGCGATCCCCACCGTCCGCGGCGTTCATTGCTGTTAGGGCATCGCCGGTAGTGCCACTACCAGCGAAGAAATCGAGAACTATATCGCCGCCAGATGTGTTCGTGCCGATCCCAATCAGGTGCTTGAGGAGTCGAGTTGGCTTGACAGAATTGAGGACGTTTTCAGTTTCCTCAAAGTTAACGGCAGCAAGTAGCTCCTTCTTCGCCTCCTGAGTGTTCCCGACTGTGGTGTGGAGTAAGAGGGTCTGAGGGGTAACCCCATCCTTGACCTCCGACAAAAACCGCTTCGTACGAGGCATGTTTCCGCCGTCGCTTCCCCACCAAATGCGGCCATCGGCATCGAGCCTCTCAAACTTCTCTTTGCTAACGCGCCAGTAAGTTCCCCGGGCTGGTGTGAACGTCTTACCTGTTGGGCCGGTCACTTCGTATTGACCGTCTCCGTAATAGTTGCGCGCCGTAAGGTCACTGGACGCCCACGGGCCGCGGGGGTCGTTGTCTGGGTTGTCGTAACGAGCGGTTGCCTCCTCGCTGCGCGGTAGAAGCCGCGGTTCCCAGACCTCTTTCGACTTCGCATAACAGACGATGTAGTCCTGGTCGACGGAGAAGTGGCGAGCCGTGTTTTTGGGCGAGAAAACTTTTTGCCAAACGAGCGTCGCAATGAAGTTATCCGCACCGAAGATGTCGTCACACAGGCTTCTCAAACCGGCCAATTCAACATCGTCAATCGAGATGAATATCGCGCCGTCATACTTTAATAGCCGCTGTGCCAGCTTGAGCCGCGGCGTCATCATGCTGAGCCAATTGGAGTGATAGCGGCCGTCAGACTCGGCGTTGCTGGATATCTTTTGCTTTCCGTCAGCCTGGCCGGTGATCGCCAGGTAATTCTGGATGTTGTCTCCGAAATCATCCGGATAAATAAAATCGTTGCCTGTGTTGTAAGGCGGGTCGATGTAGATGAGCTTCACTTTGCCTGCGTAGCTCTTCTGCAGGAGCTTCAGGACTTCAAGATTGTCGCCCTCGATGAAGATGTTCTGGGTGGTGTCCCAGTCGACGCTCTCCTCTGGGCAAGGCCTTAGAGTTCCTGTGCTTGGCGTCAGCGCAAGCTGCCGTGCGGCTCGCTTACCGTGCCAGTTGAGGCCGTAGCGCTCCTCGCCGTCGTCCACCCGGTCGCCAAGCAGCTGCCGGAGCACGTCGAAGTCAATCGTTCCCTCGTTGGCAAACGCCTCCGGGAAAAGCTCCCTTAGCCGCTCGATGTTCCCCGCGACGAGATCGGCAGACTTCAGTTCGGGGGAGTCGGAGGAAAGTCGCTTCATCGGTCCGTCCTTTTCACCGTCGCTATTCATTAGTCCTACAAATCCGCTTCGGCCGCAGACAGCTTCGCACGAACGGCACGTAGAGCCTTATTCAGCTCGGCCTGCCGGGCCACTTGCGTCTCACGGGCAGCAGCCGCGCGGATCCGAGCCACCTCGGCATCCGCTGCTGCGCAGGTTTCAAGCGCCTGCCGTCTGACATCGGCCGCATCGCGGGTGTCGCAAAGCCGAAACTGCCCGGTGCGGCCAGCCGCCAGCAAGGCCTCCAGCGTATCGAGCCAGCCAGAATAGAGGGCATAGAGCGAAGCCTGCGGCTGCTTGGCCAGCAGAATCGCTGCCGCAAAGTCGCCCTGAAACCGGGCGAACGCGGGGCTACTGACGTCGACGGCTACTGGCGGCGACTCCAGAACGGTCTTGCCCGCCTCGCCGAGCGAGTGGCGCTTATGGGCCGCCGAGAGCGCGAGTGTGTTGCCGTGCTCATGAACAAGGAGCAGCGGGTACGGAACGGCGCGGTGGACAAGCTCGGTCAGGCGCGTGATCTTCGCGGCGGACGCCGCCGTCAGTCGAAGGACATGGATTTCGACGTATTCCCGTTCCCCGTCTCGGTACTCGGGGACGCCGATCGTATGGGGCTTGAGGGCAGCGACCCACCGGCATTCCTTTACTCCGTCCGTGATCGCCCTGCGGTCAGCAGCCGTCGGTGCGCCGTTCTCCAGAAACAGCTTCTTCGGCACCCGCTGATCCACCCGCGTCGCCGCGGGCAAGTCGAGCGCCGCAACGAGATCGTCAGCCGTCATGCGGAAACCTCCGCTGGCAGCACCACGAGATACGCGACCACCTCGAAGTCATTCGTGCCCGCAAACTCTCCCAGGGCCGCTTGAGTCCCACCAGGACTGAACAGGCTCTCGACGGCTTTCTCCTCGGCGCGGCCCAAGATGGCGGCGACGGCAGCCGCCAGCTGCTTCTGGGCGAGCCGCATGTCCGCACCGGCCTTGGTAACTCGGTCGAAGCGATCAACGGCAGCCGGGTCGATCGTCTCCCGGTTCACACAGGATCGCTTGAGTCGGTCGAGAATCTTCTTGGCTTGGGTGTGGGTGAGCAGGACTGTGCCGTCCTCGCCAACATGTACGAGGTAGTGCGGGGCCAGCGGATAGCCTTCGGCCGCAGTAGCTCCAGCGGCCTGCGATTCGCACCGCAAACAGAAAATCACTCCTGCCGGGACCTCTGCCACGTCGGTCGACACAACCGCACAGACACCAAGCGGCGCCGCGTCAAATGCACCGGGACAAGCCCGTAGGTATTCCGCGAGATCGATTCGGAAGTCTGTCAGCGTCAGGTCTGCAATCGACACGCCGGTCGAGAGGTCTTCCAAATCGATCACGGCGTCTTGGAGCTTCAGGAGCTGCTTGCGGCGGTACTCCAGATCGTTCATCTGGTTGCCAGACTGCTGCTCAATCAGGTTCTCCTCGCCCGTCGCAGAGATATCGAGCAGCACCATCCGACCGCTCACCCGCTGCTCAAGGTTGATGTACTCCTCGAGCTCGATGTTCGGCCAGAAGTTTGCCAACTGGATTCTCGTATTCGGTGAGCCAAGTCGATCGATTCGGCCGAACCGCTGGATGATCCTCACAGGGTTCCAGTGGATGTCATAGTTGACGAGCCAATCGCAGTCCTGAAGGTTTTGCCCCTCCGAAATGCAGTCCGTGGCGATCAGCAGGTCGAGTTCCCCTTCGGCCGCGAGCTCCGCCGGGCGCTCCTTCGACCGTGGCGAAAAGGCCGTCAGAATCGAGCCCAGGTCCTTCTTGAGCCCCGGGAGCGTCGAACGGTTGCCACCGGAGCCCGTGACCAACGCCGTCTCGATGCCATGCGTCTTACGGGCCCAGTCGGCAAGCTGGTCGAAGAGGTACATCGCCGTGTCGGCAAACGCCGTGAAGACGATCACCTTGCGATTGCCCGGGTTGAGCGGCTCAGCGACCTTCCGGCTGATCATGTCTCGCAGGGCGGCCAGCTTGGCGTCTCGAGTCGCGCCGACCTGTCGGGCAGCAGCAGCAAGTGCACGAAGCCGATCGCGGTCAGCCACGAGGTCTTGCTTCCAGCGAATCAGATCAACGTCCTTCAGTAGCACCTTCACCTTGCGACCTACGAGCAGGCTTTCCATCGCGGGATCATCGATATCCACTTCGTCGATCTCGAGCTCCTCGATCTCTTCCGGCTGGCCGTCGATACGGGCAAGTAATGCCTCAACATCCCGCAGCTGGCGCTCCACTGTGAGCGTGAACGACGGGACAGCGCTCTCCATGCGCTTGAGTACGTTCACTCGCATCAGGTGAATCAGGCTCTCCTCACGGTCGACCTGGCGGAAGGTCGACTGTCCGTCCTTTACCTTGATGCTGTACTTGCGGTCGTAAGCAGCCTGCTTCGTGGGAAGCACGTATCGCAGCGGCGCATAGGCTGCCAGCGTCAGACGTCGAATCTCCTGATTAATCTCGCGAATCGACGAGAACTCCCCCGCGCGATCGACGTCCGCCTTCACGTTGATCGGTCGCAGCCGCTCTGGGAACCGGCCAGTTTCAGACGTGCCGTAGTACTTTTCGATGTGTTTCCGAGACCGTGCGATGGTGAGGTGGTCGAGCAGCGTGAAATAGTCAAAGCCGAGCATGTCGACGAGCTGGGTTGGGCTGCGATCCGACTCGGGGAGATCAAGCCAACGATTGAACTGCTTCTGGGCGAGCCGCGTGGTGGCGTCGATACTCGCGATTCCGTGGCTTACCAGCGCTTCATCGCGGCCCTCCGTCGCAAAGGCAATCTGGTTGCGGAGATCCGCGAGCCGATTGTTGACCGGCGTGGCCGACAGCATCAGGACTCGCGTCTTCACACCTTCCTGAATGATCCGCCGCATGAGCCGGTCGTACCGGGTCTCTTGGCCTGCCCGCGGTGTCTTCTTGTTGCGGAAGTTGTGCGACTCGTCGATGACGACGAGGTCGTAATTGCCCCAGTTTACGTGCGCCAGGTCGATGTCGCCCGACGTGCCGTTGCCCCGAGAAAGATCGGTGTGGTTGAGAACGTCGTAGTTGAACCGGTCTGCCGCCAAGACATTCCGCCGATCGTTGGCCTTGTAGATCGTCCAGTTGTCACGAAGCCGCTTCGGGCAGAGCACGAGGACGCGGTCATTGCGCAGCTCGTGGTACTTGATGACCGCGAGCGCTTCGAAGGTTTTCCCAAGGCCCACGGAGTCGGCGATGATGCATCCGCCGAACCGTGCAAGCTTGTCGATGGCCCCGACTACGCCGTCTCGCTGAAACTTGTAGAGTTTCCGCCAGACGACGGTCTGTCGAATCCCAGTCGCCGGATTCACGATGCGGTCTTCGTCGAGGGCGTCTTCCTCGCCAGAAAGCAACGTCTTGAGGACCAGCCCGTAGAGCCAAGCCGGTGGCCTTGTTTCGGAGAGTTGTTTGAGCTCGGAAAGCAGCCGGTCTTTCGCTGCAGTGCCGGCAGCCAACCCGCCCCACTGAGAGTCGAACCACTGACTGAGCATCGCGGCTTCCTCGCCGGACTCCGTGCCCTGCAAGAGTCGCATTGGATTGCCTGGGGTGATGCCCAGCCCGTCCGTGGTGAACGCCACCGTACCGAAGACTGCCTGCTTAGGGTTCCCCGCGACATCGCGCGCCACGATCATGCCCTGCGGCACAGGCCCGCATGCCGCGCGGACCTCGGCGTCCTTGGTGATGAGCCATTCGGCAAACCGCTTAGCGAGGCTGCGCGACTGCAGACTGTTACGAGCCGCCCGGTCCGCGACGGATCCGAGCAGATTCGATTGGCCGTCGAGGGCCGGAAGAACGATCCGGGGTCGTGACACAGCGCCGAGAGCGCCTGCCGCAGCGGCAAACGCAAATACGGAAACGGCCGGGCTGGCAACGTCGAGACTGCCACCCAGATCAACGGCCTTTCCAAGCCAGTCAATAACACGATCGGTGCCGCTGTTGGAGATGAGCTTCACGGTTACAGGTTCACCTAGAGCGTCTGGTACCAGTCTCGAATCTTCGCGGCCATCAGCTGTCGTCTCTGCTCCAGGAAATCATCGAAGGACAGAATCTCGCCGTCGAGCATCGA
>Ga0315902_10013760_pt1 | contig 10448 bp, 10 predicted proteins | sample LakEriMetagenome_9_FD_203523 | JGI IMG/M metagenome (GOLD analysis project Ga0315902, IMG submission 203523) | Freshwater fungal communities from buoy surface, Lake Erie, Ohio, United States - Buoy 12 MA117 | ecosystem: Environmental > Aquatic > Freshwater > Lake > Lake biofilm | place: USA...
ATTCTTTCCGGAGAACCGATTCTGGAGCCCATTGCGGCCTACGGTCCTTTCGTAATGAACACCAAGCAAGAACTCATGGATGCGTTCCACCAGTTTGAACGCGGCGAGTTCGGACATTTGGAATAAATGCTAATTCTTCAAAATTAAATACTGGTAGGCTGTTAACGACACCGAACTTCCCAAGGTAACCGAGGCTCCTGTTAAGGCGTTCGTCCACGTTGAATTCAACAAAGCCGTTGGAATGGAGTAATTCGTTGTGGTATTTCTAACATTGGCAATTACCAAAACCTGATCGGCATTCAGCACCTTTTTAAAACAAACAACATCTGTCGCGGTATAAGGAACCGCTGTCCCATAGCGCGACACCGCAGATTGTGAATAGAACGAGAGCATGTCGCGGTAGTTCTGCTGCATATCTAAATTCACGGTCCAGTTAATCGGAGAATTCGAAAAGAACGGAACAGTGCTCACTCTTCCAACTTCTTGTCCAGTATAAATCAAAGGCACACCGTTGTAATATGTGGTAATTACTGAAGCGCATGTGGCGCCCGCTTTCCCATTGAACAGTGTCATGGGCGTTGCTTCCCAAGCGCTTTGATCGTGGTTCGTGGTAAAACGAAGCTTGCGCTTTCCCGCAGGAACACCGGCATACTCTGAAGTATTCGTCGTGTATATGGTTGAAGGTGCACTTCCCGCAAATACATTTTTTATGGAAGTATAAAAATCCCAAGCATAAGTCATTTCAAAGCCTGCGTCGCAGTGATCGGCACGTGTTCCTTCAGCAAGAAAAATTAAATTTCTATTTGGAATCGTATTGAGTGAATCGATGGCCTGCTTCCAGAAGTCATACGGAACACCGTCTGCATAGTCGCAACGAAATCCATCGATGTTCGCTTCCAATGTCCAATACTTCATTGCGTCAATCATATTGACCCGCATAGTCGCGTTACTGAAATTCAAATCAGCGACATCATTCCAATTGGTTCCTGGAGGAATAATAATGTTTCCTGCGCCGTCTTGTGAATACCACTCCGGGTGCTGCGTGATCCAAGGATTGTCCCAAGCGGTGTGATTAGCCACCCAATCGACCACAACAGCCATGTTACGGTTGTGTGCTTCGGTAGTGAGTGTGCGTAAATCTTCAAGTGTCCCGTATTCACTGCCAACTTCATAATAATTCTTGACGCAGTATGGTGAATTCACAGAGTTGATTTGTCCAATTGGATAAATTGGCATGAGCCAAATGACGTTAACATTCAAGGCCTTCAACTGATCGAGTCTATTGGTTACCCCTTGAATATCTCCACTTGAACTGAATGCGCGAAGATTCACTTCGTACATGATTATATTCTTCGTTTCTGGCACGCTGTCGAAAGGAACCCCGTATTGCTGATATCCAACTAGCACAGGTGGATTTTCAATTACAGTATCAGGAGGACGATCTTTTTTGCACGAAGCAAAAACAACAAATGATGTTAGTGCAAAAAGAAGCGTAAACCGAGTAATATTCATGAGGCAAAGCTATGACATATGCTCGTTAGAAAATCTCCGCAAGCATACATCGCGCGCTTCCGCCACCAATGGTTTCAATGGTTTCAATTGGAAGAACAACTAAACGCACTCTTTCCGAAAGGAAATTCAATTGATTGTGATTCAGACTACCCTTCGCTGTCGCTGAAAGAACTAGTAAAGGTTCCTCTTCTCTATTTTTTAGAGCCAGCATGTTCCCCGCGAAATTCTTAAGCTGACTCATGGAAATATCTAACACTTCCTTACCTGAGTTCCTAATTGATTCTAAAACTTGTAAGCGCTCACTTTCTGTAGCAATTGTTTCAAGACAAATGACAACGAAATTTGTTCCATTGCACATGATCACATTAGTGTGATAAATAGCTTGTCCCATTTCATCTTCAGCATGAAATAAAATTGGATTGTAATTGAGATGAGCGCAAAGTTTATTCAACACTTCTTCATTTGTTCGAGATGAAATTGCAGCATACGCTATCTTATTCTCATGGTCGAAGACAACGCTTCCAGTCCCTTCCAAAAACATGGACTTCTCTTCGAAATAACTCAAATCAAAAACTTGTGAAAAATTCAATTTCTGTTGAAGTTCAACCACCAATTCCAATCGCCTTTCACATCTGCGATTTCGGGCTTCCATGGGATACAAAATCAACTCTCCGTTGGAATGAAAAGAGATCCAATTGTTCGGAAAAACAGCGTCTGGTTTTTCTGGAAAGGGAGTGTCCTGCACAACAAAAACTTCAACACCCGCATCTCGAAGTATTTCAACAGCATGATCAAACTCAATGAGCGCTTGGTGAAGAATTTCATCACGAGACAAGGCCACTTGATTTTGAAACGCATTGCTCTCTGCTGTTTCAATGTTATATCCGAACGCTGCGGGACGAACCATTAGCACGCGATTCGTAAAATGTTTTAAACTAATTTCCTTCAAGATCATAAAAATACCAATTTAATCAGCTGCCAAATACTTGTTGAAATGACAACGAATAATACTGCATATCTAAAAAACAAAGCCGATGTTCGAGCGAGAATTAATTTTCCGATATACGAACCTACAAAAGCAATGGCGATTAACATCGGTATTAACTTAATGTGCTCCGACTGAAAATAGCCATTCCAAATGTAAATACCCGCTCTACTTGCATCGACTCCTAAATCAATTACTGCTGAAGTTGCCACGAACGCATTCTTCTCAAGCTCAAAAGCAGTCAAGGTAAGTCCTCGAATCGCCCCGCCTGTTCCAACAAGTCCAGCCAAAAAACCTGAAACGGTTCCTCCCACTATTAAATTCGTGTTGCTTTTACTGAATGCTATTCTTTGATTGAAAATCATGTAGACAGCAATAGCTAACACAACAGCACTCATGGCCATTTCGATTATTTTGACGGGAATGTAAGCAGTAAGCAATGCGCCAATAACAACGCTAATCACTGCAGGAATTCCTAAGTAAAGAATTACGTAGCGATCAACTCCTTTTCGAAATAAAATTATTTTAAAGACATTACTAAACACATGAAACACAGCAGTGATACCCAAGACGATTTTAAAATCGAAAAACAACGCCGCTAGAGGAATGAATAAGATGGAAGAACCGAAACCTGAGACTGTACCGATTATTTCTGCAACTAGCGCAAGGGCAAAGAAAAGTGCAAGGTTATCCATTCCTTCAAAAATACAATTAAAAAAGGGAAGCGATTTGCTTCCCTTTCTTGAATGACATATATACTGAATTATTCAGCAGCAGGCGCTTCGTCAGCAGCAGGTGCCTCAGCAACTGGAGCTTCTTCAGCAGCTGGAGCCTCTTCAACTGCAGGAGCTTCTTCAGCTACTACAACTTCTTCAGCAACAACTTCTTCTTCTACAACTGGATTAGCTTCTGCGTGAGCAGCAGCATCTGCAGCAGCACGAGCAGCAATACGCGCTTCGTTAACCGCACGCTCAGCCTTCAATTGCTCAGCTAAAGCAGATTCTTTAGCAGAAGAAAGACCGTCGCGTTTCGCTTGAATCTTAGCCTCTTTAGAATCTAACCAAGCGTTGAATTTAGCATCAGCTTGTTCTTGTGTCAATGCACCTTTCTTTACTCCTTTGTTCAAGTGTGCTTTGTATAAAACACCTTTGTAAGAAAGAATTGCACGAGCAGTGTCTGTAGGCTGCGCTCCGTTAAACAACCAAGTAACTGCTTTGTCTGTGTCTAACACAATTGTAGCAGGATTGGTGTTCGGATTGTAGCTTCCGATACGCTCAATGAATTTACCATCACGCGGTGAACGCGCATCAGCGGCAACAATGTGGAAGAATGGTTTACCCTTCTTACCGTGGCGCTGTAATCTAATTTTAACTGACATAGTTTTTTGTTTTGTGGGTACGAAACCCGGTTAACAATTTTTAATTGGACGGCAAATATAGGTTATTTTCTTCAATTTCAGGCAAAAAACTAGTTTTCCCTGACTATGGAAACCTTAACCACTTGACTACCCATTCTAACGAAGTACATTCCTGAAGGCCAATGCGTTGAGTTGAAATGCATGGTTTCATTCAGCACAACGCCTCTTTCCATGCAGTTTCCGGTAATATCGTAGATACCATAGGTTTCTCCCATAGCGTTTGGACTCACTTGAATTTTAAACGAATTCGAGGCTGGATTTGGATAAGCCTTTACATTTGAAAACTGAAGTTCATCGTTAATAGTTGAAGTTAGGCAGTGCCCCGGGATGTTCTCATCTAGCCAAGCAATACGCTGAGAGATCCATGCTTTCAACGTATCCAATTCAGCATTGTATGTCGCTGGCATTGCCCCTATTTCAGGCGCTGGACCACTAACCCCCAACAAAGGCCAACGCTGAAAATGTCGTGCCTGTGAATTCTGAAGAAGGGTTCTATTGAATTCGATGTTAGCGAAAATGATTGCAGTATCTAGAACGTTCGTTCTGTAATATTCATAATCGCATCTTAACTCGTTTTGAAATGTTGTGTCTTGCAACAAGCGCACGTAATAACCCGTACCGTAATTATCTGTGCCGCAATCATTGTTTAGATGAGCCCATCCAGACCCATCCATGTTTTCATAAATGGAACATCCATACAAGTTCTTCCAAGCCCAATCGAAATCCCAAACCGGTCCCGCCTTCAATTTCCCTCCATTAGAATTTTTATCCTTATTGAAAAAAACACTCTTTTTAAATCCATCTGCATTCCTCGAAACTTCATTCACTAACAAATAATCGATAAACGATTTAGTGTCAAGGTATTTTCTATAGCCCAATTCCGGATCTGCAAAATCTGCACTGTACAAGGCAGTCTCTAAAGAGTCAATGAAAGAAGCGATGTAATCTTTTTGTGGTTGAAGCAATTCAAGTTCATTCGGAGATTGATAAATAAAATGAATATCAAAACCGGGATGATCAATAGGCGAATAATTCGACTGGAAACTGTTGTTCCAGTTCCAAAGATTTTGTTGAAGAATATACCCACCGGTAATCGAATCTCCACCCAAATCAAGTGGGGTGAGGTTCGCAATATCAACACGCGACGAATCTCGTTTAATTTTTTCAGCCAATAAATAAATACCCTTGTAAGAACTGTCAATTCGAACTTCTACCAATCGTGAACGAACGCTGTAGTTACCCATTCCTCCGAACATTTGAAAAGCCAAAGCATTTCTTAGCATTGAACGGTCGTTGTAGTTGGAAAGCAATACCCAATCGTTCTCTGCAGGCATTCCCAAAATAGAAACGTTGTTGTTTGTCCCATCGGCATTGCGGGTTTCAAAAGCATAAGGTGTTTGCGGATAACCCGAAGATGACGCCCCTCGAATTTCAATTCCAACGGTTCCGTTATACACATTTGCACTGTCGTTTACAAAAGTCAAATTACCGAATCCGTTGTATTTGATTTCCATGGTACAATTGATTTTGGTGTCTTGCACAATGGTTTGTCCTTGGGTATTGATTAACACAATGGGTAGTTCCGAACTATCGAAATTAATGACGCCCATATCGTTTGCGCACAATTCAAATGTTCCTGTTGCACCGCCGTATCCGAATACTTGAATGTATAAGGTTTCTCCGGGCGTCATGTCAAACAAAGAAGCTAATGAGAAATATCCATCACCGCTATCATCATCACACGCCACAGCATAAACACTACTGCATTGCCCACCTCGCCATACTGCAAGCCCCGTATCATTTAAACTTCCATTACTCGTAGAAAAAGTCAGATTACCTGAAACAGGAACGACAACTGAATACCATTGATCTGCTCCGGAAAAATTTGCACAGCCCGGATTGAATCCAGAATTATTCGCGTTTACGTTTGAGCCGTTAACACAGGTGCCAATATCCATAGGAATGGAATTACAAGGATGGTTTCCGGGAAGTGTATTTGAATTGCAATTGGCTATCCCTGTGAATATATTTCCAACAGAGGGATAAGGTCCATTAGAAAAAACTAAATTCCAAGAAGCATCATAAAGACTGTAGGAGTTTTCATTTTCATAATCGGCTGCTGTATAATTCAGTTGAAAGGCATCGTCGTTGCAAATTGAGAATGAACTTTGGCTGCCATATCCGGAAGCGAAAAATGTTCCTGCATTATTTCCATTCACAGAAACCGTCAAGTACCCACCGTTCCATCCATCGCCATAACTATCGAACATGACCAATGTGTAATTGCAACATTGGGCATGCGTTTCTTGAATGAAAAGAAAAGTAAGTAGAATGAATAAAATTTTCTTCATTCTGTAAAGATAAATGACAAGTTAGAAATTACTTCAATCGACTCTTCGCGAAAGCAATGTAACGTTCCCAATCCCAAGCCAAAATCTCATGCTCTCCTGCGCGAAGGTGATAAGCCAAATTACCTTGAGAAACCTGCTCGCCTGGAGCGGGGTATTTGTATTGAATATCTAGCATCGTATCATACATGCCGTAGACCGCTTGAGATTTGTAGAACGACAAATACTCTCCTTCTGCATCGGCCCAAGAATCTTTACTCGCACTAGCCACATAGAGTGCTCGAGGCGCAACCAATGAAAGCAACATTTCTTGATCAACTAAAAGCAAAGAATCGTTTCCTCGAAAACTTTGAAAATTTCGGGCGAACCAATACGGAAAACGATTGGTAATTTTCTCAATGTCTTCACCACGCATGGTTCTGAATTGCGCTGCACCTGCACATCCGGAATTGTTCGAAACAACCATATCAAATCGCTCATCTAACACTCCCGCCCAAAGCGCAGTCTTACCCAATCTCGAATGTCCAATGACCGCGGTCTTGGAATTTTTTGTTTCGGGTTGAAGTTCTAGATACGTTTGCAATTCTGAAAGTCCCCATGCCCAAGCAGAGATACTTCCCCACTCCTCTCTTTTCCGAAGATGAACTCTTCCTTCCGCCAAACCATGAACACCATCTATGAAGCCGTTGTATACATCTGGATCGAAATCGGCATAGTGCGCAGTAATTAATCCGCATCCACTTCCAACTATTAAATCCAACGGCCAGCGATAGGCTTTAGTTCCGCGCGATTCATCCGTGACACGATGACCTTTCGTTTTCACTCCTGCATTCTTCATGACGTAATGCTTCGATTGTGTTAACTTAGGCTGTGTGTCAATGGTGCTGTTGCCAAAGAAATTCAATCCAACAAAAACAATCGGATCCTTAATATTCAAGGGAAGAAACTTCGCATAGTGCGACTTCATCTTTCTTCCTCTGTATTTGAAATCCGCTTGTATCTCGGTATGCTGCATAGCCACACCTCCAATAGAAATTGTATCCACACTTAAGACTGAATACGCGACAGTTGGCTTGAAAGACGGGCGTTTACCAAAAACATAATTCTCGTAATATTCAATAAGCTCTGGTTTCCGAACTTGTTCCCAAGTTGAGACATCGTTAATCTGCCTGTTGCTAAATGACTTCCTCACCCCTTGAAGTGCAGGATCCAAATTTCTCAATTCAGTTGAATGAACTTTTTCAATAGAACGAACACATGAATTAAAAGAGAACGCGACAGCGCTTCCAACTAAAAATAATATAAGGGTATATCTCTTCATTTATTTCGAAAAACGAAGCGCTAGTTTATATCCAAGCCAAGCCATTGGGATATAGGCCAATCCCAAATCCACGGCATCAAACCATAACGGAGATGGCAATTCAAATACCATCCATGCACCGCCTAAGAAAAATAGAAAACCAACTAACAACGCTCGGAATAACTTTCGGTCTTTTATGAATAACGTAACGAAGAAAGCGCCAACCAATGTTCCAATAGCGTGCGCTAGAAATGGCATGATGAAATGCTTGGGTTCCATTACGGCCATTGCTGCTTTCAATCCTTCTTCCGTTTTTAAATTCGAACCAACCGGTGCTGGAATAATCGCATCGCCGTAGTTAATGATTAATCCATTGACTATCCCACCCGCAATTACGCATGCGACAAACACCAATACATTCAGAAAAATTCCTTTCATAACTAACAATTACGGCGTGAAGATAAGTCGAGGTTCACGAATTATCTCGTCCGAAGTAACCTTTGCTTTCAACCTTATTCGAGAAAAAGTTAATGAAAAGCACAACAAACATCAGGAAGAAAAGCGACTGTGCACTCACCAAAAACTTACCCATTGGAGCCACCGGATAGTAATCGCTAAATCCAATTGTCACCGAGGTGACGAAGGAGAAATAGATAGAATCAAACCAATGCGCAAATGGCTTGTTCAGATAATTCCCTCTTGCATAAAAAAGGGCGAAAGTAAAAACGATTTCAAGATAATTAATCAACAACAACAGCATAGACCTTCTGTAAGACCTTGGCTTTGAAAACAAATCAGATGCAAAAATAAGGGTTGGGACATAAAGCATGGTTTCAAGCAAAAACCAAACAAGAATATAGAATAACCATGTCTTATCCTTCCAACCGAAATAAATCACTAGGACTGGCAATATTGCTTTAATCAAAACAAATAAGTCTATAGAAAGATCCGAATGCGCATTGCTTCTTCTTCCAAAAAATTCTTTAATGTATGTTCCAAGAAATAAAAATTGAGTCAAGGCCAAAAACAAGCGCAGAACTTTTTCAATTCCAATATCATCGTGATGCTCATTGTTCCAAATAGATTTGATGTTGTGCGCGCGTCTGCCAAGCGCACCAATTCCTTCTTGCTGCTTATGCTCTGAAGAGCCCAAAGCCATCTTTTTAATAAATTGTTTCACCTGATAAAGTTATGAAATCAAACTTAAAACACTCCATGACAATTATCGCAAACACCATTGTTTCGGGGTGAAGACAGGTACTAGCGCATGCTTGTAATCTTTCACGTTTCTCGTTATCAACGCATCAATCTTTTTCGAGCGAAGAGCAGAAAAATACTGAACCCCATCTTCGAAGTCTGAAAACTTCGACTGAATGGAATTTTCTATATCCTCGTTGTTTGCATCGATAATTTTAAAATGCTTATTGACGAATAAAATGGAACTATTCGCAAATTTTATATCATGAAGTTTCCGCATAATGAAATGCATGTTCGCCAAAACAATTGAAGACGTGTAAAGGGCGCACTTGCCCTGCTGATACTGACCAAACAAATTCTGAGCAAATTCGAAATGATCGTCACGCTGTAAAACCAAATCCAGAATAACATCTGAATCAACAAAGAGTCGCGGCTTATTCATTCTTATTCAACAAATAGTTCAAACGCTCTTCTTCTATATTGAGTTTTCGCTTGGCCTTCGATTTCTTCAAGAGTGAATGAAGGGCTTGCAACTCAGTGTTCACAGGAGTATAACTTCCACCATCCTCATTCACCAAAGATGCCAGGTAATTTTCCACCAAAGATGAAATAGACTGATTGTGCTCAGCTGCGTACTTCTTCGCCTTTTCAATCACATCTTCGCTCACGCTGAGGGTGAGCTTCGGACGATTTTCTGATTTAACTTTTACCTTTTTCATTCCCACAAATATACGTACACTTTCAATATTTATTATACGTATACTTTCTGGTCAAAAAAATTATCCGTCTTAACTACCTTTGCACCCTTACTTCAACATTATGAAAAAGATTATTGAGTGCGTGCCGAACATTTCGGAAGGAAGAGACAAAGAGAAAATCAACACCATAGCACAAGCCGCTGCTGCTGTGCCAAGCGTAATGTTACTCGATGTTGACCCAGGAGCTTCAACAAACAGAACAGTGATTACCATTGCGGGAGAACCTGAAGCTGTGCTCGAAGGTGCATTTCAATTGATGAAGAAAGCACAAGAACTCATTGACATGCGTTCACACAAAGGCGAGCATCCGCGTCAAGGTGCAACAGACGTTTGCCCTCTTGTTCCCATTGCCGGAGTTACACTTGAAGAATGCGCAGCGTATGCCCATCAATTGGGTGAGCGCGTTGGAAGAGAATTAGGCATCCCAGGATATTTCTACGAAGCCGCTGCGAAACAAGAGGTTCGTGCGAATTTGGCGAATTGCAGAAAAGGAGAATATGAAGCGATTGAGAAAATATCTACTGCTGATTGGACACCCGATTTCGGTCCGAATGAAGTAACCGAAAGCGTTCGCAAGTCTGGAATCACAACCATTGGTGCACGCGATTTCTTAGTGGCGTATAACGTGAATTTGAATACCACTTCTACACGTCGTGCAAACGCTATTGCGTTTGACATTCGCGAAGCTGGACGTGTTTTGAATGAAGGTGGAAAGCCTGTTTTGGATGAGAACGGAGAGCCTAAGCGCATTCCAGGAACATTAAAATCTGTAAAAGGAATTGGTTGGTATATTGAAGAATATGGTGTAGCTCAATTGTCATTGAACCTCACGAACATCAATATCACTCCTGTTCATATTGCCTTTGAAGAATCGTGTAACAAGGCTGCCGAGCGCGGCGTTCGTGTGACAGGAAGCGAATTGGTTGGATTA
>Ga0315902_10013761_pt1 | contig 10448 bp, 8 predicted proteins | sample LakEriMetagenome_9_FD_203523 | JGI IMG/M metagenome (GOLD analysis project Ga0315902, IMG submission 203523) | Freshwater fungal communities from buoy surface, Lake Erie, Ohio, United States - Buoy 12 MA117 | ecosystem: Environmental > Aquatic > Freshwater > Lake > Lake biofilm | place: USA...
CAGCTTCACATTAGTAAGCCCATTTTGGAATACATTGATGGCATTGGTGTAACTGCTGTCTACCCGGAGTGTGTTCTGATTATACAGCACCTCTGGTTGCAGACCGAATTTCTTGCCTAGGCCGATCGCAGCAAACCCGCCCAAATGATATCCGTATTTGAACTCATCCTTAAAGGACACCCCATCGATCTTATTCACGTTGATCCCGCCTTTGATACCAAGATCGAACTGTGCTGATGCGACAGATGTGATCAATAAAAATGCAATCAGAAAAATGTTTTTTACGCGCATATTCTTAGGTTTTAGTGTTGAACGGATAACGAATCAAAACTAGTAATCTTACATTTTAATGGCTGTTAAATTACCTTAACAGGGTTCATGCGTGCAATTCAATAAGTGTAATCTCTGGCAAAATTCCTACTCGTCCAGGGTATCCCAAAAAGCCAAAGCCCCGGTTGATGTACAAATGTTGTTCGCCCTGCTGATAATGCCCGGCCCATCGACGGTATACATATTGTACCGGGCTCCAACGCAATCCGGGCAATTCAACTCCGAATTGCATGCCGTGGGTATGACCCGATAAGGTCAGATCGATACTCGGATAAGATGTCGAGACCTCCGTTTCCCAATGGGAGGGGTCGTGACTTAACAAGATCTGAAAATCTGCTGCTGCTACCCCCTGGCTGGCAAGCGCCAAGTCTCCGTACTTTTTGAAATTTGCGCGAGAAGACCAATTCTCCACCCCGATCAAAACGATCCGATCTTCCTCCTTTTCAATATGAACATGTTCGTTCAGTAATAGCCGCCAGCCCATCTTCGAATGAATAGACTTCAACCGATCTAGGTTAGCTTTTTTTAACTCAGCCGTTTCCCAACCAACATAATCTCCATAATCATGATTCCCAAGAATGGAATACACCCCTAGGGGTGCGCTCAGCTTAGAGAATAATTTCTCATACTCTTCCATCTCACTAGCCAAATTATTGACTAGATCTCCGGTGAAAAATATCAGATCAGGTTTTAAAGCCATCGCTTTTTCAATTCCTCTTTCCACTGCCGCCGGATCATCAAAACTACCGGCATGAATATCCGAGAGCTGGACGATCCGCAGGCCCTCGAATGCCTTGGGAAGTTTGGGCGATTGGATCCGCTGCCGACGAACTTCGTACCGATATTTATTCCCGAATCCGTAGACTAGACTTCCCAATAATCCGGTGCCTGCCACAACACCCATCCAACTCAAAAAAACAGAACGGCTTACCCCGGAATCGATGGTTGTAGTGGGAACTGCGAGGCGATAGGCTTCGATCCCACCCCATTGAAGAAACCTCCGCAGATCATCGACCAGGAAAAACAAGGCTGCCACCCCCCTGGCTAAAAACCAGGCCACACCGGCTGCAAACACCGTCATCCCGACGGGTTTCCACCACCCTGACTGAACCATTTTGGGGACAAAGAAAAAAAACACCAAGGTCCCAAGACCGAGTAACAGATAGCCGGCTTGTACCCACCCGGCCCGCCGAAATCCAGCATTCGCCAGATAACCCCTTAGCACCCAGAATACATACAGGTCGATCAGCAGGTAAATAGCCGTAGCAATGATCCCGAAAGTGGTGATGCGCATGTGGGGCGAAATTAACTCCTCCGATAACAACTGCTGAACAAGAAGGTTCTGACCCGTCTACGTAACTGAATTTTGCCGTATTTTGTAGCCCTTTCACTTTACGATCATCCCCTTACGTACATGGCTAGAATAATCGGTGTAGCGAATCAAAAAGGAGGCGTTGGAAAAACCACCACAGCCATCAACCTGGCCGCCAGTTTGGCGGTACTGGAGTTCAAAACTCTTTTAGTAGACGGCGACCCTCAGGCGAACAGCACCACAGGTGTAGGATTCGACCTGCAGAACATCACACAGAGCCTATATGACTGCATGGTCAACCAATCCCGTCCGAAGGATGTGATCCTCAAAACCGAGATCCCCAACCTTGACTTGATCCCCTCACACATTGACCTGGTTGGTGCGGAAATTGAGATGATCAATTATCCCAACCGGGAAATGGTTTTAAAAACAATGCTGGATTCGCTCCGTTCTGAATACGACTTCATCATCATCGACTGTTCACCGTCACTCGGACTGATCACCGTGAATGCATTGACCGCAGCGGATTCAGTCGTGATACCCGTACAAGCTGAATTTTTTGCACTGGAAGGACTTGGGAAATTGCTGAATACGATCAAGATCGTTCAGAGCCGACTGAATACAAATCTGGCGATCGAAGGCATCCTGATGACCATGTACGATGGCCGATTGCGTCTCTGCAACCAAGTGGTGAGCGAAGTGCGCCGACATTTTGACGAACTGGTCTTCAATACCATCATTCATCGCAATGCCCGATTGGCCGAAGCTCCTTCTGCAGGCAAACCTGTGATCCTGTATGATGGCAATAGCAAAGGATCGGTCAACTACCTGAACCTCGCCAAAGAGATCCTGCAGAAAAACAATATGACCAAGATCAAGAATGAGGATCGGGTGCTGGATTGATAAACTACAATAGCCATGGCCACTTCAAAACCAAACAAAGATCTGCTGGGTAAAGGAATCCGATCCTTGCTGCAGTCCATCGATACAGATATCAAGTCTCCACAAGGCCAGCTCAAACAAGCGGTGGTGGAGCACATGACCCATTCGATGGCAATAGCTGTAGTGGACATTCAACCGAATCCAAAACAACCTCGTCACGATTTTGATGAAGCTGCCCTGAACGAGCTTGCACATTCCATCAAATTGCATGGCATCATCCAGCCGGTTACCGTCTCTCAGATGACCAACGGCAAATACCGACTCATCGCCGGTGAACGCCGTTGGCGGGCTGCTCAGCTAGCCGGACTCACTGAAGTCCCTGCTTATATCCGCCAGGCGAACGATCAACAGCTGTTGGAATTGGCCTTGTTGGAGAACCTTCAACGGGAGGACCTGAACGCTGTTGAAGTGGCCCTCAGCTACAAACGAATGATGGATGAGCTCAATTACTCTCAGGAGCAGGTAGCGGAACGCATGGGAAAAGATCGAAGCACCGTTGCCAACTTCATTCGCCTATTGAAACTTCCGCCAGATATTCAACTAGCTGTAAGAAATAATAAAATTTCCATGGGCCACGCACGCGCGCTGGTCAATGTAGGCACCGTCGATCAGCAATTGTATGTGTTCAAAGAGATATTGAACAAAGAGCTGTCTGTTCGTCAGACAGAGGCATTAGTGCGAAATCTATACAAACAACCGGCCGCTGTTAAAAATCCTGCAAAATCGACCAACGACGGTCCACTCAAACGAATAAAGGATAAATTAGCTTCCCATTTCAGCACGCGGGTTCATTTACATCAAAACCCAAAAGGAGACGGAGCCATCACACTCGAATTCTATTCCAACGAAGAATTGAACAAGATCCTCCGGCAACTGAACGTGCCATTGGATTAATATGAAAAAAATTCTGCTACTGCTGACTTGTCTTAGTTTGCTCTCTGATGCAGAAGCGATCCAACCGTCCGATAGCACCCCTACCGCTCCAACGCGTAAAGCAAATCGGTACGATTCCCTAAGCAAAAGGCATAGTCCGCGGGTAGCTGCGATCCGATCAGCCATTGTGCCCGGCTGGGGACAGATCTACAATAAAAAATACTGGAAACTGCCGATCGTGTATGGAGCGCTGGGTACCTGTGCAGGTGTATTCGTGTATAATCTGAACAACTACAAAGACACCCGATTCGCCTACCGCGTGAAATACAACATGCGCGTCAACTTTACCGATTCCACCCTGTTCGACCAGATCAATCCGCTTATGAAACCATTAGACGAGGAATCACTTCGCTATTACCGCGACCAGTTTCGACGTGATATAGATTATTCAGTTCTTTTCTTTTTGATCCTGTGGGGACTGAATGTTGTAGATGCTACAGTCGATGCCCACCTCAAGAGTTTCGATGTGGGGCCAGACCTCTCGCTTCAACTCAAACCCGGAAGGAGTCAACTGGCCGGAACCAGCGGCCTCAGTGTCGTCTTAAAAATCGGAAAATAATAAGCCATGAAAATCGCCCTAATCGGTTATGGTAAAATGGGCAAGGCCATTGAGTCTGTCGCCACGACGCAAGGCCACGAAATCATACTACGAATAGACGCCTCTAACCCCGAAGGATGGCAGGCTCCGGAGATGAAACAAGCAGAGGTAGCCATCGAATTCACCGCACCAGAATCTGCTCCGCACCACCTCGTAAAATGCTTTGAACTGGGCGTACCTGTAGTTTGCGGTACCACCGGCTGGTTGAATCAATGGGAAGATGTCGTAAGCTGTTGCACAGCACTGGGCGGCAGCTTCTTGTATGCCAGTAATTTCAGTGTGGGTGTAAACTTGTTTTTTGAACTCAATAAACAGCTCGCTAGATTGATGGCCCCGCATGATGAATACAAAATATCAATGGAAGAGATCCATCATACGGAAAAAAAAGATGCCCCCAGCGGAACAGCGATCACACTTGCCGAACAATTGATCGCAAACAACTCCGCTAAAAAGAATTGGGTAAATCAGCCGACAACCCAATCAGTTGAACTGGAGATCATAAGCAAGCGAATCGACAAGGTGCCGGGCACACACAAGATCCTTTATCAATCGGACATTGATTCAATAGAAATCACCCATACGGCACATAACCGAATAGGATTTGCAACAGGAGCCGTGATGGCCGCAAAATTCCTGAAAGGAAAAACCGGCATTTATACCATGCAGGATGTGTTGGGCCTTTCTCGTTAGTTACAGCCCAATACTTCGCACAGCTTTTGTCCCAACGCTTCACCGCGCAGATTCTTCGCAATGATCACCCCATTCGGATCGATCAATAGATTCTGAGGGATGCTTTGCACTTTGTATTGCTTAGCTACTGCGTTATTCCAGAATTGAAGATCGCTAACATGTGTCCAAGTCAATTTATCTTCCTGGATGGCCTCAAGCCAACGATTTTTCTGACCGGGTCGGTCCAATGAAACACCCAGCACCGTAAAATTTTTATCCTTGAAACGCTGATAGTTCTCTACGACATTGGGGTTTTCCGAACGGCAGGGGCCACACCAACTGGCCCAGAAATCCAATAACACGTATTTCCCTCTGAAGGAAGAAAGGGAAACCGGGTTGCCATTCACATCGTCCTGTGTGAATTCCATTGCCATGCTGCCAACTGCTCCCACTTTACTATCCTCGATCATCGCCAATAATTGCTTACCGATGGTCGACTGCTGACCGGCCAGAGATAATTTCTTATACCGACGCTCCAGGACGACCGGATCTTGACTGAATCCATAGGTCGCAGACAAAATAAAAGGAGCAACAGGTGAGTTCGGATTGGCATCAATGATCGAATCGATCAGTAATTGCATATTCGTCTGCGAGGTCTGATAAAGAGCCATTAAACTATCCCGTTGAGCAGGATTTTGTGTTGTATTGATGATGCTGGCCCACTGATTGGTCTGTTGAACGATGGGCAAAAAGCGCTTGATGAACGATTGAAAATCCAAATGAGCCGGAGAACCTTTCACGTCATATTCATTTGGCTTTCCCGCAGATGGCTCAACACTCACAGTCCCCGGCTGAAGAAACAATTCGATCGGTCGATTCTGACTTCCGACCTGCAAAAAATAAAGATTGGCATCTTCCATCGGGATCGTGAGGGAAAAACCCCCACCCATTGTTTTCACTTCCTGGCTGGGCGATTGATCACCATTTTTGATCAAAAAAACCGAAGTGCTATCCGGAAGCTGAAAGCCTTTTCCTGTCAAAAGACACAATGTATCCTTCGGCACTGCCACAACCACCTCGGCTGAGGGGGAAGCTATCTGCCCACCGAGATTCTTTTCGATCCACTGGGTCATATTGCGCCAGAGATGCATAGTCGTATTATCCATACCACCGCTGATACCATGATTCTTATTCGGATAATACATACTCTCGAAATCAATATTACTTTTCACCAAGGAAGTAATCATTTGGGTAGCATTTTGAAAATGCACATTATCATCCGCAGTTCCATGTATGATCAGATACTTACCCTTGATGCGATTGGTGAAGTTGATCGGCGAGTTATCATCATACCCTTTGGGATTTTCCTGTGGCGTGCGCATGTAGCGCTCCGTATAGATATTATCATAATAGCGCCAGCTCGTAACGGGTGCAACCGCAACGGCTGCACTGAACACGTCCGCCCCCTTGGTGATGGCTAGTGAGCTCATGAAGCCACCATAACTCCAACCCCAGTGACCGATTCTGGATTTATCAACAAATTGCAGTTTACCCAGCTCCAATGCCGCATCGATCTGATCTTCGATCTCGAATTTTCCTAACTGCAGATACGTCTTCTTCTTGAACTCTTCTCCTCTGTAGCCGGTGCCGGTGTTGTCTACACTCACAATGATGAATCCTTTCTGACTCATCATTTGATGCCAGGGACTCACCACACCCCAACGGTTGGCAACTTGCTGTGAACCCGGTCCACCGTAATTACAAAACAGCACCGGATATTTTTTGGTGGGATCGAAATTCGATGGCTTCAACATCCATCCGTTTAGCGTATCCCCTTTTGAGTTCGGAATACGGAGGAATGCAGCTTGTCCAAATCCATATTCAGCGAGTTTTGTCCGCAGCTTAGCACTTTCCGAAACGGTGCGGATCAGAGATGTTTTCCAGCCCTTCTTCTTGTCGAGCGATATTTTCCGAACAGTCACCACATTCGGTTCGTTGATGGTGGATCGAAAATCAAAGAATTGTGTAAAGTCGTCATTCAGCTCCACCCGATGCCAGGCAGAGTCAGATGTCAAGGCAGCCGATTTTTTTCCGGAAAACTCAGAAACGAACAAGTTCCTGTCCATCGGACGAGGCCAAGCCAAGGTATAAAACACCTGCTTGCCGGCTTCATTCACCGCATTGATCTCCGCCACTTCGGCATCGGGGCGGCTGAGTGGGGTGAGTTGACCATTGTCCATTTGTAACACATACAATCGGCGCATCCCATCCTTCTCACTGGTGAAGAGCAACTGCTTGCCATTTTTCAAAAACTGCCAATCGTCGTTGATCTCAACAAAATATTTATTACGCTCTTCATAGAGCACTTTTGACTGACCGGTAGTGGCGGAAGTCGACAACAGCTGCAAATGATTTTGATAGCGATTCATCCAAAAAACAACCAGGTTGCTATCCTGCTGTGTCCATTTGATCCGCGGGATATAAATATCCCCTTCCGAAAATTGAGCTTTCGCCACTTTGTTCTGCGAAAAATCATGGATCAGGATCTGCACGGTTGAATTCACATCACCAGCCTTGGGGTATTTATAGCGATAATCCTTATTGTATCCATTGTCAAAGATGGTCATGTTGTACTCCGGCACCTTTGACTCATCAAAACGATAATAGGCCAGGAAACTACCCTTTGGGCTCCAGGCGTAGGCCTGCGTGAACTCAAACTCCTCTTCGTACACCCAGTCACAGTTACCATTGATGATCTTATTCCATACACCATCGGTCGTTAATGCTTTCGTTGTTCCACTTTGCACCTCATATACATACAAATTGTTGTTCATCACGTAGGCGATGCGGTTACCGTCAGGAGAAAAGCTTGGGTGAAGGACTTTCTCCTCAGCTAAGCGAGTCAATTTGCGGCTCACCGTATCATACAGATAGATCCAGGACTTGGAGGAACGACGGTAGATAGACTCAGTCCCTTTACTCAACAGGTAGAGTTTTCCATCAGCGGGTGAAGCAACCGAGCTTTCTGGCTGACCAAAAGGCTTACCGTTCATATCTGTTACCCCATCTAGTCTCAATTCCGCTTCTTTTCGTGTAGTATCGAATACGACAGGCACGAACTCACCCCGGAAGGTGCCTTTTTTGTAAATGTCCTCCAGGGTAATGGACTTAGTCTGGGCCAATAACTGACCTGAAAATAGTAGCAGGCTTAAAAGGGGTAAAATCTGTTTGCGCATATACTGATTTGGAGGATAAAAATAACTCAATCTGCTCTTCAGGGGCCATAAAAAAAGCCATCGAAAATCGATGGCTTGAGAAGGTTCTGTTAAAAGCGTATCAGGACTTTTCAGCCATAGCCGGGATGGCATCCACGCGATAAACACCTGCATCCAGCTTTTTCTTGGTGTCCGAAAACGCCTGGAGGGTCGTTTCAATATCCTCATCGGTGTGTACGGCAGAGGGGATCAAGCGGAAGATGATGTGCCCTTTGGGGATAACCGGATATACTACAATGGAGGCGAAGATTCCGTAGTTCTCCCGTAAATCCATGACCATGGCCGTAGCCTCCTCTACACCGCCATGCATGTAAACCGGGGTTACCACTGAATCGGTTTTACCAATATCAAATCCACGAGCTTTAAGTCCGTCTTGCAATTTCCGGGCATTACTCCAAAGCTTGTCTTTGTATTCGGGATGGTTACGCAACAACTCCAATCGCTTTAGATTGCCCACCACCAGGGGCATGGGCAGGCTTTTGGCGAATATCTGGGAGCGGATGTTGTAACGAACGTAGTCGATGATCTTCTTATCACCGGCAACAAACGCCCCGATGCTAGCCATAGACTTTGCGAAGGTTGAGAAATAGATGTCGATCGCATCTTGGCATCCTTGCTCCTCACCGGCACCTGCACCGGTTTTGCCCAAGGTTCCAAATCCGTGTGCATCGTCCACCAACAAGCGGAACTCATATTTTGATTTCAGCGCAGCGATCTCCGTTAATTTTCCTTGATCACCTGCCATTCCGAATACGCCCTCAGTTATCACAAGAATACCGCCGGTCTTTTGCTTATCGATCAATGCCTGGGCCCGTTGCAATTGCTTTTCGCAATCGGCCACGTCATTATGTTTGAACACATAACGATGTCCGGGATGTAAACGCAATCCGTCGATGATACAGGCATGGCTCTCCGCATCATAAACGATCACATCATGACGGCTACAAAGTACATCGATGATGCTGACCATTCCTTGGTATCCGAAGTTGAGCAGTGCCGAATCTTCCTTGCCGACAAAAGCTGCCAATTCAGCTTCCAATTGCTCATGCTGATTACTGTTGCCACTCATCATTCGGGCACCCATCGGATACGCCAACCCAAATTCCTTGGCACCGTCTGCATCAGCTTTTCTGACTTCAGGATGATTGGCCAGACCGAGGTAATTATTCAGGCTCCAGACAATCATTTCTTTACCCCGGAATTTCATGCGACTACTGATCTCTCCCTCCAACTTGGGGAAGGCGAAATATCCATGTGCCCGCTCGCGGTGTTGTCCAAGCGGCCCCTGATTCTTGAGTAATCTTTCAAAAAGGTCTGCCATACTGTAGGATTAGGTGAAATATGATGCAAATGTACAGCAAAAAGGCATTTTCTGAGAGAGCAGGGAGCATCCCCAAGCCTTCCTGAATATCTTTGCCTTTGAGACATGAAACCAATCCTCGTTGTCGATAATTACGATTCTTTCACGTATAACCTTGTGCACCTGCTTGAGTCGGTGACCGATCAGGTCATTGAGGTTCGTCGGAATGACGCTGTAGAGCCAGAAGAAATTGCCGACTTTGAACGCCTGGTACTTTCACCGGGTCCGGGCCTACCACAAGAAGCAGGCCGCCTAATGGAACTGATCCGTGCCACACCATCACATATGCCGGTATTGGGCGTATGCCTGGGAATGCAAGCACTTGCCGTACATAGTGGCGGAAGGCTTTTTCAACTGACAGACGTGCAACATGGCATTGAGACCAACATAAAAATCCTCCCAACAGTTGATCGGCTCGGGTTGTATAAAGGGATACCAAATGATGCCCGGGTAGGCCGGTATCATAGCTGGATGGTTGAAAAAGAAAGTTTACCTGAAATCTGGCAAGCCACTTCCGTGGATACTCAGGGACGGATCATGTCAATGACCCATCGAACAAACCCCTGGCAGGGCGTTCAGTTTCACCCGGAGAGCGTGATGACATCATTTGGCAAGCAACTCTTACAAAACTGGCTGCGAGGGGAACTGCCTGCTGTGAAACCGCTAGAAGAGATAGATTTGCTGAATACTGACTGAACTTCCAGCCCATTTCTTAGTTATTCATACATGAGAAAGATCGCCGTAGCCATCACCGGAGCCAGTGGATCCATATACGCTGAGGACCTATTGCAAAAACTATGTGCCCTGAAAGAACAGGTGCAGGAGGTCTCGCTGGTGATGAGTACCAATGCAAAAGAAGTCTGGCGTACAGAGTTAGGGACTGAAACCTGGAAAGATTTTCCGGTAAGAACTTTTGATACACATGACTTCTCGGCTCCCATCGCCTCCGGATCCGGGCAATACGATACACTGATCGTGATTCCTTGCTCCATGGGTACGCTGGGTCGTATTGCTAATGGCGTATCGGGT